>Ga0307478_10000779_pt1 | contig 30507 bp, 22 predicted proteins | sample atmos_gasesECM4C_2_FD_203713 | JGI IMG/M metagenome (GOLD analysis project Ga0307478, IMG submission 203713) | Hardwood forest soil microbial communities from Morgan-Monroe State Forest, Indiana, United States - atmos_gasesECM4C_05 | ecosystem: Environmental > Terrestrial > Soil > Temperate...
CTCTAACCCCTCCCGGCATCTCCAGGAGGAAAGAACTGGCGGCAAGCCGCAAGCCGCTTCTTTATGTTTTGTCATCCTGAGCAAGACGTTTTTTGTCTTGCGAAGGATCCCTGCACTCTTCTGTCGTCCCTACGGGACTCGTTCTCCCCTTTTTGGGGGCCTGCCCCAGGGCTTACGCCCTGGGCTAACTTATGCCGCCCCTCCCGCGGGCTGACTCGCTTTGGTCCAATCAGCCGTTGCATTGGCCAACGACCAACGAGAAGCGACCAACGGCAGCTACTGAACAATCTCCGCGATTGTTCCCGCGCCCACCGTATGACCGCCTTCACGAATGGCGAAGCGCAAGCCCTTTTCCATCGCCACCGGCGTGATCAGCTCGATCACCAGGCTCACGTTGTCGCCCGGCATCACCATCTCGGTGCCTGCCGGCAACTCCGCTACGCCCGTCACGTCCGTCGTTCGCAGATAGAACTGCGGCCGGTATCCCTTGAAGAACGGCGTATGCCGACCGCCCTCTTCCTTGGTTAGGATGTAGACCTCGGCCTTGAACTTCGTGTGCGGTGTGATCGAGCCGGTCTTGGCCAGCACCATGCCGCGCTCGACATCTTCCTTGCCAATGCCGCGCAGCAGCAAGCCGGCATTGTCGCCTGCCATGCCTTCGTCCAGCTGCTTCTTGAACATCTCGACGCCGGTCACCACCGTCTTCCGCGTATCTCGGAAGCCGACGATTTCCACTTCCTCGCCCACCTTGATCTTGCCGCGCTCGATTCGTCCGGTCACCACCGTGCCGCGGCCCGAGATCGAGAAGATATCTTCAATCGGCATCAGGAACGGCTTGTCCAACTCGCGCGCCGGTTGCGGCACGTACTTGTCCACCGCCGCCATCAGCTCGTCAATCTGCTTCTCCCACTTGGCTTCGCCGTTCAGCGCGCCCAGCGCCGAGAGACGAACCACAGGCACGTCATCGCCGGGGAACTTGTACGACTTCAGCAGCTCGCGCACTTCCAGTTCCACCAGGTCGAGCAACTCGGGATCGTCAACCGCATCGCACTTGTTCAGCGCCACCACGATGTAGGGCACACCGACCTGGCGCGCCAGCAGCACGTGCTCGCGCGTTTGCGGCATGGGACCGTCGGTCGCCGCCACCACCAGGATCGCGCCATCCATCTGCGCCGCGCCCGTGATCATGTTCTTGATGTAGTCGGCGTGGCCCGGGCAGTCGACGTGCGCGTAGTGCCGGTTCTCGGTCTCGTACTCCACGTGCGCCGTCGCAATGGTGATGCCGCGCGCCTTCTCTTCCGGCGCGTTGTCGATCGAATCAAACGACCGGAACACAATCTTGGGATTGTGCTTCTGCAACACCTTGGTGATCGCCGCCGTCAACGTGGTCTTGCCATGATCGATATGCCCGATCGTCCCTACGTTGCAGTGCGGCTTATTCCGTTCAAATTTCTCTTTCGCCATTTCTACTTTTCTCCGTAGAGACGTTGCTTGGAACGTCTCTTCTAACCATGTACCGGCCTGATTACGGCGGCAAAGAGACGTAGCAAGCCACGTCTCTACAAACTATTTCGTCGTCCCTTGCACCTTGGCGATAATTTCCTCCGCCACCGACCGCGGAGCTTCTTCATACCGCGCAAAGTGCATCGAGTATTCCGCGCGTCCCTGCGTCGACGAACGCATGTGCGTCGCATAGCCAAACATTTCGGCCAGCGGAACGATCGCCTTGATCACCTGCGAACCCGCGCGATGCTCCATACCTTCAATGCGTCCGCGCCGCGAACTCAGATCGCCCATGATCACACCGGCATAATCTTCCGGCGTGACAACTTCGACGGCCATCACCGGTTCCAGCAGCACCGGAGAAGCCTTGCGTGCCGCCTCCTTGAAGGCCATCGATCCGGCAATCTTGAATGCCATTTCGTTCGAGTCGACATCGTGATAGCTGCCGTCGTACAGCGTCGCCTTCACATCGACCATGGGATAGCCGGCCAGCACTCCACCTTCGAGCGCTTCCTGAATGCCCTGATCGATGGGTTTGATAAATTCCTTCGGCACCGAACCGCCAACGATCTCGTTCACAAACTCGTAGCCCGTCCCCGGTGGTTGAGGATCGAGATAAATCTTGGCGTGCCCATACTGGCCGCGCCCACCAGTCTGCCGGATGTACTTGCCCTCCGCCTCGGCGTGCCTGCGAATCGTCTCGCGATACGCCACCTGCGGCTTGCCCACATTGGCTTCGACCTTGTACTCGCGCATCATGCGGTCGACGATGATTTCCAGGTGCAACTCGCCCATGCCGCTGATGATCGTCTGGCCGCTGTCGGGATCGGTGTGCACCTTGAAGGTGGGATCTTCCTGGGCCAGCCGTCCGAGCGCCATGCCCATCTTTTCCTGATCAGCCTTGGTCTTGGGTTCGACTGCAACCGAAATCACCGGCACCGCAAATTCAATCGACTCCAGAGCAATGGGGTGGTCCTCGTTGCAGATGGTGTCGCCCGTGCTCACATTCTTCAGACCAACCGCCGCGCAAATGTCGCCCGCCAGGATCTCGTTGATCTCTTCGCGCTTGTTGGCGTGCATCTTCAGCAATCGCCCGATGCGCTCGGTTTTGCCGGTGCGGACGTTCAGCACCGAATCGCCCGTTTTCAACTGTCCGGAGTAAACCCGAATGAACGTCAACTGGCCGACAAACGGATCGGCCATGATCTTGAACGCCAGCGCCGAAAACGGCTCTTTGTCATCCGCCTTGCGGAAAATCTTCTCCCCATTGTCGGGATTGATCCCGTGCGTTTCCGGCACATCCAGCGGCGAAGGCAGATAGTCCACCACCGCATCGAGCAAGGGCTGTACGCCCTTGTTCTTGAATGCCGTGCCCACAACGACTGGAAACACCTTCAGTCCGATCGTCGACTTGCGCAACGACGCGCGCAGTTCTTCGGCCGAAATCTCTTCGCCCTCCAGAAACTTGTGGAGCATTTCATCGTCGTTTTCAGCGACGGTCTCAACCAGTTGCGCGTGGAAGGCTTCGGCTTTCTTCTTGAGTTCGGCGGGAATTTCTTCGGTCTCGTACTCCGCACCCATCGTGTCGTCTTTCCACACGATCGCCTTCATGTTGATCAGATCAACGACGCCTTTGAATTTATCTTCCTGGCCGATGGGAATCTGAATCGCGACGGGCTTGGCACTGAGGCGCTTGCGGATGGTATCGACGGCATGCTCGAAATCGGCGCCCATCTTGTCAATCTTATTAATGAAGCAAATTCGCGGGACGCCGTACTTGTCGGCCTGCCGCCAGACTTTTTCCGACTGCGGCTGCACGCCATGCACCGCGTCAAACACCGCAACCGCGCCATCGAGCACGCGCAGTGACCGCTCGACTTCAGCCGTGAAATCGACGTGACCGGGCGTATCAATGATGTTGATGCGAATGTCGCGCCAGGTGCAGGTCGTCGCCGCGGACGTAATAGTGATGCCGCGCTCCTGCTCCTGCTCCATCCAGTCCATGGTCGCAGTGCCTTCATGCACCTCTCCGATGCGGTGCGTCCGGCCCGTATAAAACAGGATGCGCTCCGTCGTAGTGGTTTTACCGGCATCGATGTGCGCCATGATGCCGATATTCCTGCAACGCTCTAATGGGACTGTTCTAGGCACGACTCTCTAACTCTTTCTGGGGCTCCAAACCTGTATTTGTAAAGACGTTGCTGGCAACGTCTCGCGTCCTTACCACCGGTAGTGCGCAAACGCCTTATTCGCTTCCGCCATCCGATGCACATCCTCTTTCTTCTTGATGGCCGCTCCACGGCTGTTCGCCGCGTCGAGCAATTCGTTTGTCAACTTTTCGACCATCCCCTTCTCGCCCCGCGCCCGCGCATAAGTAATGATCCAGCGAATGGCCAGGGACGTCCTCCGGTCGGCATTCACCTCGACCGGCACCTGGTAGTTCGCGCCGCCTACGCGTCGCGTCTTCACTTCGAGCAGCGGCTTGGCATTCTCCACAGCCTTCTTGAACAGCTTCAGCGCCTCGTCGCCACCCTTCGACTCCAGTTTGGTCAGAGACTCATAGAAGATGTTCTCGGCCGTCGACCGCTTGCCCTGCCACATCATCGAGTTGATGAACTTCGTCACCAGGTCCGACGCGTACACGGCATCGGCCGGAACTGTCCGCTTTGCGATATGTCCTTTACGAGGCATCTGTTTTAAGCTCCTGCGCTCTCGCCCAGGTTTCAGAGTTTCAAGATCTCAAAGACCAGTCGCAATTCTTGCCGAACCTACTTTGAAACTTTGAAACTTTTGAAACCTTGAAAATTGCTCTTACCCCTTCTTCGCTCGCTTGGCGCCGTACTTCGATCTACCTTGTTGCCGGTTGGCCACGCCCACCGCGTCTAGCGTGCCGCGAATCACGTGATAGCGCACGCCCGGCAGATCTTTCACCCTGCCTCCGCGGATTAGCACAATCGAGTGCTCTTGCAGGTTGTGGCCGACACCGGGGATGTACGTCGTCACTTCAATCCCATTCGTCAGCCGTACACGCGCCACTTTCCGCAACGCCGAGTTCGGCTTCTTGGGTGTCTGCGTGTACACGCGCGTGCAAACTCCGCGTTTCTGCGGACATCCCTGCAATGCCGGACTGGCCGTCTTGTACCGCGGCCGCTTCCGGCCCTTCGCCACCAATTGATTAAATGTAGGCACTCTTGCCGCTCCTATGGCCGAACGCGAGATTCCTTCACACGTACACCGCAGATTGCAATCTCATCGCAACCCGGATACGCATCCGCAGGCATGATCGACTCAGGCGCCGACCATTACTTCTCACCGCGCAACTTCACTCCTGCAAGCTAACGCCGGAGAGATTCTGGATTCCCGTTCAGACTTTCGCTGCCGACGGTGGCACCCGGCCAAATTCCGGGGGCGCTCCGTTTCGTCAGCCTTGCCCTGCATATCCTTCCACGAAAGGGTGGAAGGCGCCGCAGGCACGTTTCAGCGAGGAAAGTTCCCGGACCACAACGCAATCCGGAAACGCATTTTTCAAAAGCTCAACTGTGAATCCGCACACACAATCGCGCGCGATCCCACAGCACACAACAAGCCCTGGATGAACTCGCGGAACCAAATTACTATAACAGTGCCTACAAACATCGTCAACTCACGATTCTGCATCCCAATAACGGCGTTGTGCGGGAAGCCGATTCGCGCCGGCCACTGTTTGGATCGGGCTCTGTTGTTGGAGCTTTTTTAAGATCCGCTTCGGCTCTTGCTGATTCTGGCTCCAGCCTCTACACTACGAGTTTTCATTTCATTAAATTGTTTTCGGCCACTTCTTCGCGCCTTGCCGAAAGTGGCACATGATGCGCAATCAATTACGAGGAGTGCATGGGTACGTTGCGTTCTGGTAGCTTGGGCCTGGCGGCCGTACTTTCATTTTGTTTTATCTCCGGCTGTGGCGGCCATTCCAGTGGTGGCACATCCCCCTATCCAGCCAGGATTACTTTGAACCCTCCAGTCAGCACCTCGGTACAACTGGGCACCATTTTCACCTTTACTGCAACCGCGCAGAACTCAAGCAACAGCAACGTCTCCACGAGTTTTACCTTCTCCTCCAGCAATACTTCCATCCTGAATCTTGCTCCCAATGGAGTCGCCTGCGCCGGACACTGGGATGCGGCCTACACGACCTGCAGCCCAGGTGGGGTTGGAGTCGCCACGGTAACCGCGGAGGCTTTCGGCGCCACTAGCGCGCCGACTTATGTTTTCGTCCACCCGCCCGTCGATAACATAAGAGTCACCGGGGTCCTCCTTACCGGCGTTCCCGTTCAAGAGCCTTGCCTCGCGCAAGGCCAGTCCATGACCGTGGAAGCTCACGCCTTCAGCCAAGGCTCCGACATCACCTCCTCCGTCGGACCTTTCACCTGGTCCGCGGATAACTCCACCGTGGTTAAGCTGACCCCCTTTACCAACCCCGCCGCGTCTCCTTTTTACCCGTTCGCCACCAATCAGGCGACCGCAACCGCTACGACCCCGGGGCTCACTCAGATTTACGCCACCGCTAGCGGTGTCACCAGCAACACTTTCTACCAGCCGCAATACCAGAACCCGCAGGGAGTCACATCTCCGCCGCTTGATTTCTTTGAGACCTGCCTGATTCAAAACATCACGCTCGAACTCGGACATTTAGGCTCCCAGCAAACCACCTTCACTGCTACAAAAGGCACGGCACAAACCGTGTTCGCTACCGTCACCGACGTGATGGGCAATACCTCCTTACCCAGTTCGAATTCTCCCGTCGTTCTGAGCAACATTCCCCTGACCTGGACTGCCTCGCAACCTGCTGCGGTCGCGCCTGCAACTGGGTGTCACCTATCCTGTGCGCTCAGTACTCCTTCTCCGGGCGCGGGAGCGATCACCGCCTCCTGCTCTCCGCCGACCTGTAACATCGGATTCCCTGAAGTCCCGCAAGCGCTGGTGCCGGGTTCTCCGGCCGCGGCACAGTGCGCGGCATTCTTTCAACTTGCCAGTTGCCAGCAATTCATCCCGCTGCCGGTATATTCCTCACCGCCTGTGGTTACTTCTCCCCCCAGCCCGGTCACCCCAGCCATTTCCGGCCTGGTGACAGGAACCGTGGCGACAACTACCGTGCTGGCTACCAGCGGCGGATGCCAAAGCACCCACCCTCTCGACTGTTCCACGGCGATCTATAACGTCGCGACTTCCAGGCCGGTAGTCAGCGGTGCCACTTTGCTGCCATCGTCTCCCAATTCACTTTTCTATGATCTGGCTGGCGACAAGGCATATATGGGCAGTGAGGTTCGAGCCATCGCCATTACTCCCTCCAATCTTGGCACCAGCACGAGCGCCTTCACATCCGTCGGTGCTGCCACGGGAAAAGTACTGGCCGTCTCCAACGACGGAAACATGGCAGTCTTTTCCGACACTACCTTGAGTCCCAATCAGGTATTCGTTGTCAACTCAACGCAGGCAACGGTTGCACTGAACATTACGAATGCGTCGGTTGCAGCGATCACGCCAGATAACTTGAAGGCATACATCTTCGGATTCGACTCGACCGGTCTCCCCAACCTTTACATTTACTCCAGCGTTCAGGCGCTGCAGAAGATTCCTCTGACTCCAGGCACAACGGTCCAATCGATTGCCTTCTCTACCAATGGAGCTTTCGCTTACGTGGTGGAGGCAGCTGGCACCAGCAACTCGTTTACGGTTTACAACACCTGCGATAACCAGATCTCTACCGACGTACACGGGGGAGGAACGCAGCAGATCATTCCGTTAACGGCTCCGCCTGTAGCTTTCAGGGCTCTGCCTGACGGACAGCATTTCATCGCGCTTGAGAACAACGGGACTTTCGACTACTTCACCGCAACCGTGACGGGCATCCCTGCAGCCACGCCGACCGCTTTTGCCAGCTACATCTGCCCCATGACGGTCACTCACGCAGTCCCGCCGCCAAGCAACATTAATCTCGGGCAGGGCGCCTTTCAGGCTCTCAACTTCTTCCCGTCACCGGACGGCACCATGCTCTATATCCTCGCCGCCGACCGCCCTAGCGTTCTGGTCTACAACTTTGGGACGGGCGCGACCACCGGCATCGAACTGATCAACAACGCCACCCTCGTCAGCGGCTCGATGAGTGCCGACGGCGGCACCATTGTGATCGCCGGCAGTGATGGCAAGCTCCACGAGGTCAGCACGGCCCTCGGCGGTTCCGACATGTCCCCGCCCCTTGTCTTCCCCGACCTGCCGAACTATCTGAACCCCTTCTGCACCGGCACCCCATCGTCGGGCCCCTGCTCCCTGAACTTGGTAGCGTTAAAACCGTAGCCCACCCTTGCGCGGCACAGCGAATATGACGCCGTCGCGTTCTTCCAGAGACTCACGCTGTTTAGCAGGAAGAGACGCTTAGGAACTTAAGGCAGTCGAACCGCGAAGCGGCGGGGTGAGCACATCAATCCGAGCCGCAGAGCGGCGGAATGAGAAAGCCCGGCATCTATAACGACGTCGGCGCTGTCAAGGAGAAAATTCGCGACACCTCTCCTGAGGACGCGGAAAGGCCTGTCAAGGGCGCCCGAAGGGCGTTCATCTCGACCCTTGACAGGACTTTCCGCGCCAACACAATCGAAACGGGAACGAAGCGAAACGAAGTTCAGATGAGCTTCGTTCCTTGGCAGAATTCTTTTGACGGCATCTGACCAAGACTCGTCTCCTGGAATCCTGGGTGGAACGGCAACTCCACCACACATCTATTCGATCATCAACCCATGACCATGATTCGTCTTCGAACTCCTCTATCTACTGCGAAGAGGAGGCAGGGCCCCCAATCACGGAAACGATAGGCGTTCTCCTACCAGCGGGCTTGCGCGAGGTGCCCTGCATGCGAGCCGGCGGCGCTGATTGGTTGCGCAACATCCAATACAGCCGTACCGCCAGTTTTCGTGCGATGGCGACTTTAGCCACGGCACTGCCGCGACGGAACTTCAAGCGCCGATAGTTCCGCCGTAATTCTTCGTCATAGCGTGCGGCGGTTTGGGCCGCTTCGGTCAGCAGATAACGTGCCAGGCTGTTGCCTTGCTTGCTGATGGCTCCCAACTGTTGCCGGCCTCCGCTACTGCTCTCCCGCGGATTCAATCCCAGGTAGCTGACGACCTGTTTGCTGCTCCGGAACCGTTCGGCCGGTCCGATCGTAAGCACAAACATTAGCGCGGTGACCGGACCTACACCTGGCTGTTCCATCAAGCGCCGGGCATCACGACGCTGCGCAGCTTCTTCCGCTACGGCTCGATCTAACTCTGCAATCAAAGGCGCAAGCTGATCGAGCATCTGCAGCAACTCTTGTCGCCGGCGGTGAGCCCACGGGTCGAGCACTAAGGCTTCAAGCTCAGTGCGGCCCAAGCTGGTCCATAGTTTCTGTTTTCTGTATGTGCCCTGGCCGAGAGCCAGAGCCTGCAATTGGTTCTTCAGCGAGGTTCGTAAACAAACCATTTTGTGGCGATGCCGCAACAGCTGTCGCAGATCACGCTCCACAGGTGTGGGAATCCAAATTCGTGGGAATCGGTTCTCGAGTAGAAGATCGAGAATATGCCGCGCATCTCGCGCGTCAGTTTTTTGCTTGCGCACCATGGCCGCACGGACCGCGGCGGCATCGCCGATCCAAAGCTCGTGTCCCAACTTGGCGAGGATCCGCTCGAACCATTGCGCGTACCCGGTCGCCTCCATGCCCACTCGCACCGGCTTTTGCAGGCTGGTGTAAAACTTCGCAGCTTCACCGTTCCTGTGTTCGAGGCGGCGCTCGATGAGTTCGCCGGTCTCGGTGTCTGCCATTGCGATTTGCTGAAAACGGGAATGAAAGTCACAACCTATAATCAACATGCTCGGCTCCTTCCTTCCGAGTCTTGGTCAGTTAGCACTGCCAAGCTTACTCGGTGCGGTGAGGAGCCGACGTCGTTATCCCATCGCGGAAGCGCCGGGAAAGCCGCGAAAATACGGAGCAAGACCCGAAGGGACGGCACTCACTTCGCCAATGACGCGACCGCGCCGGCCGCGGTGACTGCTACCCCAATTCCTTCCCCACGCTATCCAGCACACCATTCACAAAATGCACCGACTCCGGGGAAGAAAATTTCCGCGCAATCTCCAGCGCCTCATTGATCACGACCGCCCGCGGCGTTTCCGGATACGCCAGAAACTCCGCCACCGCCGCCCGCAGCAGATTGCGATCCACGGCCGCCATGCGTTCCATCCGCCAGTGCTCGGCATGTTTCTCGATCAATCCGTCGATCTCGGTGCCCCGGTCCGTCGCGACGCGAAACAGATCATCGGCAAACCCGCGCACCTCGCCGCTCGCCGACTTGTGTTCCGCCCAGAATGTTTTGCGCACTTGGTCCGCGTCCTGCTTGCCCATATCGGATTGAAACAACATCTGCAGAACCATTTCCCGGGATTTTCGCCGTGTGCCCATGCTTTTTTAGGGACGGACGCTTTCGTCCGCCCCGCGGGCGACGCCCGCGTCTCTTACTCACCAATTTTAGTGCTGTAAGTTTACTTCAGAACTACCGGCGCTTCTTCCCCGACTCTTTCTTCGAGGTCTTGTCATTCCGACGATTCTCGGAGTGAAAAGATGGACCCTGCTCTCGTCCGCCGCCAGAGGTCCGACTTCCGACGACGTCTTTCCGAAATCCGGAAGCTGGAAGCCGGATCGCTTTCGTTAGCGATGCCATCTCCACCGCCGCCAGCGCCGCCTCAAACCCCTTGTTCCCCACCTTCAGGCCTGCGCGATCGATGGCCTGCTCCAGGGTGTCGCAGGTTAAAACGCCGAACGAGTGCGGCACTCCAGTTTCCTGCGCCGACTGCCCAATCCCCCGCGTCACCTCATTAACGATCACGTCATAGTGCGCCGTGTCGCCGCGTAGCAGGCATCCAAGGCAGATGATCGCGTCGTACTTCCCGGTCTGAGCCAAGGTCCGCGCCGCTGACGGAATCTCGAACGACCCCGGCACGCGAACCAGCGCGATGTCTTTCTTTTTCGCGCCCAAGCTCAGCAAACCGTCATACGCGCTTTGCAAAAGCCTCTCGGTGATAAACGCGTTGAACCGCGAGACGACAATCGCGAAGCAATTGCCCGAGGCATCCAATTTCCCCTGCAGCGCAGGAATGGCAGGCTCGGGTGGCGGCTGGATTCTCAGTTTGATCTTGTTCTCCGTGACCTGTGACTCCGTAGTCAATTTCTTTTACTATTTTCAGCTCTTGTCATCCTGAGGCGGCGCCTTTTGCCGCCGAAGGACCTATGCAACTTGCCAGGCAGCACTCCCGCCGCATGCAAATTGCACAGGTCCTTCGCTTCGCTCAGGATGACAAGGTTATGGAAGCCCTGCAAACGGAGGCTAGATTTACTTCCCCTTGAACTGCGGCGCCCGCTTCTCCAGAAATGCCTTGGTCCCTTCCGTCTTATCCTCGGTCGCGCAACACACGCCAAACAGCGTCGCCTCGAGATACAGCCCCTCGGCGAGTGTCATCTCCATTCCTTTATTGACGGCCTCCATCGCGTACTGCACGGCCAGCGGAGCGTTCGCGATAATCTTTGCCGCAATCGTCTCCGCCCGGGGAATCAACTCGCCCGCCGCAGTCACTTCATTCACCAACCCGATGCGATGCGCCTCCTGCGCCGTGATCATCTCGCCTGTGAGAACCTGCTGCATCGCCAGCCCCTTGCCCACCAGCCGCGGCAACCGTTGCGTCCCTCCGTACCCCGGGATGATGCCCAGTTTCACTTCAGGCTGTCCCAGCTTCGCGTTCTCGCTGGCCAGCCGCATGGTACAAGCCATGGCAATCTCGCATCCGCCACCGAGCGCGAATCCATTGATGCAAGCAATCACCGGTTTGCCGAGATTCTCAATGAGATTGAGCACCGACTGCCCGCGATGCGTATATTCCTTGCCGGTCACGGCATCATTCTTCGCCAGTTCACCAATGTCCGCGCCAGCAATGAACGCCTTCTCCCCCGCGCCCGTAAAAATAACGACGCGGATACTCTTGTCATTCTTGATGTCATGAAATGCCGCCCGCAACTCCTCCATCGTGGCCATGTTCAGGGCATTCAGCACCTTCGGACGGTTCACCGTGACGTAAGCAATCGCGTTCTTCTTTTCTAGCAGTATGTTTTCGAAGTTCATAAAATATTTCCACCACGGAGGCACCGAGCCACCGAGAAAACCGATCGAAATTGTCTTCCTCCGTGCTTCCGTGTCTCCGTGGTGAACCGCCTTTCCATCCGTATGAATCCGCGAAATCCGCGGAGACGCAATTACAGCTTATTCGCCCGCGGCTTCTCCGGGTCGGAGTAATCGTAGAACCCGCGGCCCGACTTCCGCCCGTACCACCCTGCCATCACCATCCGCTTCAGCAGCGGAGGCGACGCAAACCGCCGCTCCTTGAACTCGTCATACATCACATGCGTTATGTAGTAAGTCGTATCTAGCCCGACGAAGTCCAGCAACGTAAACGGCCCCATCGGATACCCGCAGCCCAGCTTCATCGCCTGATCGATATCCTCAATCGACCCCACGCCCTCTTCATATGCCCGGATCGCATCCAGCAAATACGGCACCAGCAGCCGGTTCACGATGAATCCCGTCTTGTCCGACGTCCGCACCGGAACCTTGCCCAGCTTCTTCGCGAACTCATAAGCCGCCTCGTAAACGCCGTCGCTGGTAGCGATCGTCCGAACCACCTCCACCAGTTTCATCAGCGGCACCGGATTAAAAAAGTGCAGTCCGATAAACCGTTCCGGCCGCTTCACCGAGGTCAACAACTCCGTCACCGAAATCGAAGAAGTATTCGAAGCAAAGATCGCATCCTTCTTCACGATCCCATCAATCGACGCATACATCTTTTTCTTCTCTTCCACATTCTCGATGATGGCTTCAATGACGATGTCGCAATCGGCCAGATCGGATTTGTTTGTCGTGCCCTTGAGTCGAGCCCGGATCGCGTCCTTCTGCTGCGCCGTGATCCCGCCCTTCTCCACTGGACGTTCCGCAAACTTCGCCAACGACTTTTCAACCCCGGCAAATCCCTTGTCGAGAAACTTCTGCTCCACCTCAAGAACCGTTACTTCGAACCCGGCCATAGCGCAAACCTGCGCAATGCCGGATCCCATCAGCCCGCAACCGAGTACGCCAACTTTCTTGATTTCCATGATTGCTTCCTCAATATAAAAATCACATTGTCATCCTGAGCGAAGCGAAGGATCTATGTAACTCTGCCGACAGCGGCAAACTACATAGATCCTTCGCGGCATATGGCGCCGCTCAGGATGACAAGTTGGGGTCCCTCCCTGACTGAGCCTCGCACAGCTCTCTTATTTCCTTACACTTCGCGAACAGGTCTTCGACCTCAGCGAGGAATTCTCTGTTGGGGTCGGCCGACGCGATATCACCAATCGACTCCATTCCTGCCAAGGCTCTCGCTGTCCGTTTTGCATGTGCGCCAAGCTGCTCTTTCCCAAGCGGGCTTTTTAGCTCTTCTCTCCATGACTGCAGCACGGATACCCATCGAGAGTCGCGAACGAATTCCTGGATCTTGATGAGAAGATCATCGTATTCCGAAACCAGATCAGAAATGGTCCTCACCATCTCAATTCATACTCTCCACCACCATCGCGATCCCCTGCCCGCCGCCAATGCAAGCCGTGGCCAATCCATATTTTTTTCGACGCCGCCGCAACTCGTACAGCAGCGTAATCACCAACCGCGCCCCGGTCGCGCCCAGCGGATGCCCCAGCGCAATCGCCCCGCCATTCACATTCACCTTCTCGCGATCCAGCCCCAACTCTTTCTCCACCGCCAGGTACTGCGCCGCAAACGCCTCATTCACTTCAATCAAGTCAATGTAATCGAGCGACAGCCCGGCCTTCTGCAGCGCAATCTGTGACGCCGGCACCGGACCGCGCCCCATCACCTTCGGCTCAACTCCGGCAACGCCCCAGCCCACAATTCGCCCCAGCGGCTCGATCTGCCGCTTGCGCACCTCTTCCAGCGACATCACCACCACGGCTGCCGCGCCATCGACAATCCCGCTCGCGTTCCCGGCCGTCACCGTCCCATTTTTTCCAAACGCCGGACGCAGTTTCGCCAGCCCTTCCATCGTGGTCTGTGGACGACGGTGATCATCCTCAGTTAGCGACTCTCCCGTTGCCTCGCCCTTCGAATTCCGCAGTGGCACCGACACCAGTTCTTCCTGCAGACGTCCCGCCTTGTACGCGTCGTCCGCGCACTTCTGCGAGCGCAGCGCAAACTCGTCCTGCATCTCGCGCGTAATGCCTTGCTCCGATCCATACAACTCCGCCGTATTCGCCATGTACGACCCGCAATACGAATCGAGCAGCGCCACCATCAGCGAATCCTCCAGCTTTCCGCCCGGAGCCAGCGTGAACCCATCGCGCCCGCGAATCACAAACGGCGCCTGCGACATCGCCTCCATACCGCCGGCGAGCACAATCTTCGCCTCATCGGTCTGGATCATCTGCGCCGCATTCACAATCGCCTGCATCCCTGACCCGCACAGCCGGTTCACGGTCAGCGCCGGAGTCTCAATCGGAATCCCCGCCCGCAACCCCACGTGCCGCGCCCCATACAGCGCGTCGCCCGAAGTCTGCTGCGCATTCCCCATCACCACGTGATCGAACTCCTTCGCTTCGATCCCCGAGCGCTCGATGGCGCCCTTCGCTGCCACTGCGCCCAGTTCCTGCGCGGTGTAGTCCTTCAACTTCCCGCAATACCGCCCAAAGGGCGTGCGCACCCCGCTGACAATGGCAATATCTCCGGCTTTTAGCATGATTTCTTTCCGGCAGACTCCGACAGAAACGCTCAGAGTCGATGAGCCAAACTTGTCAGTTTAGCAGTGTGCGGAGAAATTTGCCCACGCAACCTCTGACAACATTGATCAGTCGCGCTGGCGTGAAAGCCCGCAGGTTGTCGGCGTCATCCTGAGCGCAGCCGCTTTTCAGGCGCAGCGAAGGATCCCGCGCGGATCAACTCCGAAGCCCGTGGGCAATTCAGCGCGAGTAGAATCATCTGCCTATGCAAGCCTTTGAAGTTCAATTAAACGGAAGGAAATTATGCCTTGCTGGCGTTGGAAATTACGGGGTTCTGTCGGCGATCGTCTCTTGGGTAAGCGGAAAGAGAGGTAGCGACTGTTTTCTCCAAGTCGGAGGCCTCATCAGCCCAACGCAAGAGTACGTGGATTGGGTTCGCCACCATCCGGTGAAAGAAGGAGACAAGATTCAGGTCAGCGTACTCGTGGCGGACTCGGTGGACGAACCAGCAAGAAGAAAGCTGGATGATCCAGGACAGGACTTAGAAGCCAGAAAGGCGCACGTGCGCAAGCTGGCAAAGCAGCTAGGATGGACAATTCAGGAAGATTCGAAGAAACGTAGTGCAAAAAAGAAAAGGCGAAAATAAACCCTACGCCACAGCTCCCGTCGCAAGCGCGGGCCCCAGTCCCACCACTTTCCCTGGCCCCTGCGACATCGCCTGCCCCAGCGCGTGCTCCACGCGATTGATCACCTCCGTGACCACATCAATCGGATCATATTCCGTGCGAATCACCGCCTCGGCCAGCCCCGCCGAGAACAACGCCGGGACTCCCTGCCCGCTCCCATCCTTCGCCGGAAAGCGCACATCTGCAATGATCTTGCGCAGCTTTTCCACCGCCAGCATCGCTTCTTTCTCGGAAGTCTCGCCCAGCAGAATCGCAATCGTCGTCGTGTCGTAGCGGAATGCCAGATCATTCGACCGGATATTGGCCGCGAACATCTGCCCCACACGCTCCATCACCGCCTGCACTTCTGCTTCGCCGTATTCCTTGATCATCGATGCGCTCTTGCCAAACTGCATCAGCAGCACTGAGAGTGCCGACGCATTCTGAATCGCGCGCTTACTTTCGGCCAGCAGCAAATCAATGTACGAAGCCCGCTTCAGCAACCCCGACTTCTCATCCGTCACCGAAAGGTTCTTCACCAACCGCCGCAACCCGGCGTTATTCAGCGCAATCACCATCTGGTCGGCGAGAGTCTTGAGCACGACCATATCAGCCTGCTGCCAGGTCCTTGGCCTACTGTGAACCAGCAGCAAGACTCCAACCGTCTCTTCTCCGTCGCTGAGCGGCACCGCAAGAATGGAGGCTGGAATCATCTCGGACATCGCCTTCTTGGCTCCCTGCAGCGCGGCTGACCGCGGAGCGTCGTTGATCGCCAGCGGATCGTGTCCTTCAATCGCTTGCTGCAGGCAGCCCACCAGTTCGACAATCGATCCAGCAGTCGCCTTCTTGTAACCCTCGGCGCAGAATTCATCGACCGCTGTCGGCGGCAATCCCGGCTTGCACATCGCCACGATGCAGCGGGTCGCTTCCCAGTGTGTCCCAATTTCTTTCACCGCGGTGCTCATCACCGCCGGAGCGGTTCCCTGGTGATACAGCTTGCGCGTAATTTCCGCCACGCGCGTAAAGCTCCGCACATCCGCCGCTGGATCCGAAGCGGCAACTGGAGGGGCCGGAGCCGATGTACTCGGCGACGCCGGAGGCAAAGGCGCCGACCCCGCATAGCGCGGCGTCACTCCCGCAGCCAGATAAAGGCGCTGCAGATCTTCGTTCCGTTCTTCTTCCCGCGGAAACAGTTCCTGGATCCTCTGTAGTCGCTCGACGGCTTTCGTGCGCATCCCGTACTGCACCAGGATTTCCGCCTGCAACATAAGATCCTGAAGCGTCGACGCTCCCAGCGTCGGCCCCTCGATGTGCGCCGGTTCGTCGATCGGCTTACTGACCGAACTGAAACGCGATGCAATTGCCTTGAACCGCCCGTCTTCGACCTTTCCCTTCAGCATGTCAAGCCGCTTCAGGTGCCCGGGCTCATACGGATCGACTTCCGCCGCCCGGTCCAAACACTCCGCCGCCTTGGCAAACTCCTGCGTACTGCAGTAAAGATCAAACAGCTTGAGCAACGTCTGGCAGTAATCGTTTTCGCGATTGGACGCGTTATAGAGTTCGCTGAGGAACTCGAGCATCACCGGCGATGCGCGATGCGCCCCGACGATGTCTTCCATAATGGCGATGAACTGCCGCCTCTCGCCCCGCCGCCGCTGGAATTGTTCCAGCTTCCGAGCGAGCCCCACTGCGTTCTCATCCTGCTCCCCATCGAGGAAAGTTCCAATGAGTGTGATGACCTGTTGCACTCGGGCTGGATTTTGTTCGAACAGTTGCCAGACCTGCGGTTCCGCTTCGGTATAGCGGCCTGCTCCTACCAACGCAGTCGCGAAGGCTTCGCGCAACTCGGGAGTGACCGGACCGGAGTTCATCTGCGGCTCCAGAATAAAAATCGCCGCCCCCGCTTGTCCCTGGCCGAGCAGAACTTTGCCGTAAGCCAGGGCGATGCTTGGATCGGAAGAATCTTCCTGATAGGCCCGCTCGTACCACTGCGCCGCATCGCCGCCATCGGCGGATGCCAACTGAGCTACGCGCTGAAACGCGGCCGCTGCTGCTTTCCGGTTCCCCAACTCCGAGGTCAGCTCTGCAACGCGCAAGTAGTTGGCTTGAATCGGCTCCAGCGCCACCACGCGCGCCAGGATCTCTGCCGTCTCCTGCTTCTTTCCAAGCTTGGCTAAATCCGTCAGCGCCGCCTCGTACGTTCCCACCGCCAGCTTCTTGTTCGATCCTTCCAACAGCTGCCCAAACCGCACCTTCTGCTGCCAGGTCGGGCTGCCATGTCGGGCCAGTTTCTTGTAAGTCAGGCTCGCCCGGGTCGCATCGCCGGCGCCGACCTGACGCTCGAACAGATCTCCGAGCAGGCGGACCGCATCCGCATTGCGGTTCAACGAGAGGCATAAGTCTGCCGCCAGTTGCCGCACAATATCGTTTTCCGGATCGTCCCGCAGAACCAGCAGATACTCTTCCAGAGCCTCGGAAGTCTTGCCTTTTTGCAGCAGTTTCTCAGCACGATCGACGCGCTTGGCTAGTTCGGCCCGGTCTAGTCTTTTGGTGAGTTCAGGCATGCAAAGAGAAGCGCACGTAACCCTGCTCCGATTCTAGGAGTCGGCTCCGGTGCCAGCAATGCGGTAACAGCCCGGCGCGATTACGAAGGTCACGACACCGCGTTCTGTTCTAAGTATTGATCACATGTCTCTGTAACAGGTAGGAAACACAACGCCAAACTCGCTCAGTTTTCAGAAGCGGCCAGCCGCGCATAGTAGCCCTTGCGCACATGCACTTGAAGGCGCTTGCCTTCCTTCGCCGCGCTGACCTGTACCGTTCGATACTTCCCATCCGGCATGAAATCAGCAGCCTTGTAAGCGATCAGGTAACGGCTGCGGATCACCTGCGTCAGGTCCCCCAGATAGCGATCGAGGGCACGCAGGTTACCCGGAAAAATCGATTCCCCCCCGCTTCGCTCGGACAGAACTTGCAATATTCGATTGGCATCGGTATGCGTATCAGTATTCTCCGATGTGCTGACCGCGTAAACCGTAACTCCTCCCGCTTCCGCCTCTTCGAGGGCTTGCCTCAGACTTCGGTGGCTCGAATTGTCTTCTCCGTCGGTCAGTACGACCAGCACGCGCGCCACCCGGTCCTCATCCGGATAAGCAGCCAGTTTCCAGCACGCCCGATAGATCGCGTCGAACAGCGCGGTCTCGCCCCCAATCGCGAGCTTTTCGACACCCTCGCGCAGCTCCGCTACGTCACTCGTGAAATCCTGCGTGACCGAAAAATCGCTCGTGAAGCCGGCGACGAATGCGAGGTCCGCCTGCCCGTTCACCATAGTTTCAACGAATTTCTCTGCCGCCCGCTTCTCGAAAGCGAAACGCCTTTCCACCGAATTGCTGGCATCAATGAGTAGGCCCAGGCGGATGGGAACCTGTGATTGCGGCACGAATTCCAGGATTTTGTCCGGTGGCTTGTTATCGTCTCGAATCTGAATGTCTGAGCTAGTGAGATCGTTCACCAAATGCCCGTGATTGCTCACCGCAAAAAAGAGCGCGGTTTCATCGACTGCTCTGCGGATCGTAAACAGGTTAGCCCCAGGCGCCGCCCCAAGCGCTCCCGTCGGCACAGCCTTCGCCGAAGCAGGGGCCGCCGGCTCGAAAGCGGCAGAGGGTTCCGGCGCTGCCTGACAACTTTGACAATCAACCGCCGATTCATCCTCAACTTCGCTCAACTGTGCCCGCAACCGTTCACTGTTGGGAAAACTCTGCAGCCGCACGTCGGGCGTCACTACATGGACAGTCGGGCGTGGAACTTCATGGCTTTCCTGATTCGCCAGTTCGCCCAGGCTCTTGCGGGCAGCCGGCGACAAGGGATTGACCGGGTCTTCGCCAAGGAATTCAGTTAGCTCTCTCCGTCCGGCTTCCAGGTCGTTCATCGACATCGCCGCTGCAGCGGCAAGGTAGTGCACGCTAGCCAGTCCATGATGGTCCATGGCATGGACCCGCTGGACCGTCTGCAGGCACTCTGCGAACTTTCGGCCCGCCTCCTGTGCATACGCCAGCGCTGCCAGCGTCCTCGGATCGCCGGGGGCCAAATTTGCCGCTTTCTGCAAATACAATTCAGCCTTGGCAAAATCATTTTCCCGCAGGGCGAGAGCTCCCAGATTCAGCAGCGGACCTGCAAACTGATCGTCCAGGTTCGCTGCAGTTTCAAACTCGTCCTTGGCGCGGGCGTCTTGCTGGTCCAGATAGGCAAGGCCCAGAGCGTTGTGCGCCGATACAAACGCGGGATAAATCTCAATCGCCTTCTGCAGATATTTGACTGCCTGCTTCGACTTCTGTGCCCTCAATAAAGATGTGCCTTGCTGGAATTGCTGGACCGCTTTTTTTGATGCCTGCAAGTCCAGCACGGAAACGACTCCCGAATCCGCCAGGTTATTGGTCTCGTCCTTGCTGGCGAATTCCCAGACCTCTTCATTGCGATACGTCTGCCCGAAGTCCACTTGAGCGAACTCAAGGTTGGTCCCCGACTGCAGGGAGGGCGACTTGATGGAAGGCGCTCTCGTCTGGGCCAGAGCGCCCATCCCCAGCAGGCACAGGCTGATCAATGAAGTCCATGCGAGCGAAGATATATCGGGGCAATGGAACGGGAAGCAAAGACGGGCACAGGTGCGGACCAGCACGCAAACCTCTATTAACCGCGGATCGGCGTCGTTGCAATCTGAGAACTAGTCGGCGGCAGAGGACAGCGCGAATTCTAGCGCTTACAGTTGCTTCGCCTTTGATGACGATTCCGCCGGAAAGGTGAGGACAAATTTTTCGATTTGCGTCGGCGCGACCCACGATCATTTTCGTGGCGGCCGCACTCAGAGACCTAAGAGCAGTTTCGCTAGGAGCAGAACGTACACCCCAATCGCCGCAATCCCGTTTACCCGAATCATGCGGGCATTCGCCGGCCACGGAAACATCAGCACTCCAAACAGGGGCATGAATTTATCGGGCCAAATCAGTCCGGCCACACCGAACATCAGATACAGCTGCACAATCAGACACAAGACCAGAGTGTTCATATTTAGGGGTTCCAACACGACCGCCGGCGCGCCCAGCAGTTCTTCCTAATTAAACTGCGGAAATGCCTGAAAAAGCGAGGTTACAGTAGTTCCTCTCACCCACCGCCTCCGACCTTTGATATGGTGCTGCATTGCCTCCAGATCTTCCCATTCACGAAGAAGGCCTGCACCATCAACTGAGTGCCGGCCAGATGGCCATGGTCGCGGTCGGGGGATCGATCGGCACCGGGCTCCTCCTCGGCGCCGGGGCGGCGATGGAAATCGCTGGACCCGCCGCCGTCTTCAGCTTTCTGGCCGCTGCCTTCGTCAACTGGACCGTGGCCATGGCTCTCGGCGAACTGGCCTGCGCTCATCCCGCCGCCGGATCCTTCGGCGTCTACGGCGAACTCTATCTCAATCAATTTGCTGGATTTCTCGCTCGCGCCGGATACTGGCTCGGTATCGCTCTCAACATCGGCGTGGAAATGGTCGCGGCGGCGACCTACATGTCGTACTGGTTCCCCACGGTTCGCCCCTACCTCTGGATCGTCATCTTCGCCGCCCTGCTACTCGCCATCAATCTGCGCAGTGTCGGTTCCTACGGACGCGTCGAGTTCTGGCTCTCCATGATTAAGCTCGCCACCGTACTTGCCTTCATTGCGATTGCCGCCGCCTTGCTCGCCAGCCACCGCGTGGCACCTCAATATGCGGCCTACGGTGGATTCTTTCCTAAAGGCGTGTGGGCCCCTCTAATCGCCATGACCTTCGCTATCTATAGCTTCGGCGGTGTCGAGATGGTAGCAGTCACAACCGGAGAGTCCCGCTCCCCAAAGGAAACTCCTCGCGCCGTCTGGCTCACCTTTCTCACCCTCAGTTTCGTCTATGTCGGAGCCATGCTGGTCCTGCCGGGAGTCATGCCCTGGAATCACGCGGGCGTAACCGAGAGCCCCTTCGTCGCTACCTTCCGCCTCGTAAAAATCCCGCACGCCCCCGACGTGATGAACTTCGTCGTCCTCTCCGCCGCGCTCTCCGGAGCCAATGCCGCCCTGTATGTCGGTTCCCGCATGTTGTTTTCCCTGGCCCGGACCGGATGGGCGCCAGTCCGTCTCGGCCGCCTCAATCATGCCGGTTCCCCACAGGCCGCCGTTGTCGTTTCCTCGTTCGGAATTCTGTTTGCTCTTGCCCTCGTGCTCTGGATCCCGCAGCAAGCGTTCCGCTACCTGCTGGGAGCCGCATTCACTGGAATGATTTTGTCCTGGCTCGTCAGCCTGGCCGCGCATGTCAATTTCCGTCGCCGCCACTCCCTTCAACAACTCGCTGCCTTGCCCTTGCGCTCACCGTTGGGACTATGGGGATCCGTCGTGGGATTGTTTCTAGTGTCAGCCGCGCTTCTTCAAACCTGGCTGTATCCACTCGTAAACCTCTGGAGCGGAATGACTTGCCTTCTTATCCTCGTCGTCGCGTTTCTGCTCCTCAAAAACCGTTCCAGGTGAACCCCTCAGCCCTCCCCGGATCTCCCCCGAAACAATTACAGAAATTCACTGATGTCCACCCGGGCAATCCTGGCACATAATCCGCAAAGCAACGAACAAACTCTTCTGTGTTGTCTTCCGTACCCGCAGGGCCTCGCCCGCCGGTGGGACACACCCTCCGCTCCCAGAGTTAGTCGCTCGCTTGTTTTCTTCTCCGCTCGATTCGACTTTGCCGAAACTTTCATGGGTACCTCACCGTGCCGCCGTGTGCAGTCGATTGCGGTGCCCCCCCATCCCCATCAAGCCTTAATCCGAAACGTAATCAGGGAGGATAAGTGTTTATGATGTCGCAATCTCGTCTGTTCTGTATCGCCGTCTTCATAGCCTTGGCCGGGCTCATCGTCACACTCCCCAACGCTGCCCGTGCACAATCCCTCACTTCCGGGGACATCGCCGGAACTGTTACTGATCCCAGCGGCGCCGCGCTGCCCAGTGCGACCGTGACTTTAAAGAATAATGACACGGGCGCCACGCAAACCACCACCTCCAGCAGCACCGGCGCATATCGTTTCTCGCTGCTGAATCCCGGAAACTATAGCGTCTCTGCCAGCGCCCAGGGGTTTCAGGGGGCGCAACAATCCGTCTCTGTCGCAGTCGGTCAGGCCAGCACGGTCAATATCCGAATGCAGGTGGCAACCGCCAGCCAGACGGTTGAGGTAACAGCGCAGGGCGGAGCCGTGCAAAGAGAAAACGGAAATGTCTCCACGACGATTAGTCACGAAGCGATCGCCAACATCCCCAATCCTGGCAACGATCTGACGTATTACGTCCAGACCTCACCCGGCGCCACCATGAACACACAAGGGGGATACGGCAACAGTTCTACCTTTGGCATCTCTGCGACGTCCAACTTTTTCACCGTCGATGGGATGAGCGAAAACGATCCTTTCCTGAATCTGAGCAATTCAGGCGCAACCAATCTTCTGTTAGGTTCGAACGACATCCAGACCGCAAGCGTCGTCAATAACGGCTACACCGGAGAATACGGAACCTTGGCCGGCGCCAATGTCAATTTCGTCACCAAGTCCGGCACCAACAAGGTTCATGGCAATGCCGAATACTTCTGGAACGGTCGCGTCCTGAATGCGAACGATTGGTTCAACAACAACACCGGGACCCCGCGCGCCTTTGATAACGCCAATCAGTGGGCAGCCTCTGTCGGCGGTCCGATTGTGAAGGATAAGACTTTCTTCTTTGTTGATACCGAGGGCTTGCGACTGCTGATTCCTACCTCGACCCCGGTAAACATCCCCAGTCCTCAGTTTCAGACCGCAGCTTTAGCGACCATACCGGGAAGTGAAACCACCTTCTATAACAATCTCTTTAGCCTTTACAACAATGCCCCGGGCGCTAGCCGCGCCACCAACAGTCTGCCCAGCGGGGGATGCGATGGTACCGTCACACTCGCCGGAGGTGCTCCTTGTGCCCTGGTCTTCCAGTCCAATGTCCACAATCTCACTGACGAATGGCTGTTAACCACCCGCGTGGACCAGAACATAGGCTCCAACGATCATATGTTCATCCACTTCCGCACCGACCATGGACTTCAGGCCACGATCACCGATCCTCTGTCTCCCGTCCTGAACGCCCAGAGCATCCAGCCCGAATACGATGGACAGATCCAGGAAAATCACCAGTTCGGAGCAAACAAAGTCAACCAGCTCATTCTTGCCGGCTCCTGGTACTCCGCTGTTTTCCAGCCTCCCAACCTCGCCCGCGCCCTCGCGCTCATGCCATACGATCTGAGTTTTTCCGGCGGCACGTTTGACTCTCCCGGAAGCCCGACTCCCGGCACCACTACTTACTCCAGTTGGCCTCAGGGACGAAACGTCACCCAATACCAGATCGAAGACGATTACTCCTGGCAGAAGGCCAATCACAATCTGAAGTTCGGCGTGAACTTCCGCCGCAACGACATCACCGACTACACTCCAGGAGGATTCACCGACACGATCCCGATCGCGACGTTCGCCTCCGAGGCCAGCTTCCTCGCTGGCACTGCGGACACTTTCCAGCAGGCATTCGCCACCCGGCCCAGTGAGCCGCTGGCTTTGTACAGCCTTGGACTCTACGCTCAGGATGAGTGGGCCGTTCGCCCCCGCTTCAAACTCACCCTGTCGCTCCGCGCCGAGCACAACTCCGACCCCATTTGCGTGACCAACTGCTTCGCCCGCCTTGCCAACTCGTTCTCCGACATCTCTCACGACCCCACTCAGCCCTACAACAAGGCCGTGCTCACGGGACTGCATCAGGCTTTACCCAACTATCAAAGCATCAGTTGGGAGCCCCGCATCGGGTTTGCCTGGCAACCCTTCGGCAGCGGTAAAACGGTCATCCGCGGCGGCGGCGGCATCTTCGCTGACATCTTTCCTGGAAGCATCGCCACCCTCCTCGATACCAACTCACCGCTGAAGAACACCTTCATTGTCCCAGGCGGCGCCGGCGTCACGCCTTTCGTTCCTTTCGCACCGGGCGTAAACGGTAATGCGCAGGGAGTAGCAATCACCTCCAACACGGCGTTTGTTTCTGGTTTCCAGGGGGGCCAGAACATCGGCCAGATCGAAGCTGCGCTTCCCGCTGGATTGTCGTTCTCCCCGCCCACCATGACCAACGCCGCAAACAACATTCACTACCCGACCTACGACGAATGGAATCTCGAGTGGCAGCAGGCCCTCGGAAGCAAGATGTCTTTCACTCTGAATTACGTCGGAAACCACGGCAGCTATCTCGCCGCCACAAATCCTGGGCTGAACGCTTTTTGTAACGGCGCCGCCAATACGCTGGCGTATCAGCCGAACCTCACCCCGTGTTTGAGCGCGCTCGGTGCGGCCGCGGGCCTGTCTACTCCACTCAGCACTTTTGTGGGGCTGCCCGCCACTCCGCCGGATCCTCGCTTCAGCACCGTCACCGAGATCGGCAATCCCGGTGTCTCGAACTACAACGGCCTGACCGCCTCCTTTAGTCGCAACATCAACACCTCGCTGCAGGTCTACGCCAGCTTCACCTGGAGTCACGCCCTCGACGATGTCTCCAATGGCGGCTTTTTACCCTTCAACTTCGATACCAACACCGCCATTCTCGACCCCCAGGATCCGCACAACTTCAAGCGCTACAACTACGGCAACGCCGACTATGACGTCCGCAAGCAGTTCAATCTCACCTACGTCTACAACACGCCCAACTTGCACAGCGCGCTGTGGAACGCCCTGCTCGACTGGACGATCTCCGGCACTATCTTCGCCCGCTCGGGTCTGCCCTTCACGGCGATCGACTCTGCCTCCACCGGACTCTTGGCCGGATATAACTATGGACCTGACCCCACGGGCTTCGGTCCTACTCTGTTCGCAAACTCCTCTGTCGGGCCGATCTCCTGCAGTTCCTCAGCCGCTTTCAACGTCGCGGCGGCGACGCCCACTCCGTGCATGACTCCGGCTGAATTCTCCTCGGCCGTAGGGCCCGGAGGGATTGCCACCTTCGGCAATCAACGTCGCAACCAGATTTACGGTCCCATGTACTTCGACACGGACATGACCATCATGAAGAACTTCCGCATCCCCCACTGGGAAGGAGCGGAATTCCAGATCGGCGCTCAAGCCTTCAACCTTTTCAACCATCCCAACTTTGATCAGCCCATCGGCGACGTTGCCAGCACGCAGTTCGGTTCCAGCGTTCGGACTGTCGCCACTCCTACCAGCATCTTTGGCTCTTTCCTTGGTGCCGACGCCTCCCCCCGCGCCCTTCAGATTCGGGCTCAGCTCCGTTTCTAAGCGCAGGGATCGCACAAACCATGCGGCCCGGTTTTTCACCGGGCCGCTTTTTTATTGAACTTCGTGATCAATCCCTGCTCATTCCTTAGAGACGTTGCTTGCAACGTCTCTTGCCTGCGGCGTCTCGGGGACCGCGACGTTCACTTCACCTTCAGAGTCCGCAACATCGCCTCAAAGGCCGGCCGCATCGACCCGAAATCTTTATCCGGCGAAATGAAAACCAGGTACAGCATCGTTCCATCCCTTCGCGGCATGGTCACGACCCAATCCCTCTCCTCGAGTGCCTTCCCTTGCCCATCTTTAATCGGCGAGCTTCCCACCAGGTCCACCGACCTACCCCCTACTCCATTCACTCGAATCGTCTCCGCATGCCCGATTTGCTTCAAATCCGGATTCGACTGCCGCAACGATGCCAGCAACTCGTGCGTCGCCGTATCCAGACTCGTTCCCGACTGCTCCGGTTGATAGTCCGCAATCATGACTCCATAAGCCACGGCATTCTGCGACACCCCACTCCGTGGCGCGATCGTCACATTCGAACTCTGATCTCCAAATACCTGCCAGTTCTCGGGATACGAAATCTGATATTGCTCGTGATTAAAGCTCTGCAACTGTGGGCTAGGCGGGATGTCGGAGCCCGCGGCCCCGCCTGAAGGTGGCGTGCCGCCCTGCTTCTGCGCTGCCGCAACTTCCGCGGAACTGAGTGGCTTCATTCCCGCTACCCGCGCTTTCACGTCGCGAAAATCGCTGCTGTCAGCCAGGTACGTTCTCGGCATCAGCGTCTTCACCTCGCGCGAAACCGCCTCGGCCCGGTTTCCTGGATTCGGATGGTCGCTCATGAACTGGTTGATCAGCGAGTTCGAGCTCGATCCCATCTGCTTCTCCAGCTTTTCGAAGAACACCGCCATCTGCTGCGGTTCGTATCCCGTGTCATACATAATGTCGGTGCCAAGCAGGTCCGCTTCCGACTCCGACTGCCGCGAGTTCTTCAAGAAATACGACCCGACACCGAACGAAATACCCATCTCCGCTGCCTTCGCCAGAGTGCTGTTCCCCATGATCCCGCCCAGGATCGCCAGCGGCAGTTGCGCTCCCATCTGTTTCGAAGCCGCCCGCGTGCCATGCCGCTGCACCACATGCGAAATCTCGTGCGCCATTACTCCCGCCAGTTGCGCCTCATTATCCGCCGCCTGGATCGTCCCCAGGTTGACGAAAATCGGTCCACCCGGCAGCGCAAACGCGTTGATCTCCTTCACATTGACCACGTGAAAGTTGTAGGGCCACTGATATCCCGGCGCCCGCGCTGCCAATCTTCCGCCCAGCCGTTGCACGTACTGCGTGACCGGCTCCGAATCCGGCAACAAAGGCATCTGCGTTATCACCTCCGCCGCATTCTGCTTGCCCAGTTGAATTTCTTCGTCCCGCGAGAAAACATCGAACCCGTGCGTCGGCACAACTCGCGCCTCCAGCAACGGAGACGCCGCCACCACAACAGCCAGCGCCAGAGCAAAAATCCGTGAATAGGGTGAGTAGGTCTTCATGGCCATCATCATAAATCTGAAGGGGATCCGTCGCCCCATCGCCCGACGGGTGAGCCCCATCACACGCCCTTGTGACGCTGATCATCGTTCGCTCGACAAATCCCCGGTATCGAAGAACATTGCGCTTTTTGCGTAACGCGCCTGCGGTGCGGCGCTGGCATCTATGTTCAAAGACTTCGAACACCTAATTCGGCTCGCCGCTGTAATGGTTGGAGCGCTGATCCTCTTCGTGGCCATCCGCGCCGCGGTGGTTCCGCGCAGTTTCGGGCAATATGGCCATTATCGCGGAGCAGCTATCGCCGAGATCGCCGCTCGCCCCATCGCGTTTGCCGGCCATGACGTTTGCGAAGTCTGCCACACCGACGTCGTCGAACAGAAAAAACTGGGCAAGCACGTCGTGCTCTCCTGCGAAGCCTGCCATGGTGCCCAGGCCAAACATGCCGACGATCCCGCTTCGGTGAAGCCTCCAAAACTCGACACGGCCGTCGTCTGCGCCCGCTGTCATGAAGCCAACTCCGCCAAGCCGAAATCCTTTCCGCAGGTCGTGAGCGCCGATCACTCCGGTGGCATCGCTTGCGATACCTGCCATCAGCCGCATCGGCCGAAAATCGGGAGTGACGCGGCGGCGAAAGAAACCAGCACAAAGCCCTCGACGGAGGCGAAAAAATAATGGATATCACCCGCCGTCGCCTGCTTGTGCTTCTTCCCGCCGCTACCGTCGCCTGGAAATATGTTCTCGCCGGCACGCCCGAGGCCTCGCCCAACTATCACCTCACCGAGCATTGGTGGGGCATGTTGATCGACATTCCCAAGTGCATCGGCTGCGGCAGCTGCGTCCGCGCCTGCTCCGAGGAAAACGACGTGCCTGAGGGATACTTTCGCACCTGGATCGAGCGCTACCACGTAGCCGACTGGAAGATTGAGCGACCAGAGGTAGAGTCACCCAACGGTGGCAAACAAGGTTTCCCGCCGAATCAGGACGCGAGCGGCAAGAATTTCTTTGTTCCCAAGCTCTGCAATCACTGCACCGATTCTCCGTGTACGCAGGTGTGCCCTGTCGGCGCAACCTTCGTTACTCCTGACGGGGTCGTCCTGGTCGACAAGAGCTACTGCCTCGGATGTCGCTATTGCGTGCAAGCCTGCCCTTACGGCTGCCGCTTTATCAATCCCACTACCAACACCGCCGAGAAGTGCTCGCTCTGTTATCACCGCATTACCAAGGGCCTGACCACCGCCTGCTGCGAGGTCTGCCCTACAGGCGCGCGTCAGCTTGCGGACTTGAAGAATCCCAAGGACCCGATTCACGAATTCTTGCGAACTCATACCGTACAAGTCCTGAAGCCGCACATGGCGACCGGCGCAAAGGTTTTCTACAACGGCATGGATGGTTCGGTGAGATGAGGTCGAACACAGGCAGGCGCTGGAACGAAGGTCGCACCAAGGCATCCCTTCAGAGATGCCGATTTTGAGAGGTTCGTATCAGGGCATGCCTTTAGGCATGCCGCAAAGGGCGCTGCACTCAACGCGCCTTTAGGCGCTGGCTCACAAGGAGGCTCGTGCAAATCCCCGTCGAAGGTTTCATGTATCCGAACGAGGTGGAACTCCAGTGGAGCATTCTCATCGTTCTCTATCCCTTCATCACGGGATTAGTCGCCGGCGCCTTCATCCTTGCCTCTCTCGAGCGCGTCTTCCGCGTCGAAGCGGTGAAGCCCACTTACCGTCTGGCCTTGCTGACCGCCCTCTCATTCCTGCTGGTCGCTCCGCTCCCGCTGCAGTTGCACCTGGGACATCCCGAGCGCTCGCTCGAAATGTATTTGACGCCACACCGCTCTTCCGCCATGGCCATGTTCGGCTTCGTCTACCTCTGGTATCTGATGGCGGTCCTGCTGCTCGAAGTCTGGCTCGACTACCGTCCTGACATCGTCCGAAAATCTCAGACCTCCACCGTCGCAACCCGCGTCGTTTATCGCCTTCTGACGCTCGGCTCGAGTGAGATCAGCGAGCGCTCGTTGCGCATCGACGAACGCCTGGGCTACTTCATTACTCTGATTGGAATTCCGTCCGCCTTCCTCCTTCACGGATACGTCGGCTTTATCTTCGGATCGGTCAAAGCCAACCCCTGGTGGTCATCGCCGCTGATGCCGATTGTCTTCATCTTCTCGGCCATGGTCTCCGGTATCGCCGCGGTGATGCTGCTCTATATGCTCTCCACCCGACTGCGCCGCCGGGAAATCGACCTCCGCTGTCTCGATAAAATCGCGCAATATCTGCTCTATACCTTCATCATCGACTTCAGCCTGGAGATGCTCGACCTTCTCCAGCGCATCTATGAAGCCGACGAGTCGTTCCGCAGCCTCGATTTCATGGTGCACACGCGCCTTTGGAAATCGCAGGTCATCATCCAAATCCTTCTGGGCACTGTCGCCCCCATCGCTCTGCTGGGGCTGACCCAAATTCTGAAACTAAGCGAACTGGCTCGAAAACGGATCTACGCCGTGGCCGGATGCCTCACCGTTATGGGCATCTTCGCCATGCGATGGAACGTAGTCATCGGCGGCCAGCTGTTCTCCAAAAGCTTTCTCGGATACACCACCTACAAGATGGGCTTCGCCACGCGCGAAGGTTTGCTGACCGCGATCGTGCTTCTGCTTCTTCCCTTTGCCATCCTGTGGGTCTTGGTAAAACTCCTGCCGCCTTGGCCGGACGCGGGCCAGGTTCCCGCCTCCGGTGCCTCCCCGGCGCACGGAACCAGCTAGCCCCAGAACCTCGGGGCAGATGCGGAGCACCTTATGCCGCAAGCCGTCGAGATCTTTACATCAACCCTGGAACAACTCAGCGAACAACTCCGTCAACTGGATCGCCGCGTCGCCGCCCTGGAAGGCCAATCCAAACCAGCTGTCACCACGTCTCACCCGTTGGCAATCGCTCGCCCCCGCCCTCCAGCCGCTTGGCGAGGGTTCCCCTCTGCGGAAATCCCGGGCGGAGCCATCCCCGTTCTCGGCAAGGCAGTACTCGGCATTGCCGGAGCCTACCTGCTTCGCGCCCTCGCCGAATCAGGCGCCATCCCAAAACTGCCCGTTCTCATCGTCGCCATCTTCTACGCCGCCTGTTGGGTTGGCTTGGCAGTTCAAAATCACGTCACCAATCGCTTTGCCAGCGCAACTTACGGCATCACTTCCGCCCTCATCCTCTCCCCGCTGCTGTGGGAATCGACGGTACGATTCCAGGTTCTCTCCCCCTCCTTCGCTGCGGTCGTGCTCGTCGCGTTCGTTTTCATCGCGCTCCTGCCTTCATGGCTGCATGATCTGCAGCTGATTCCCTGGGTGGCAACCTTGGCCAGTGTCATCACGGCCATATCCCTGATCATCGCGACCCATGAACTCGTGCCACTCACCGCCGCCTTATTGGCCGTGGCTCTGGTCATCGAAGCAGCCGCATGCTTCGGTCACTTTCTCAGCTTGCGCGCCGTCGCGGCCATCGCCGCCGACTTTGCCGTCTGGCTGCTGGCCTTTATCTTGGCATCCTCAGAACCCATTCCCGAGGGATATCGCCCCGCCGCTCCGGTCACGATCGCGTTGTTGTGCTTCCTTCTGCTCGCGATCTACGCCGCAAGCATTGGAGTACGAGTTTTCGCTCTG
>Ga0307478_10000780_pt1 | contig 30426 bp, 20 predicted proteins | sample atmos_gasesECM4C_2_FD_203713 | JGI IMG/M metagenome (GOLD analysis project Ga0307478, IMG submission 203713) | Hardwood forest soil microbial communities from Morgan-Monroe State Forest, Indiana, United States - atmos_gasesECM4C_05 | ecosystem: Environmental > Terrestrial > Soil > Temperate...
CGGCGGTGAGCCAATGCGGGACGCGATTGGAGATTTCCGGGTCTTGCAAAAGGGCGATGATGATGCCGAGGAGGCCGAAGACGCCGCCAGCAGCGATCAAGCCGCTGGAATAAAGAGCGCCGGGGCTGGCTTCGCTCTCGTCCTTTTTCTTGGTGGTGGCTTCCACCAACGCGCGGACGAGGCCTCCGGCAAACATGGCTCCCGTGGTGGCGATGGAAAGATAAGAGCCGGTGGCAAAAGCCAGCGAGCGAACGCCGAGAACTTCGACAGCGATCACTAAAGCCACGCCCATAAGCACTAAGCGCCAGGGCAAGCGCTGATTGAGGATGCCATTAATGACCGTGGCCATCAGGCGCGCTTGCGGCGCGGGGGCTTTGTCACTGCCGATGCCTTGCGCCCATTGCAACTCGATCCGGCCGGTGCTCGCGTCGTAAAGATATTCGCCGTCAGGGATTTCATGTGAACCCAGCGAGTTGATGAGAACGTAGCTCTTGTTTTGATAGCTGAACGAATCGCGCTCGATTTTGACGCCCGATGGCAAAGCCTGGATGCTGACGGGAATCGGCGTGGGGATGTATTTCTCCAAGCCTTGGTTCATCAGATTCAGAGTGGCGCCGATGGCGACGGTGGAGACGGTGACGCCCACGAGCAGCCCCATCTGCTGCCAGAAAGGAGTCGCGCCGACCAGATAGCCGGTCTTCAAATCCTGCGAAGTGGCGCCGGCGATGGCGGCGGCAATGCAAACGACGCCTCCAATCATGAGCGAAAGCACGGCGTAGTTCGGCGCGGTCCAACCGGCTAAGAAGAAAACCGCGCAGGTAGCCATCAACGTTGCGATGCTCATGCCGCTGATGGGATTGGAGGAATTGCCGAGCAATCCGCTGATGCGTCCGGCTACGGTCACAAACAGAAATCCGAACACCACCACGAAAATACCGGCAAAAAGATTTTGCCACCAGTAGGTGCTGGCGTCTTTCATCGGATGAAACGTCAGCAAGACCCACATCATGGCCACGATGACGATCGAACCGAGGATGACCCAGCGCATGGGGACATCCCGGTCAATTCGCGAAGAAGAACTGGATTGGCCGGCGCCTTCGGCGCGTACGTCTTTCAATCCGGCACGCAACGCGGAAATGATGGTCGGCAGAGTGCGCAGCAAGGTGATCAACCCGGCGGCGGCCACCGCGCCCGCGCCCATCGGACGGATGTAACTGCGCCAGATGTCATCCGGCGTCATCAGAGGAATGGGAATGGTCGATGGATAGATTGGCGTGTTGCCGGCAAGCTGCCCGTAAAATTTGATGGCGGGCATCATCACCAGCCAGGAAACGATGCCGCCGGCGAAGAGTATTCCTGAGACGCGCGGGCCGATGATGTAGCCGACGCCCAGATATTCAGAAGTGATGGCGGCGCGAAAACTCGCTCCGGGGAACCAACTGGGACGGGCTTCCGGTTGCGAAGTCCAGGCTTGGACGGTGTTCATGAGGAAGGTGTAAACACCGCCGAGGCCGAGTCCCCAGAAAACACGGCCCGCGAAGGAGCCGCCGCGTTCGCCCGCGACGAGCACGTCGGCGCAAGCGGTGCCTTCGGGAAATGCCAGGTTGCCATGCTCCTTGACGATGAGTTGGCGCCGCAGCGGCACCATGAAGAGCACGCCGAGCCATCCGCCGAGAAGCGCCAGCGGGAAAATCCGCCAAAAGGTGAATTCAGAGCCGAAGCCGAGAAAAATCAGAGCCGGGATCGTGAACATGACGCCGGCGGCTAGCGATTCGCCCGCAGAGCCGGTGGTCTGGACGATGTTGTTTTCGAGAATCGTCGGCCGGCCGAATGGCGGCAGGTAGACTCCCAGCTTGCGCAAAATGCTGATAGACAAAACGGAAATGGGGATCGAAGCGGAAACGGTGAGCCCGGCGCGCAACCCGACGTAGACGGTGACGGCACCGAAGAGCAGCCCAAAGAGCGCACCAAGAATGACGGCGCGAATCGTGAATTCCTTTTGGGTTTCTTCGGCCGATATGTAGGAGCGGAATTCCCCCGGCGGTGCCGTGGAACTCCAGGCCTTTTCGCGCGTTCCCGTTTGTTCGCTCAATGACCCCCCCTGTGACGGAATCGGATGTCCAAGCGGTCTGTGCGGGGGATTATGCCGCAGGTGGGGCAGGCGGGGAAGAGAATCCTCGCCACCCAAGGGGTCAGATAAGTCAGGTATCAACTCTATTGACACGGGGACGACGCCCCTGTAATGTCCGACAGTATACGTTGCTCAGTTCAGCAACACAGCCCATGGGACGGGACGCTCCGAGAGCGCGGGAAACCGCGAATCCGTCAATACGACCAGTCGGCGGTGAGGGGTCCGTTCACCGAGGCGCGGGCTCCCCGGTAGTTCCTCGAAGTCCCTCCAGTTCTGCTTACCTACCGATTCAATATGGGAGAACAACGGTGAGCTACCGCCGCTTGATCATGCTTATCTTGCTCGTCTTGGCCCTCTCGATTGTCCGGCAAGCAAAAACCGTAAGTGCCGGGGACGAGTGGCAGCCTGTTACCCCCGAAGAGTTAAAGATGACTGGCGAGCCCAAAGCCCCTGGCGCGCCGGCGATCATTCTTTTTCGGCAAGTGGACCGCGACGATAGCAATCCGCGAAATCCCCACGAATACAACTACGTTCGCGAAAAAGTATTCACCGAAGAAGGCCGCAAGTACGCCGATGTGGAAATTCCTGTCGTCAAGGGCCAATGGGAAATTGTGAACATCAGGGCCCGCACGATCCGTCCCGATGGTTCCATCGCCAACTTTGACGGCAGAGTCTATGAAAAAGAAATTGTGAAAGCCCGCGGCCTTAAATATCTCGCCAAGACTTTTACGCTCTCCGATGTGCAGCCAGGAAGCATCATTGAATACCACTACATGATCGACTTCGCGGAAAACTACGTCTTCAATTCGAACTGGGTCTTGAGTGACGAATTATTTATTAAGAGCGCGAAATTCACTCTCAAGCCTTATAGCGAGTGGGCCCTCCAATGGACCTGGCCCAATGGCTTGCCGCAAGGCACCAAGCCGCCGGCGAATGAAGCGAAATTGATTCACATGGAGGCCCAAGACATTCCCGCGTTTCAAGTCGAGGACGATATGCCGCCCGAAGCCACCATGAGGTTTCGCGTGGACTTCATCTACAGCGAAGACGGGTTCGAAAAAGAACCGGAAAAATTCTGGAAAAAACAGGGCAAGAAAATGAACGATCAAGTGGAAGGCTTTGTCAACAAACGCAAAGCCATGGAGCAAGCCGTCGCGGAAATTGTTTCTCCGGGCGATTCACCCGATGTCAAATTGCAGAAGATCTACGCCCGCGTCCAGAAAATCCGCAACACTTCCTACGAGATCGAAAGAACGGAGCAGGAGCAGAAGCGCGCTAAGGAAAAGGAAATCAATAACGTGGAGGATATCTGGAAACGAGGATACGGAAACGGCTATCAGCTGACCTGGTTATTTTTGGGATTCGCTCGAGCGGCCGGATTTGACGCTTCTCCAGTCAGGATCGCCACGCGTGACGATCATTTCTTTAAACCGAATGTGATGAAAACCAGCGACCTCAACACCAACGTGGTCCTGGTAAAGCTGAACGGCAAGGATGTGTACTTCGATCCGGGCGCGGAGTTCACCCCATTCGGCTTGTTGCCCTGGTCGGAATCAGGCACCACGGGCTTGAAGCTGGACAAGGATGGCGGCATGTGGGTGACCACGGCCATGCCGGAAAGCTCTCTGTCGCAAGTTATCCGCAAAGGCGATTTGCATTTGACCATGGATGGATCGCTCGAAGGCCAGCTCACCTTCACTTTTACGGGTCTCGAAGCGCAATCGCGGAGACTAGGAGAGCGCAACGAGGATGAAGCGCACCGCAAGAAGTTCCTGGAAGATTACGTGAAGGAAATCATCCCCGCGGGGATCGAAGTCGAACTTACCAATAAGCCGGATTGGGCAAGTTCTTCGGCCACCATGGTCGCCGAGTATTCTTTGAAGGTTCCCGGCTGGGTAGCTGGGGCGGGAAAGCGCGCGCTGCTTCCCGTGGGCTTGTTCAGCGGTCCTGAAAAGCACATGTTTGAACATTCCACCAGGGTCCACCCGCTCTATTTTCCGTACCTGTTTGAGAAGATCGATGACTTGCGCATTGAGCTGCCGCTGGGCTGGCAGGTAAGCAGCTTGCCGCCACCACAAACTACCGATGCAAAAGTCATCGCTTATACCCTTAAAGTCGAAAATGAAAAGGGCGCGCTTCATTTGGAAAGGCATCTGCGAAGTGATCTGACCTTCCTAGAGCAGAAATATTACCCCGCGCTGCGCAATTTTTATCAGACCGTGAGGACAGGAGATGAGCAGCAAATCGTTTTGCAGCCCGGAGCGACGGCGGCGAGCAACTAGGATGCGACGCGTTGCGCCATTTATTTTTCTCTGGATGATCGGCGGTCTTGCGGGAGCGCTTCTGGCGTATGCCGGAGATGCGCCAGCCTGGATGCACGCGCTTGTGACCGTAGCGCTGCCGGCGCACGACGAAAAAACAGACGCGGTACTTCTATACGCCGAAGACATTCTCAACGTCCAGGGAAATGGAAAGATCAAGAGCATTAACCGGCGCGCCTACAAAATATTGAGGCCCACGGGGCGCGAATACGGGGTCATCAGCGCTTCCTATGACGCGGAAACGAAAATCACGGGAATTCGCGGCTGGTGCATTCCCGCGCAGGGGAAAGATTACGAAGTAAAAGATAAGGACGTGGTGGAGACAGCCCTGCGGGGGGTGGAGAATGGCGAGCTGGCGACGGATTTGCGCACCAAACTTCTCCGGATTCCAGCCGCCGATCCCGGCAACATCGTTGGCTACGAAATCGAGCACGAAGACCGGCCCTACGTTCTCGAGGACGAGTGGTCTTTTCAAGAGCCGGTGCCGGTTCGCGAGGCGCGCTATACACTTCAATTGCCCCCGGGGTGGGAATACAAGACCGCTTGGATGAATCACAAGCCGGTTGAGCCGACTCCCGCCGGGAACAATTCCTGGCAATGGGTAGCGACAGATGTCGAAGCTGTGAAGCACGAAAACGACATGCCGCCTTGGCGAGGCGTGGCCGCGAGGATGGTCGTAACCTTGTTTCCGGCAGGGGGCGGAGCTCAGAACAGAGGTTTTGAAACTTGGAAAGAAGAAGGGACTTGGGAGGCCGGGCTGGAGCGCGGAAGACGCGAGCCTTCGCCGGACATCAAGCAGAAAGTGGCGCAGTTGACGGCTTCCGCGTCTACCCCTCTTGAAAAGATGCGGGCGCTTGCGCAGTTCGTGCAGCGCGACATTCGCTACGTGGCCATCGAATTGGGCATCGGAGGCTGGCAACCGCATCCGGCGCCGGATATCTTCACCCACAAGTACGGCGACTGCAAAGACAAGGTCACGCTGCTGAGCTCCATGCTGGGCGAGATCGGCGTGGAGTCCTACTACGTTTCCATTAACACCAACCGGGGCGCAGTGACGCCCGAAACTCCGGCATCCATGGGCTTGTTCAATCATGAAATCATAGCGATTCATTTGCCGGATGGGATCAAAGAGGACAGCTCGATGGCCACCATGGCCCACCCCAAGCTTGGCAAAATTTTATTTTTTGACCCTACCGACGAATACACTCCCCTGGGACAGCTGCGCGGCGAGTTGCAAGCGAATAGCGGGCTACTCGTGACTCCCGAAGGGGGTGAGCTGGTGAATCTTCCTCAGTTACCCGCCGCGATGAATGGAGTGGAACGCTCCGCAAAATTAACTTTGAGCCCGAGCGGAACTTTGCAGGGGGATGTCTTCGAGACCCGGCGGGGAGACTTCGGCTGGTGGCAACGGGCAGCGCTAAAGACCGTCACAAAATCCGCCGACCAGATCAAGCCGATTGAGAACCTTGTTTCCCACTCTCTGGCTACCTTTCAGCTTACCAAGGCGACCATCCTGAATCTCAATCAGACGGACCAGCCCTTTGGCTACCAGTATTCATTTGTGGCGGAGAACTACGCAAAGACAGCCGGCAATCTGATGCTGGTGCGTCCGCGAGTCTTGGGAAGCAAGTCGAGCGACATCCTGGAGACCAAAGAACCAAGGAAATTCCCAGTGGAAATGCCGAGTCCGGAGCGGGACGTCGACACTTTTGAAATTACCTTACCGCCCGGCTATGAGGTGGATGACTTGCCGCCGCCAGTGAACGCGGATTATAGCTTCGCGAGCTATCACAGCAAGACGGAAATGAACGGGAACACTTTGAAATATACGCGCACGTTCGAGGTGAAAGAGCTGAGCGTGCCGCTCAGCAAAGTCGAGGACCTGAAGAAGCTTTACCGCATCATCGCCGGCGACGAACGGAATACCGCGGTGCTGAAGCCAGCTGCTCACTGATACTAATTTTCGCTGGCGCTCGTGCGATTTGCACGTACAACTTTAACCGACCAGACAGAGTCGGCGCGTGCAATCAAGAACGCGGCGAAGCTGAGCGCAAATACCGAGTGGCTGAGGCTTGCGCCGAAGTATTGCCAGAAGGGCGCTCCCGCGCCGGGATAATCTGAGGAGAAGAGCAGGGTGAGCATCAGAATCAAGCCGCAGAAGCTCGCCGAACGCACCATCACTCCGAGAGTGAGCCCGAGTCCGATCGCGAATTCGCCATAAGCTACCAGGAAGGCGATGGGCGTGGCATGCAGGAGGACAAAGCCACGGAGAATGGGCGCCATGAACGGGTAAGCTCCGCCTGCAAGGAATTTGTTGATCCAAAATTGAAAGCCGCCATCGAGCGTGAACGCGGTGCCGAAAACTTTGTATTGGCCGAAGATCAAGAAAAGTATACCGATGCCAATACGCAGGAAGGCGAGTGCGTAAGCGTTTCTAGGGCCGGGATCTCCAGATATTGTCATCGCGAGTCCTCTTCTAAGGCCGGGTTGCCGCCCCGGAAGATTTCGTTCGAGGGATGAATAATAAAATGGCGGCAGGAGGTTCGAGCGCCGTCAATCTCTTTCGCAGGCCACGCCGCGAAGCTGTCGCTGCTTGCTTCAAGAGCGAAGCGGCCACCTCGAAAGAGAGCTGCACCCGATAAACATCGGCGCGTTCCGCATGAGAATACCTCTCATAGCGCGGAGCTGAATCCCTGGCCGCGGTAAGCAAAATTTCCCACGCGCTCCCCTTGCGGAAAAGCCTCTTAGCCTTAGCTTCTTCGCGAGCAACGCGAATCAATGAGAGCTGCGTGCCGCCGCCGATTTCCAGGGAGAGAGAGGTTACCTGGGCGGGATCAAAAGGAAGCGCCGGGTCGTCATCTGGGAAGGCCGTGAGGAGGCCCGAGATTTCTTCTTCGTTGGCAACGAACCCCGGCCACCAGTAGCGATACCCGTTGTAGACAACTGTGCCGGCGCCAAAAATTTGCCGCACGCGCGCGACATTCTTGCCCGTTACGCTCACGACCATCCCGGCGAGTTCCGCAAGCCGAAATGTTTGCTTCACGACCGGGCGGACCGTCACGTAGCCAGCGTCTTCTTCCGTGAAGCGCATCGCAATGGTTTCCGGGAGCGGCATACCGAAAGAAGAATGCGAATTCTCAGCCCAGTTTCGAAAGCCGGTCGCGCACACGGTCGCTGAGCGCCTTGCCGTCAACGGTTTTGCCTTCCAGTCCGCCCTTGGCTGCTTTCACAACCGCGCCCATCTGCTTGATGGAATTCGCGCCAGTTTCGGAGATGGCCTTGGCGATCGCGGCGTCCATTTCCGCCTCGCTCGCGCCAGCAGGCAAATACGATTCGATGATGGCGAGTTCTTTGGTTTCCTTTTCGGCGAGTTCCGGGCGTTTGCCCTTGGTGAACTGCTCGATCGATTCCTTGCGCTGCTTCACGAGCGTTTGCAAAATCTGGATGGACTCGGCGTCGTCCATGGCGCGCATCTTTTCCACTTCTTTGTGCTTGATGGCCGCTTTGATTCCCCGCAACACGCTGAGGCGCAATTCTTCTTTGGCGCGCATCGCGTCGACCAGGTCTTTCTGAATTTTTTCCGCAAGACTCATCTTGGGTTCCTCGCGTCATTGAATATAGCAGACCAGCAAATTCGCCGCGAAGGAATGGTTGGCGGCGCGGTAGGCGCGGTACTTATTTGACACCGCGCGAGGGGCTCGCTACTTTTGAATGCTTACACGGCGCGGGCCAAACCCGCTCCGAGACGACGGGGCTCATGAAAGTCATCGTAGCGGACAGGATCAGCGATCGCGGCGTGCAACTGCTGAAGGAGCAGCCAGGCTGGAACATCGTGCAGGCCACGAAAGACACGCTGAATTCGGAGATCGCCGACGCGGACGCCCTAATCGTGCGCAGCGCTACGAAAGTCACCGCCGATTTGCTGGACCGCGCTAAAAAATTGCGCGCCGTGGGCCGCGCCGGCGTCGGCGTGGACAACATCGACCTGGACGAAGCCACCAAGCGCGGCATTCTGGTCATGAGCACGCCCGGCGGAAGTTCCGTCAGCGTTGCCGAACATACTTTTGCGCTGTTGCTCGCGCTCGTTCGCCAGCTTCCAAAATTTGACGCCGCCATGCGCGAAGGCCGCTGGGAAAAATCTTCTTCCGGCGCCGAAGTGCGCGGCAAGACCCTGGGCCTCGTCGGGCTCGGCCGCATCGGCAGCGAAGTGGCGTCCCGCGCCGAAGCGTTCGACATGCGCGTCGTCGCGTTCGATCCCTTCATCAGCGAAGCCGCCGCGCGCGAACTTTCCGTCGAACTCGTGCCGCTCGATCAGCTTCTCGCCGAATGCGACTTTATCTCCCTGCACACCGCCGTAAGTCCGGAGACGCGGGACATGATCAACGCCGAGTCCATCGCGAAAATGAAGAAGGGCGTTCGCATCATCAATGCGGCCCGCGGCGAGCTTATCAACGAGGCGGACTTAGCGGCAGCCATCCAGAGCGGCCACGTCGGCGGAGCCGCTCTCGACGTCTTTGCTGAGGAGCCGCCGAAGAATTCCCCGCTGATCGGTCTTCCCAACGTGATCACCACGCCGCACGTCGCCGGTTCCACGGCGGAGGCGCAGGAAGAGCTGGGCACGCAGGTCGCTTTGCAGATCCGTGATTATCTCCTCGAAGGCGTGATCCGCAATGCGGTGAATCTGCCCGCGCTTTCGCCGGACCAATACCGGCGCGTTCGGCCGTACCTCGAACTTGCCGAGCGCCTTGGTTCGCTGGTTTCGCAGGCGGCAGAGTCGCGCCCCGCTCGGATTCGCATTCGCTATGCCGGTGAAGTGGCCGAGGTGGGAACGCATCTGCTGCGCAGCGCCGTGCTTGCCGGAGCGCTGAACGCGGTCCTGGATGAAAAGGTGAACGTTGTTAACGCACCAGCGGTTGCCGCGGCGAGAGGTTTGACGGTTGAAGAAGAAACGCGCAGGCGCGAACACGGTTTTCCCAACACACTCGAAGTTTCCGCTCTCCCTGAAAAAACCGGATCCGCCGCAGGGTTTACGGCCGAAGGCACGGTCCTCCATGACGGCTCGCCCCGCGTTTTGCAGATCGAAGGCATTCCCCTCGAGGCTCAGCTCGAAGGTACGATTCTCTATTTAAGAAACCGCGACGAACCCGGCGTCATCGGCCAGATCGGCACCACTCTCGGCAAGCTCGGCGTCAACATCGCCACGTTTGCCCTGGGACGCCGCGAAGCCCAGCGCGGGGCCGACGCCGTTTCGCTCGTTCGCGTCGATGGCCAAGTGTCCGCCTCCATACTCGGGCCCATCCGGGCTATATCTGCTATTACCGAAGCCAAGCTCGTCCGTCTCGGCTAAGAACTCGCTTCCCTCGCTTCTTGCTCCGACCCTCTCTAATCGATTTAAACTGTGAATAAATCAGATTTGATAAACGATTTAGAATAACTTGTCTTGACATCCCTCCTCGTTCTGGCCTAAAAGTTATCTCAACTTTTGCTAGGTGGTGGCTGGGTTGCCCGGGAAAGTTTTATTTCTGCAGCAGGTTCTAGCTTCGGCCTGTTGCCAAGACTTCCCACTCTCGTTGGCATCCCCGCGTGATTGTTCATACCCCAAAAGGTGCGCGAAAGGAGTGGTTTATGAAGCTCTCTAATTTAGGGAAGGCGTTCTTCGCAATCCTGATCGTTTGTTTGCTCGGCGCAATGGGCGCGTATGCGCAGACCGGCACGACGTCCTTGCGCGGGACGGTGATGGACAAGACCGGGGCCGTCATCGCCGATGCCAAAGTGTCTCTGGACAATCAGGGACAGGGTTTCCATCGCGAGATGCGATCAAATGGGGCGGGTGAGTACGAGTTTGTGGCCTTGCCACCGGGGACCTACGCACTCACGCTAGAAAAGGCAGGATTCCGAAAGTACGAGCAGAAGAACTTGCAACTGTTGGTGAACGTGCCCGCGACCGTTAACGCGTCACTCGAAGTCGGCGCGGCCTCACAAACCATCGAAGTGTCTGCCCAAGCCGTGGCCCTGAACACGACGGATGCTTCCATCGGAAATGCCTTCGGCGAAAGCGAGGTCAAGTCGCTGCCACTCGAAGGGCGCAACGTGCCGGACCTGTTGAGCTTGCAACCCGGCGTCGCGTTTCCCAACAACCGGGATGATGTGCCCACCTTTGATACTCGGAAGGGTGCGGTCAATGGCTCGCGCAGCGACCAGAGCAACGTTACTGTGGATGGCGTCCAGGTGAATGATAGAGACGGACAGGCTTTCACGTCAGTATTGCCGGTGACGCTGGACTCGGTACAGGAATTCCGTGTCACCACATCCAACTACAACGCTGATCAGGGCAGTACCTCAGGCGGCCAAGTTGCCATGGTCACCAAGAGCGGAACGAATCAAATTCATGGCTCGGCGTACGAATACATGCGCAATACCTATACGAGCGCGAACGACTTCTTCATCAAAAGCGGCGAGATCCAGAACTGCATCAATAACGGTACTCCCCTCAGCGACAAATCGTGCAACACGCCTCCGAAGCTGATCCGCAATATTTTTGGGGCCTCGCTAGGCGGACCGATCAAGAAGGACCGGCTTTATCTCTTTATGAATTTCGAGGCGACGCGTCGCGCGGAAGCGACCAGCGTGACAAATGCAGTTCCTTCTGCCGCCATGAAGGATGGTGTTATACAGTATACATGTCAGGTTGCGACGCAGTGTCCGGGTGGTTCGATCAGCGTCCCTAATTTTAACACTCCCAGCCAGACAGACACATTCACGATTGCGCCCGGCAACAATGCCCTCACACCAACGCAACTTACGTCCATGGACCCCCTACACGTCGGGCCAAGCCAGGTGATATTGAAGTACCTGAACAGCTTCCCTAGTCCGAATTGCAGTAACGCCGGAGACGGGTTGAACTATACGTGCTTTAACTTTAGTGGTCCGATTTCCGACACCAAGAATGAATATATTTCAAAAATAGACTACAACATTACCCGCGATGCGAAGCATCGACTTTCGCTGACGGGCGCGATGAGGACGGAAAGAAATGCCGGAGCCCCATTCCTGCCGGGCGAAGCGCCTTCGGACACTTTGGTTAACTTCAATCGAGGACTCATTGCAAATTACAGCGGGGTCATCACAAATTCGATTATCAATAATTTCCGCTATGGCTTCGTCCGAGAAAGTATTGGAAATATTGGCAATTCAACGCAAGACTGGAATTTTTTCCGTGGCCTGAATGATCAGACAGGCGCGGTAACGAGGACCGACAGCTTTCAAAGGCCCATTCACAGCTTTTCGAACGATGTTTCCTGGCTGCGTGGAAAGCACACTTTTCAATTCGGAACTTCGCTTGCTTTCATCAGGACTCCAAGCATCAGTTTCAACAACTCGTACAGCGACGGCAGCGCTAATGCTTCCTGGACCACGCTGTCAGGGTACGCGCAGAAGAAGTCACCGCTAAATCCCGCCTACACCTGCCTGAATTCAAGCCCCTCTTCTTGCACGTTGAATGGCAATCCGGTCGTTGATCCCAGCTTCGCTAACTCCTATGACTTCCCGTTGCAGGCGCTGCTGGGCATGATCACGGAAGTGGACGCGCGATACAATTTCAACCGCGATGGCGGCGCACTTGCCGATGGAGCGGCGCTCCAGCGGCGATTCGCTATCGATGGCTACGAATTCTATGGGCAGGACATCTGGAAGATAAAGCCAACGTTCACGGTGACGCTGGGACTTAGATGGTCGCTTTTCGCGCCGCCCTGGGAAACCAATAAATTGCAGGTCCAGCCGACTTTCAATCTGGACACTTGGTTTCAGGGACGCGCCCAAGAAGCTAACAACGGCATAGGTTCGTGGAACGATCCCGCAGTAGCGTTTGACTGGTCGGGCGCTGCCAACGGAAAGCCGGGCTTCTATAATTGGGATAAAAAGGACTTCGGCCCACGAGTGGCCTTTGCCTGGGCTCCACGAATGAGTCACGGGCTGCTCGGCAATCTCCTGGGAGAAGGAAAAACCTCCATTCGAGCCGGGTTCGGAATGGTTTACGACCGCTTCGGGCAAGGCATCGCGGATGATTTCAGCCGGAGCGGTTCGTTTGGACTTTCTACGGAGCTCACGAATCCGGCGGGGTTTCTCTCTCCCTATAATGCGCCCCGGCTCACCGACCTTCACGTCATACCGACTACGGACCTCAATGGCAACCAGATCTTCCTAACGCCCCCGCCCGCGAAGTTTCCCCAAACCTTTCCGAATGGAAATTTTTACATCGGATCGAGCATTGATAGTGCTCTGAAGACACCTTACGCCTACACGCTCGACCTTTCCGTGGGACGTGAGTTGCACGGAGGCTTTAATCTCGAAGTGTCCTACGTGGGGCGGTTGGCTCGCCGCCTGCTGACGCAATTGGATGTAGCCACCCCGCTCGATTTGAAAGACCCCAAGACAGGAATGGATTATTTCACGGCGCTCACGGCGTTGGCAAAAATCTACCGGACTGGCGTGTCCACTGACAATTTTAACCCGTCCATGGTTCCTCCCAAAGTGGCCCAATATTGGGCGGATATTATCCAGCCTTTGCAGACTGGTGATATGTACGCAACAGGTTCGTGTGGTACCAATCCTACAACCGTTCCCGTTGTGGCCATCTACGATTTGTTCTGCGGAAACAACCTCAACGAGACGACAGGTCTGTTGGTCCTCGACTACTTCGGACTCACCGGAACCTCCGGCAATTCCTATTTTCCAGCCGCTGGGGTCAGCCCCAACAACACCTACCTGCAACAGAATGGGGTCGGTTCGTACACTTTTTACAACCCTCAATACGCGACACTCTACGTCTGGAAATCGATGGGAACCTCGAATTACAACGCCATGCAAGTGGATTTGAAGCACAAACTCTCGCACGGAGTGCAATTCGACTTCACGTACACTTTTTCCAAGTCCATCGACCTTGCCTCCGATGCGGAGCGCGTTGGCACCATCGGCGGAAACGGCGCCCAGGTGCAAAACGCTTGGAATCCATTCCAGTTTCGTGCGGTTTCCGACTTCGATGCCACCCACCAATTCACCGCTAATTGGGTGGCGGACTTGCCGTTTGGCCGGAACAGGATGGTTGCACGAAACGCGAACAAAGCTCTCGATGCCGTCATTGGCGGCTGGCAGCTTTCTGGCATCGGCCGTTTGACGAGTGGGTTTCCATTCAGCGTTGGCAATGGATTCCAATGGCCGACAGATTGGGACCTCTCTGGAAACGGCTATAAGGTCGGGTCCGTCAAGACCGGAGCGTTCTATAACCCGGCCAACATCGGAGAAGTCAATATCTTCTCCAATTTCTCGGCTGCGGCGAGCTCGTTCCGCGAGCCTTTCCCCGGCGAAGCGGGGCAGCGGAACAATCTACGCGGCCAGGGTTTCTTCAGCGTGGATATGGGACTTGCCAAGCGCTGGCAGATGCCCTGGAAGGAAAGCCACGGCTTGCAGCTCCGCTGGCAGGTCTACAACGTCACCAACTCTAAGCGTTTTGACCCTCTCAGCATCAATGGCTCTCTCGACGTTTTTGGCTCGACCTTTGGAGATTACACGAGATTGTCGACCAAGCCTCGGGTGATGGAATTCGCACTCCGCTACGAATTCTAACGGCACGCTAAAAGGAAACCGCCGGGGAATACAGGTTCTCCGGCGGTTTTTTTGTTGTTGTGGGTCGCGGAATCTTGGAAAAGAGAGCGCCAACAGGCGCGGAGTGGCCGTTCGTTTGTGCGCCGGGGACCCTACAAAGAGGCCAAAGAGGCAGCTTACCTTCACCGGCACAGCTATGTTAATCTGATGCTCTCGCTTGGGCCGCCGTCAGGTGCCCGAGCCTGTCGGTCGGGGCGTAGCGCAGCCTGGCTAGCGCGCCTGGTTCGGGACCAGGAGGTCGATGGTTCAAATCCATTCGCCCCGACCACTCTTTCAGAATCAGCAACTTACAAAACGGAAAAATGGATTGAGCGCCTAGTGCAGGGCTAAGCATTCTTTTTTCAAATCGTTTGCACGTAACCAATCCTTCTCGTCTGAATTCAGTGTCTTACGGTGCGAGGTGCACCCACGCGGCGAGTCCTGGTTTGGGGAAATTAAGTACAAGATCGCGCTTCTTGGAAGAAAAATCAAACTGCAAGCCCAAGTCCGGTGCCTTGCATGGTCAAGTCACGCCCGTCGGCAGTCCTCGCGCACTCCCAGATCGCGTTTCCGGACAATGACGGGCACTTGATTACGAACGCCGAGCGTCTCTGAACTTGGCATTCTACAGGGAAACAGCGGTCATCAAAGGTAGGCAATCGAATAGCCCGCCCGCCGCTAATTTTCCGAAGGTCTCTCGACATGATCGATGACGAGAGTTTCCCCAGGGCCATTTTGCGATGCAAGGTTCAGGCCAAGCTGCTTCTGGAGCGCCGCGAAAAGCAAAGGCCTCGAAGAATCGCCCGAGGGCGTGCTGTCACTTCCTTGTTGGCCGTAAGTCGGAGCTTGGCTCACGCCTGGCGTCCACTGCAACTTGAAATCATAATTGCCCTTAAGGCCGGTCTTATCCTCGATGATGCTGCCTCCCAATTCTCGCGATAACTCCCGCGACAATTCCCGCACCAGGAGCGAGACAGGAACCGCTTGACCTGTCAACTCGCCAACTCCAAATCTCATCATGCCTGCTCCTACGCGGCCGTCAGGACCTTTGAATCCGTTGGGGTAAGTGTCGCCAGGTATTGACTCCTGAAATTTGGGACCGTTCTGCGCGATCACCAGCTCATAGACTCGAAGATGTTGGGTTTCGTGGTGGAGCGTCAGTCTGAAACGATCCGCCAAAAACTCCTGAAGCATGCGCTTCCGCTGAAGCAGGCGCTGATCCACGCTGAGCTTCTGCAGCGCATCAAGCACAGATTTGTCCATCTTCGCTTCAATATCGTATCTTTCAGAGTTGAGCCAGTTCGGTGCTCCTGAGATTTGATGGTCTTCGACGCCGTATGCAATTCCAATGAGCGTCTGCAACGTGAGGTTTGTCGCCGTGAACCCATCGGGCCTTTCCATTAACCTCTCGCTGGTCACCCCTACGCCACCTTTGCGTGGTTTGACCGAAGCAACCGCGAACACAGGCGGAATAACTGGCGTGTTTTGAGCCTGCGGCTCGGAAGGCTTTTCGGCGTGGTCGATGACGAGAATCTGCATCGGGTCTTTTTGCGATTCCAATTTCAGCCCAAGCTGCTCCTGAATTGCCCTGAAGATCGCCGCTTGGCTCTCATCTGGCGTCCATTGCAGCGTGAAATCATAGTTGCCTGTGAGCCCAGTCTTGTCCAAAACGGTGCGATGCAGGTAATGCTCTGACAGGACCTGCACAAGGGGCGCGATAGGAACCCCTTGACCCACGAAGTTGCCCGGTTGCGACCAGTCTCCCGCTCCTATGGGGGCGCCGTCAGGACGCTTGAATCCGTTTGGGTAAGTGTCGCCAGGTATCGCCCGCTGAATCTTCAGACCGCTCCCCGCGATGACCAACGCATATACTGGAACTTCTTTGGTTTCGCCGTGGAGCGACAGCCTGAAGCGGTCCGCCAGAAGCGCCTGAAGCATGCGCCTCGACTGAAGGGCGCGCTGATCTGGGCCAAGCCTCTGCAGCTCGTCAACTAGAGATTTTTCCACTTTCGCATCAACGTCGTATCCCTCAGAGTTGAGCCAGTCCGGCCCTCCTACCATCTGGTCATCCTGGACATCGTAAGCCCTTTGAATGAGCTTATGCAGTGTGAAGTTCGTTGCCATGAACCGGTCGGCATTCCACATAATCCCAGCGAAAGGTTTGCCAACGATAGAAAAGCCGGCCATGGGCGTGCCATTGTTCGGTTTGATCGAAGCGACTTCAAACGCGGGGGCAATGGCGCCTGTGCTTTGGGCCTGCGACTCAGCCCGAGCTGGTGTTGCTTGTAGCCGACCAAATAGTATTGGCAGAGCGATGGCCGCCAATGCGAGCGCGCTGAGCAACAGCTTTCTACTGAAATCCAGTTTGCGCACAAAACCTCCAGTCATGATACGGGCGATCCGTTTCTTGAGGTCGGCACCGGTAACTCCCGACACACAAGCCAGCGGAGATCCCACACAGAATTCGCAGATCTTCAAAATACTCTCCGCATAGACCTGCCGGGCGCTGCCCGATTCCAGGACTTCTTCGTCGCAGGCGCGTTCGCGCTCCTCCATCATCCGCGCCTCCAGCCACCACACCAACGGGTGGAACCAGAAGACGGCTTCCACCAGCATGTGGAGCGCGGCGGCCAGATTGTCGCGACGGCGCACGTGGCACAGTTCGTGTGCGAGAATGGCTTCCACGTGCGCATCTTCAAGGCGTTCGGAGATTCCTTCGGGCCACAGCAAAACAGGCCGGATAATGCCGAAAATTCCCGGTTCCAGAGAAGTCCGCGACAATAGTATTTCGGTCTGCTTCCGCATCTTGCCCATACGCTCCAGACGGCACAGGGCTTGCACTTCGCGTCCTTCTTGTAAGGGCACCGATTTTCGGATGGCCGCGGAAATCCGACGCCAACGGAAGTACCATTGGAAAATGACGACCAGGAATCCGAAGAGCCACACGGCTGTCAGAATCGTAGGAAGCAGATGGATCAGACCGGTCGAGGCATTGCCCTGAGGAATCGTAGACACCGTTGGCTGAGTAAAGGGCTGGCTGACCTCCTCCATTGCAAAGTAAAAGCTACTTTTCGTTCCCGCCGCATGTTGTGACCACGGTAAATAGATCTCAATGCCAACCAGCAATGAAAACGGAATTAGAAATCTCACCGAAGCTGCCAGCCAAAGCAGATAACGAACTCGCGCGTGGTTTTTCCGCAGCATCAATGTCAATAATCCGGCCATGATGGCGAATAGCGTCGACTGCCATACGTGATTCCCCAGCGCTGGGGCGAGAGCTGCCCAGGTCGCAGACAAATGGTTCGGGATCATTTCGATTTGTCCTTTCTCTCAAGCTTGCGGAGAATTTTCCCGGCTTCCTTTACATCCTCGAGCGTGAGTTTGCCGGATTCAATCAGGTGCGCCATTACAGGTTGTGTGCGCCCACCGAAGAGCGCCAGCAGGTCGTCGATCAGCTTCCGCTGCGCGGCATCGCGGGAGACCCCAGCTTCGAAGATATGAAAGTTACCGACCTTCCTGACGCGGCGCACAGCATTCTTCGCTTCCAGGCGATAAACGGTGGTCTGGATCGTTGTGTAGGCCGGTCTGTCTTTTTCGGGGAAAGTTTCCTGAATCTCGCGGATAGAGGCCTTGCCCTGACTCCACAGCGCCTCCATGATTTGAAGCTCGAGCTTGGTTAGTTTAGGTTCAGCCATCCGGTCACCTACTACAAACGTGTGTTACCCTACTACATCCATATGTACTGTCAAGTCTTTTCTTGTGGGCAGAGCATCAGCAGAGTGCCTTGTTGACACGGTTAGTAAAATCGTATACTCTGATAATCAGATTTATGAAGAAAACGAGCATAACCGTCACGGAAGCTTCGCGCAATTTTGCCGACTGCATTAACCGCGCACACTATCAAAATGTTACGTTTGTGCTCTTGAAGAACGGTGAGCCGGTCGCGCGCCTTATACCGGACAACGAAAAAGTCTGTGTTGGCCGCGATTTGGCCGAGGCTCTGGCCAAAAATGACTTACCGGAGAACGAAGCCAGAGCGTGGCATCGTGATCTGGAAGCTGCCCGCAAAAGCCTCAAGGCACCGGCCGACAAATGGCGATAATCTTGGACGCGGACGTCGTCATTCGGGGCGAGAAGGGTGTTTTGGACCTGAAGAGCTGGGTGAAGTCCCGTCCGAATGATCGATTTGAGATTGCCGCGATCACTGTCGCTGAGCTATGGCATGGTGTGGAACGGGCGACCGGGACACATAAGGTCACGCGGCAGCGCTACCTGGACGCCCTTCTGGAGTCCCTGCCGATCATCCCCTACACCGAGCAGACGGCGTACGAGCACGCACGTATCTGGGCCGAATTGGAGGCCTCCGGAAAAATGATTGGTTTCTATGACCTAATTGTGGGGGCAACGGCTTTGGAGCGCGGGAGCGAGGTAGCCACGTTCAACAAACGGCACTTTGGTCAAATACGGGGACTGAGCGTCATCGAACCAAAATAGTTCCTCGCGAGATTTCTGCTTACTCTCTGTCCCGCCCTGGCGCTCGCCAAAACTCAAAACAACCGTAGAAAGCTTCGAATGGGTCCGATCTTAGCCCGCGCTTCAAACATTTCCCGAGCCGGCAGGCCGTTCAGGTACAAGTTAGGTACAACTAAGAGAGGGGAAATAAGGCTTTGGATCCCGCAAGCGACACCAGATAAAGCATTTAGGATTTTTGTTACCCTGGTTCGGGACCAGGAGGTCGATGGTTCAAATCCATTCGCCCCGACCATTTCTTTTAGAACCAGTAATTTACAGACAGATCTCTAGCCGCTGACCGCCTGGTGTCGAACCAGGAGGTCGATGGTTTAAATCGAATCGCTCCGACTACCCGATTTCCCGTTCTCTCATAGACTTACATTGCGACTGCGTGATGTTCCGAACAGGTGGAAATTGCCCATTTTGTCAAACACTTGTCTAACGACTTCACCAGCGGACAAGGAATCCTGTTATTCGGAGGTCAGGAGTGGATGGCGAATGTGTTTTGAAGAGCCAAAAGTTTTGACATCAAGTGATTACAAATTGGCAGAGAATTCGGTCGCGACTGATGCTTGAGAGTGTATTGCCGATTAGGTTGGCGGAGGTTGTTGAACGGGAAGTTCTTCTGGGGAACGTGTCCAGAATCAAGAGGCGTTGTCGAGACTTGTTCGACTATTCGGTGTGTAACCGGAGGTTTGGCTTGGCTGCATAACTAGAGCGTCTGCCTCCCAAGCAGACGATCACGGTTGAGATGTGCACATGCCTCGTGAGCACGCGCTCCGCTCCGGGCGATTTGAGCGGGAAGCAAATGTCCCAATTTATTGACCTAAGTGCAGGATTTGGATCGTTATCGTGGTACGGAAGCTACTAATTGGGAGGTTTCTTCGAAGGGAAGGAAAGTCAGCTTCCGTTCGAATTCGCGCCTGACTAAGAAAATGTTGGTGACGGCTTGAACGAAAACGGAGAAGGCCGAGAAGAACCATATCTGGCGAATCGAAAAATGGGGGGTCCGAGAAAGAATCAGCACGGGAATTGTGAATAGAACTAGGCGGAGCGAAGAACTGAGCAAAGGAGGGAAGGTGTTGCCCACGCCTTGAAACATGCTGGAGGTGGCGAAGATTACGGCCGTGGCGACGAACGTAAAGGAAATGACTCGCAGGTAGTCGGCTCCAACAGCAATGACCGCAGGATCCTTGGAAAAAAAACGGATGAGTGGTTCCGCGCACCACTGGCAAAGCAAAGTGGTCAAGAACATGGCAGAGCAAGCGATGGTCAAGGCGGCATAGAACGATTGCCGGACACGCGTGGCGCTGCGTGCGCCGAAATTTTGGCCGGCCACCGGAGCAGCGGCCATGCCTACAGCGAGGGCTGGCAGAAAGAGTGATTGCATCACGCGAGCGCCAATCCCAAAACCGGCCTGTGCGGAAGCGCCGAAACCGCGAATCAGCGAGTACACAATCATGAGGTAGATCGCCAGGATGACCAGCTCGCCGCCAGCCGGCAAACCGATGCGCAGAACCTCACCCCAAATGGAGTTGACGGGCTTCCAAAGTGAGACATCGAAATAGATGTAGCGCTTCTCCCAGAAAAAATAGAGGGCCATGGCCGCGACTCCGGCGGAGACAGCGATGAAGGTCGCGAGGGCGGCACCGGCGACTCCCAGTGGATGTCCGATTCCCCACCCGAAGACCAAGACGGGAGCGAGAATGAGATTGAGGAAGACGGTGATGACGAGAACGACGACGGTTGGTTTGACGACGCCGGTACCGCGCAGCGCAGCACCCGCCGTGAATAAGGCGAACTGCAAGAAGAGCGCCGGGATGAACCACGTCAGATACTCTACGCCTTTGCTGGCGGTGAGCCCATCGGCGCCCATCCAGTGACAATAACGGCTTCGCAGCAAGAATGCGGCGAGGCAAAGAGCCACGCCGATGCACTGAGAAAGGAGGAACGCCTGATTGAACACTAGGACGGCCCGGTCCTGGTTTTTCTCGCCCACCGCGTGGGAGATCACGGCGGCGGTGCCCACCCCCAGGCTCTGCGTGACCGCCAGGACGATCACCATCAGGTTCGCGGAGAAGCCGACGGCCGCGACCGACTCTTTGCCGAGCTTGCCGACCCAGTAGAGGTCCGCGAGAAAGTACAGGCTTTGAACGAGCATACTGCCCGCTAAGAACGCGGACATTTGGAGCAGGTTTTTCCACACGGAACCTTTGGTAAGATCCTTCAACGCTTATGACCTCCCTAACATTCGTTTCCCTGCTCCTGGCTTCTAGTACCGTGTGGCGTTGGATCTGGGCGACGAATTTAATTCTTCTCTCGCTCGATCATCTGTCCACCGGGCTCCTGGGAGTATTTGCGCCACGCACAGCCCTTCGAATCTACCGTGGCCTCTTCGGCATTCAATTTCCCGAGAGCCCCGAAATCATCGCGGTACTGAAACCCTGGGGCGCCTTGGCGGTGTTCGCCGCGCTGGCGACCATTTTCCCCATCGTGGACCCGCTTCGATATCGGGGCGTGCTTGTTGCCCTCTTGGTGCTGCTGATTCTCCGAATCCTCATTCGGTTCTCAGCGCGCGCGACAGCGACGGCCGTGTTCGGCTTGTCTTCGCGGCGCAACGTGTGGCACATCGCGTTGATCGCGCTGTGCGCTCTGCTGATCGCAACAGAGCTACTGTCGATCTGAGGCCGCACCACTCAATCCTGCTTGGGCATGAGCACAATCAGACCCAGGTTGAGAATCGCGACCGCGGCAATCGTCATCAAGCTTCGGCTCATGCCGATGCCAAATGCTGCTTGTAGTTCGGACGCAAAGATCAAACGGGAAAGAATCCGGACGACGGCGAGAATTACAGCTACATAAACAAGCTTGCGGTATTTGACGGGATCGCTCGCCGTGAAAATCATCATCACGCCAAACGCAATGACGTAAGCGGCCAGATACTTGGCCATGTAACTGAACAGGGGGGTGACTTCCACATGAGCGCCATAGACGGCAGCGCCAACGCGCGCAGCCATCTCGCCAGACACCAGGCCAAGAATCCCGATCAACAGATGGTATATACCCATGAAACCGGCAAGGGCCTTGAACGGCTTGTAGGTGTTCATTTCGAGTGATCTCCTCCGCTAAGCAGATTTCACCTCTGAATGAAATTGTTGATTCGAATCCGTGGTCACTGCGGACCCACTCTCTGAGGCCTCAGAGTGCTCCGAGTAACAAAACCTTTCCAGGCCTAGTTTCTCTCTGAGACGAGCAGACAGCTTCCACTTCCCGCCGGTGATGGCCCCGAGAAAATCCTGATCGTAATTGAGTCCCAATTTTGTCTCGCCGACTTTCGTCGGGTCCAGGTAGGTGCCAAAGATGCGGTCCCAGAGCGGCGTAAAATTTCCAAAATTTCCTTTATGGTTTGCCGCATGGTGCAAGACGTGCTCCTGCGGCGTGATGATCAATAAATAGCGTGGCCAGCGATGCGAGAATGCGTAACGGCGCAGAAAGCAGGAATGGCTGGCGGAGCCGATGAAGGCGAATGTAAAGAAAATGGCGGGAAGGGTTTCAAAGAATACATTTGTGAGATCCATGCGCCCCACAAGCCAAAACAGGAGATACATTGTGGCTATCGAGAAGATATTCACGAGGAACGCAGAGAAGACTACGAAGGGCCTCGCGGAAATACCCGGCATGCCGTTGAATACTTTCGTGGGGAGATGATGGCTCTCGTGGAGAACCCAAGCGAGCCTCGAATGCAGCAAAAAGCGATGCGTAAGATAGTCCCAGAAACCCGCTACGAAGAAGGCGACCATGCCGATCGCAATGGATAGCGCAGTGCGGTGGGCGATCAACGGCGTCCACTGCGAGGAAAGACCTAACACTTGTTTCGCGGCCGTCAGGGTTCTCTCGACCGATGGAAGCATGGCTGACAATCCGAGCTGGATTGAAAAGTAGATCAGCCAGATGACCGCCAGTGTGAGAAACGTCCGCCATTCGGACCGCAATTTTCTGGGGAGAGGCGGACGGCCATCCTGCCTCCACAATTCGAGGAAATCCAGCAGAACGAAGGTGGTCTGCGTCACGCCAAACAAAAGTAGAAAGAGCTTAACGTTTTCCACGAATTAAGCCTGCCGTTTCTTTCTCACAGCGTTGCCGCTTCCATATAAGGAACGCGCTTGTCCAAATTGCTAAAAGCACTCTCGCCATCGCTGTAGGACACGCAAAAGATCTGCGCGCAGAAGGGAGTCAACGAATAATCCATCAGAGCGGCTCTCAAGGGATCCTGTTGATGAAGGCTGGTGAGCGCGAACATCGCATCGCCCTCCGCCGCATCTTTGTAGAGTGCCCGAAGCAAGGCGCGAAAAACGGAAACGTCATCGCCGTCCACGGCCACGAAGCTGACGTAGAAAGAGCGGAGTTCCTCGCCGGCCTCGGGAAAGCGGTGACCTCTTAAGATCGGATGAGTCATTTTGACCATTGGGGCAAGCCAGCGAAGCGGGCCTGAGAAACGGATGATGCGAGTCTGCTTGAAGCTCCGCTGATTCCACCGGCCGATCACGCCGATGACTCTGCTGTCGCGTAAGGCGACATAAAAATCGGAAACTTGGAAATCGCGCCAACGCCCGCCAGCGAAAAAATCTTCGCAAGTGTGCAACGGAGCAAATTGCTTTCGGGCATTGTTGCGGTTCAGGCAGTCCACGATTTGCGGGAGAAGGGCGAGGCTGCCGCGTTCGATGTAGCAGCGCGCTTCGAAGGGAGACTTGGCTCGGCCGAGATTGATGCCGGAGCAGTCGAGACAGCCCATCGGATGATAGGTGGGCAGACCGGCGCGCCCCGCGGTGAGTGTGGCCAAGGCGCCCGAATTCTCCGCAAAGATGACGGTGGTATAGAGCAGGGCGCGGCCGTCGGAATGCAGCTCCTTCAAGAAACGGTATCCGCGGGCGAGCAGGCTGCCGTTGCGATATTCCGTGCTTAGGCGCAAGTCGCTCAGGTAGCCCAGCTCCGTAGGTTCACCGTTCACAAAGGCTTTGGCCACGGAGCGGGAGGCAATGCCGACAATTTTGTTGTTCTGGAGGTCGCGGACGGCGATGGTGTGGCTAAACGGCCCACGAATTTCCGAGCCGGCAAAGAAATCCGGTTCGCGCTCGAAAGTGACCTCGATATTTCCCGGAACGGGATTGTTGACCAGGAACGAGCGAAGCTCCGCGTCATCCTGGCTTTGTGCCAGCGCGAACTGAAATTGCGAAGTGCCGTTCCGCGTTTGCATTTCGGTTACGATGGCTGGCCGCCGTTCTCCAACAGAAATCCTTGAAAGTGGTTTTCCCAGCCGCTCAAGCGATGAAGCGGGGTTTCCTTTACATTGCCGGCACGCTGGCCCAAGGCGCTGCAGCGGCGCATGTAGGCTTCGCCAGCGCCTTCCGTGATTTGAAAAATTGCGGCCGGGGACAACTGGCCGAGCTTGCGGCAGTAATCGTAGTGCGGATTTCGGCGCAGTTTGGCATCGAGTAGTTCCGCGAATCGACCAGTCTCGATTCGTCCATGAAAAAAAAGAACGTAGCGAGGGGTCTCCTCAAAAGAAGGCGCAAGCATGGCAAAGCCCGGAGTGCAGGCGCGCTCGGATTCCAGTTCCAGGAGCACGCTGTCCACAAAAGCGGCGCTGAGTTTTTCGCCGCAGACATCGCTGACGTTTCCTTCCCTGCCGATGAATTCGAGGACGGGAGTTTGTTCGAAGAAACCGGTGGCGCGGACGCGGTCACCGAGGCGGTAACGCCAGAGGCCACCTCCTGTGGTCAGGAGAACGGAATATTCGCTCCCCACTTCCAGTTCGTGAAGAAGCCTGGGAGTGGTGGAATCATTTTCAAGAAATTCCAGGAAATGCGAAGTGACCGCGGCGACCGAACCTTGCGCGGAACAGATCGGAATGGAGACGACACCTTCGGTCGCGAGCAATCCCTTTCCTTGAATAGAACTTGCAGGAAAGGATTCCTGGACGGCGGGAATCGCCAGCCGGGAGGCGGCATCGGCCCAGCAACTGATCAAGCGGAGATTGGGCCAAAGCTCTTGCGTGGCGATGGGCCCGTCGCGCAACAGAATTCCACGGAGGAGCGCCGCTCTGACGGGATCAGCACGAAGATATTTCTTCAAAGGTTCGAGTTCGGACGGCGAAATCGGATTCGGCGGACGGAGATCGCCGTCGCGCAGATCGCAGCAAAGGCGGTCCCCGTGCAACCGCAATTGGTCGAGCAGAATGTTTAGAAAAGTGGGGCTCCAGACGGAAACGAAAGCGAGCGATGGCGATTGCAACAAGAATCGCAGGGTCGCATAGAGGCAGGCGGTCAGATCAGAGATTCGTGCCGTTTCGTTCGGAACAGCCATTAGGGTATTGAGCAGTTTTCTTTGCCAGCTGCCGAAGTATTCGGCGTCGTTTTCGAAACCGACGGGAAGGCCGCCCTCGGTGTACTCCTTTGTCCTGGCCAGAGGAGTTAGCGACCAGTAGGAATTTCCCGTAATGAGCTTTGGATGGTGCCGGTAGAGATCGCACATCCATGCTCCGATGGCAGTGCGAAACTCCTCACGCAACGAGGCGGTGTAAGGGATGTACTTCGCGGAGTTGCAGGAGCCGCTGGTCTTTTCGAACATCAGGACACGCTCAGAGGTGAGCACATCCGTCTCGCCGTCGATCATTCGCTGCATCCACGGGACCAGGTCTTCGTAACAAACGATGGGCACGCCGTTTTGAAAATCGCGCGGTGCGCGCAACTGGGAAAACTGCCACCGTTTGCCATAAGCGCATCCGGCGTTTTGGCGTAGCAGGTTTTCGAGAAGGCCAGCTTGCGCTTTTTCTGGATTCTTCACCGCGCGACGAAATTTCAAGTGTGCAGGCAAAAAGCTGGCCAACCACATTCCGTTGGCAGCGGCGAAGGACAATTCTTCACGCATAGAGCGCACTCGGTTCTTGAGGTGCTGCTATGCCCGCATTTTCCGAGAGCATCCGCGAGGCGTAGCTCCTCATGTTCTCGGCGGAAATTTTCGCCAGGCAGGCCATCTCGTGCCCGATTGCAAAGCCGGGATTCTTCGAAAGAAAGAAGCGCACATGCGGATTGCGGAGGCGACGCGGCTCAATTTCAGCCAGTTCGGGATTCAGATTGCCGTGGGATTCGGGGAAAACGATTAGACCGCTTTCGCGAACGTAGCATTCGGGATAGCGGGTGCTGGCGAGGGTATCCAGGATTTTCTGTTCGCGTGCGGGGGTGATTTGATCGTGGCGCGGAAAGAATTGATGAAAGAAGAGCGGGAGAAACAGATAGGTTCGATATCCCTTTGAGATGAGAAACCAATAAAGAGGAATGTCGGGTTCTTCGGCGCGCAGGCCGGCGACAAAACGGGTCCAGGCGTGGCCGAGTTCCTGTTCGCCCCAATGCGAGCGGGCGATGATGGTGTCGCCAGAAAAGACGGCGCGCAACCGCAGGCCGTCGACATGGAAGCGCATCACTTTTTGGGTGGAGAAACCGCGCAGCGTATGATCCTGGGCGTCGCGAAGGAGAATAGCGCAGTCTTTCTCGAACAGGTCGGCCTCGAAGCAAGGCCGATTCACGTTTTCGTAATTCTCTGCAAGGAGGGCATACATAGCGTCTTTTTCCGATACTCCCAATTCTTCGACTGGGACCGTTTCGCTGAAGAGCCGCGAGATGCTCATGACTGGTTTTCCTCCGACCTTGGCCTAATGTTCGACATTCATCCTCAAAAACAAATCCGGATCTCGCGCTCGGCGACGGACTCGGAAACATCTAAGCCTCCTGAAGCTCCGTTGCGTTCGGCTCTTCGACGAAGCGCTTGAATCTTTAGCCCTAATAAATCGGTATCGACATGTGCAAATTGCGCCCCGCCGATGGATTGGAGTTGCTTCGTTTGCGCGGCAAGCACTTCGACGTCTTGCTGGATGATGTGACGCGACATGGGTTCGAGCACCAAGCGGATCAGCGGGGCGATGAAGCCGAAACGAAACGTCATGACCGTGTACACTTCTGTTTCCCATTCGCTGATCGGCGTGCACTGTGAAGTGATAATGAAATGGCGCGAGGGACCGAAGTCGTAATCCACGCGGCTTACGTTGGGCATCAAGAAGCGGTCGGTGTGTTTCAGTTCTTTTCCGCGGGGAAAGAACAAACGCGAGGCGACGCTGTTGCCGAGCGGCTCGCCGGCAAATTCCACTTCGGCAAAGTCGGTGCCGCTGCGGACGCGGGCGGTGAGTTCCCGCGTGTCGTGGTTGCGAAACCAGCCTTTGTGGACGAAGACCGTGTGGGGACAATCCAGAAAATTTTCAAGGCAGGAGTCGACTGTGGCGGCGAAACGCGTTTTCATTCGAAACGAAGTCCAGCCGGGCTCATTAAGATGGACGAAGCGATAAGGAGAATTCCTGGGAGTGGAATCGCCGGGGAAAACCCAGATGTAGCCATCTTGCTCGACGGCAGGAAAAGAACGCACGCCGTGGGATGGAATTTTGGCATCGGCGCCGAGCGAAGGCACGCTGGTGAGGTTGCCAGAGGCGTTGTAACACCAGCCGTGATAGCAGCATTCGACGCAGCCATCTTTCACGCGGCCGCGCGAAAGCTCCATGTTGCGATGCGCGCAGCGGTCCAGAAGCGCCGCCGGAACGCCGCTCTCTCCTCGAAAGAGGACAAGTTTTTCTCCGAACAGAACCACACCCGTAGGGCGTGCCTTGAGATCCTTTGATCTTGCTGCTATGTACCAGGAGTCTCGCAGGGACATGTGGGGTTACCGCCTCGTGGCTCCCGAGTTTCCGGGAGCGTAGCTGATGTTGTGGTAGTGATCGAGTTCAAGATCGGAATAGGAAATCGTTTCCGCCCCGTACCAGTGAATCTCGACGGTGACGGGGCCGGAATAATCGCCGAGGCCAAAAAGCAGGCGCCGGTCGCCTTGCGCGGAAAATCCGTTGGCGATTTGCACTTCACGCATTTGCCTGAAGGGCTTGCCGTCTTTCTGATAGGCGAGGAACACCTGCGTTCCAACGGCGTCGCGACTGATGCGCGCGCCATCTCCATGAAGCGAGAGCCCCAGCCAGTGGTGCACGCTGCCGGTCTTTTGGTCTTCTTCGTGAAGCGTATTTCGATAGAGAGAAAGCGGCGCGAACTGATGCGTGATAGCCAGATCAAGAACGCCACGATTGTCGAAATCCGCCAGCGCCACGCCGCGTGAGTTACCCAGCGCGGTGATGCCAACTTCTTTCGCCACGTCTACGAACTGCATGGTGGTTTCCGCGCCACGCGAGAGGTACACGCGGTTCGCTTGCCTGCCGAAAATCTCGTAGCCGCGCAGATCCGGCCAGCGATCCGCGTAGGAATGCACATCCGGCCCGGAGAGCATCATTTTTTCGGCTACGTACCAGTAATCGCGAGGTTTTTCGAAGTGCTTGTCCGCGCTGTCGTCCACCATGCCATTGGCCTGCACCAAATCTAGCCAGCCATCCAAGTTCAGGTCGCCGACGGCGGCGCCCCACCCAAATCCGCCTTCGTTCAAGAGGCCACGCATGGTCGCTTCATCTTGAAAATCCGGACGAAAATGATTTCGGGGATTCAACCGCGTCTTCCAGAGCAGGCTGCCCTCGGCTTGCAGCGGAACGTGGACGTTGGAAACATAGATGTCCAGCAATCCGCGGTTGTCGAGGTCGGCGATCGAAACGTTCATGCCTTTGTAGGTGTCTTTGCCAATGCTGCCGAAAGTTTTGCCGGAAACGCGCACGAACCGCTTTCCGCGGTCGTTAAGGTAGAGATCATCCGGGCCGAAATCACTTGAGCAGTAGAGGTCGGTATAGCCGTCGCCATTCAGATCGCCGGTGCCGATCGCTGTGGTCCAGTGGGTTTCCGGCATGCCCATGGCGGCCATGTTCATCTTCGTGAATTTTCCTGCGCCGGCGTTGTGGTAGAGCGCGTTGGGGCCGCCATTTTCGGCGTTGTTCCAGGTGTGATGCATGAAATGGAACATCCTGCGATCGCCGGGATATTCAGGGGCGGGTAGTTTGAAAATGTTCAGCGGAGTCGGGCGGTCGTAATCGGGAAGATAGGGAGCGAGGCTGTTGCCGATCAGCAGATCGAGCTTGCCGTCGCGGTCATAGTCGAAAAAAATGGCGGAGATGGATGTCGTGTATTCGTTGATTCCCACTTGTTCGGTGACATCGACAAATTCCGCTTTGCCCGTCACCGGTAGCAGGTTTTTCAGCAACCGGCTTTTTCCATACGCCATCATCAGGAACAGGGATTGCGCCCCGCTGTTGTCGTAATCCACAAAGAGCGCTCCGCCAACCAGTCCGTATTTCTCTGGATGCGCGGAGATCTCCTTCAGGGCCGGAATCTCGACGCGTTCGAAACGAAATCCGCCGAGATTGCGATAGAGCGCGTTGCGATCTTCAGGCCGCTTCAGCGGATTGGTCAGGAAAATGTCCGGCCGTCCGTCGTTGTCGTAATCGCCGACGGCAATCGCGTCTCCCACCGAGAGCACCCACTTCGCTATGTGCCGCAAGCGCGGATCGACTTGCTCCATAACGTTGCTTATGCGCGAGTCGATGCCTGAAACGGAGGAAGGCACGGCCACAAACTGGAATCCCGGATGCGCATGGAATCGTGGGTGAATGACTCTCGCGTAGGTCACATAGCCGACTGTTCCAAGGATCAGAACCGCCGCGAGCCGCGTCAAAAACCATCCCGAGAGCGAGACGCGGCAGTGGGCCAGCCCGCTGCGAAAGAATTCCCGGCCATGCAGCCACACAAGGCGCGCCGCACTGACCAGGAAGAGCGCAAAGAAAATCGTGTTCAACGATTGACGTGTGTGCAGCCATAGATCCACGATCACAATCACAAGCGCCCGCAAGACCTGCGCACGCGTCCCAGACGGCGATGTCTTTGGGTCGGTCATCATGTAGAACGTGAAGAGATAGAAGCGCGGGGACGTGAGCGCCCCCAGGATCAGCACTTCGGCAGGCACATGCCACCGAATGAGATAGGCGCGAAGAAGTGTTGCAAGCGCGTAGAAAAACAAAAAGCTGAGAATGAGCGGCGTGCGCCCTACCTTGAAGACGAAAAGCGCCAGCGCCGCCGTGACCAGAAACGCCGCCATCGCAACGTTTCCGCCCCACTGATAGGCGGGCGCAGAAGAGAACAGGCCCCCGCCCAGCAACAGCGCTGCAACGACACCAAAAAGAGAGGGGTTGAAAACGTGTTGCCCGTGAAACGAGAAGATGTATTTCGAAGCGATGCAGAAAAAAACAGGCAAGAACAGCAGAAAGTGGTTGTGCGAATAGTTCAGCAGCAGGGCAATGGAAATGCTGCTGATGTACGCACTCAGGGGAACGATCCATTCACGCCGGAAAAACAACCAATGCAGGAACGTGTCCAGCGAGCAGCCGACCGCGATGGTCAACAGGATTTGGCCCGGGCTGCGATTAAACCCGAGAACGGTGCAACCTAGAACGGCGTATACCGTGAGCAGCGCGGCGAAAGGAATTCTCGGGTCTTTCCAAGTGGGGAGAACCCACCGGGAGGCTTGCAGTGGCTTCGCGGAAGCGACTGCGCCTTGATTCACGATGGTCTCCAGGCTAGTGCTTTCTACTCCGCTGACATTGCCGTGAATATATCTCCTTGTCATCGAGTCACTCCGCGGCATTTTGCGCCCTGTGTCCAAAAGAAAAATTTGGGGCCGGCGACGGCTTCGACCTAACCACGCCCGCCATGGCACGAAACAAATGATCTGGGAAAGCAATCGCTTCACCAGTTCGAAGGTCGAGGTTGTTGTCGACAGTCTGTGGCACCGATTTACCGACCT
>Ga0307478_10000781_pt1 | contig 30374 bp, 22 predicted proteins | sample atmos_gasesECM4C_2_FD_203713 | JGI IMG/M metagenome (GOLD analysis project Ga0307478, IMG submission 203713) | Hardwood forest soil microbial communities from Morgan-Monroe State Forest, Indiana, United States - atmos_gasesECM4C_05 | ecosystem: Environmental > Terrestrial > Soil > Temperate...
AGGACCGCGACTTCGCGGCGGTGTGGCGGAGCCAGCGGAAGTGGGTTGTGTCGCGCTCGTTGAAGTCGGTCGGACCCAACGTCACACTCATCGAGGATGACTTCGAGGCGGCGATACGCCAACTGAAGGCTCAGCTGGATGGGGAGATTGACGTTGCCGGACCAAACTTGGCAGGGAGCCTGACCAACCTTGGTCTGATTGATGAGTATCGACTCTACATCCATCCCATCGTGCTCGGGTCTGGCCAGCCGTTCTTCGCCGGCCCCCGGCCGCGGCTCCGCCTTGTGGACAGCGAACGAATTGGCGAGGATGTGATTAGGTTGACGTACGTTCCTGCTTAATCGCGCGATTCACCCGGCGGACTGCGCCGACTCGTCAGGTGCGCTTTGGGTCGAACCCGAATTTCAAACTGAGACACTACCGAAATTTTCAAAACCTTAGGAAATTCAAAACCTTAGGAAACCCAACATAGAAGGCTTCTAGACGAAAACATCGGACCGTCAAGCATACAAAAGAAACCAGAAAGAAAAACAGTGGTGGCTCAGTTTGGCTTACGCGCTGAGTTGGTAGTACGCCAAATTCTCGAAGAAGCCTACAAAGAAACCGGCTCCGAAGAAACTAAAAGGCAAGAAAAAAAGAGGTAACCGTCTGTGCGTTGTCATCCTGAACGTAGCCGTTTTTCAGGCGAAGTGAAGGATCTCGTTCTCAACAGGCCCGCCGCGTAAGCCAATCCGCAACCCAAGCTCAACCCGCAAACCCAGCAGATTTTCTGCTTCCAAGTCTCCAATCCGGCTTATAATGCCCTTATGCGGCGCCTGATCGCACTCGCGGTTTCGCTGGTTGTGGTGGCGTCTTTGCAGTCCTTCGCGCAGCGCGGTGGTGGTCACGGATCAGCCGGTGGTCACGGCGGATTTTCCTCCCACGGCGGGTTTAGCGGTGGCCACGCATCTGCCGGTCACGCCTTCTCCGGTCATTCGATGGGTGGAGTTCACTCCGGTTCAGGTTTCGGCACACGCTCATCGATGCGCGGTTCTTTCAATCGTGGCCTTACCACACGCCGCTTCAGCCACTCTGGGGTGGGTTTGCGGCTCCGCACCCGCGGGTTCAGAAACAATTGCTTTGGATTCCGTTGCGGTTATGGCTACCCCTGGCTCGGTGGAATTGACCCTTACTGGTGGTGGGATTCCGGTTCATCCTATGACCAGGACCAGCAAGATCAGATCGGCCTGGCGAACGAGATGAACCAACAGAGCCTTGAGCAACAGCAGATGCGCCAGCAGGGCGATCAGGATACCTACGCGCGTTCCGCTCCGCCTTCGCCCCATGTTCCAGAGCGCACGGAAGCCGCCCCTGCCACGGTGTTAGTTTTCCGCGATCAGCACAAACAGGAAGTGCAGAATTACGCCATCGTAGGCGAGACCCTGTGGAACTTCGCCCCGCAACACACGCAGAAAATTCCCCTCTCCGAACTCGATCTCGCTGCCACCACGAAGGCAAACGATGAGCGAGGTGTGGATTTCCGGGTGCCCACCATACAGGGTAAGTTGACACTCGAGTATCATTCTGTGTATAACTAGCGGCCCGGCCTTGGCTCCGAACGATCGTAGTCATCCCTGCACGGAGCCGAAGGAATCTCCCCTTGACCGGCTAGCACATGAGCAAAATCCCCCGACTTTTTACGCTTTCTTGACAATTTTCCCGGCACTGCGATGCTACGCTGCCGACTCAGTTGAAGTATCAGGGCCGAACGAACTATCTGCACGGGGGCGGGGAAATGATCGTATCTGGAAAGAATCAACTGTTAGTTGCGGTGGCCATGCTGTGGGTGCTCGCGAATACTGCGCTGCTCGCGCCGTGCGCATCAGCCCAGACTGGCGATTGGCTGACGCACGCGCATGACGCGCAGCACAGTGCGCAGTCCACCGTTCAGTCTCAAGCCCTCGAGACGATTCATTGGCATATGCCAGTCGACCTTGATCCTCCGCAGGGCGAAATCACCGTGCATTACGGCTCGCCGCTGATCACGCAGGCGAATACGGTAGTTGTTCCCGTGAAAACTGGCAGTAACAGCTTTCGCGTCGAAGCGCGCAACGGGGCCACAGGTCAGCGGTTATGGGCACTCGCAACTGGTTATCAGGCTCCCGGGGCAAGCTTTCTTCCCGGCTTAGGTCCCACCATTTCTGGCAGTCAGCTCTTCGTTCCCGATATTGGTGGCCGCGTGCTGGTGCGCCAGAATCCCGATCAAGCCAGTGGCGCAGTGAGCCGCTTCGTCTTCTACGGCGAGGCGAATTACAAGAAGAACCCGACTGCCTATAACCAGAGCGTCCAGATCGACACACCGCTCACCACCGACGCCGAAGGCAATCTCTATTTTGGATTCCTTACGCTGGGGTCGACACCGATCAATCTGCAGGGCGGTATCGCGCGCATTGCGGCAAACGGCACGGGAACCTGGGTTTCAGCCGCAGGCGCCAGCGGTGATTCGTCCATTACGCAAGCCGCCATCAGCTGTGCGCCCGCGCTCTCGCCCGATGGCAACCTTCTTTACGTCGTAGTCGACAACGGCAGCTACGGATATCTTCTTGCCTTAAACAGTTCGACTCTTGCCCTTGAGGGCAGTGTGCGTTTGAAAGATCCCGCATCGGGGCAGGATGCGTGGCTCTACGACGGCAGTTCCGCCACTCCAACCGTCGGCCCGGATGGTGATGTTTATTTCGGTGTGCTGGAAAATCCCTTTGATAGTCACAACGACCGCGGCTGGTTGCTCCACTTCAACAGCACTCTCACGCAAACCAAAATTCCCGGAAGCTTCGGCTGGGACGACACGGCCTCGATCGTGCCTTCCACGTTGGTTGCGAGCTATCACGGACCGTCAAGCTACCTGCTCATGACGAAATACAATAACTACGCAGGCATCGGTAGCGGCAACGGGCACAACCGCATTGCCATCCTCGATCCCAACGCCACCGAGAAAGACCCCATAATTCCGAAGACTCTCGTGATGAAAGAAGTAATTACGAAACTCGGCGTCACGCCCGACCCTGACTTCCCGAACTTTCCCGGTGCCGTGAAAGAATGGTGCATTAACACCGCCGCAGTCGATCCCTTTACCAAGTCGATTTTGGTCAACAGCGAAGACGGAAAGCTATATCGCTGGGACCTAACATCCAACTTATTGACGCAGCCAATTAAGCTTTCGACGGGCATCGACGAAGCCTACACGCCAACCGCGATTGGCAGCGATGGCACGGCCTATGCGATTAACCAAGCCGTCCTCGATGCCGTGGGGACAAAACCCAATCGCTGAAAGCTTCGAAAGTTCGGTCGCGAGTCTGTGAAGGTTAGGTCTCAGGTTTTGGGAACCCCGGCGGGATTTGTCATCCTGAGCGCAGCCGTTCTTCAGGCGGAGCGAAGGACCTCTCGCTCAACCGGCCAAGCGCGTAAGCGAAGTTTCAGGACCCAGCGCGTGGGCCCTAACTCACGGTGCCATTTTCCGCCGCATTCCGTGCATTTTCTGTGGATAACTAATCACTCCAACCCCCGCATTTCCCGCTAAAATAAATGAAGTGCTGATTGTTAAGTCAGCAATCACAATCAGCACTTCGTTTCCCCCTATGCCCCAATTCGTTCACCTTCACCTGCACACAGATTATTCACTCCTTGACGGCGCATGCGACGTCGAAAAACTTTGCCAGCGCGTGCAACAGCTCGGCATGCCCGCCGTGGCCATGACCGACCACGGAAATATTTTCGGCGCCGTGCATTTTGTCAATGCAGCCAAACAAGCCGGCGTAAAGCCGATCGTGGGCTGCGAGCTCTACATCTGCAAGAAAGATGATCACGTCATCTCGCGCACGCCGCCCGATGGCGATACCTACAACCATTTGCTGGTTCTGGCCCAAAACGAAGAGGGCTATCGCAACCTGGTGAAGATCACATCAGAAGCCTCGCTGCACGGTTTTTATTACAAACCGCGGGTGAGCAAAAAATTCCTGGCAGAACACTCCCGTGGATTGATCGGCCTTTCCGGATGCCTGAAAGGCGAAGTCGCCGAGCGCTTAATGGAAGGGAATTACGCCGCCGCCCGCGCCGCGGCAGGGACATTCTGCGACATTTTCGGCAAAGATAATTTTTATCTCGAGATCCAGGATCAAGGCCTGGCCATGGAGCACAAAATTCATCCCGGCCTCTTCCAATTGGAGAAAGATCTCGGTCTGCCTCTGGTCGCGACCAACGACAGCCACTACCTGTGCGAGGACGATGCCCATGCGCAGGATGTGATGTTATGCATCCAGACGGGCAAGTCGATTCACGACACGGCACGCATGAAGTTCGATGGCAATCAGTTCTTCGTCAAAAGCCACGACGAAATGTATCGCGTGTTCAAGGACTCGCCCGAGGTCTTAACCCGCACCCTCGACATCGCCGAACGCTGCAGCTTGCGCATCGAAAAAGTGGCAACGCCGTTCCCGCAATTCGAAGTGCCACCCGGCTACACCATCGACAGTTATTTTGTGCACGTTTCGCGCGAGGGCTTCGCCCGGCGCATGGAATCGCTGCGCCCGCAACGCGAACAAGGGAAATTAAAGCACTCCATTGCCGACTACGAGCAACGCCTGGAGCAGGAACTCGCGATCATCCAGCAGATGAAATTTCCCGGATATTTTCTCATCGTGTGGGATTTCATTCGCTATGCCAAAGAGCGCGATATTCCTGTGGGGCCGGGGCGTGGATCGGCTGCCGGATCGCTGGTTTCCTACGCGCTCGGCATCACCGATCTTGATCCCTTGCAACATGAGTTACTCTTCGAACGCTTCTTGAATCCCGAGCGCGTTTCCATGCCGGATATCGACATCGATTTCTGCATGAACCGGCGCGGCGAAGTGATCAACTACGTCACGCAAAAATATGGACGCGACAACGTCGCGCAAATCATCACCTTCGGCACCATGGCTGCCAAGGCCGCCATCAAAGACGTGGGCCGCGCCATGGACATCCCTTACGCCGATGTCGATCGCATCGCGAAGATGGTTCCGACGCAGCTCAATATCACCTTAGAGCAGGCCATCGAGGATTCTCCGCAGCTGCGCGAGGCAATGGAGAAAGATGGACAGATTCGCGAGCTGATTCAGACCGCAAGAAAACTGGAAGGCATGGTGCGGAACTCCGGTGTTCACGCGGCTGGCGTCGTGATTTCCCCGCGCCCGCTGACCGAACTCGTTCCGCTGCATCGCACCAAGAACGACGAAATCGTTACTGCCTTCGACATGGTCGCCATCGAAAAGATGGGCCTGCTGAAGATGGATTTTCTCGGCCTAACCACGCTGACCATTCTTACTGACGCGCTGAAGTTGATCGAGCAAACCCGCGGCACGCGGCTCACCCTCGACAATGTTCCGCTACAAGACGCCGAGACCTATCAAAAAGTTTTTTACACCGGGCTCACCTCCGGCGTCTTCCAGTTTGAATCGCACGGCATGAGAGACGTGCTGCGCAAATATCGTCCGGACACCATCGAAGACCTAACCGCTCTGAACGCGCTCTACCGCCCCGGCCCGATTCAAGGCGGCATGATCGATGACTTTATCGACCGCAAGCACGGCCGCAAGAAAGTCGAGTATGAGCTGCCGGAGCTGAAAGAAATTCTGGAAGAGACTTTGGGCGTGATCGTGTACCAGGAACAAGTGATGCAGATCGCGAACCGTCTTGCCGGCTACTCCCTCGGCGAAGCCGATCTGCTGCGCCGTGCCATGGGTAAGAAGAAGGCCGAAGAAATGGCGCAGCAGCGCGAGCGTTTCGTCGAAGGTGCGGCTCGCCGCAAGTTTCCTCCCAAGAAGATTGAAAAGATTTTCGATCTGATGGCGCAGTTTGCCGGATACGGCTTCAATAAATCGCACTCCGCCGCTTACGCGTTGCTTGCGTATCACACGGCGTATCTGAAGACGCACTATCCCGTCGAGTTCATGGCGGCTTTGCTGACCTCCGTTACTGGCAGCACTGATGATGTTGTGAAGTACATCAACGAATGCCGCGAGATGGGCATTGCCGTGGAAGCGCCGGATATCAACGTGTCCGATGCCAACTTCACGCCGCACGGAGAAGCCATCCGCTTCGGTCTGGCAGCAGTGAAGAATGTTGGCGGCAATGCGATCGAATCAATCGTCACCGCTCGGAAGAAGTTAGGACGCTTCAAATCGATTTACGAGTTCTGCGAAAACGTCGATCTCCGCTTGCTCAACAAGCGTGTGCTGGAATCATTGATAAAGAGCGGTGCCATGGATTCCCTCGGCCGCCGCGCCCAGTTGATGAGCGTTCTCGACCGCGCCATGGACCGCGCGCAGAAAGCGCAGCGAGACGCGGAATCGGGCCAGCACGGCTTGTTCGGAGTGTTCGAGCAGGAGGTGTCTGAAGACAACAACGACAAGCTCCCGAACATTCCTGACTGGGACGAGCAGGTGCGGCTCGCTGCAGAAAAAGAAATCGTCGGTTTCTTTCTTACCGGCCATCCGTTAGAGAAATACAAAGATAAGCTGGAAGATTTGCAAGCGCTTAACATCGCCGAGATTGCAGCGATGACAAAATCTACCGGTAAAGATGAAACCATCGCTACCGCCGGCATTATTGTCAACGTGCGCGTGCAGAAATCCAAGCGCGGCGAATTTTACGCGCAGGCCACGCTCGAAGACATGTCAGGCTCAATCGACATGATCGTTTTCCCGGAAGCCTACAAGCGTTTGGGCGATAAGGTAAAGCTTGAAGTCCCGGTGCTGGTGCGGGCTGGCGTGCGAATTGAAGAAGGGGCCAATCCCAAAATTACCGCCGCGGAGATTACGCCGCTGGAAGATGCCAAGGTCCCGCTGCCGCGTGCAATCCGCATTCGCGTGCCGCTCGAAACTGCCGCCGAGGCTACCGTCGACGATCTTTACTCGCTTTTCAAGGAGCGCAAAGGCGAGGCCCGAGTGTTGTTTGACGTGGAACGTGCCGGGGATTTCATGGTTGTGATGGAAGCGGAAGGTTATAATGTGCTGCCGGATCGCAACTTCATCGCCCGGGTTGAACAGTTATGCGGGCGCGGCAGTGTGCGCGTGATCAGTTAAGCTGCTTCGTTAAATCATGCTTCGTTAAATCATGGACTCGACCCAAAAGGCGCAAGAGGAACTCGAAGCGATCGAACGGCAAGTTGCGTTAATCGAGGCCACCCCAGGGCAGAACGCGGAGACGCATCGCCAGCTCGCGCAACTGCAAGAGCGCATCCACATCCTTCGAGAGGAAATGAAGTCGTTGCAGACCGCCTGGCAGAAAACCGAACTGGCCCGGCATCCTCAGCGTCCGCAAACTCTTGACTATGTCGAACGCCTGTTCACCGACTGGAGCGAGATTCACGGCGACCGCGGCTTCGGCGACGACCCCGCAATCGTTTGCGGCATGGCTCGCTTTCATGGCGAGGAAATTATGGTGATCGGCACCCAAAAGGGGCGCGACATGAAGCAGCGCGTCTATCGCAACTTTGGCACACCTCACCCCGAGGGGTATCGCAAAGCGCTTCGCGTCATGCAGATCGCCGAGAAGTTTCGCAGGCCCATTTTCACCCTCGTCGATACTGACGGCGCCTACCCCGGCATTCACGCCGAGGAACGCGGCCAGGCGGAGGCGATTGCATACAACTTGCGTGAGATGGCGCGTCTTGAAGTTCCGATCATCGCGACGGTCATCGGCGTCGGAGGCAGCGGCGGCGCATTGGCCATTGCCGTCGCCGATCGTGTGCTCATGATGGAGAATTCCATTTACTCCGTGATTTCGCCTGAGGGCTGCGCCGCCATCATGTGGCGCGACGCCACCAAAAAAGAGCTGGCAGCCGAGGCCATGCGCATTACCGCTACCGATCTCAGCGAACTGGGCTGCATCGATGATATCGTGCCTGAGCCCGAAGGCGGGGCGCACCGCGATCACGAGGCCGCAGCCAATCTTCTTGATGTCACTTTGCAGAAACACTTCGCGGAGCTGAAGAGAATTCCGCCATCGGATTTAATTGAGTCACGCTACGAAAAGTTCCGCACGATTGCGCAATTCTTCAAAACCGAAGCCTAAGTTCGGTAAATGGGTCAGTTTGAAAAGCAGCATGCACTTCTCCCGGCCCGGCGCGTAAGCCAATTTGCACCACCACCGAAATTCAAAACCTTAGGAAATTTCAAATTCAAGAGCTTAGGAAAACCGAGGCTAGGAGACTAGGAAGCCAAAACCCTAGGAAATTCAAAACCTTAGGAAACCCAACATAGATGGCTTCTCGACGAAAACATCGGACCGTGAAGCATACAAAAGAAACCAGAAAGAAAAAAACAGTGGTGGGTCCGTTTGGCTTACGCGCCGTGCCGGGAGAAGTGCACGCTGCTTTTTCAAACTGACCACTACCCTAAGTTCGCTGCGCTTCATCTTTTCACCCGCATCTCGTTCCCAAAGAGGTTCCCTTCGTAATCCAGTCGGGCAATTCAACGTGCTGGGAGAAGCCAGCCGCCGTATAATGAAAGGTTACATTAGAACGAAAATCGGCGGATGAGCGGCCGCTAAAGCATAAGGAAGGTGCGGGAAATGGCCACTATGGATGTTGCGCCCCAGGGTACGGGCGGGCAGTTGGGGCGAAAGCGCATTGTCAATGACATGAGCATTCAGGTCGCAACCGTGAACGGCTCAGGTTCGCAGAGCTCGAACACGGTGCTCTTGCGGGCAATTTTTCAGATGGGCGTGCCGATTTCAGGTAAAAATCTGTTCCCCTCGAATATCGCGGGCTTGCCGACGTGGTACACGATTCGCGCCAACAAAGATGGCTACATCGGCCGCAAGAAAGAAATCGATTTTCTGGTCGCCATGAACGCCGAGACCGCGCAGGATGATGTGATGTCGCTCGCGCCCGGCGCCGCCGTTCTCTATGACGAGCCGCTCGCCCTCGATAAGCTGCGCAAAGATCTGATTTTCTATTCCGTTCCTTACGACAAAATAGTCGCGACGGTTTGCCCAGAGGCGAAGCTCCGCAAATTAGTCAAGAACATGGTTTATGTGGGCGTGGTCGCGCAGTTACTCGAAATCGAGATGGGCGAGGTCGAAAAAGCGATCCGCAAGCAGTTCGCTAAGAAAGTGAAAGCTGCCAATCTGAATCTCGCCGCCGCGCAAGCTGGGTTCGATTACGCCAAAGCCAGTCTGCAAAAACGCGGAGTGTTCTACATCGAGCGCATGAACAAGACCGCCGGCAAGATCATCATCGACGGCAATTCCGCCGCCGCTCTGGGCTGCATGTTTGCCGGATGCACGGTCGTGACCTGGTACCCGATCACGCCCTCCTCGTCGCTGGTCGAGACGATGATCGAATACATGAAGGAGCACCGCATCGGTCCCGATGGTAAGGCGACATTTGCCATCGTGCAGGCAGAAGATGAATTGGCGGCGATCGGTATGGTGATCGGCGCAGGCTGGGCAGGCGCGCGCAGCATGACCGCGACCGCAGGCCCGGGAATCTCTTTAATGTCGGAATTTTCCGGCTTGGCTTATTACGCCGAAATACCCGGTGTCATCTGGGACATTCAGCGCGTCGGGCCTTCCACCGGCTTGCCCACGCGCACCTCGCAGGGTGACATTCTTTCCACGGCTTTTCTTTCGCACGGCGACACAAAAAACATCATGCTGATTCCGTCCTCTGTGGCGGAGTGTTTCAGCATGGCATCCGAGGCTTTCAATCTCGCCGAGCAATTCCAGACCCTGGTCTTTGTGATGTCAGACCTTGATCTTGGAATGAACAACTGGATGTCGGATCCCTTCGAATATCCCACGACGCCGATCAAGCGCGGCAAAGTGCTCGATAAAGATGCTCTCGCCAAGCTCGGCGGATTTGCCCGCTACAAGGATCTTGACGGCGACGGCGTGGGTTACCGCACGCTGCCGGGCACGGATCACCCCGCTGCTGCTTACTTCACGCGAGGCAGCGGCCACAACGATAAATCCAACTACAGCGAGCGCCCCGACGATTACGAAAACAACATGGAGCGCCTGAACCGTAAATTCGAAACCTCGCGCTCCTTTGTTCCGCGCCCGGAGATTCTTAAAGGCGGCAAAGTCGGCGGTGAAAAGGTAAAGATCGGAATCATCGCCTACGGTACTTCGCATTGGGGCATCATCGAAAGCCGCGATCAGTTGCGCAGCGAGTACGCGATCAAGACCGACTATCTGCGCTTGCGGGCTTATCCCTTCACCCGCGAAGTGCACGACTTCATCGAGCAACACGAGCGCGTCTACGTTGTCGAGCAAAATCGCGACGCGCAAATGCTCAGCCTTCTTAGACTCGATCTTAAGCCCGAATTAATTACCCGGCTGCGCAGCATCAGCCACCTCGACGGATTGCCGCTCGATGCGCGCTCCGTCACCGACGAATTAAGCACCATGGAGGGCAAGTAATGGCGACCACGCCGACCGCTGAACCCAGATCTCCCGAACCAAAGAGTAACCGCATTGGCCTGACGGTAATCGACTACAAGGGCGGCAAGACCACCCTGTGCGCCGGCTGCGGCCATAACGCAATTTCCGAGCGCATCATCGAAGCCATGTTCGACATGGGCGTGCAGCCGGAGCGCGTCGCAAAGTTGAGCGGCATCGGCTGCTCGTCGAAGAGTCCTGCATACTTCATGAACCGTTCGCACAGCTTCAACTCGGTCCATGGACGCATGCCCTCCGTCGCCACCGGCGCCATGCTGGCCAACCGGAATCTGATCGCGCTCGGCGTCAGCGGCGACGGCGACACCGCCTCCATTGGCATCGGCCAGTTTGTTCACCTCATGCGCCGCAATCTTCCCATGATCTACATCATCGAAGACAATGGCGTGTACGGCTTGACCAAAGGCCAGTTCTCGGCGACCGCTGATCTTGGATCGACGCTGAAGTCGGGAGTCATCAACGATCTGCCTCCGATCGATACTTGCGGATTGGCCATTGAACTCGGCGCAACATTCGTCGGTCGCTCCTTCTCTGGCGACAAGCGGCAGTTGAGCACTATGTTAAAAGCTGCCATCGCGCACCACGGTACCGTGATGCTCGATGTCGTATCGCCCTGCGTCACCTTTAACGATCACGAGGGTTCGACGAAGTCCTACAAGTATGTGAAGGATCACGAAGAAACTTTGCAGGAGATGAGTTTCGTCCCGCACTTCGAAGAAATCGACGTGGAATACGATCCCGGCTCGACGGTGAGCGTCACCATGCACGACGGCTCCCACTTGCAACTGCGCAAGCTGGAAGAGAACTACGACCCGACGGACCGAATCGCGGCTATGAAGCGTCTGAGCGAGGCTCACGATGCTGGCGAGGTTCTGACCGGAGTGTTTTATGTGAACACAAAGGCGCCGAGCTTCCTCGATATGCTGAACATGGTCGATGAGCCGCTGGCCACGCTTCCAGAATCGATAACACGGCCCGGCAGGGAAGCCCTCGAAGCCGCGATGGAAGAATTGCGGTAAACCGGAGACGGCCTCCGGCGGCATAGCAAGCAAATTTTTTCACCACAAACTCTCTCCTGCGGTCGGCATCCTATTCGCGGGAGAAGCTGTGTCCAACCACAATCTCACTTCGGTTCTCTTCATACTCATGCTGTTAGTGGGTTTGGCGCAATTGCTGGGCTACGTGTTTGTGCGACTTCGTCAGCCGAAAGTCGTCGGCGAAATCCTGGCTGGAGTCGTGCTCGGCCCGGCTCTGATCGGCCGCGTCCCGCTCTTATCAGGGCTGACGGCAGCCATTCAGCATCAGGGAAACATCATTAACTTTGTCTATTGGCTCGGTCTGCTTTTGCTGATGTTTCTATCCGGCGCTGAAACGCGACATCTCTTCAGCCGCGAAGAGCGACGCGAAGTGGGCTGGTTAACCATCGTAGGTACGGGCATACCCTTTGTTCTTGCACTGCTGCTGGGGCCATGGCTGATTCGTCCTGCGCTCGCCGGACCGAATGGCAACGGCATATCTCTGATCATCATTCTCGCTGTCGGGGTCGCGGTCACGTCCGTACCCGTCGTTTCGAAGATTTTCGCCGACCTGAAGATTCTCCACACTCGATTTGCTCGGCTGATTCTCGGCGTAGCCGTGCTGGAAGATATCGTGTTGTGGTTGGCGCTGGCCGTGGCAACAGCAATGGCCGGCCGAAGCGCGCTCAATGCGCGTTCGATGACGTATCACCTTCTCGTTACCGTCAGCTTCTTCGGCCTAGGTCTTACGATCATCCCGCGCATGGTAAAGCGAATCAATAAGTCACGTTACAACGTGTTGGCAACCCACTCTCCGGTGGCTTACGCGATCGTGGTGCTTCTTGGATATTGCGTAATCGCCGGAGCGCTCGATGTGAGCCTCGTATTCGCTGCATTTCTTGCCGGCTTCGCCGTGGTGCACAAGAAGCGGAGACTCTTTTCCGAAGCGCTTGATTCTATAGGAAAGGTTTCGTTTGGGTTTTTCATTCCCGCGTATTTTGCAATTGTCGGATTGAAACTTGACCTGATTCGCGGGTTTTCGCTGTGGATGGTGACTGCCTTCCTTGTGGGAAGTTGTGCCGTGAAAATCGTTTCCGTGGCACTCGCTGGACGTTTTGCAGGCTTTCGTGGTTTGGATCTGATTAATCTGGCCCTGACCATGAACGCCCGCGGCGGTCCCGGTATTGTATTGGCTAGTGTCGCCTTCGACGCCGGAATCATCAGCCCGAAGTTCTACACCACGCTGGTTCTCGCTGCCGTCATCACTTCGCAAATGGCGGGTGCCTGGCTCGATTATCTCCTGCATCGAGGCTGGCCGCTGCTTACTCCGGCTGATACTTACGAGGCATCTGCTATTCCAGTCGAGAGTAGTCCTTCCGCCGCATAAGGAACGCAAAGCTACTTCGAACTGGTTGTGTTTGCTGACCCAAGCCCAGAGCCGTAATACTCCGCTAGCGCGTGCCTCTCATCCTCAGTAAGCAGCGCCGCGATCGTTCGCATCGGCTCATTGATGTCGTTAGCGCGCGACCCGTTCGCGAACGCTTGCAGTTGACCCAGCACATAATCGGCATTCTGTATCGCCAGAGACGGAACTCCCGGCCGGTAGGCAACCGGACCATGGCACGTCTGGCATGGCGGGATGCCGCGCTCGCCGTCTCCAAACGAAATCAGATGCAATGCCGTGGTCTCATGACCGTGCTCCGGCTTTGACTGAGGAAATGCGCGGTTATCTTGGGGATCGGCATACACCGGCACCTTCGCGTAGTAAGCTGCCACGTCCGCTACATCCCGTGGCGCCAGTGATTCCGCGATGGGGTTCATCGCTCGCGACAGTCGCCGATGAGTTCGAAAATCCTCCAACTGCTTGAACACTGCCAGCGTGTCCATGCCCGCAAGGTTCGGAGTCGCCGCACTCGGACTGAAACCTTCCGCACCGTGGCAATGGTCGCATCGCTTTGCAAGAAGCATTCCACGAAAGGCGTCTCCGGCAGAAGCCGTTGCGATTGTTTCTGGTGTCCACGATACGTAGGAGGGAACTCGATCGGGCGGATTGTCGCGTGCTTGAACCAACAGCGAACCTAGTCCGCAAGCTACGACTAAGCTCAGAGCTATAGCTGTAGCAAACCACGGGAATCTTTCACCGGAGATAGAGAGCCGGTTATTGCGGAGCACAGTTTCCCCTTTCTCCAGCCCGTAGTGCCGGAAACTGATCGCGAGCTACCACCTGCAATCGGGACCGCATTGCGTAGTGTCCCGCTCCGCAAAACTCGCGGCAAGGCATTGCGTACTCGCCGGGCTGCGGGAACTGGAACTGAGCCTCAGCGATCGAGCCCGGCAGCACCTCGACTTTATAGTTTGTACCGTTGATAGCGAGGGAATGCACAGCATCGGCGCTGGTGATGCGAAGATGAACCGGAACGCCCGCTGGAACGAGAATGCAATGGGGAATGAACAGGTATTGCTCGGCGATCATACGTACCGTGACCGAACCGTCGGCGTCTTGTTCAGTTCCAAGGTTGCTCTCGACAAACTCCCCGGCCAGGTGCAACGTGAGCGGATCAATTTGAGAGCCTCTTAGAAAGCCCACCAGCGGTACATCGATCTGATAGTAACGCGTGGCAGGGATGAGGGACAGAACCAGCAGCGTGAGCAAGAACGTTCGCAGCTTTCGCCAGTTCACAGGTCAGTCGATCCGTACAAGCAGGTTCCTACGACGCCTCAAGTTCCTTCAGCACGGCGCTGCAGCGTTCGCAAACTGTCGGATACTTCTTGTCTTCGCCGACGTGCGTCGAATAGTTCCAGCACCGCTCGCACTTCAGTCCATCTGCTTTCTTTACCTCGACGCGCACGCCTCCCGTGCCATTGCCCGCCGCCTGGACGAGGTTCACCGCAGAGACGATGAACAAATAACGAAGCTGACTTGCGTGCCGCGACAGCACAGAATAAACCGGGTCTGCGGCGGCCACCGTGACCTGCGCCTCGAGCCCGGTGCCGATCAGTTTGTTGTTACGGGCATCTTCGAGAGCTTTGAGAACCTCATCGCGAACCATGCGAAGCGTCGTCCAATCTTCGCCCGTCTTATCGTCGGCAGATCCAGCGCCGGGTGCAGTGCCCGCGATGGTTTTGGCATCGCCCAGAATCTCAGCCGCAGTCGGAAACAACGCCAGATGCACACTCTCGGCGCGTCCCGCAGTCTTCGGCAAATATTCCCAAACTTCTTCAGAGGTGAAGCTCATGATCGGCGCGAGCAGCCGCACCAACGCTTCTCCGATGCGCCAGATCGCGGTTTGAGCGCTACGCCTGCCCGGTGACTTTGGCGCTGAAATATACAGCCGGTCTTTGAGAATATCGAAATAGAACGCGCTCAGGTCCACAATGCAAAAGTAATTCAGCCGATGATAGATTTTGTGAAACGCAAACTCGTCGTACGAACTCCTCACGTCGGCCGCAAAAGCGCAGGTCTGCCGCATCATGTACCGATCAAGAGCTTCCATGCTTTCGAAAGGGACCGCGTCGGTATCGGGATTGAAGTCTCCGAGATTCCCGAGAACATAACGGAAGGTATTGCGAATCTTCCGGTAGTTCTCTGCAACTCGCTGCATCAATGCTTCGGAACCAACTACATCTTCCCGGAAGTCGACCGACGCTACCCACAGCCGCACCACTTCGCCGCCGAGACGTGACGCAATATCGACCGGGTCCACGTCATTTCCGCGCGACTTCGAAAGTGCCTGGCCTTTTTCGTCGAGCGTCCATCCCGGCGTAACCACCCCTTTATACGGCGGCGTGGCGTGGGTTCCCATGGCGCAGAGCAGCGAGGACTGGAACCAGCCGCGATACTGGTCTCCGCCTTCGAGATAAAGATCGGACGGCCACGGATACGTTGGCTCGTCGGCAATCAGAGCCAGATAGCTCGCGCCGGATTCCAGCCAAACATCGAAAATGTCCGTCTCTTTCTCAAACTTGGTGCCAGCGCAGTGCGGGCATTTCATGCCTTCTTCAACAATCGTGTCCGGCTCCGGCGTGAACCATGCGTCAGCGCCCGACCGCGCGAACAACTCCACAACTTTTCGGTTGATGGCCGAATCATTCAGCGGCTTGCCACAGCTCTCGCAGAGAAAAACCGCAATGGGAACACCCCACACGCGCTGCCGCGAGATGCACCAATCCGGGCGCGTCGCGATCATATTCGAGAGCCGCTCTTCGCCCCACGACGGGTCCCACTTCACATACTTGATCTCTTCGAGCGTGCGCGTGCGCAGCGTGTTTTTTCCCGAACCTCGACCCTCTTCTGAATCTCGACCGTCGCCACCGCTGGGCATTGGCGTCTCCATCGAGATGAACCACTGCTCCGTCGCCCGAAAAATCACTGGATTATGGCAGCGCCAGCAGTGCGGATATGAGTGAACCAGCTTATCGGAGTGCAGCAATGCTCCGTGCTTTCGCAAAAGCTCAATGATGATGGGATTCGCTTTGAAAACGTACTGGCCGTTGTACTCGGGCAGCCCGTCGCGCAGGATGCCCTTCTCGTCGACGTGGCTGGTGGCGTCAAGTCCGTACTTGACTCCGGTCGCAAAGTCCTCAGCGCCATGCGAAGGCGCAGTGTGGACCACGCCCGTTCCCGTATCCATGGTGACGTAATCCGCCAGCACGCCTAGAATTTTGCGATCCAGAAATGGATGCTGGAAATTCAGCCGCTCCATCTTTCGCCCGGCAAAGTGCGCGAGCTCTCGCGGGTCTTCGAGTTTGCATTTCTCCGCGACGTCCCCAGCCAGCTTTGACGCGACGATATAAACTTCGCCGCCCGATTCGAGCGCAACGTACTCTTCATCCGGATGAAACGCCACGGCCATTGACGCGGGCAGCGTCCATGGAGTCGTAGTCCAGATAATCGTCGAAACCTTTTTTCCCGCCAGCGCCGGGTCAATCTTCGCCGGATCGTCCAGCAGCGCGTACTTCACCCACACCGTCGGACTCGTATGGTCCTCATACTCGACTTCAGCCTCGGCGAGCGCGGTCTCATCGTGCATGCACCAGTAAACCGCGCGCAGCCCCTTGTAGACGAATCCATTCTCATAAAAAGAGAAGAAGGTCGAAAGCACGACCGACTCGTACTGCGGGTTCATCGTTGCGTACGGACGGTCGAAGCGGCCGAAGACGCCGATGCGTTTAAACTGCTGGCGCTGCAAGTCGAGAAACTTTTGGGCGTACTTGCGGCATTCCGCACGCACGTCGGTGGGACGCATCTGCAGCTTCTTCCCGCCGAGCTCTTTATCCACCTTGATCTCGATCGGAAGGCCGTGGCAATCCCATCCCGGCACGTAAGGCGCATCGAATCCCGCCATCGTTTTCGACTTGACGATGAAATCCTTGAGACACTTATTCAGCGCCGTGCCCAGATGAATCGGTCCGCTGGTATAGGGCGGCCCATCGTGCAGGATGTAGATAGGCGAGCCTTTGCGGGCTTGCTGGATGCGTTCGTAGATTCCCGTCTGCTCCCAGCGAGCCAGTATTTTCGGCTCGTTCTGCGGCAGGTTCGCCTTCATCGGGAAGGCAGTCTTAGGCAAATTGATGGTGGCTTTCAGTTCGAGCGGCACCCGGTTGGCTTCTCCCAAATGATTGAATCTCTTCATTATAGGGAGCAGCACCCGGAACGTCCATGCGGCCACGTTGAAGAGCAGGCGCGAGCGTAAGAATTGCACCAGACAGCCCGCAGCAGTAATCCTAAGATTGGTCCTTTAGCTCAGGGAATTTGGAAATACACTGTCCGAAGGCGGACGGAAGAGGTACAATTTTACGTAGTGGATTACACAACAGACCGGTCCGTGGGGTCGGCGCGTTCGGATTCTTAAACGAGAGAATCTGAAACTAGGGATAGCGACAGGCAACTCGTTGGAAAAGCTGCTCATCTGTGTAGGGAAGAGCGGTCAATCTGGGCGTCGCCAAAGCGCTGTGCTCACGGTCCTAGCGGGAAAGCTGAATCGGGGAACATGCCATCCGTAGAAGTGAATCCGAAAGAAGTGAATGTGAACGCTGCTCAAGAGCCCGAACTTCATCTATTGCTGGCTCCCGACACGTTTGAGCCGTTGTGGAAATCGTTGCTTCGCGGCCTCGACGAATTCTTCTTCCCCAAGAAGCTTCCGCCGCTCAAGCTGGAATCGAAACCCATCCCGGTCAAGGATATCTGGGGTTTCTACAACTATAAGAAAGACGGAGCTTTGGGTTCGACCGCGGCTCATATCGTCGTGCTGGGATTAATCATTGGAGGTACACTTTGGGCGCATCGCTGGATACCCAAGGTCGAAGCCAAGCCGCAGGCCACCGTCACGTTAGTCGATCCCGGAGATTTCATTCCGCTGAAGCCCGCCGCGACTCAGGCCGGCGGAGGCGGAGGTGGTGGTGATCGCGATGTGCTGCAGGCCTCCAAGGGGCGTTTGCCAAAGTTTTCCATGCAGCAGATTACGCCGCCGATGGTGGTCGTAAGAAATCCAAATCCTAAGCTTGCGGTTGAGCCGACCGTGATCGTTCCACCGGAAGTAAAGCTGGCGTCGAATAACATGCCGAACCTCGGCCTTCCGACCTCAAGTGCGACCCTACCCTCGAACGGCACCGGCTCAGGTGGGGGAATTGGCTCTGGCTCGGGCGGAGGAGTCGGATCAGGCGAAGGTCCTGGTGTCGGTCCCGGCAGAGGCGGAGGCATTGGCGGAGGCGTGTTTCGCGTAGGTGGTGGCGTAAGCCCGCCCCGCCCGATTAACTCGCCGGAAGCGGAATTTTCGGAAGAAGCCCGTAAGGCAAAATATCAGGGCACGTGCCTTGTCGGCATGATCGTTGGGGTTGACGGCGTCCCGAGAGAGGTACGCGTTCTCAGTTCGCTCGGTATGGGGCTGGACGAAAAAGCGATCGAAGTTGCCAAGAAATATCGCTTCGAGCCGGGTATGAAAGATGGGCACCCTGTTGCCGTGGAGATCGCCGTCGAAGTCGACTTCCATTTGTACTGAGACCGGTGTCCGGTTCAATCGAGTTTAATCAGCTAGGGCGTGTTAACACTATTCCATAGGCAAAGTATGGCTTTCGCAAACCAATGTCGAACGCATGATTCGTATCAGGGCCGTATTCATGCGTGGCGTAACTGCCGCATCATCCATTCGCCTTCAGGCGCTGGGTTGGGATGCCGTTCACTTGCTAGTCCATTTTCCGGCATCTTGATTTTCCTAAGTTTTGAATTTCTCGGTTTTGGATTCCCTACGGTTTTGAATTTCGGTAGTCGTGCAATTGGGCTTACGCGCCGCGCCGGTCAAGCGGGAGATCCTTCGCTCTGCCTGAAGAACGGCTACGCTCAGGATGACGCCGTCGTGTAGGGGTTTTGAACTTCCTAAGGGTTTTTATTTCCTACGGTTTTTTGATTTCCTACTTTGTGACCGCGGCACGGCTGAAGCCGCGCCCTGATGTGAATCACGAGTTTTGACGTTGGCCTGATACTTTGCCTACGGAATAGTGTTAACATGCCCTACGCGACATCTCTCCGCAGCCCCACTGTGTACAACACTGCTCGTGTGGTAAATCCCAACTTTTGATACAGCTGAATCGCGCGCTCGTTGTCTCGCCGCACGTGCAAAAACGGCGTCTCGCCCCGGTCGAGGATGCGTCGCATCACCTCGGTCATCAAAATGCGAGCATAGCCGCGTCCGGTGTAGTCAGGGTGCGTGCAGACTGCACTCACCTCTGTGTGGCCGGGAATCTTCAGCCGCTCGCCCGCCATCGCTACGAGTTTTCTCTCACGGCGAATTCCCAGGTAAGTGCCCAATTCGTGCGTACGCTTGCCGAAGGGACCGGGCTTGGTGAGCTTGGTCAGCCCGATCATCTCAGCCGAGTCTGCGGGGCCGAGTTCGACGATCTCGGGATCGGGAGAGGACCGCGAGAACGGGACGCTGGCACCCTCATAAACCATTTCCGGCATTGGGGCGCGCCCGCAACGAGACTCCATCCAGTGCGCGGCTGGTAAGGCGCCTCCAGGAATAATCCGACCGTCCCGCGGGTGTTCAGCAATCCCGCAAGCGACTCATAGCCCTCCGGTGTGCGCTCACGAAAACCACCGAGAGGCGAGACCTCCGGCATAAACCTGCGGGCCTGGTCGAAGGACGGGCAAACTCAGCCTGCCGCGTGGTCAGGGCCTTCCAGATGACGTTGTCAAGCGGATGCATTGGGATTCAATTAAGCCTCTCATTCTCATTTGAATGATCGCAAGACCGCCCGGCCACAGTAAATTCTGGGACACCCACGCGGTATCCGAAACTTGCGTGCAAACGGCAATGGCTAAAGTCCCGAGCACAATTGCTTGGCAAACCGGCCGGAACCAGCCCCGGCGAAAAACCTGACTAACACTCCGAAGCCATGAAGTGAGCGGTATTGAACAGACGTGATCTGATGACCTGCTTTATCGTTGCTCGACTCGGATTTCAGACCGGACCTCCGTGCTCCCTGTAAACCACTCGAGAGTCCAAATGGAAAGTCCGAGTAGTTTTGCAAAGGAGATCACTGTGAAGAAACGAAAGAAGCTCGCCATCAGAAAAATAACGTTGCAGGATTTGGACGAACCCCTCCTGTATGGGGTCGCTGGCGGTGATACCAACGTGGCTACGTGTGTTACGAATTGCGTTACCTGCCGCTCCGATTGCGGCACTTGCAACACCATCTGCGATTGCCCTACTGGCGAAGGTTGCAACCCAAAATGAAATGCTACTCGACTTCGGGTAGTGTCCTTAAGGATACTACCTGACTTTGAAGGAGGTATTTGTCATCAAGAAGAACCTCTATCAAGAAGATAACTCTACCCTACCGGATAAGCTGGATAGGGCCGTGGGTGTAGTTGCTATTCCTTCAAGTCCACGTGCTCGACGTTTTCTATTCGATGCCCGAGGAAGCGCTCACCGAGATGCCGGAACTTTTCCACGGAGTCGGTAGCGAAGAACTTGAGACGCGGCAACGCGCGCCGCTCATGAACGGCCGAGGCGCGAAGCGGCAGCTCTTGCAGTTGGTCTACGACGGCCTGAGCGGTCGATTCGGCAGAATCCACAATCTTCACCTGAGGCGGCGCGACGCGATGCAGCAACGGCTTCAGCAAAGGGTAGTGGGTGCAACCGAGTAGCAAAACATCCGCCTCGCGAAAACCGTCAGCGAACGCCTCATCCAAATAACTCCGCGCGACTTGCTCGGTGACAGGATGGTCAATCCATCCCTCTTCCACCAGCGGAACCAGCAGCGGGCAAGCCTTTTCCCGCGCCTCCAGGCCTTGCTCCTCAAGCGCCCTGCGGTAGGCATGGCTGCTGACGGTCGCCTCCGTTCCAATAACTACGATTCGCTTGTTTCCGGTGACCGCAGCCGCTGCGGCAGCGCCAGGTTCGATTACCCCCACGACAGGTACGCGGACTAATGCCGTGATGCGATCCAAAGCGAGCGCAGTCGCCGTGTTGCACGCGATCACCAGCAACCCTGCCGAGCGCGCCTCAAGAAAATGGGCCGCCTCAACCGCATATCGAGCCACCGTTTCCACCGACTTCGAGCCATAGGGAAGCCGGGCCGTATCGCCGAAATAGATATAATCAGCATCAGGAATTAGTTCAAGTAAAGCTTTAAGAACAGTCAGGCCGCCAAAGCCCGAATCGAATACGCCGATGGTAGGACGCCGTACGGACACGCTAGGCTGGTCTCAACCGTTTGAAATCTCGGACGCTCAATCGTACGTGTGGAATCACCGCCCGCCCGCTCGCGGATAACTCCTTGATCGCCGATTCCTGGTCATCCCGACCAACGTGGTGCATCGACAACAATGCTCTTAACTGGTCAAGGCCAGTAGCCGTCAAGATTATGCCGTATACATATGCGTCTTCAATGAAACTGTCACCGACAGGTTCATTAAGAATTCTGAAGGTTCCTGGGTACCGCGCATATGTGACATAGTATGTACTTGGGGTTCCTCCAGAGTTCCCAAATCTCACGATCTCGATTGGACCGCTATAGCTCGTTCGGTGCTCCAGAGACCTCAGAACGGGATCCTTTGGACTACGGAGAAAAATCCTTCGCCACGGAAGCTCGGGATCCATTCCAGCGTCGTGTAGTATGCGCAGTACCTGTTCGTATGCTGACTTTGGGCCCTTGGAGTCGACTAGCGGAGTGGCGATAAATAATTGCCATTCACTGATTTCTGGAATATGCGCCCAGAAGGCAACGTTTACCGGTATGCCCCTTGTCATCAGAGCGGCGATGATTCTGCGCCCAACTTCTATATCGCTGATATCTACCAGTGTTGTCGTAGCCATCCTAGAACCCCATTCCGGCCCGCTGCCGCACGATACAGTTCCTTGCCCTTTAGCCCAGTCACCAAGTACCGGCTTCCGGGCTTCCAGTCCTTGACAAGTGCCAATTGGCTTTCAGGGCAGTATTGCCAACGACGGCTGTATCCAACGTCGAGTTTAAACCAGCAGCCTCAAGCAGCGTGTTTAAATCGTGAATGTAGACCTTGTCCCTAACAAACTTCGGCTCGGGTGGAAAATCATGCCGCTGAGTTTTTCGCGCTATCGCCGACTTCAGCGCACACTCAACAGCCAGGCCCGCTAAGTAACAAGCTCCTTCGTTGTTCCCGCCAGCAAGCAGAACCCTCGCATCGCGCAACCGCAATCGGGTAAGGCGTTGAAAGTCTTTTCGCGTCATCAGCGCTCATTCATCTCACATCTCATCTCGCGTAAAGCGACGACCGGGCTCAACGTGCTCCAGCCGATTCATAAGCTTATCGTACTCGCCCGCTCTTCCACAGCACGGCCCCGGCGGGATCGGCGCGCCATGCGGGCAGGTGCGCGGATGCCCGAGGAAGCTGCAAATCTTATCGGTCGCCTCGGGCGACAAGATGTGCTCGAACTTGCAAGCCTGCTGCTCGATTTCCGATTCGCTATCCATGGCCAGGCTATCGGTAAACAACCGCTCGGCCAATCGGTGTCGGCGGATGATGTTTCCGGCCCGCTCGCGTCCGCGAGGCGTGAGTTCTACGATCAGCGTGCCGTCCCCAAGCGAAGCGTTCATCGGCTTGAGCGCATCGTGACACGGATTCACAAACGGTTTATGCCCATGGGCCATCGGCGGATGCGGCGCCGAAATCACCAGCCCCATCTCAATCATCTTCTCGATCGCCATGCTCACCGGCAGCGCACCATGCACCTCCATGCGCTCGACTTCGGCAATCTCACCGTGCTCGCCCAATACCCAAAGTTCTTCGAGCACCTCGTCGTACTGCTCTTCATCCGCCATGGCAAACACTTCTTGAGAAGCGATCTTTCCATGATGGAACTCGATGCGCCGGTCGGCGAGCCGCGCAACCACCGGGTCATGGGTGACCATCACAATCGTGCGTCCCTGCTGATGAAATTCGCGCAGCAGCCGCAGCACGATCTCTTCATTCACAGCGTCCAGATTTCCCGTCGGTTCATCGGCCAGAATAATCTTCGGATCGTTGATGAGAGCCCTGGCGATGCAGACTCGCTGCTGCTCGCCGCCCGAAAGCTGCGATGGCAAATGATGCGCGCGTTCGCCCAGCCCTACCCGCGTCAGAGCTTCAATCGCTTCGCCCTGGTCGGTCATGCTGTGAAAATATTGCGCCAGCATCACGTTCTCCACCGCGGTCAGAAACGGAATCAGGTGAAACTGCTGAAACACGAATCCAATTTTCTCGGCGCGCACGCGATTCAATTCGGCCGAGGACATCCCCGCAACATTCTGCCCATCCAGCCAAATCTCGCCCGCAGTAGGCCGGTCGAGGCAGCCGATCAGATTGACCAATGTCGATTTACCCGACCCCGACGGCCCCATGATCGAAAGCCATTCGCCCTTGGCTACATCCAAGGAAATATGGTCGAGAGCATGAATCGGGCGGTTTTCACTCTTCTTGCCACCCTTCAGATCGTTTCCCGCGGCCTGGGCCTGGAAGAGTTTGCTTACGTCTTTGACCTGAATCATCTCACTCTCCCCTCAGAATGACCGCCGGCTGCAACCGTCGCAATAGCGAAATCGGAAGGATCGCGGAAAGCAACGTCACCACCATGCTACCAGCCAAAACAAACGGCAGGATGCCGAAGCGTGGAACCACCGGCACATGAAAATTCACCCGCCCAATCCATGCCGCAATGCCGATACCCAGAACAAATCCAATCACAGCCCCGGTCGCGCCCAAGCCCGCCGCCTCCGCTGCGAAGAATCCGTTCAGCAAACGGTCTGAAGCGCCCAGCGCCTTCATGATGGCAAAGTCGCGCCGCCGGTCAAACACCCATCCCATCAGCGTAGAAAGCACGCACAGCGCTGCGGTCAAAATGATCAAGGCAGCGGCGGCCAGCAAGGTTGCGCGTGTCTTACCCAGGACGCGCGCTTCGCCCTCCATAATTTGCCGCACCGGGCGAACGTCCGCTGCCGGAATTGCCTGCTCAAGTTGCTGCATGATTGCAGTAATCTCTTCCGGTGTACTGGTTGCCGCAACCTCAATCGTCGATGGCTGAATCCCCGTCCACGCAACAAAGTCCGCCAAAGAAAGGTAGATGCGGCTGTCCTCTGCCGCTCCAGTCTGCACGGTTCCCGCGGAAGTAAGATGAATCACGTGCCCCTGAAAACTCAAGTCAAAAGGCCGATTTTTCGGCGAGACCACCGAAGCCGCCCGCACTCCGACTAGCGCCTGCTGCGGCGCAGAAGGCCAGTTGCTTACAGACCACCACCGGTCGAGTTGCCGGATCCGATCAAAATCCGTGCCTGCAACCACAATCGGTTGACCGTCGCTGGTGCGCGCAACCACCAGCGCAAACGGTGCGACCACTCCCCGGCTCGCGAGCACAGATTGCACCTGCGAGAGAGCGTCAGCGGGAAGGGAAGCGCCGTCTCTCCCCACCAGAATGATATTTGCTCCATAGTTCCGGAACTCGCGCCGCAACTTAGTCCGCACATCGACATACAGATTCAACATCGCCGTTGCGACAGCTGCAGCTACAACCATAGCCAACAATGCCGCGGCCGCGCGCCCGCGGCGAAGCACCGCGGCGCGTACCATCATCCGCACAAACATCGACGTATGCGGCGACTGCGCGCGGCCAGCGGCCACTTCCTGCGCGGATTGAGAAACGTTCGTGCTCACAGTTCCCCTCGCAGCGCGAACACCGGGCCAAGCCCCACCGCTTTGCTGATCGCCGCTGCACTTCCCGCAAAAGTAACAATCACCGCGATTGCCAGAATCACCGGCAATAGCACCGGCGGGATTGCAATCTCTGAATTGAAAATCGATCGGCCAATCTGGTAGGCCAGCAAACTACCGGCCCCGAACCCAACCAGGCCGCCGATTAACGCCAACAGCGTCGCTTCGGCAAAAAAGATAGACGCGACCGCGACTCTGCCCGCTCCTAAAGCCTTCATCAGACCGACCTCGGCCCGCCGCTCGAAGATGGCCGTGGCCATGGCTGCAGAAACGGCCAACGCAGAGGCAAACAGCGCGGCCAAGGTTACGAGAAAGATCAAGCCCTCAATGCGGGTGAGCACCGTGCCTTCGTTTTGCGCGACCTGGCGAATTTGCTCGGCGTGCGAATGCGGAATTGCCTCCTGCAACTGAAACGCAATCGACTGCGGATACGGTGAACAATACCACCGGTCATACACCGGGCCAGACATGCTCTTGGGGTCGCGGCGGGCGAGAGCGTCCTCGGGTTTGGTGAGCGCACTCACGTAGACTCGGCGCACCGCACCCGGCTTGCCGAGAATCTCCTGAGCCAACGAAAGCGACGCCACAATCTGATCGTCTTCGCTGCTTCCGGTTGAAAGGATTCCACTCACGTGCAGTTCGCGACCTGAGGCCACAATCTGATCTCCTGTCTTCATCGCAAGCCTCGCCGCCAGTCGCTCTCCCAGCAAAACGTCGCGTGAACTGTCGTCGGGCCATGTGCCGGAAATTACTCTCCACCATGGGTACGTCGACCGCACGCCGGTGTTGAACTCTTCTTTGCCGAAGACGACACGCTTGGCAAAATAAGTGCCGAGCAGCGTCACGTTCTCAGTCTTGCCGTCGCGTTGCAACTCCACGCTCACCGGCAACATTGGGGCAAATCCGGTGATGTTGTTGTGCCAGAAAGTACCCTTGATTTTCGGCAGATCCACTTCGCTGAGAAAAGCGCCATCGGTCGGCGGCTTCAGATTGACGCCACCAATCTCCACATCCAATGTGTCTTCTTGTGGGGTTACCAGCAGGTTTGCGCCGATGGTGCGCAGCTCGCGATTAATCTTATCGCCAATATCGGTGGCCACCGCGATCATCGCCGTGGCCACGGTAACGCCAAGGGTAATCGCCGCGCCAGCCAGGAGTTTGCGCCGCTTCTGGCGCCGGAAGGATTCGTAAACGAGCCGGGCAAACATCCGCTATTGTTTCTCGAACATGCGACTGCCGGCCGCGATGTCCGCCTCCTGAATAATCACGGAGTCAGCCGTCTGCATCGCCTTGAGCGGAATCGGATTGCAGCCACCGGCCGTACCTACCGACTGCGGATTGATCGGTGCCGCGCAGTTCTTGCAAACCACTCCATTGCCGGACTTGTAAAAACCCACCGCACCGCAAATTTCGCAGGCGTCGAACACCGTGGCGATCTTGCCATCGGGCTTCTGATACAGCCAGAAGCGAATCGACGTTCCATTCTCCTGCGCCTGAAAGCGGTGCAAATCGCCGTCGGAAATCTGCGCCAGCGGAATCGTCGCCTGGCCGTGCACAAAGCTGATTTTCGTCGCCGGCGATAGAGCGCTCTGGCTCTTCGCGTAGACAAACTCCGCCGTGAGCATGGCAATAAAGATGAACGAAAAAACGTAGACCGATGCCATCCAAAGCCGCTCGCGTCGCGCCGACCATGCCGCCTTCCGCCGCTCCGCCGGAGAAGCCAGCTCCGTGACCGGCTCGCGCCGCTTGGCGTCGAACAACACCATCAAAGCCGCCAACGCGAAAATTGTGACAAAGAAGAAAAGATCGTTGCGCACGATCGGACCGATGAGCGCCATCTCGCGCTTCGAGGAGGCAATCATGCCACTCTCCGAAAGCTCGTGCAGGCCGGCAATTATCAATTGCGCCGCCACCAGGAAAAGGATCGCAGTCGTCACCCGGAAAAATTTCTGCAAATTAATCCGGAACGTCCCCTTGACGAACATCACGCCAAAAGCAATGGCTGCCAGCACGCCCAGCAGCGTTCCCAGAAAGCTCATCAATTCGGTGGAGTTCAGCGAAACTGCCGAAAGCATCAGCACAGTCTCCGCGCCTTCGCGCAGCACCATCAGAAACACAAAAAAGAACAGCCCGATCCGCGCATCGTTTCCCGCATCCACGCCCGCGAGCTGCCCAAGCTTGCCCTCAATTTGGCCCTTCAGCTTGCGTCCCGTCCTCATCATGAAAATCACCATGGTGATGACGAAGAAAGCGGCGGCCAGCATGATCCAGCCCTCGAACACGTCTTCATTCCAGTTCAGCCGCGAAATCACAATCGCCACGCCAATGCTGCCCAAAAAGGCAGCGCCCAGCGCCGCATAAACCGCCTTACGCAGATCATGGCGGCCAATCTTGGCGAGATAGGCGAGCGTGATCCCAACGATCAGGGCGGCCTCAACCCCCTCCCGCAGCGTGATTATGAAGGCTTGTAGCATTTACGAGTTACCCATAGTGATAGAAAATTATGATCTTGAAAATGAATTTCAATTTCAATATCAAGGATATGCCGGAGGCGGCGGGGCCGTCAATGTGTGATCTCACAAACGGCTGTGATTAGCATCACACGGGGGAATAGGGGATTAAACGGGCTCGATGTGCGGTCAGCTAGTGTAATGGCGATATTACGGCAACAAATAGGACATCAACGGAGAGACGAAGGCCCTTAACCAAGTTTTGAAGCGATTTCTGCTTGCTTTCGCGTACGACGGATAACAAATCCAGTACCGAACGCTACTAGCAGCACTCCAATAAAAAGCAGTGCGATCGCTCCATGGAGAACTCGCCATCCGAAGACATCAAGCATTCCAACAACAAAGGCACTAACGGCCGCTGCGAAGAGACTTGGGAATTTGGCAACTCCTTCACGGTCCCTTATCGCGTCCAATAAGAGCATGGCCATTGCGAATATCCCGCCGTACTCCAAAACCTGCATCCACTCCAGTGCTGTGCCCATGTAGCTCTGAACCTCCCAAGGGTGATGCTTCAAACATAGTAGCCTGCAAAAGCAGCTTTCATCCAATTCTCTCGTTGACGAAAACAGCTATTTTCACTTACAACCTCTTCAAAAACCCCTCCGGCGGGTGGCCCACATCTGCAACGGGGAAGTATAACTCTCGAGAGGTGAACTCATGTTCAACCTTGGGGTGCCCCATGTTTGCCTGCTTTTGGCAAACGTGGGACCTGGCTCGAAGAGAAAATCTGTCCCCTATGGGTTCAAGAGTTGTGATCGTGGTTGAATCCCACTTCTCGCAGACGCGAGAAATGGGGCGCCCCAAGGTTTTGACTTTTCACCCCGTTACGAATCGCCGACAGATGTGGGCCACCCGCCCATTAAGCCAAGGCCTGCACAAACGGTTAGAAGGGATGCTACGCCCAGCGCTAAGCTAATGTTGACAGCACACTCCATGCACGGCTGTACATATGGTCCCCGCGTTACAGGTATTGCCGCTACAATTGTACGAAATAGCGCCTGCTATTCCTTGCAACGACGTTTCATCCAAGTTCTGCAGGGTAATCTTCTTGATTTTAAGTTTCATGAGTTTCTTCATATTAACCTCCTAGTTAGTCTCGAATTATCGCCCAGAGAGATGGTATCTTCGAAGGTAAACAACGTCAATCAAAATGTACCGAACAGTAAGTTAATCTATTATTGATGATATCTTGGGGCACCCCAAGGTTGGACATGAGTGAACGTCTCGAGAGTTATACTTCCCCGTTGCAGATGTGGGCCACCCGCCCTTATCGAGTTTTCCCACGATGGAGAAGGCGGTTGAAGATTAATGTTAGGCGCGATATCGAGATAAGTCATGTTTGCCTGCTTTTGACAAACGTGTGGCCTCGCTCGAAGAACCTTAGAGTGGGCCAGCCCCCCAGCCAAGGCTCGCGGTGGGCATTTCGTCGATCTATCAAACTGGCGACAGAGTGACGGAAAGTTCTAAAACAAAATCCCGCGACGACCTCATTCGGGAATCCCACCCTTGCACAGAACGCAAGGGCGGGCCACCCGCGGCAACCGGATTACCACCATCGAAAAACTGCACAGGCCTCGGCAATAAGCCAAGGCCTGCACAAACAGCTAGAGTTGCGATTGCCGTTCCTAGCGCTGAGGTAATGTTAACAGCACGGGTGACCCTGAGCGGCTGTGCACAGGCTCGCCTGAGGACAGTTAGTGTTGATGGTAGGTCCGCCGCCTGCCACTCCCTGCATCGACGTTTCATCCAGGTCCCGCAAGGTAACTTTTTTGATTTTAAGTTTCTTGAGTTTCTTCATACTAGCCTCCTAACTTAGTTTCAGATCCCCCTCTAAAGGGATGGTATCTTCGGAGGTAAACGGTGTCAACCAAATGTACCGAACAGTAGTAAGTCAAATCTATTTGTTATAGATCTAGTGATAAGTAACTTATCTAGAAAGTAGTCAAGTTGTACCCCTAACATACTGCCACCTAACCTTAATCTTCAACCGCATTCTCCCGTCTATTGAAGGCGGGTGGCCCGGCCTTTGAAGCGCGGAAGCTACCACAACTATGGGTGCCCCGTCCTTCGCGCATGTTGCGAAGGGCGGGTGCCGGACCCAACAGATGGTTTTCGAGGATTCAAACAAGGCGGGTGGCCCTCGATAAGAGCGAAGGCTATGTCAAGGGCATAGTTGTCGTGGGGGCGCGTGGCCCACATCTGCAACGGGGAAGTATAACTCTCGAGAGATGCACTCATGTTCAATTTTGGGGTGCCCCATGTTTTGCCTGCTTTTGGCAAACGTGGGATTCCACGGCCCCATCCCTCTGGGCTTTTCTTGATTCACCTCATACCGCTGTCATCCTGAGCGCAGCGACTGCTTCGCGAATGTGAAGCAGTCGCGCAGTCGAAGCACCCCATGCCCACCTGAAGCGCGACGGACTCTAAAAGGAGTTTCCACCACTGCCCCAACTGCCGGAGGAGAACTCCTCGCGACGTCATTGCCAGTCCCCAGCGTGCAAGGGATCCTTCGACTGCGTTGTCGCTCGCTTCGCGACCGACAACTTCGCTCAGGATGACAGAGAAACAAAGACGACGCCCGGCCGGGCACCCCAAGGTTTGACTTTTCACTTCGTTAGGTAATCGCCGACAGATGTGGGCCACTCGCCGAGTGCGTCAAAGTAAACTATATCTGCTTCAATCCGCGCACAGCCCTTCGTGATTTTTCTCTGCCTGATCTAATTCAACAACCGGCTCATCAGGAAACATTCGTGCAGTAACCAACCGCAAGCGGGACGCACCGGTGTATGAAGCACCGATGCGCCCCTAACCAAAGTCGCCTAAGTGAGAGGCAACATGGCTCCTACAAAAGGTAGCGGTTTCGCTTTCCTTCTTCAATCCGCGCACCCCAGTTTTATCCATGCGAGTTCCATTTCTGGAACTTCAGCCTCCTCTGATGGCCATCACTCAGAAACTCAGAAGGAGAAAAAAAATGCAAAAAGCACATTTATTTGAAGCGTTATTGATGGTGAATCAAGGAATCGACAATGCCGTCCAAGGGCTGCAACGGCTCAAGAAAAAATCGGACGTGCTACAACAACCCTTTGCCGAGACGGTGGCGCGTCTGGAATCGGACCGCGCCCAGGTGAACGTGCGCTACTTCGCCGTCATGGA
>Ga0307478_10000783_pt1 | contig 30343 bp, 20 predicted proteins | sample atmos_gasesECM4C_2_FD_203713 | JGI IMG/M metagenome (GOLD analysis project Ga0307478, IMG submission 203713) | Hardwood forest soil microbial communities from Morgan-Monroe State Forest, Indiana, United States - atmos_gasesECM4C_05 | ecosystem: Environmental > Terrestrial > Soil > Temperate...
ATGCCTCGGGGGTGAGCTATTTGAGTGTGGGCGCTTCGGCAGGGAAGCAGGTGGCACCTGAGCCCTTCCTGGAATCGAGGCCGGAGTGACGAACAGTCAAATGCGGGAGGAAGTATAGCAGGAAAATCCCAGGCCGCTAGCAACCATCCACGCGCCAATATCCTTCCCGGTGGTAGCCCAGTTGGAGCAGGCGATTCCTGGGATCATGACGCTTCCCGCAATTTGGACAAACCAGGAAGCGATTCCAGTCTGTGCCTCCACGGTCGTATTTCTCCGAGACGGCAAAGCTTACGCCGCAACTGCACGGGACCAGAAACATCCGCAAAGACTCCTCCGCGACAACCGGATGACGATCGCGCTGCCTGGCCACTTACTGCGTCTCCTCTACCATGACTGCACCCGTACTCTTCTTGCGCCGGTTTGCCTGCAGGACTTTCTTGCGCAGCCGCAGGGATTTCGGTGTAATTTCAACAAACTCGTCGTCGGAGATAAATTCGATGGCCTGCTCCAGATTCAACTGGCGGCAGGGCACCAGGCGAATGGCTTCGTCGGAAGTCGAGGCCCGCATGTTGGTAAGCTTCTTCTCGCGCACAACGTTCACGTCGAGATCGTTGTCCTTTGCGTTCTCGCCGATAACCATGCCTTCATAGACATCGACGCCCGGACCGATGAAGAGCTCGCCGCGTTCCTGCAAATTGTAAAGCGCATGCGAGGTCGAGACGCCCGCCCGGTCGGCAACCAGCACGCCCGTGGGCCGGTGCGGAATCTCGCCCTGCCATTCGGTGTAGCCATGGAACAGCGAATTCATCACGATGGTTCCGCGCGTGTCGGTGAGCAACTGGCTGCGCAGTCCAATCAGGCCACGGCTGGGAACACGAAATTCGATGCGCACGCGGCCATAGCCGTGATTGTGCATGTTCGCGACTTCGCCCTTGCGCGTGCCCAGTTGCTCCATGACGACGCCGACGAACTCTTCCGGAACGTCGACGGTCAGATATTCGACCGGTTCCATGAGCTTGCCGTCCATCCGCTTGGTGACGATTTCCGGCTTGCCCACCATCAGCTCGAAGCCCTCGCGCCGCATCATCTCGATGAGGATGGATAGCTGCAGCTCGCCGCGGCCCAGTACTTTGAAAGAATCCGTGCTGCCAGAGTCTTCCACCCGCAGGGAAACGTTGGTCAGCAGCTCTTTGGCGAGACGATCCCGTAAATTGCGTGAGGTGACGTAGCTGCCCTCGCGCCCCGAGAAGGGCGAGGTGTTCACGGTGAACATCATCGCGATGGTCGGTTCGTCGATGACAATTGGCGGAAGCGGCGCGGGATTCTCCGCGTCCGTGATCGTTTCTCCGATGGTGATGCCTTCCACACCTGCGACCGCGACGATGTCTCCGAGTTCGGTCTCAGTAATGTCCACGCGCTTCAGGCCGGTAAACGAGAACAGCTTGGTGATCTTTGTCTTCTCGAATGAGCCATCGCGCTTGGCGATGCTGACCTCTTCCCCCGTGTACATGGTGCCGTTAAACACGCGCGCAATTGCCAGGCGACCGAGATAGTCGCTGTAGTCGAGGTTAGCGACCAGGATCTGCAGCGGCCCGGCAGGATCGCCCTGCGGAGGAGGAATGGTTTTGACAATGGCATCAAACAGTGGCTCCAGGTTCGCGCCGCCACCCTCGATTCGGGTGGAAGCGGTTCCCGCCTTGGCGTTGGTATAGAGGACAGGAAATTCGAGCTGATCCTCCTTGGCGTCGAGATCGATAAACAGATCGTAAATCTCGTTGAGGACTTCCTGCGGGCGGGCGTCAGCGCGGTCAATCTTGTTGATGACCACGATGGGCGGGAGTTTGGCCTCGAGAGCCTTGCCTAGAACGTAACGGGTTTGCGGGAGCGGGCCTTCGCTGGCGTCGACCAGGAGCATCACGCCATCCACCATCTTGAGCGCGCGCTCGACTTCTCCGCCGAAGTCGCTGTGGCCCGGGGTGTCGACAATATTGATTTTCACCCCGTGATAGAAAACGGCCGTGTTTTTGGCAAGGATGGTGATGCCACGCTCGCGTTCCAGCTCATTGGAATCCATGATGCGCTCGACGTGAGCTTCGTTGGAGCGGAAGGTGCCGCTTTGCTGCAGCATGGCATCCACCAACGTGGTCTTGCCGTGGTCGACGTGCGCGATGATCGCGATGTTGCGAATACTCGAACTCAAAGTAAAAGTGTCCTTATCGAAGATGCCGCGAGGAAGTCCGCGCAGGCCGCATCTACTACTGTACTATGGCGGGCTCAAGGTGGAGACTTTGAGATCGCGGATTGTGTCGGACGCAAAGAAAATCTTAAACCGCAGAGGGCGCAGAGTACATCCGCAGAGGATCGCGGAGACAAGCTGCTACCCACAGCCACAAATATTGCTTGCAGGGCATATTCCAAACAGCTGGACCATCAAGTGGAAAGCTAAACGGCCCATTCTTCCTGATCGTTCGGCATCCGCCGTCCCGCGAGCCGATGCTCGACATCCTGCACCACCCGCCGCGCGCCGGTGATTGCCTGGGTGGTGCTCGAGATCGGTCCCTCCGCGTCGGTGTTCGCGAAGAACACGCGATCCATGGGAGCGCGCAGGAGCGGCTGAACTTTCGTGTACGTTCCGGGAGTGGACATGTACATGGGATGCCCGCGGCGATAGAGGTGCACCTCGATCGGATCCACATGGGTGGCGGGCAGCAGCTTCTGAAAATCTTTGAGCACATCGCCGGCAATCTTGCGGGCGCTGGTTTCGGTGAGCAAAAGGCGCCGTTCTTCCTCGTGCAGCGGTGTGTAACAACTCAGGATGTTGTACTTGGGATGGTAGCCGGGCTGGTTGCGAATAACCCAATCGGCCACGATGAAATCGGTGAATGAATTGCCCGGGCACCAGTTGTCATATCCCTTGCGATAGACCTCTTTGTCGAAAATCAGATTGACGAGCGCATAAGGGATATAGCGCATCTGCTGCATGGCTTCGTCCTGTTTCTCCGGGATGCCCTCGACGATGCGGCGCGTGATGAACTTGGGCGTCGCCAGGATGACAGCCTTGGCGGCGACCGTTTTCAATTCCGCGCCCTGCATGTAGGTGACATTGACCGCGCTCTTCTCGGGTGTGACCGCCACAATGGTGCAGCCAGTCTGCATGCGCTCGGGGTACTTCGGCTGCAGGATGTCGGCAAGGTGTCTGCTGAGCGCGCCCAGCCCTCCGGGCCAGGTGTAACGATCGTCCTTGCGATGAGGCCCGGCCATCCACTGCAATTGAGAAACGGCGAGCGCGGCCGCGGTATCTTCGGAACGACATCCCCAGCTGGAGGCGCCGAATCCATCCCACCAGAGCTTGATCTCGGGAGGGTAGCCCTTCAGAAGATCCGTCAGCGGTACGTTATAAAGCTCCTTTTCGTGCTTGTCGTAATCAATGGCCAGGACTTCCTTGCGAAATTTCTGAAAGGATTCTCGGACCGGTGGAGGATAGGGGAGCTTGCCGATCCCATCGCCCCACGTGTCTGCCACAAATTCGCCATTCACGATGGTGGGGTCGAAATTGTTCACTGGCAGGGGTTCGAGTCCGACCTCCCTGGCAAAAGCGACTGCGACCTCACTGTCCGCAAAAGCGGAGCCGGTGGCGTAAGCCTGTCCCTGAAATTCCATCAAATAGGCGTTGCCGCCGAAATGCGGTTCTTTTTCAAGGAGCAGGAAGTCGCGTTTCTGCAGGAGGTAGGTCGCAGTCAAACCGCTCATGCCGCCGCCTGCGATGATGACATCGTGGTTGGCGGAGACGGGAGGGCGCGAGAACATCTTTCCGTCGCGTACCTGGTGGCAGATCTTGTTCTCCTCACCCTCGATGCTGGGCGCGGTCTCGGCGGGATCGGCAAACAGCGCCATGTCGACCGGACAACCGGAGGCCACTGCACCCGCTACCACAAACTTAATGAAGTCCCTGCGATTCGGACTCACGATTCGGCTCCTTGTACAGCGGTTTCGATCAGTTCGGCGGCGACTTCCGGCGATCCTTCTGCGCTCCTGCGCAGGCGATACCAGAGGACAATCGCCCCCAGTGAGAAAACGAAGATGATGGTCGAGATGGCGTTAATTTCGGGCGTGATGCCCCGGCGCAGGCGACCCCAGATTTCAAGCGGCAGAGTGTTGTCGCGGCCGATCAGGAAAAAGCTGACCGCGATCTCGTCCACGGAGAGCGTGAAGATCAGCAGCGCTGCGCCGATGATCGACAGCTTGAGATTGGGCAATGTCACCCGCAGAAAGGTCTGCCAGTAGTTGGCACCGAGATCGAGCGAAGCCTCCTCCTGGGCGCGGTCGAGTTTTTGCAGGCCGGCAAAGACTTCGGTCGTGGCAACCGAAATCAGTGCGGTGCCGTGGCCGAGAACGATCGTAAGCAGGCTTAGCCTCGTTTTGGCTGCGTCGAACAGCATGAGCAGCGACAGGGCGGTGATAATGCCGGGCAGAATCAGCGGGAGAAGCACGAGGCGGCGGAACAGCGCCTTTCCGGGGAACTGGGCGCGATCGAGTGCGAGCGCTGCCGGGATTCCAAGTCCGAGGGCAATCACCACCGCCACCGCCGCGACAATCAGGCTGTTGCCTACCGATTCCCAGATCGCGCCATCACCAAAGAGCGTGCGGTACCAGTCGAGGGTCAGGTTGCGTGGAGGGAAGCCTCCAACGCCTGCGCCGTTGAACGAGTAAACGATCAGAACGGCGATGGGCAGATACAGAAAGGCGAACACGAATATCGAGTGAACGAACAGCCAGCGCGATCCGCGTGTTGTGCCATTCGTCGAACTCAGGAGAAACTCCATTTCTTCTCGAGCCGCTCCGAGACGAACAGCAGGCTGACCACCAGCAACAGCATGCATAGCGAAATCGCCGCGCCCAATGGCCAGTTGTAAGCGGCGCCGAACAGGCTGACGACGATATTCGAGATCATGATGCCGCTGGGGCCGCCGAGTAACAGCGGGGCCAGGAAGTCGCCGAGGCTGAGCACAAACGCAAATGTGGCGCCCGCGAGCACGCCGGGAATCGAGAGCGGAAAGATCACGCGCCAGAAGGTCTGTGCGGGAGAAGCGCCCAGATCGCTTGAGGCTTCGACAAGATTGCGAGGAATGTGTTCCAGCGACGCGTAAATCGGCAGAAACGTAAACGGGGTGTAGATGTGCGTCAGGGTGAGCACGACCGCGAACGGACTATAGAGAAGAAATTCGAGGGGATGCCTTGTCAGGTGCACGTATTGCAGCAGCGTATTGAGAACACCATCGCTGCCGAGGATTGTCTTCCACGCATAGGCCCGCACAAGATAACTCACCCACAAAGGGATGATCACGAGCTGATAAAAGAGGTCCTTTCTCGCGCCTGCAAAGAACGAAAGGAAATACGCCAGGGGATAACCCAGCAGCAGCGAAAACAGCGTCACGCGGGCGGCAATCCACATGGAACGCAAGAGCGTCTGCCAGTACACGTCGACGGTGAAGAGCTGACGATAGTTGGCCAGATTCCAGGAATGCACGATGGTTTGCGACGCGGAAACCGCCCAAAAGCTGTAGCAGAACATGAGCGCGTACGGAACCAGCAGGAACACGGTCACCCACAGCAGCGGCGGGACGGTGACGACGATTCGGTAAATGCGCGAGAACATCTAGGAGGGCTCCGAGTTGCGGACGGCGACCGCATCCGCCGGGTCGAATTCGAATTCCAGTTCGCCCTGCCAGTCGCTGCGGGTTCCGGTGCGCACGCTGAACAGAAGCCCGTCAGCGCATTCGATCTGCAAGAGTTCGGTGGCGCCGTGGAACGCCCTATTTCGCAGCCTTCCTCGAAAGCGGACTTTTCCCGTTGGGGGCGACGGTGCCGCTACGTCAATGTTTTCCGGACGGAGAGAAAGCAGGACCGGCCCGTCCGGCAATTGCGTTTTCCACGACAGGGAACTGCAGTGCACGACGCCACCGCGCACCTCTGTCTGCAGCAGATTGGTATGGCCAATGAACTGGGCCGTGTAGGCCGTTGCCGGCCGGCTGTAGATTTCGCGCGGCGACGCCACCTGCTCCAGTCCTCCCGCGCGCAGAAGCGCGATACGGTCGGACATGACCATCGCTTCTTCCTGGTCATGCGTGACAAAGACGAACGAAATCCCCACCTCGCGTTGCAGCGATTTCAATTCGAGTTGCATCTGGCGGCGAAGGTTCGCGTCGAGGGCGGAAAGCGGCTCGTCGAGCAATAAGAGCTGCGGCCGCTTGACCAGAGCGCGTGCCAGGGCCACGCGTTGCTGCTGGCCGCCGCTGATCCTGGATGGCTTCGCTTTCGCGTAGGCGGTCATTTTGACCCGGGCCAGCGCCTGCTCGACCCGGGCGGAGATCTCCGACTCAGAATGTTTCGCCACACGCAGCCCGTAGGCGACGTTCTGCTCGACGCTCAGGTGTGGAAATAACGCGTAATGCTGAAAGACTGTGTTGACCCGCCGTTTGTACGGCGGCAGCCGGTCGAGGCGCTCCCCGCTCATCCAGAGTTCGCCGGAAGTCGCGCTCTCAAATCCGGCGATGATTCGCAGCAGTGTCGTTTTCCCGGATCCGCTCTCGCCGAGAATCGTCAGGAACTCCCCTTCGGCCACTTGCAGAGAAATGCCTCGCAAAACGACACTCTTTCCGAAACTCTTCGCGATGTTGCGAATGTCCAGCAGCGTGGGTGAGGGCGTCGTTGCCTCCACAGGCGGGACGGGTTGTTCGCGGGTAAGCATTTGGATTTAGCCGGGCGGCGGTACTGGCCTCCGCGGCCGCAAGCAGCCGGCGGAGGGAGAATCCGCTACTGCGCCGCTTTCACTTCGTTCCAGATTTCGTTGTACTTGGCCCGCCGGGGCACATCCTGCCAGAAATAAATGTGCTTCTGGTAGTTGTCCACGTCGTCGAGATGCAGCCCCTGGCGCTGTTCGGCACTCATCAGTTGTCCGGCTTGCGGATTCGCGGTTACGTAATTAGTAACATCCGCGACCAGCTTCTGGGTTTTTGCTTCGATCATGTACTCCAGGAACTGGTAGGCAAGTTCTTTATTGTCGCTGGCGGAAGTGATCATCAAGTGATCGATCCAGCCGGTTGTGTTTTCTTTAGGGATAGTCTCACCCACGGGGAAACTCTTTTTCTTCAATTCCACCGTGTTCAGTGGCCATCCCATGGCGGCCACTACTTCGTGATTCTGAAAAAGGTTGGTGAGCTCGCCGCCCGTGGACCACATTTTGCGGATGTTTGGTTTCAAGTCGAGCAGCTTCTTCTTGACCGCTTCGAGCTCCGCGTCGCTGAGACTATAGAGATGGCTGGGATCGGGGTTATCGTAGCCCAGAATCTGCGCCGCCATGTAAACGGTAGAGAGGTCATCCCACACGGAAATTTTTCCGCGATACTTCGGATCCCACATCACATTCCAACTGTCGGGCGCGCGCGGAAACGCGCTGGCATCGTAGATCAGCGGATTCGGTCCCCAGGTGAAGGGCACGCCATACACTTTGCCATTCACATGCACCAGGGGCAGGGAAGTGAGCTTGGGAGAAAGCTGGCTGTAGGCGGGGATTTTGGAGAGATCGAGTGGCGCCGCCAGGCCGGCGGAAGAGATCATCGTGGCCACGTCGCTGGAAGGCGAAATCACATCGTAGTTGCTGGCGCTGCCGCCCCGAAGCTTGGCGACGAGTTCATCGCTGGACCCCATGTAAGACGCCGAGATTTTGCATTTGCATTGGTCCTCGAATCCCTTGACGAAAGAAGGATCGGCATAGCCCTCCCAGACAAGAAGATTCAAGCTGGGTGTTTTCTTCGCGCATGAGTTGAGGCCGAGGACCGACAGCAGCAGCAACAGGAAAACCGCGACTCTCTTCATTTCTTATTTGGCCTCCGCGTCATGACGATCGCTCGCAATATTCCAGGCCGGTGATTCGTATACGACTCTGCCGCCCACCATGGTCAGGAGCACTTGCGTCTTGCCAATCTCGGATGGTTCGATCTTGAACAGATCCTGCGAGACGATGATCAAGTCAGCGAGCTTGCCTGGCTCCAGCGAGCCTTCGGCCTGTTCGCGATGTCCGGCGATGGCTGCGCCGAGCGTATATCCCCGAATCGCATCTTCCAGGCTGATGCGCTCCTTGGGGACGAAGCCTTCGGGCGGATTGCCTTCCGTGGTCTGGCGTGTAAGCGCGTTCTGCACACCCTCCCACGGATTCAGCGTGACGATCGGCCAGTCGCTGCCGAATGCCAGCACCCCCCCGGAGCGTTCCACGCTGCGCCATGCCCAGCCGCGCTGGGCGCGTTCCAGACCGGCATTCCGAGCCCAAACCTGCAGCGTATTTTCGTCGGGATAGGCGTGCAATGGCTGGAAACTGGCCATCACTCCCAGCTTGCCGAAGCGCGGAATGTCGTCGGCAGTAATTGTCTCAATGTGTTCGATGCGATGGCGGCGGTCGTGCGTGCCATTCATCTTAGCCGCATTCTCGTAAGCATCGAGCGTGAGACGGACGGCGCGGTCTCCAATTGCGTGCGTGAAAATCTGGATATTGCGTTTGTCGAGTTCGACGACCAGGCGCTTGTAGGTATCCGGATCCCATAAAAGGTTGCCGGTGAACTTGGGATCGTCGCTGTAGGGAGCGAGCATCGCGGCAGTATGCGATTCCACAACGCCGTCCATGAAAAACTTGACTGCGCCTGCCGAGATCCATTCATCGTGGTACCTGCGGCGAGCTTCTTCGATTTCCTGAAACTGCGAGGGAGTGATCGTCGGCGGATCGACGCGGTAAGCGAGATACATGCGCAAGGTCAATTCCCCCGATTTGCGCAGCTCCTCGAGCGCGTCGACAGATTTCAAGTCACTAATCGTGACGCCGACTCCACCTGCGCCATGTACTCGCACCAGGCCCGCGCGATTGGCCTCTTTGAATCCTGCACGGTAGGCCGCGAGCGTTTCTTCGCGGGAAGGCGGCGGAATGGCGCGCATCATCACCGCATCGGCGGCATCTTCTTTGATCGCGCCGGTCGCCTCGCCTGTCTTGGGGTCTCGCACGATCTCGCCGCCGGGAGGATTTGGAGTCTCGCGCGTGATGCCGGCGAGTTGCAGCGCCTTGGAGTTGGCCCACCAGGTGTGCCCATCAAAAGCTTCCAGGTACACCGGGCGATCCGGAATGACTTCGTCGAGATACTTCTTATCCGGCAGGTTGGTCGGGCCTACGGACGGGTAAGTCCAACCACGACCGCGAACCCACGGCTGATTGGGATGTGCATCCGCGAACGCCTTCACTCGCCGCTGGATTTCCGGAATGTCCTTCGCGTCGTCAAGGTGGACACGTTGCAGGCTTAAGGAGCCGTCCAGGAAGTGGATGTGACAGTCTGTGAAGCCCGGCAGGACCAGCCGGTTTCCGGCATCAATCACCTTTGTTGCTCGCCCACGGTACGGTTCGATCTCCTTCGAGCTTCCCACGGCGACGATCTTGTCGCGACGAATCGCGATGGCCTCGGCCCACGGCTGCTTGGCATTGACCGTGTACACCCGGGCATGGATGAGCACCGTATCGGCCGGCTCCCGGTTCGCCTCGGCCCACGCCGATATGCCTGCCATCAAGGCCACGGCAATCAACGGCCTCAGCAACCGACCTCGTGACCAGGAATCAGCGTGTCGAACCAAGCATCCTCGCGGCTTGCCGCATCGTGTCAACGGACATTTAGAATGTCGGCGGAGTATTCACCCACAGCACCCAGGTTTCCGAGCGGCCGGGATTTTTCCAGCGATGCGGGGTGGCGCTTTCGAAATAGAAACTGTCGCCCGACTTGAGCCGGAACTCCTGGCTATCGAGCGCAATCTGCAGTTCGCCCCGCAGGACCATCAGGAACTCCTCGCCCGCATGCGTATAGGATTCGCCGCTGCCCGCCCGGGGGGCGATGCGGAACAGGTGCGGCTCCATTACCGTGTTGCCCCAGGCCAGCAACTCCATGCGGACGCCCGGCCCGGCCTCGAGCACCTTGCGTTCCTTTGGACGCACGAGGCGCCGGCTCGATTCGGCAGGATCGAAGAACTCCAGGATGTTTGTCTTATAAAAACGCGCCAGCCTTCGCAGCGTGCCGATGGAGGCGCTCATTTGAGAGCGCTCGATGGCGCTGAGAAAGCCGACCGAGATTCCTGCCGCTTTCGCCACCGGCGCCAGTGACAGTCCTCGCCGTGTACGCAACTGGCGCAGGCGCGCTCCGATCGCCGCCGCGGCGCCGTTTGCCGAGGAGCGCACCAGGCCCTCGCGCTTCAAAAGCTCAACGATGGCGGGGGCGTTCAATCCTCGCACCCGGCGCAGGAAACGGGCTCGCTTCAGGATTTTCACGTCTTCGGCGGTGTAGAGACGATACTTGCTTTCGGTGCGATGGGGATGCGTGAGTCCCAGGCTCTCCCAGGAGCGGATCACGGTGGGAGAAACACCCACCATGCGGGCCACATCACCGATTTTCAAGTAAGGTTTGGCGCCGTTCGGCTTCATGGTTTTGCGAGCCAGCTCTGACCTGTCATTTCTGCATGGAATCAGTATTTTTCGCTTGACAGTGGTGTGGAAGGTTCTCTAACCTTGCGCGATTATAGCAAGGTTTGCTTTTTGTGCAAGCTGATCTATCTCGGGAAACGGTTCGCCAAAAATTATCTCCTATTCCTCGGAGGCGTCATGCGTTCCTTGAAAACGGCGCGATGTCTGCTTGCTCTCTTGTGTATGACCGGTTCCACTCTTCTGTTTGCCCAAAGCACGGGCGGACGCATTCTGGGCCGGGTCTCTGATTCCAGTGGGGCCGTGCTGGCCGGCGTGACCGTGACGGTTGTCAATCAAGCCACTGGTGTCGCCAAGGAAAGCGTCAGCGGCGACAGCGGGGACTATGCCTTCCCACAAGTCCCCGTGGGCGTCTATCGAGTGGAATTTGATCATGCTGGCTTCAAGAAGAACGTACGGCGCGACGTCAATGTCGACCTGAACCAGGTCGTCACCTTGAATATGGTGATGCAGATTGGCGAGGCGAGGGAGACGGTGGATGTCACCTCCGAAGCGCCACTGGTGGATACCAGCAGCACGCAGTTGGGCGCTGTCATGGACGAGCGACAGGTGTCGCAGTTGCCGCTCAATGCACGCGACACCTATCAACTGCTCCAACTACAGCCAGGCGTGCAGGGAGTGGGCGGCTCGGATTTGTTCTACGGAAGTAATACCGCGGGAGCGGTTTCGGTGAACGGCGGCCGAGGGCGCTCGAATAACTTCAGCGTCAACGGCGGAGATGGCAACGATCTGTTTGTGAACTCCCCAGCCATTCAGCCAACGCCCGACAGCATTGCCGAATTTCGTGTCTTGTCCAACACTTTCGATGCCGAATACGGCCGAAACTCCGGCGCAGTCATTAACGTCGTAACCAAGTCAGGTACAAACAAATTTCATGGCAGTGTCTATGAATTTTTGCGGAATCAGTCTTTCAATGCGAGGGGATACCTCGATCCTCGGCGGCCTGACGACAAGCAGAACCAGTTTGGTGGAACGTTTGGCGGACCCATTATCAAGGACAGGACATTTTTCTTCGCATCATACGAAGGTCGGCGTGTGGTACACGGAATCGCCTCGGATGCGGTCACCGTTCCTAACCCATCCGATCTCACATCGCCACTTCAATCCGGCACCTTGAATGCGATAACGACCGACACGTTCGCGGCGATATTGAATGCCCGCTGCAATGCCAATATCCCGCTACCGTCGACGGCCGGTGGCTCGGTATTGTATTCGACGGCATTTCCAAATGGTCAAATTCCCGCGAACTGCTTCGATCCCGTAGCGGTGGACCTGGCCAAGCTGTACGTGCCTGCGCCAACCGGGGTCGACAACAGTGGCAATCCGTTCTTCCAGTCGGTTCCAAACGATCACTCTCATGCCAACCAGTTCACGGTGAAGGTCGACCATCGCATCACCGACAAACAAAACCTGAGCATCTACTACTACTACAACGACGCCGTCGACTCACAGCCGTTTACGAGGTTCCAGGCTGCCACGCCGAATCTGTTGCCCGGTTTTGGTAATGACAACGAGACCCGCTCCCAACAATGGAACTTGTCGCATACATGGACACTCGCCTCGAATTCTGTGAATGAATTCCGGGTTACATATTTCCGAGAGTCACAACCGACCTTCCTCCATCCGCAGCGCACCAACCTGGTGCAGGACTCCTGCAGTTCCGGGGTTTCGACGATCTGTTTTACCGGCACCACCGACACGCCGACCGTGATTCCCTCCGATCCGAGAATCGGCATCACCCCCAATCTGCCCAATGGAGCTCAGCACGAAGGCGTTCCTTTCATCACGATTCAGGGTGGGTTCACGATTGGAAACGACTACGAAGGCGAATTGCCCCAGGTCGGCAACACCTACCAGTTCAGCGACAACTTCACGCGCGTGATGGGCAACCATACCGCGAAATTCGGCGTCGATTTCAGAATCCAAAAATTCTTTCAGACTTTGTACTTCGATCCGAACGGCGACTATACCTATTCGGGAGGCGGCCCCAACGATACCGGCAGCACCATTGGCAACTATCTCCTCGGGCTGCCAGACTCCTATCTCCAGGGATCGACCCAGTCGGAAGACATTCGAAGCCACTCCGTGTACTTGTTCGCGCAGGACAGCTGGAAGGTTCGTCCGAACGTCACACTGAACTACGGTCTTCGCTGGGAATACAACCAGCCGATGTATGACGCCGGGCTGCGCTACCAAACCTTCCGGCCGGGACAAGCGACCACAGTTTTTCCTTGTCAGTTGAGTGCCAGCAGCTTGAGCACGCTCGGATATACCAATCCAAACTGCAGCGATCCAACCTCCGACTCAGCTGCCGTGTTTCCTCTTGGCCTGGTCATCCCGGGAGACAAAGGCGTTCCGAAGGGACTTACCGCGAGCTATTACAAAGCATTGGCACCTCGAGTCGGCGTTGCCTGGGACCCCAGGAAAGACGGCAAGATGACGGTCCGAGGAGGTTTTGGAATCTTCTACAACCCGGTGGAACAGTTGGTGCTCGAACAGTTCCAGGGCGAACCTCCCTTTGGCGGCAGTTCTTTGATATCGGAAGGATTATTCACGGCACCGTTCGTGAGCCAGTTCGGAGGCCCGGGCAATCTCACCATCGCTCCCAATCCGTTCAACGGAATCCTGACTCCGAAGCCCGGAACCTCGGTGGATTGGTCGGCATTCCGTCCCATACTATTGTTCGGCGAGCTGCAGCCGAATCTCCGCGCACAGTACACGACGCAATACAATCTCGGAATCCAGAAGGAAGTTGCGAAAGACCTGGTACTCTCCATCGGATATGTGGGTTCCCAGGGACATCGTCTGCTCGTTACGCGCGATTTGAACTTTGGCAATCCCCAAACCTGCCTCGATCTGCAGGCGATGTCCAACACCTACGCAGATTCCAATCTAGCCTGTGGGCCTTATTTCGCAGACAGCCCGTTCTTCATCCCGACCACCGAAGGCGCTGTTCCGACCGTAGCTCCCGTTGGAGGTCTACACCTGCCCTACGGAGTAAACGGTCCCAGCGTCATTCCCGCGGGCACGCGGATCGATTCGGTTGCACCGAATGGCATCACACTCGTCGGCCTGCGCCAATACTCATCTCCGCGCTGCGACCCGTTATCGGGAAACGGCTGTCCATCCGATGGCGTTCCGGTGTTCTCCAGTATTTTCTCCCAGGACACCGCCGCCGCTTCCAACTACAACTCGCTCCAGGCCTCGCTGGAGAAGAGAATAAGTCACGGCCTGCAATTTGAGCTGGCATACACCTACAGCAAGTCGATCGATAACGCATCCAGCTTCGAGAACATCATTCGCCCCACGTGTGATCGTTGCAACCGGTCACTTTCACTCTTTGACGCGACGCATCGGTTGGTACTGAGCTATCTCTGGGAGCTGCCTGTGCCCCGGTATGAGGGATTCAAAGGCAAGGTGCTCAATGATTGGGCAGTTTCGGGCATCACCAGTTTTCAAACCGGCTTCCCGATCAGTATCAAATCGAATGCGGATGCCGAGCTGATGAACAGTTTCGATTTCGAGTTGCCCGGCAAGCCCAACCTGGTGGCCCCATTCCACACGCTGAATCCTCGCAGCCACAACGGCTATGCCTTCGCCGTTAGTTCATTCCAGTTGCCTGACTCCACCAACACAAGCGCCAATCCCGTTTCTCTGTTGGGAAATTCGCCGCGCACGCTCTGCTGCGGACCCGGCATCAACAATTTTGATTTCTCGGTCCAGAAGCTGTTGCGCATTGGAGAAACAAAGCACTTCGAATTCCGCGCCGAGTTCTTTAACATCTTTAACCATGCCCAGTTCTTGAACCCGGATGGCAACATCAGTGACGGCAACTTTCTCGCGGATGGCCTGACCCCGGATCCCAATAATCCCGGCGATTTCGGGCGCGTGAAACACACTCGCGATCCGCGGAATATTCAATTTGCGGTAAAATTTGCTTTCTAACCCAAGTCCCGGGCGGCTTCCCCGCCCGGGCACAATCTAATGGCCGTCACACGGCCTGAGCATTCCTGGAGACTCCCGATGTACCCCGAACTGCAGAAGGAGCTCGAAACTTTCGAGCGCCGCACGCCGAAATCCGCCGAGGCCCACAAGCGCAACTTGAAGCGACTTCCACTGGGCGTCGCGAGCAACTATCGCGCCTACGACCCCTATCCGATCTTCGTCAAGGAAGGCCAGGGCTCCCATTTCCGCGATCTCGACGGCAACGATTACATCGATCACAACCTGTGCTTCGGCGCGCTCATGGCGGGGCATTGCCATCCCGCGGTGATGAAGGCGGTCGAGAAGCGGCTCTCGACGGGCACCATGTTCGGCATGCCGCACGATATGGAATGGCAGCTCGCGGAAGAAATCTGCAAGCGCTTTCCCTTCGAGATGGTGCGCTTCGGATCGAGCGGCACGGAAGCCACCATGCACGCGGTTCGTTTAGCTCGCGCCGCCACAGGCCGCGACAAAATCGTGAAGTTCGAAGGCGGCTATCACGGGCTGCACGATTCCGCGCTGGTCAGCGTCAAGCCGCATGCTCCCGATTTCGGCGACATCCAGAATCCAGTTTCGGTTCCGGGAGGCTTGGGCGTACCCAAAGCCGCCATCGCCAACGTTGTCATAGCCACCTTCAATGATCTCGGCACGGTGGAGCGGCGCTTCCAGGAGAATCCAGGCCAGATCGCTGCGATCATTCTCGAGCCGATTCTCATGAACGTCGGGCTGTGCATGCCGCAGCCTGGCTTCCTCGAAGGCCTGCGCGAGATCGCCACCAAAAATGGCGCGCTGCTCATCTTCGACGAGGTGAAGACCGGCGCGAAGCTCGGATGGGGCGGCGCCTCGGAATACTACGGCATAACGCCCGACATGATCTGCCTGGCGAAGTCGATTGGCGGCGGGTTTCCGCTGGCTGCCTTCGGCGCGCACAAGTCGGTGATGGATCTTATCTCGCAACACAAGGTTTTTCACGGTGGCACCTACAACACGAATCCTGTCTCCATGGCGGCCGGCCTGGCGACTTTCAACGAGGTGCTTACCCGAGAGAACTATGCCCACGTCGAGAAGCTCAGCAAAAAGCTGGTCGAGGGCTACCGAAAGATCATCGCCAAGGTTGGATTGCAGGCCTACATCGCGCAAGCGGGAGCCAATGGCGCGCTCATGCTCTATCCGCAGGAGATTCGCAATTACCGCGATTGGCTGGCGGTCGATGTCGACCTGTGGCGCCATTACTGGTTCGGAATGGTGAACCGTGGCGTGATGCCGCAGCCTTACTGGCAGGATGAGCAATGGACGATGTCGGTCCAGCATACCGAAGCGGACATCGACAAGCATATTGCCGCTTTCGACGACATTGCCGCTTCGCTCGCGAGAGCGCAGCAGGAACGCGCCGGAAAGATTCCGGCGCTGGCCGCTCACTAGCGACTATGTGGAAGGGTAGCGCCGGCATCTTGCCGGCTGTCCGGCGGGCGTCCTCGCCCGCCCTTTCGAGGGCGAGACGCCCGCGCGACAGCCGCTGGGAGGGCGGCGCTACTGACTTCATCTCACCGTGATGTCACTAAAGAGACGGCAATTTCCGGGAGACAAGCTTTGTCCGAGCAAAACCACGCGCAACCGCACCTGAAGCGGGTCCTGGGACGCTGGGACCTGGTTCTGCTGTTCGTGGTCGCCGTGTTCAATCTGAACGTCGTTCCTTCCATCGCTGCCAACGGCGGTGTCACCGTCTGGTTGTGGATCATTTCTCTTCTGCTCTTTTTCTGGCCGCAAGGAATCGCCGTGATTGAACTCGCCCAACGCTATCCCGGAGAAGGCGGCGTGTACTTGTGGGCGAAAGAGGTCTTTGGCGACTTTCACGGATTCCTTTCCGGCTGGTGCTACTGGACGAACAACATGCTGTACGTGCCGACGGTGATGCTCTATTTCGTCGGCGTGTCGGTGTTCGCGTTGGGCCCGGGACACGCGGCGCTGGCCGATAACAAGAACTTTGCCATGGTGATGTCGCTCGTGCTGCTGGCTGTGCTCACCGTCCTGAATATCGTGGGCCTGGGCGTGGGCAAGTGGCTGAACAATGTGGGCGCCATCGGCACATTCGTGGCAGCCTCGGTGCTGATTTTTCTTGGCATCACGATTTTCCTTCGCTACGGAACTACGGTGACCGCCGGCGACTTCCGCATTCCGGCGGACCCGCGCTTCGTGCTGAATTCCTTTGGCGTGATCTGCTTCGGATTAGTGGGGTTGGAACTCGCCTCGGTCATGGGCGACGAGATCCGCGATCCCCAACGCACGTTGCCCGGAGCCGTGGCCTGGGGAGGCGTGCTGTCAGGCGCACTCTACATCGGCGCGACGCTTACGTTATTGCTCGCAGTGCGCAAGGATGAGATCAGCGTGCTCCAGGGAATCGTGCAGGCGGTGAGCCACATGGCTGCGAAGGTGGGAGTTGGCTGGATTATTCCGCCATTCGCCACCATGCTCAGCCTGTCGATTGCCGGGATCGGGTCGGCGTGGATGGGCGGTTCGGCCCGCATTCCTTTTGTCGCGGGACTCGACTCCTACATGCCTTCATGGCTGGGAAAAGTCCATCCGAAATACGCGACGCCGCATGCGGCCCTGATCGTGCAGGCAGTCGTGTCGCTCGTGCTGGTAGTGATCAACTTCTACGCGTCGGGCGGCGTGCAGGAAGCTTTCCAGAAGATGCTGTCCTTAGCCGTTGTTTTGCAGCTGGTGCCGTTCCTTTATGTGTTCGCGGCGTTGCTGAGGTTTGCGCTACGGAAGCCGTTCGAGAGCCGCCGTTACAGCCGTGCCACCCTGTTGTTCGCAGGCGCAGCAGGTTTCGTGACCACCACGCTGGGAATTGCGCTCGCCTTTTTCCCCGCCAAACAAATCACGTCCATCTGGAAATACGAAGTCAGCATGATCGGGATTACGCTGGCGTTTCTTTTGCTGGCGGTCTTTTTCTTTTTTGTCTATAGCCGCCTGAAGACGCCGCGTGTGACCGCAGTAAAGCACGCGGAAGCGGCAAGAATCACGTAGGGACGGACGCCCTCGTCTCGGCGGCTTTTGAGAACGCAACTGCGCTTCGGATGAAGAAGTCCGAGCCCATCAAGTGCGCGGAGGATTTATGCCCAGTGGAGTCCAGACCGAAGTAAAAACGTACCAGATGCACATCAACGGAGAGTGGGTCGCGAGCAAGTCAGCGCAAACCTTCCCCGTCTATGATCCGGCTTCCGAGGAAATGATTGCGCAGGTGCCGGAAGCGAATGTCGAGGACGTGAATCGGGCCGTCGCCGCCGCCAAGACTGCCTTCGAAGAGGGCCCCTGGGCGACGACCACCGCTCAGGAACGTGGTCGAGTGCTTTTCCGCCTGGCCGACAAGATTCGCCAGAACCTCGCGATGCTGGCCGAGCTCGAGAGCCGCAACACCGGCAAGCCGATTGTCGAAGCCGAGTACGACATCAACGACACCGCTACTTGCTTCGAGTATTACGGCGGCCTGGCCACGAAGATTCTTGGCTTCGTAAACCCGGTGCCCGACAACGCGGTCAGTCTCACGATGAAAGAGCCGATCGGTGTCGCCGGACAGATCATCCCCTGGAATTATCCGCTGTTGATGGCTGCCTGGAAACTGGCGCCCGCGCTGGCCGCCGGCTGCACCTGCGTCCTGAAACCCGCGGAGCAGACTCCGCTGACCGCGCTCGAATTCGCGCAGTGGTTCGGCGAGGTCGGGCTTCCCCCGGGAGTCGTGAACATCATTACCGGCTTCGGAGAAACCGCCGGCGCTCCACTGGTGCAACATCCCGATGTGAATAAGATTGCCTTCACGGGCAGCGTGGCTGTGGGCAAGATCATCGTGAAGCAGGCCGCCGATACGGTGAAGCGGGTCACGCTCGAACTCGGAGGCAAGTCGCCAAACATTTTTTTCGCCGATGCCGACTTTGAGGCTGCGATCGATGGCGCGCTCTTCGGCGTGTTCATCAACCAGGGAGAGGTCTGCTCTGCCGGAAGCCGCATCCTCGTGCAGAAATCGATTTACAAGAAGTTTGTGGATGCCATGGCTGAGAAAGCGAAAAAGATCAAGCTGGGCGCGCCGCTCGATCGCGACACCAAGATGGGCCCCCTGGTCAGCAAGGAGCAGTACGACCGCGTTCGCTCTTACCTCGATGTGGGCAAGAAAGAAGCGAAGCTGGCCTTCGGCGGCGGGCGGGCGGAGCAGTTCGCGAAGGGCTATTACGTTCAGCCCACGATCTTTTACGACGTCGACAACAGCGCCCGCATCGCGCGCGAGGAAATCTTCGGCCCGGTGGCCGCAGTCATTCCTTTCGACGACGAAAAAGATGCGGTCAAGATCGCCAACGACTCTCCCTATGGCCTGGCTGCGGCGGTCTGGACCCGCGACATCTTCAAAGCGTTCCGCGCCGTCAAGTCGCTGCGCGCCGGCATCGTGTGGATCAACCACATGCAGCCGACTTATGTCGAAGCGCCCTGGGGCGGCTACAAGCAGTCCGGCTTCGGCCGCGAACTCGGGCCGTGGGGCGTCGAAGAGTATCTCGAGACCAAGCAGGTCCACATCAACCTGAACGAATCTCCCATCGGATGGTACTGAGATGGCAACGATCCAATTGAAAACCCAGATTCCGGGCCCCCAATCGATAGCCCTGTCGGAGCGTCGCTTGAAAGCCGTGCCCCGCGGGCTTTCGCACGCTACTCCCATTTACGTGGCGAAGACTGAAGGCGCGGTTCTCGAGGATGTCGACGGCAATCGCTACATCGATCTCGCGGGCGGCATCGGCTGCCTGAACACGGGACACCGCGCGCCCGGCGTACTGACGGCGATCGAACGGCAACTCGCGAAATTCCTGCACACCTGCGTGCAGGTGACGCCCTACGAATCCTACGTCCGCTTAGCGGAGCGCCTGAACCAGGTCACGCCTGGAAAATTTCCGAAGAAGACATTGTTCGTGAACACCGGTGCTGAAGCGGTAGAAAACGCCGTGAAGATTGCGAGAGCCGCTACGGGCCGTCCCGGAATCATTGCGTTTGAAGACGCCTTTCATGGGCGCACCATGATGGCGTTGTCGCTCACCAGCAAAACTCATCCTTACAAGGCAGGCTTCCAGCCTTTTCCCGGCGAGGTTTATCGCATTCCGTTTGCCTATTGCTATCGCTGTTCGTATTCGCTGACGTATCCATCGTGCGATCTGTACTGCGCGCGTCATCTGGAAGATACCTTCAAGCGTGTGGTGGCTGCCGAAGGCGTGGCGGCGGTGATTGCCGAGCCGGTTCTGGGTGAGGGCGGCTTCGTGGCGCCTCCGCTCGATTACTTCCGCACTTTGGTGAATATTTGCCACAAGCACGGCGTGCTGTTCATCGCCGACGAAATCCAGAGCGGTTTTGGACGCACGGGTGCGCTCTTCGCCAGCGAGCGCTACGGCATTGAGCCCGACATCCTCGTGACCGCCAAATCGATTGGCGGAGGCTTGCCCCTGGGCGCGATTACCGGCCGCGCTGAGATCATGGATGCTCCCGGCCCGGGCGGTTTGGGTGGAACGTTCGCGGGCAATCCGGTCGCGTGCGAAGCGGCGCTGGCCGTGCTCGACATGTTCGAGCAGCAGGATCTGAACGCGCGTGCCCAGTCTCTCGGCGACCACTTCCAAAAGCGTGCGCGCGAGTGGCAGAAACGCTGGCCCTTGATCGGCGAGGTGCGTGGATTGGGCGCCATGCAGGCGGTGGAACTGGTCCAGTCGCAGGACAAGCGCGAACCGGCGTCAGAAGAAACGAAACAGGTCACGCAGTATTGTTACGAGCACGGTGTGATCACGATTTCTGCGGGCTCCTACGGCAACGTGATTCGCCTGCTGATGCCGTTGGTGATCACGGATGCGCAGATGGATGAAGCGCTCGACGTGCTCGAGGGAGCGTTCAAGGCCGTTTACGAAAGAAAGCAGGAAGCGACCGCGCAACCGGTGTAAGCTAGATATCAGCGAAAACGCATTCCGCAGTGGGTCTCCCGCTCTGTCGGGTCACGATATTCTTCACGATTTCCGAGGCATGCTGCCATGAGCACCGCGATTATTACTGAAGCGAAAATTCCGCATTACATTGACGGCCAGTGGGTCGAATCGAACGCCCGCGAGTGGTCGGAAGTTCTCAATCCTGCTACCGGCGAGAGCCTGGGCAAGGTTCCTCTCTCCGATGCCGCCGAGGTCACCAGGGCGATTGACGCGGCCGCCGCGGCCTATCCCGCATGGCGCCGGACGCCCCCTGAGGACCGCATTCAGCCGCTCTTCAAGCTGAAAGTACTACTCGAGGATCACCTCGACGATATCAGCCGCCTCATTACCCAGGAGAACGGGAAGACGTTCACCGAAGCCAAAGCGGAGATGCGGCGCGCCATTGAGAACGTGGAAGTCGCCTGCGGGATCCCGATCATGATGCAGGGCTACAACCTGGAAGATGTTGCGCGAGGCATAGACGAGATGATGATTCGTCAGCCTCTGGGCGTCACGGCTGCGATCGTGCCGTTCAATTTTCCCGGCATGATTGCGTTCTGGTTCCTGCCGTACGCAATCGCGACGGGAAATACGTTCATCCTGAAACCCTCGGAACGCGTTCCGCTGACCATGCGCTACGTGTACGAGTTGATCGAGAAAACGGGGTTGCCCAAGGGCGTCGTGAACCTGGTGAATGGCGGCAAGGTCGCGGTCGACACGTTGATTGACGATCCGCGGGTGCGTGCCATCAGCTTTGTCGGTTCCACTCCGGTAGCCCGCTACATCTACGCGCGTTCCGGAGAGAAAGGGAAACGCGCACAGTGCCAGGGCGGCGCGAAGAATCCCGTGATCGTTCTGCCGGATGCCGACATGCAAATGGCGACGCAGATCATCAGCGACAGCGCGTTCGGATGCGCCGGGCAGCGTTGCCTGGCGGTTTCCGTGGCGGTCACGATCGGCGAAGCGCAGAAAACGTTCCGAGACGCGATCGCCGAGTCCGCCTCGAAGTTGCGAGTGGGCAATGGCCTCGAAGATGGCGTGCAGATGGGCCCGGTGATTACCAAGCAGAGCAAAGACCGGATCGAATCGCTCATTGGAGTTGGGGAGAAACAGGGAGCCAAGGTGCTGATCGATGGCCGCAATGCCAAGGTTCCGCGCCACGAGCGCGGCAACTTCGTGAAGCCGACGATTCTCGATGGGGTGCCTGCGAGCAGCGAACTTTCGCACACTGAAATTTTTGGACCTGTGCTAAGCATGGTGCATGCCAACGACATGGACGAAGCGCTCGCCTTCCTGGAGCGCAATCCCTACGGCAACCAGGCGTCACTGTTCACCTCGAGCGGTGCGGCGGCGCGCCGCTTCCGCTACGAAGCTCCGGCCGGGAATATCGGCATCAACATCGGGGTGGCCGCGCCCATGGCCTATTTCCCGTTCAGCGGATGGAAAGACAGCTTCTTCGGCATCATGCATGGCCAGGGCCGCGACTCGGTGGAGTTCTATACGGAGAAGAAAGTGGTCGTGGAGCGCTGGGCCAAGGAGCACTCGCGGAAGTTTTGATCACATTAAGTGGGGCCTGTCGTCGCTGAACTCCGCTCCTGAAATGGTTAATGTAGCGTCTTTCGAACAGTGAAATTGACCATGCCAGGGGTCCTCACCACAGAGACACAGAGTCACAGAGAAAACGAAGAACGGAAAGACCCACGAACGGCGCCGATCATCGGAGCTGCGATCGAGGTGCATCGCGCGCTCGGTCCGGGACTGCTCGAATCGGCTTATGAAGAATGTTTGTGCCATGAGTTGCATCTTCGCGGCTTAGCTTTCCAGCGTCAGGTCGATCTGCCTGTGCCGTACAAAGGATTGAAGCTTGATTGCGGGTACAAGATGGACGTGGTTGTCGATAACACTGTGATACTTGAACTCAAGTGCGTGGAGAAGATTCTCCCAATCCATGAAGCACAGTTGCTCACATATTTGAAGCTGTCGGGAAAGCGCGTCGGACTCCTGATCAACTTCAACGTTTCGCTCTTGACGCAGGGGGTTGTCCGAAGAGTTTTATAGTTCCTCTGTGTCTCTGTGTCTCTGTGTCTCTGTGGTAAAAATCGGCTAGGAAGCGAGAGTTCCATGACTACAACGGTTGTTAATCCAACTCTCACCGGTCAGGAAATTGTCGACCTGACCAAGAAGCACACGCTCTTCGAATGGTCCGCCCAGTCGAAGGTCGACCCCATCCCGGTCGCGCGCGCAAAGGGGATCTATTTCTGGACACCGGAAGGGAAGCGCTTCATCGACTTCAACAGCCAGCTGATGAGCGTCAATATTGGTCATGGCGATGAGCGCGTAGTTCGCGCCATTCAGGAGCAGGCTGCGACGCTGGCCTACGCCAACCCTTTTATGGCGACCGAACCGCGCGCGCGCTTGGGCGCTAAGCTGGCCGAGATCACTCCCGGGGATATCGACACGTTTTTCTTCACCAACGGCGGCGCTGAAGCCAACGAGAACGCCATCAAGATCGCGCGCTTCTTCACCGGGCGCCAAAAGATCGTCGCACGTTATCGCTCCTACCATGGCGCCACCGCCGGCAGTATCTCGTTGACTGGCGATCCGCGGCGCTGGGCGGTCGAGCCGGGAATCCCCGGCGTAGTGCGTGTGCTGGATCCGTACCATGGCATCGAGCGGGGCTGGGAATCCGCGGAGACTTCGCTTGCCATGATCGAGGAAGTCATCCAGCTCGAAGGCCCCCACACCATTGCAGCCTTCATTCTCGAAACTGTCGTCGGCACCAACGGCATCCTGGTCCCTCCCGATGGCTACCTGCAGGGCGTACGCAAGCTGTGCGACAAGTACGGCATCCTGATGATTGCCGACGAGGTGATGGCCGGGTTCGGACGCACAGGCGAATGGTTTGCGGTCGATCACTGGAAAGTTGTTCCTGATCTCCTCTGCATGGCCAAGGGGCTAACCTCCAGCTACCTGCCCCTGGGTGCGGTGGGCATGCGGCATCACATCGCCCAGCATTTTCAGGACAAGGTCTTCTACGGCGGGCTGACCTACAACAGCCATCCCATGGGCTGCGCGGCGGCGCTGGCTACGATACGCGTGTACGAAGAAGATCGCCTCATCGAAAACGCGCGCAAAATGGGCGCCATCCTCAAGGAATTGGGAGCCGAGATGCAGAAAAAGCATCCATCCGTGGGCGCGGTGCGCTCGATTGGACTGTTCGGGATTTTCGAGCTGATTCGGAATCGCACCTCCAGGCAGCCTATGGCTCCGTTCAATGGAACCTCGGAAGAGATGGCGGCACTCGGCAAATTCTTCCGCGAAAACGGACTGTATACCCTGGTTCGCTGGAACACCTTCTACACCAACCCTCCGCTGTGCATCAACGAGCAGCAAATGCGGGAAGCGTTCACCATCATCGACAAAGGCCTCGAGATCACTGATCGCGCGGTGATCTCGTAGCGGCCAACCGTTCTGAGACCAAGTCCGGCTCCTGTGTGATCAAGATCACGTACACGCGTGACAGTGGCGACAGAGCCCCCAGCCTGCTCCGCGGGATACTTCCCGAGGAAAGCAGACCGGAAAGTCTATTTTTCAGGTTTTGGGACACTCCGGTCCTGGCGGGAGTCGGGGTATGACTGGCCTGAAGATTGTTTGGAGAAATTCCAGGTTCGCGTCCCGGAAGCGGCGTTGGCACGAGTTGTCTTGTGATGTAGGCCGAAGGTTGTACGTCGTGGAAGAACTGGTAGTCCAGGGCGATCAGGCACGCTGGGCGCAATCGATCGCCCTCGAAATGATCTCGGGCAGAGGAACCGTTGCGCGAGCGCGTTTTACGAGCGCAGCCAAGGCGGGCGCTGTCTAAGGCAGGATCTGGGGCGGTAAAGCTCCCCAAGACCGCACCCGTCCACGCGTGCGGCGTACCAGGATGCCTCAAGTCGCGAGCCTAAAGCCTAAAGCCTAAAGCCCAGAGCCCAGAGCCCAGAGCCCAGCTTCTCCCTCTAAGACCCAGTCATTGCAAACACCGGATTCTGTGGAGGCGGCTGCCCGAGGCCTGTCCCATTTTCATTGGAAGTGGATTGTCCCCCTGGATTGTTGACGGTAAACGTCCCGTTCCCCAGTCCGATCACGGTAAACGCTCCGTTGTCGGCGGCCTGAGAGAGGTTCGTGACGGTAACAATCATGCCCAGGAAAATCGGCGTGCCCGAGTTGGGATCGTACGTGTAGCTGTAGGTTGTCTGCGAACCGTTCTGGGCTGCCCCCGTAATGTTCATCAAGGTGGGGGCAAACGAGCTTCCGGGCGCCGGAACGGCGGCGAAGTACTGGTCGCCTGCGGGATTGATGCTGGAAAGCCCGCCCCCATCGCAGCTCGAGATGTAAACGCGCGAGCTGTCGAAAGCCGCCGCCGCAGAAAGGCGGAATCGCGCGGCCGCACAGTTGCCCATGCTCGAAACCGACACTTGCGGCAACGGGATCGCTTTCGTGACCTGGTTGGTCAGTTCGTCGACCACGGTGACCTGGGCCTGGAAGCAAGCGGTCTGCTGGCAGTTGGCCGAGGTGGTGTCGATGTAATAGCTGGCGATGTAGGCTCGCGTACCGTCCGGAAGGGCCGCCACCGAGACCGGCGAACAGCCACTAGCCGGGCACGGCGCACCGCCACCAGCTGGAATCTGCGCGGTCAGATTGATGGTCGCGAGATTCGTTGGCGGATCCACAGTCGCGTCCAGGATAACGACCGTGCCAGTCGTAGGGTTGGGAATGTAAAGACGATTGCGGCGGCTGTCGTAGTAGAGAAAATCGGCTCCGGCGCCCACTGCAGTGCTGCCAATGACCTGGTCCGGGATGACGGAGCTGTTGATCGTGGTGACCATCCCGTCATCGTGGCTAAGGACGTAGACGCGAGCGCCGTCGCTGCGCACGACCGCCCACCGCGGCGAGGCCCCCACCGGAAGAACCGCGCTTTCCAGCTTGTCGACCGTGCTCACCACCGAAACGTTGTTGCTGTCCCGATTCACGACAAAGAGCTGCTTGCCATCGGGAGTTTCGGCGAGGCCCCATGGCGTGGTTCCTGAGACGTGAATCTCGGTGTCAATCACGTTGCTGGTGGAGTTGATGGCATCGACAGACTGTAAGCCTGAATTGGCCACATACATCTCGGAAGCTTCCGTGCTGTGCACAAACACAGGGCGGGCTCCCTGGGGAAGGTTGATATTCGTGGACGTTCCGATGGGAATACTCGAGCCCAGCCCGGTTGTGAAGACGCTCACCGAATCGGAAAGATTATTCGCGACCCAGACGTGCGTGCCCTGCAAGGCCGCGTGCACGGGCATCATGGCAACCTTCGTCACGCCGTTGCTGGAATCGCCCGAAACATCGACCTGCATTCCTGTGCCCGGATTCGCAGCCCCGTTCTGGTTGACGCTGAAGATGGAGTGAAAATTCTTTGGATCGGGCGGCTGCACCGGGTTGGGGATGATGGTGGGACGGTAGACGTCGCCACAGGCAATGCAGATCAGAAAGCAAAACAGGAGGGCGGCGAATCGCCCTTTACACACTAAACTCATCGGCACCCCGCCGGAACAATCATAAAGTTTCAAGGCTTTGCGAAGAATTGATCATTGTAATCGGGAAACGCGGCTACTGGCTACTGGCCATCCGCTGTCAGCTCTCAGCCGCAGCCCTCTTGTTTCATTCTCAGTTCAACGGTTGAGTCTGCTTCTGGTCGAGCCTGTTGAGTTAGTGGTCGTGCGGCGTGTGCGGGTTGCCTCCGTCAAAGGCAAACACTTGTGGCGTTCGCGCCAGGGGGTAGTGGTTCTCTATTGCGAGAGGTCCTGTGGCGATAAGCTTAACGGCTTACCGCAAAAAATGCGCTTTGCGCCAACACGTGGGTTCCGTTCTTGCCGGTGACCTTCAGGGGATGAAGCTCCCCTGGCGTATCCCTGGGAACAAACGTAACGATGTACTGACCGGCGAGTTCATTTGCCATCGCCGCGATCGCGTCCGAGTAGTTTTTCTTCGCGCTCCAGTAAACTGCGCCACCGGTTTCGGTCGCGAGCCGCGCGACGTTGGTTCTGCCGGCTTCATAAGCGCGAATGCGAGCTTGTTGCAGATGCGTATCATAGCTACGGGAGGCAGCCCCTTCACCCGCGTGAATCGGGTTGTAACTCGTCCCTATATCGGTGTCGGTGATTCGGTTGAACTGGGGATCTTCCAACCCGATCACGAACGTGCTGATGTGCATTTTCTGAGCGGCCCCGATCACCCGTAACATATGACCTTCCACTGCTGTATTCGCGCGCTCACCGAAGCCCGGGCTGTGGGACCAGGCTTCGCGAAACATAAAAAGCACGCGGCGCGAAGGTCGCGGGTCAGAGTTCATCATGGAATAAGCCACATCGAATGCCGTGACGCCGCCGCCCCCAAATGTCTGTAGATTGGTGCGCGAGCCAAATCCACCCTGGGTGGTTTCGAACTCGAAATCGAACGCGTCGCCGAAGCCCGCCTGGGGGTCGAGATTTTTTATGATGTTGGCGAGTTCGGCAGGGTCCTTGCGCCAATCCAAACGTTCGGTGGGCCACGCCTTTTTGCCGCGGGCAGAGACTACGAACGCCTCATCGATGCCCGGGCGAATCACTCGATTAACCAGGTCAATCGCGGCGGCTTGCTGCTGCGAGAAGGTTCGCGGAGAGCACAACAGCACAATTCCAAGATGGAGCGGAAGATCCGCTCCCCGGTAAAGTTGCAGAGGCTGAACCTCCAGATTCGCATCGAGTACGGTGATCTGCTCCTTCGTGAGTCCGAGCACGGGGTCGCCGTGGGTATCCGTCGCGGAGATGAGCACGGGCACAAAATGCGGTGCTCGTGCGACTGCTACAGCAGGAGCAGCAGAATGGGCCGCCGGGTCCGCTACGGAAGAAGTAGCTCCGGTGAGGTCCGACTTTGGCGGAGTGGAGTCCTGCGCCAAAAGAGCCGTCGCAAGCAGAACAGCCACTATCAGGTACATCGCGGTAACGTGATTTTCTCGCATAGTTCGCCCCAAACGCGCAAGATGTTATCCGCGAAATCTAGGTCGAGCAATAGCTTTGTAGCAATTAGCGCAACTTACTGGAGTCAATTTTTCCACTTAGGGAATTCAGTCAAATCCCTAAGTCTTCTTTTGGGGAGGGGATCAGCTAACAATGTCGCGAAGCTACCTGCCGCGGCGCGACTTTCCGCCGGCCACTGCCTCTTCGGGCGTAGCCTTGGCCGCCGGCTTTTTCTTGCCTTCCATTTCGGCGAGGCTCTGCTTCAGTGCCGCCATCAGATCGACCACAGGCGCCATCTTCTTCGGCTTGTCGATCTCCACCACCTTGCCGCCTTCAAGCTTGGTCTGAATGAGTTTCTTGAGGTTTTCCTGGAAGCTGTCGTGATATTTCTCCGGATCCCATTCCGCGGCCAGGGCTTCGATCAGTTGGTGCGCGACCTTCACTTCCGCGTCTTTCAGTTCGACATCGGGGGCGCCGAAGCCTTCCACCTCGCGCACTTCCTCGGCGTAATACATGGTGTGCAGCATCATTCCGCCTTCGTGGGGGCGGAGGAACACTGTGTATTCCCGGTTGTGCATGGTCAGCTTGGCGATGGCCACGTAGTCGCTCTCTTCGAGCGCTTTGGTGAGTAAAGCGTAGGGGCGGCGGCCGGCTTCGTCGGGGATCATGTAGTACGAGGATTCGAAGTAGACCGGATCCACCTCGCTCGTCTTCACGAACTCGAGAATCTCCATGGTTTTCGCGGTGCGCGGCTCGATCTTCTTGATCTCTTCCGGTTCGACGACCACGTACTCGTCTTTACGGAATTCATAGCCTTTTACGATTTCGCTGCGCTCGACCACGCGGTTATCCGCAGGGCAGTAATATTGTTGTTTGACCCGCTGCAGGTCGGGCCGGTGGAGCATGTTGAACGAGATGCCGCTACTCCGGGCGCCCGAAAATAAGCGCACCGGCATCGAAATCAAGCCAAACGTCAAGTATCCAGACCAAACGGAGGCCGCCATTAGTTCACCTCAGACTCGAGAAGGCGCCAGAGCCGCGCCCAGCGTGGAGAGTGTAGCGCACGCGATCACCTTTTGGATGCAGCAACCTCGAGGGGTAATCCAGAGAAAAAGCACGATGGATTGGGTTCGTCGGAATTCGCCTCCCACGGGTTGTAGTTTGCAAGTTTGATTCCTGCCCCTGAGGGCCATGGAGAACTGCGGTTCGCTTGCTATGCGACTCATGACACTGGGTTTAATGCTGATCGGGCGAGCTTGGTGGGCGGACACCCCGGCGCGTTTGGGCGTTGTTTTGGCCATTACGCTGGTGTTTGCCGCCCTGGGACACCTTGTACGGGGGGTCACCCGGTCGGGAGCGGTGGCGGGTGCAGTCGTTTGCTTTGCGCTTTTCGCCGGAGCCGGTCCGGGAGCCTTTGGGACGCTGTTGTCGGTCTTCGCGCTGACCTGGGCGGCGACCCGGATCGGCCTCTCTCGTAAGCAGCGGCTGGGGACAGCCGAGCGTAGGGATGGCCGACGGGCTTCTCAGGTTCTGGCCAACGTCGGGGTCGCAGCGGTTTGCGCGATCGTTTATGGCGTTCTTGGATCCCCGCTGATGCTTTTCGCGATGACCGCCGCTCTCGCGGAAGCCGCAGCCGACACCGTCTCCAGCGAATGCGGACAAGGGCTCCGCGGGGAGGCACGGCTGATCACCACCTTTGAACGCGTACCCGCCGGCACCGACGGTGGAGTGACGCTTGCCGGGACTCTGTGCGGAATCATCGCTGCCGCTTTGGTAAGTCTCGCCAGCCAGGAAGCTGGATTGCTTCCCAGAGGCACATTCGGCATTCCCATGTCCGCAGGTATTCTCGGCATGCTCCTTGATAGCTGTCTCGGTGCCTTGTGCGAACGCCGGGGCTGGATGGGTAACGACGCCGTGAACTTCAGCAGCACGCTCTTCGCCGCACTGCTTGCCGCAGTCTTCGGCCATTTCCTGTCCTGACATTCAAACCCAGAGTCTTTCCTCACTGGTTCATGTCCCTCGGTACCTTGAGGCTCTGGTTACTACAAGCGACAATTTCTTAGTACTTCCCCTGGTGGTTACCGTCCCGAGGCCGTTGTTGGATCTAGTTCTGGAGTCCGCGGCGAGTCCGGCGTTTCTAAGGAAGCAATGAGGATCAAGACAGTCGTTATCGGATACGCCCTGGCTCTGGCATTGCTGCTGTTCGCGCAGCACCGCCCTGACGTCGCCCAGCCCACCAGTTTCACCGGCGTGGTGGATCTGACGCACCCCTTAAGTTCCCTGGAAAGCTGGAGGCTTGCGGCTTCCCCGGTTCGGCAGGCTTCCATCGTCGAGAAGATGCATTTGCGTCGCGCCTCGAACGCTGCTTCCTCCAACACCAGTATCGACGCCCCAGCGCATCTGGTGCGCGGTATGTGGACGGTGGATCAGATTCCGCCTGAGCGTCTGATCGCGCCGCTGTCGGTGCTGGATGTGACCAGCGAAGTTCGTCGCAATCCCGATTACGAAGTCTCGGTGGAGGACATCGCGCAGTGGGAACAGATTCACGGCGAAATTCCTCCCGGGTCCGTGGTTGTGGCCCGTACCGGCTGGGGAACGCGCTGGGATTCGCCGAAAGATTATCGCAATATCGACAAAAAAGGCGTCATGCATTTTCCGGGATACTCGGCGGATGCGGCGAAGTTTCTGGTCGAAGCCCGCCTGGCACTCGCGCTCGGAATTGATACGATGAGCGTCGACCCTGGATCCTCTCGTACGCTCGCGGTCCATCAATACACGTTGTCGCATAGCGT
>Ga0307478_10000784_pt1 | contig 30326 bp, 32 predicted proteins | sample atmos_gasesECM4C_2_FD_203713 | JGI IMG/M metagenome (GOLD analysis project Ga0307478, IMG submission 203713) | Hardwood forest soil microbial communities from Morgan-Monroe State Forest, Indiana, United States - atmos_gasesECM4C_05 | ecosystem: Environmental > Terrestrial > Soil > Temperate...
ATCAAACGAACGTCCTGTTCGTTGGCCAGGTTGTGAATGACGATACCCGCACCCAGGAAGAGTTGGGCTTTGAAGAACGCGTGCGTGAGGAAGTGCAGGATGCCGGCGTCGTATGCGCCGATGCCGACCCCCATGATCATGTAGCCGATCTGCGACATCGTCGAGTAGGCCAGGATCCGTTTGATGTCCCACTGGGCGCAGCCGAGGATCGCTCCCGTGATCGCGGTCAGCGCGCCGATCGAACCGACCAGCACGCGCGCATCGCTCGAAGCGTTCCATAACGGCGCGCAACGCGCGATCAGGTAGACGCCGGCCGTGACCATCGTGGCGGCATGGATCAGCGCCGACACCGGAGTCGGGCCTTCCATCGCGTCGGGAAGCCAGGTGTGCAGCGGGACTTGCGCCGATTTGGCCGCGCAGCCGATGAACAGCCCGAGGCAGACCGCGAAGAGTTCACCGGGCGAGAACTTGGAGACGTGCGAGAACACGTCGCCGTAGCCGATTGCACCGATCTTGGCGACGATCACGAACACCGCGTAGAGGATGCCGATGTCGCCGACGACGTTGATGACGAACGCCTTGCGCGATGCGGCGACCGCCGACGGCCGCTCGGTGTAGTAACCGATCAGCAGGTAGGACGCGAGGCCGACGAGGCCCCAGCCGACGAGCAAACCCACGAAGTTGTCGGAGAGCACCAGCGTCAGCATCGCGAAGATGAAGAAATTCAGGTAGGCGAAGAACCGCGCGAACGCTTTGTCGCCGGCGAGGTAGCCGATCGAGTATACATGGATCAGGAAACCGACACCGGTGATGATCATCGTCCAGATCAGCGCGATGCGATCCCACTGTAGGCCGAACACGAATTGCGGCAGCCAGGCAAAGAGCGCTTGATGCGCGCCGGCTCCGGTCGTCGCATCGTTCCACGACGCCAGCGCCGCGATGAACGAAACCCCGACCAGCGCCGACCCGATCGGCCCCGCCAGGCTCTTCAGTTGCGGCCCAAACGCCCAGAGCACCACCGCCCCAAAGAGCGGCAGCAGCCAAACAAGAAACAGCAACGGATAATCTTGCATGGTCAGCCCTTGAGCGTCGCCACTTCGTCGACGTCGACGAAGGTGGTCTTGCGGAAGACGATCACGACGATGGCGAGGCCGATGGCGGCCTCCGCAGCGGCGACGGTGATCACGAGGAAAGCGAAGATGTGCCCGTCGTTGTTCGCCCACGAGCGCGCGAACGTGACCAGCGCGAGGTTCGCCGAATTGAACAGCAGCTCGATCGACATCAGTTGGATGAGCGGGTTGCGGCGCACGATGACCCCGACGACCCCGATGAAGAACAGGATCGCCGAGACGGTGATGTAGGCTTCGACCGGCGCATTCATCGTGAGATGGGCTCCCGTGGCGGGCTGATCGGCTCGCGTGTGCGTTTGGGGGGCCGGCGAGCCGTCGTGGTTTCGTCGCCGGCCAGCAGCACGACGCCGATGATCGCGACCATCAGCACGAAGGCCGTCACTTCAAACGGCAGCAGGTTGCGCGTGAAGAGCGCGGTGCCGAAGTCGGCCACCGAGCCGAAGACGTTCGCCTCGCCCGTGGCGCCCGCGATCGTGGCCGGTGCGAACACCGTTCCGGCGACCGCCGCGACGATCGCGCCGAAACCGATCAGACCGAAGATCATGGCCGGAACGAGGGCCCGCGGCATGCGGTTGGGTCCCGGCTCGAACGGCTTCGTGCCGCTCGAAAGCAGCGCGATGACGAACACGAACAGGATCAGGATCGCGCCGCTGTACACGACGATCTGCATCACGGCCAGGAATTCCGCGTGCAGGGTGAGGTACGTGATCGCGAGCGCAATGAAGTTCAGCAGCAGGCCGACCACGCTGTACACCGGCTTCTTCGCGGTCACCGTGAAGATCGCGCTCCCGATCATCACGAGCGAGAGAATGACAAAGGCGATCATCCGGCGAGCCCTCGACGCTGCCCCTTGAGGATCGTCCCGCGGTGCGTGGCTTCATAGCCGGTGGCGATGTCGACGGTCGACTTCACGTGGCTGACCGTGCCGAGATCCGAGGGGATGCCGTTGGGACGCTCGTCGGGCGCCGAGCCGACGCCGGCCTCGGGCGGCACGAGTAGCCGGTCTTTCGCGTACACGAACGCGCCCCGCCGATAATCCGCCATCTCGAAGCGCGGCGTCAACACGATCGCGTCGGTCGGGCACGCTTCTTCACACAGGCCGCAAAAGATGCAGCGCAGCTCGTCGATTTCGTAACGCGCGGCGAAGCGTTCGCCGGGCGAGTGGCGGTCGACGGGGGTGTTCTCGGCGCCGATCACGGTGATCGCGTTGGCCGGGCACGAAATCGCGCACAGCTCGCAGCCGATGCAGCGTTCCTTGCCATCGGCGTAACGGCGCAACTCGTGCAGTCCGTGAAAGCGCGGCGCGTGTTGCTTCTTGATCGACGGATATTCGATCGTCGGCTTCTTCACGAACATGAAGTGAAACGTGGTCATGAAGCCCCGGACGAGCGCCATGACATTGAAGAGGTTCTTCCGCCGGTCGACGCTCATCCGCGCACTGCGATGATGACGGCCGTAACGACCAGGTTCAGTGTGGCCACCGGTAAGAGCACCTTCCATCCGAAGTCCATCAGACGATCGTAGCGCAGGCGCGGGAGCGTCGAGCGCAACCAGATATAGAAGAACAAGAACGCACCGGCCTTGATCAGGAACCACACGAGGCCGATCCACGGATTGCCTGCGGGCCCGAAGAGCGGGTTCCAGCCGCCGAGAAACAGCAGCGTCGCCAGGCACGACACCGTAATCATGTTCAGATACTCGGCGATGAAAAACAAGCCGAAGCGCAGGCCGGAGTACTCGGTGTGAAACCCGCCGACGAGTTCGGTTTCGGCTTCCACCAGATCGAACGGCGCGCGGTTGGTTTCCGCCACCGCCGTGATGAGATAGATCAAGAATCCGACGATCTGCGGCACGATGAACCACACGCGCGCCTGCGAGTTGACGATTGCGGCAAGCGACGTTGAGCCGGTGAGAATGAGCACGCCGATGACCGACATCGACATCGAGAGCTCGTAGGAGATCATCTGCGCCGTCGAGCGCACCGAGCCCAGCAGCGGAAACTTCGACCCCGAGGCCCAGCCGGCAAGCGAGATCCCGTAAACGCCGATCGAGGTCAGCGAAAAAATGAACAGGACACCCGCGTTGACGTCACCGACGCTGTACGCGCCGCCCGCGTCGCCGGTGAACGGGATGATCGCATACGTTCCCATCGCGGTGATCAGCGAGATGAACGGCGCCAGCTTGTAGATCAGCGGATCGGCCGTGTTGGGCGTGAGATCTTCCTTGAACATCATCTTGAGCGCGTCGGCGGCAGGCTGCATCATGCCCCATGGGCCGACGCGATTCGGACCGGGTCGAAGCTGCATCCACGCCATGATCTTCCGCTCGGCGAGCATCGAGTAAGCGAACGTCGTGACGACGATCAGTAGCAAGATCGCCGACTTGATCAGCACGATGACCCACAGCGGCACGGCCGCAATCGCCGCGTTCACGCCTGGACCTCGAGCAGCGCATGCGCGCTGCGTTTGCCGGCGACATGGACGTTGACCGCGCCGCGCAACGCGTTGAGCGGCGCGGTGGGAAGGCCTTCGACCAGCACCACCGCGCCCTCGGGCACGTGCTCGTCGAGCACGACGGCCAGGCCGTCGATGCGCCCGCGGTCGGGTCCGGCAACGTCGATGCGGTCGCCGCGCCCGAGCTTCATCTGGGCCGCCGTTCGCGGATGGATCGAGGCTTGCGGAGCGATGCGCAGGGCGCTGAGGGTCGCATCGTGCGCCATCGTGCCGCCGCCGCTGAAGATGTTGGCGGCGACGATCACGCGCAGCGTTTCGCTCTCGACGAGCGCGCGCGGTGGGATCTTCTCGGGTTCGGGCATCTCGGGAATCGCCGGGACCTGCGAGACGAGAACGCCGATGCGCCGCTCGATCTCATCGGCCGCGGGCAACTGCACGCCGAGCGCTTCAGCAAGCGCGACGAGCATGTCGCCGTCAGCCCACGCTTCACCCGGTGCCGGCACGCCGGCAACGACCGGTAGCACGTCGCCGGCCAGGTTCGTCGTCGTGCCGCTCTTCTCGAACGCGCTGCATGCCGGCAGCACCAGCGTCGCGAGTGCGGCCGTTTCCGTCATGAACAGGTCGCTCACTACGACGAACGGCGTCTTCTTCAACGCCTCGATCGCAAGTTCGCGGTCGGGCCAATGCAGCACCGGGTTCACTCCTAGCAGCGCGAGCGTGGACAGCTTGCCGGCACGGCCCGCTTCGAGCATCGCTTGCGTGCCCAGTGCGCCATCGCGCGGAAACATGCCGACCGCTTCGGCACCGCGCGCATTCGGCTGTTCGCCGAGCACGAAGGTGTGGAGCTTCGTGCCTTCCGGCAGCTCCGTTACCCATTTTTTCACCGCGGCGCTTTCGTTCGCGGGCACGCCGTCCCACACCAGCGCGATGCGCTTGGCGTTTTTCGGCACCGCGTTCACCGCATCGCCAAACGTCGCGGCGTGTACGCTGCGCATACCGCGGGACGCGGCTTGGTCGCCGACCACGATCAGCGTTGCGCCCTTGCGGCGCACGGCCTTGCGAATGCGCAGATCGAGCACCGGCGCAAGTTGCGCGGGCGAACGGCCGAACGTGATGATGCACTCCGCGTTCTCGAGATCGACGTGTGTTCCGCCCGTCGCGCCCGGGAAGGCATGATGCTGGCCGCTGCTGCGCCAGTCGAGGTTTTCGACGCCGAGCGCGCGGTGGATGTGCTGCAGCAAGAACGCTTCTTCGTTCAAGAGCCGGCCGCCGCCGACGACGCCGGCGGAGCCGGCACCGTTCTTCGCGATGCCTTCGCGCAGCGCGGTCTTCCAGAGCATGATCGCGTCGTCCCAGCCGATTTGCACCCACTCGCCGTTCTGACGGTAGAGCGGTTGCGTGAGCCGGCGGTCGTCTTTCACGTAGCCGACGTTGTAGCGGCCACGATCGCACAGCCAGCCATCGGAGATCGCGTTGTCTTCTTCCACGCTCATCGTGCGCTGAACCATCGAAACGCGCGCATCGACGTGCATCTGGCAGCCGACGCTGCACTGCATGCAGGTGGTCGTCGTGCGGTGGTTGTCCCACGGCCGCGACTTGAAACGATAGGTTTTCGAAGTCAGCGCGCCGACCGGACACAGCTCCGTGACGTTACCGCTGAAATCCGAGTGATACGGCTCGCCGGTGGCGGTTGCGATGATCGCGTGAGCGCCGCGGTCATCGGTGCGCAACGACTGCTCGCCGGTGATGATCTCATCGAAGCGCACGCAGCGCAGACAGAGCACGCAACGTTCTTCGTCGAGCACGATCGTCGGCCCGAGATCAACGGCCTTGGGCTTCGATGATTTTGCATCCGCGAGGCGCGAGGCACCTTGCCCGTAGGCCATCGCGTAATCTTGCAGATCGCATTCGCCGCCCTTGTCGCAGATCGGACAATCCAGCGGGTGATTGATCAGCAGCAGCTCGAGAACCGCGCGCCGGCCCTCGTTCGACATCTTGCTCTGGGTGTGCACGACCATCTTGTCCGCCACCGGCGTGTTGCACGCGATCTGCAGCTTCGGCGTGCCCTCGATCTCGACGAGGCAAATGCGGCACAAGCCCGCCGGCCCGAGCTTGGGATGATAGCAGTACACCGGAACGTCGCGCTGGATCAGCTTCGCGGCTTCGACGACGAGCGTGCCCTTCGGCACGGTGATCTCGATGCCGTCGATCGTCAGCGTGACCTGATCGGTCGCGGGAAGGGTCGCGCTCATTAGCTAGCCACCTGTTGAGCACTGCGCACGTAAGCGCGGAACTGGTCTTCGAACCGATTGAGCACCGAGCCGAAGAACGGTTCGATCGAATCGCCGAGCGCACACAGATTCAACCCGGTGATCTGATGGCATGCCGATTTGAGGATGTCGACGTCCGAATCGAGGCCGCGCCCGTCGAGAATGCGCTCGAGCGTTTTCTGGATCCAGCTGCCACCCTCGCGGCACGGCGTGCATTGCCCGCACGATTCGTGCGCGTAGAAGCGGATCAGCGCGTACGACGCCTTCACGAAATCGGTCGTATCGTCGAACACGACCATCGCGCCCGAACCGAGCATCGAGCCGGCCTTCGAGATCGTGTCGAAATCGTAGCTGAGATCGAGGTGCTCGGGGAACAAACACGCCGACGAACCGCCGCCGGGTTGCACGCCCACGAGCGTACGGCCGTCGCGCAGCCCGCCCGCGCAGTCTTCGATGAGCTGCCGGATCGTGGTGCCCAGCGGAACTTCGTAGTTGCCCGGTTTCTTCACGTGACCCGAAACCGACACGACCTTGAAGCCCGGCGAACGCTCGGGGCCGGCCTTCGCAAACCACTCGGCGCCGTTGCGCAGAATGTAGGGCAGATATGCGAGCGTCTCGACGTTGTTGACGACCGTCGGCTCGCCGTAAAGCCCCTTGATCGCCGGGAACGGCGGCTTGAGCCGTGGCTCGCCGCGTTTACCTTCGAGCGAGTTGAGCAGTCCGGTTTCCTCGCCGCAGATGTAGGCGCCGGCACCGCGGTGGATCGTGAATTCGAGATCGTAGTCGCCGCCGCAGATCCCCTTACCGATGTAGCCCGCCGCGCGCGCTTGTTTCACCGCGTCGCGCATGATCTCGAAGCCGTCTTGGAACTCGCCGCGAATATAGATGAACGCGTGATGACAGCCGATCGCGTAGGCACCGAGCAAGATGCCTTCGATGATCTGGTGCGGCGTCTGCTCGAGCAGCATGTGATCTTTGAACGTGCCGGGTTCGGCCTCATCGCAGTTGCACACGAGGTAGCGCGGGCGGCCGTTGTCGGGAAGAAACGACCACTTGCGGCCGGTCGGGAAACCTGCGCCCCCGCGGCCGCGCAGGTTCGAACCGGTCGCAAGTTCCCGTACGGCTTTTTGGCCGAGTTCTTTCACCGCGCGTTCGAGCTGCACGTACCCGCCCGTCGAGCGGTACACCTCGATGTCGCGCAGGTTGAGCTCGCCGATGCCTTTCGTCAGCACCTCGACGACCGGGCTAGCCATTTAGTGGTGTCCTCCGTCTCCGGTCGAGGGCCGCAATTGCGGTTCGTGCGCGAGCCGCTCGTTCGAGCGCGCGGCAAAGGCCGTATCGCTTACGATCCGGTCGAGCATGATCACGCCGCTGCGATCGCCGACGCCGCCGGCGTTGTTCGGGTTGGAAACGCCGACACCGCCGGCCGATTTGCGGCCCGTCTCGGCTTCGACCTTCCAGCGACGTTCCGGTGCTTTGGTCTGCGGGCGCGGTTTGACGTCGTACGTACCGGCGCGCATCGCGGCCAGCATGTCGTCGATCATCTTCGGCGTGAGATCGTACTTGAAGCGCAGGTTCACTTGCATGCACGGCGCGCGATCGCACGATGCGAGGCACTCGACTTCTTCATAGGAGAACAAGCCGTCGGCGGTCGTCTCCAGGTGTCCGATGCCGAGGTGCTCGCGGAAATAGGCCATGATCTCCTCGGCACCGTTCATCAGGCACGAGAGGTTCCGGCATACCTGGAGCATGTAGCGTCCGACGGGCTTACGATAGAACAGCGTGTAGAACGAGATCGTCGACTCGACGACCGAGAGCGGTTGCCCGAGCAAATGCGCGATCGCCGCGAGGGCGTTCGGCGACGTGTACCCTTCGTGTTCCTGGAACAGGTGCGCCAGCGGAATCAGCGCGCTGCGCGAATCTTCGTAGAGGCCGATCAGCTCTTCGCATTCCGGCTTCAGCTTGACGAACAGCTCATCGAAGAAGTTGCCCGGCCGCGCGATATACGGATCCCAATCGGCAACGCGTTCGTTGTCGCTATCATGAACGGCACTCATTTGAAAGGCACTCCGCCCCGTTTGTCATCCCGAGCTTCTCGAGAGACAACCGCAATTGTCAAGCTTAGTCGCCGTCCCTCGACAAGCTCGGGATGATACTGGCAAACTCCATAACCCATTATCTATCGACCTCACCGAAGACGGGGTCGAGCGAACCGATCATTACGACCATGTCGGCGATGAACTCGCCGACCGCGATCTTCTTCAGCACTTGCAGGTTGTACATCGAGGGCGGACGGGTGCGCACGCGCCACGGCCGGTTGTCGCCGTTGGAGACGATGTAGTAGCCGAGTTCGCCGCGCGGGCCTTCGATCGCCTGATAGACGTCGCCCGGCGGAACGCGGAACGATTCGCTGACGATCTTGAAATGGTGGATCAGCGCTTCCATCGAGAGCGCGATCGTCTCTTTGGGCGGCGGCGCGAATTTGGTGTCGGCGATCTGGACCGGACCGGGCGTATCGAGGTGCTTACGCGCCTGCTCGACGATCCGCATCGACTGATCCATTTCGTCGAGGCGAACCATGAAGCGCGCGTAGGCATCGCCTTCCGTCCGCGTGACCACGTCGAACTCGTAGTTTTCGTAGCCGCTGTATGGGAACGCGCGCCGCACGTCGTACGGTACGCCGGCCGCGCGCAGCGAAGGTCCGGTGATGCCCCACGCGATCGCGTCGTTGGCATTGAGGATGCCCACGTCGATCATGCGGTCCTGAAGGATCGGGTTCTTCTGCAAGAGCGCCCGCAGATCGCGCATCCGCGGATAGTACATCGCGATCAGCTCGTCGACTTTGCGCAGAAAACCCTCGGGCAAATCGTCGCGCAATCCACCGATGCGCAGGTAGTTCGGATGCATCCGCGCGCCACCCGAGAGTTCGGTGAGATCGAGGATGCGTTCGCGCAGATCGAAAGCGTAGAAAAAGCCCGAAATCGCGCCCAGATCGATGCCGCCCGTGCCGAGCCAGACGCAGTGCGAGGCGATGCGGTGCAGTTCGCACAGCAGCACGCGGGCATGCTGCGCGCGCACCGGGATATCGCCCGAAATGCCGAGCAGCTTCTCGACGCCCATCACATAGCAGCATGCGTTGGAGAGCGGCGAGAGGTAGTCCATCCGTTCGATGACGGTCGATGCTTGCGTCCAGAAGAGGTTCTCGGCCGACTTCTCGATGCCGGTGTGCAGGTAGCCGATCTCGGGATCGGCGCGCATCACCGTCTCACCCTCGAGTTCGGTGATCACTTGCAGCACGCCGTGCGTCGACGGATGCTGCGGCCCCATCGAGATGACCATGCGGCCGTCGCCGCTGGGCGCGATCTCTAGGCCGGGTGCGACGGCGATGTCGGTCATTGCGCGTCGTCCTTCACGGCTTGTCCCCGCGCGATCGCGATTTGGCGCTGCAGTGCGGCGGCGGTGCGCCCCGAAGCGGGCGTTCCCGCGGCAACGTTGGATTTGAGCGCAAACGACGGGCGCGGCGTTTTCTCGCGTCCGGGCCCGCGCAGCGGGTAATCCTTGCGCAACGGATAGCCTTCCCATTCGACGGGCATCTGGATACGGCGCAGATCGGGGTGGCCCGAAAACGTCACGCCGAACAGATCGTACACTTCGCGTTCCGGCCAATCGGCGGCCGGCCACAGATCGGTCATCGTCGGCACGACCGGATCGTTTTCCGGAACGCCGCACAGCACGCGCACGCGTTCCGGTTGTCCGATCTGCGCGAGCGTGGTCGACGTGCTCGCGAGTTTGATCAGATGATAAACGACGTCGAGACGCGGCTCACGGCCCGGATAGTCGGCGCCGCCGATATCGATCAGCATCGTGAAGCCTTCGCTGCGCAGACGCTCGAGCGTCGCGCGCACGTCGGCCGGCGTCACGCGAATGACGCGGGCGTCGCCGATATCGGCCCGAACGGCAGTCGGGTCGAGGGCGGTGCCCCCGGCCGGGGGAGTTTGGGAGCTCGGCATGGATGTCGGCCTCTAGGCTCGCGCGAGGATCCCGCCGCGACCGCCTTGGCGTATCTGCTGCTGGATGAGGTTGACGGCGTAGAGCAAGCCGTCGGGCGTCGGTGGACAACCCGGAACGTACACGTCAACGGGGACGATGGTGTCGACGCCCTGCACGATGGCGTAATTATCGAACACGCCGCCGGAGGACGCGCACGCGCCCATCGAGATCACCCACTTCGGATCGGCCATCTGCTCCCACAAGCGCCGCACGACCGGCCCCATTTTTTGCGCCACGCGGCCGGAAACGATCATCAAGTCGGCCTGCCGCGGCGACGCACGAAAAACTTCGGAGCCGAAGCGCGCGATGTCGTATTCCGCAGCCGTAGCGGTCATCATCTCGATCGCGCAGCAGGCGAGTCCCATCGTCAGCGGCCAGACGCTCGAAGATTGCGCCCAGCGCGCAACGTCGTCGAGTTTGGCCAGGAAAAACTGGCCGGGCATGTCGTTTACCGCCACTGAAAGCCTCCGCGTCGCCACACATATGCATATCCGATGGCGAGCACGACGACGAACGACACCATCTCGACCAAACCGAAATACCGCAGTTGATGCATCTGCACCGCCCACGGATAGAACGACGCCGCCTCTACATCAAAGATCACGAACAGCATCGCGATCAAATAAAATCGGACCGGAAACCGCCCCGCTACTTCAGAGGTCGGTTCGACGCCGCATTCGTAGGCCTCACTCTTGACCGGATTCGGCTTCTTGCGTCCGATCAAACCCGGTAACGTGCAAAAAAGCAGTGCGGCGATGAAGGCAACGAGGAGATAGAGCGCGACCGGACCATAGGGGGTCATAGATGTGAAAAACTTCACGAAACGGGTGCGGAGCGCCTTCGCCCTCGGACTGACTGCTTGCGCGCTCGCAGCATGCACACTCGGCCCCAACGGACTAGGCGCATCCGGTTATGGGACCGTCACCGGACGCGTTGTGGATACCGATTCACTGCAGCCGATTTCCGGTGCCACCATTACGATTGGGAACATTGTTGCCGTCACCGCGGCCATCGACCAAGGCGCGTTCGCATTGCGTAACGTGCCGCTCGGCACGCACACGATCGCGATCTCCGCGGTAGGCTGGAAAAGCTATACCGGTCAGGTCACCGTCGTGAAGGATTCGGGGGCCGATACGGGCGTGATCGGGTTACCGTCTTCGCTCAGCCGCTGACCCGGCGGCCGGCCGCCGCCAGGTCGATGGCAAAGCCGGCCACCACCAAGAGCGCCTGGTCGGCACGTTGGGCGATAGAAGCATTCGTGCGGCCGAGCTGATCCCGGAACAGCCGCCCGAGCGCGGTCGGCGGCACCACGCCCCAGCCGGCCTCTTCACTTACGAAGATCACGTCGGCCGCGAGGCTCTCGAGCGCCGGGAGCAGGGCCGCTGCCCGCCGCTCGAGTTCGGCCGCGGCGGCGACCGGGTCGCGCTCGGGCAGGTCGCCGAGCGCCAGGAGCTGGGCCGAGAGCCATGTCCCGAGCGAGTCGATGACGAGCACCTCACCGGGCTTGGCCGCGGCCAAGGTTTCCACCAGCGTGGGGCCGGTGCGCTCGTTGGTCTCGATGGTCGCCATGCCCGGGCGCGCCGCCCGGTGCCGCTCGATACGCCGCGCCATCTCCGGGTCGTGCGGATCGGCTTCATAGGTGGCGATGTAGAAGGCGACGCGTTCGCCCTCGCGCGCCAGTTCGAGGGCGAACGCGCTCTTGCCCGAGCGCACCGGCCCCGTGATCAAAACGATCATGTGCGCCGGTGCGCGGCCAGAAAACGCGTGATGATGTCGACCGGCGTCGCGAAACCGATCGCGCGCTCGTCGTCGAAACGCGACTCGGCGAGACCGATCACCTTGCCCGTCGCGCCATCGAACACCGGGCCGCCCGACTCGCCCGGAATGATCGGCACGTCGATCTCCATCGTGCCGTTCCGCACGCTCGCAACGTGGCCGGTATACAAGGAAACGACCGTGTCGAGGTGCTCGTCTTCGAACGCATCGGGAATCGGATAGCCGAGCACGCCGACCTCACGCCCCGCAACTACCGCCGACATGTCGCCCAAGCTGACGGCTTTGAGGTTGGGGGTCGGGATCTCGAGCAACGCGAGATCGTCGTCATCGTCGCTCACCGCGACGACGCGCAACGGTACCGCCCTGCCCGTATCACCCGTTTTCGCGCGAAGATCGCGCGCACCGGCCACCACGTGCGCGTCGGTGAGAATGCGCGAACCCCACGCGCCGCTCTCGATGATCGCGCCGCTGCCATAGGCTTCGTCCCACTTGCCCTTGCGCTTGGGATCGTCGGCTGGAATCCGCATCGTGATCAGCACGACCGACGGGTGCAGCCGCTGGTAGAGCTGCGTGTAGGCGGGCGTCCCGGCACCGGGTTGCGCGCCGCGCGCGCACGCCGACAACGCGACGATCGTGAAGAGCGCAACATGGCGCAGCGGAGACATCAGGCCGAACGCGCGGTGTCCAGACGCGCGACGATCGCCGCGCGCAGGCGATCGATTCCGTCGTTGGCCGTGGCGCTCACCAGGATCGCGTCCGGCGGCAAGGCCGCGCGCGCGGCTTCGTCGAGACGATCGATCTTGTTGCATACGAGGAGCGCCGGCTTGTCCGCGAGGTGCAGTTCGCCCAGGATCGTTTCCACGCTCGCGCGCTGACGCGGCCAATCCGGGTTCGATGCGTCGACGACGTGCAGCAGGATATCCGCCACGTCGAGTTCCTCGAGCGTGGCGCGAAACGCGTTGATCAGTTCCTTCGGCAGCGCGGTGATGAACCCGACGGTGTCGGCGAGCCGGATGCTGCGGCCGTCACCGATATAGACGCGGCGCAACGTCGGATCGAGCGTCGCAAACGGCTGATCGGCGACGAACGCGTTCCCGCCCGTCCCCGCAAGCCGGTTGAGCAGCGATGACTTGCCGACGTTGGTGTACCCAACCAGTGCGACGTAGGGATCGCGGCCGCCGCCGGAGCGCCGGGTGGCGCGCTGTTTACGCACCTCGTCGAGTTGGCGGCCGAGCAACGTCACGCGCGCCGCGATCTTGCGGCGGTCGACTTCGAGCTTCGTTTCACCCGGACCGCGCGTGCCGACGCCGCCGCCCAGTCGCGAGAGCGCGATGCCCGAACCGATCAAGTTGGATTGCCGGTAACGCAACTGCGCGAGTTCGACTTGCAACTGCCCTTCGCGCGAACGTGCGTGCTGCGCGAAGATGTCGAGGATCAACATCGTGCGATCGACGATCGGAAGCGGCACGGCCTTTTCGAGGTTGATGCGCTGGCGCGGGCGCAGATCGTTGAACACCATCAGCACGTCGGCGTCGAGTTCTTTCGCGCGCTCCGCGATCTCACGCGCCTTGCCGCTACCGACGAGCGTGACGGGGTCGACATGCGGCAGCTTTTGGATCACCTCGCCCACGATCACCACACCGGTCGCGCGCGCAAGCGCGGCAAACTCCGCGAATTCGGGCGCCAGCGGTGCCGTGCGATCGCTCAAGTCGACGGCGACGAGCAGCGCTCGCTGCGGACGCGGCGCGACCGTATTCAGACGTGGGTGGAGTTGAAGATCCGGATCAGCCATGCGAGTCCGTCGTTGTAGCGGGGACCGGGTCGCTCGAGAATCGCCGGGTCCGGGAGATAGGCAACATGGTGCTCGCGGACGGCGCGCAGCGCGTTCCACGGGGGGCGATCGAGCACGGATTGCAACTGTACCGTCGGATCGGCAATCAGCACGTCGGGTTGCATCGCGATCAGCGCTTCGGCGCTATACGCTCCATAGGCGGCTTGCAGGTGCGCCGCGTTGACCCCGCCGGCAAGCTCGACCAGCTTCGCGATGTAGGATCCGTCGCCGGCCGTGAAGATCGGGGCTGTCCCGAGAAGCACGAACGCGCGCAGCGGTGCTGCCCGCTTGCGCACGGTTCGCATCAACGCGGTGGTTCGCCCGCGCAGGCGGTCGGCGAGCGCGTGCGCCGCGTCGTCGCGGCCGGTCAGCAAGCCCAACGCTTCGATGTCGCCGAAGATGTCGTCGAACCCCTCGTCGTTGAGCAGCACCGTGCGAATGCCCGACTTGCGCACCGCGGCTGCCGGTGTGGATTGCGAGGCGATGCCGACGACGACGTCGGGCCGCAAACGCACGATCCGTTCGACATCGGCGGAAGCGAAGTTCGCGACGACCGGTAGCCGGGCCGCGATCTTCGGATAGTCGGTATATTGCGAAACGCCCACGACCATCGGGCCGGCACCGATCGCGAACAAATCTTCGGTCAGCGACGGCATCAGCGAGACGATGCGGCGCGGAAGGTCGACGCGCGGCGGCGCAGCCGATGCGCAACCGGCGATCGCGAGCGCAACGGCAAGCGCAAGAGCGCGTACGAAGGACACTCGCAGGCGATACGCCGGGCAGGTCGCCGGGCCTGCGCCGCACAACTCCGGCCGTACTCGCGTGAACGGGAAGCCGGTTTGAATCCGGCACGGTCGCGCCACTGTATGCGGGGAGCCGCCGGCACGTCACTCCGATTCGTTGGGGGAAGGCACCGGCCCAAGGCACCGATCCGCAAGTCAGGATACCGAGCCCGCGAGTAACTACAGCACTTCCGCCTCGCGAAAAGGTTGGTACCGGTCATGAATTCCCTTCAACGCACGTGTGCGCTGCTGGCGCCGTGCGTTCTCAGCGTTGCCCTGCTCTCCGCGCCCGCGCTTGCCGCAACCCAAACGGCGCCGTCTCCCGCCCCTTCCGCCTCGGCGCTGCCCGAAATCGGCAACGTCACGACGAGCGATCGGCGGAACGAGCCGATCGCGAACACCACGCATCCCACCTTCGTCGTCGATCGCAACACGATCGAGGCGTTCGGCTCGCTCACGATCGGCGATGCGCTGGCGAACGTTCCCGGCATCGACTTCTTCTCGTATGGCCCGTTCGGCGCGCAGAACAACTACGGTATTCGCGGCACGACGTCGGCCCAAACCCTCATCTTGCAAGACGGCATGCCGATCGCGGCGGGTTCCAGCGGCACGGTCGATCTCGGTTCGCTCTCGACGATCGGCGTGCAGCGCATCGAGGTCGTCGAAAGCGGCAGCTCGACGCTCTACGGCAGCGGCGCGACCGGCGGCGTGATCAACATCATCACGTCGGTCGAAGCCCAGCCATACCTGCGCTACTCCGACGCCACCTACGGCAATCAAGACATCGCCGCGCAAGCCGGCGTGGGCGGCCTCGCCGTTTCGTTCGAACGCCACACCGCGACGAACATCTTCGACTATCCGGCATTCAACTACGCCGGCGGAAACGCAACGCCCGCCGGAACGCGCGTCAACGACGCCGCGCAGCAAACCGTCGCGCGCATCTCATATCTCGCGCAACTCGGCGCGGGTTGGACGGCCCACTTCGCCGCGGGCGACAGCGGAATCAACATCGGCGTTCCCAGCGGGCTGTCGTTCCTGACGCCCTACGCGCAGCTAGGCACGAACCGCACCGACGGACTGCTCGACCTCTCGCACACCGCCGGTCCGAGCACGATCGACCTCACGCTCTCCAGCGTTGCACAAAAACTGCAATACATGGACACGCTGGCCGATCTCACTGGCGGCGGCCCGGGCTTCGGCCAGCAAAACACGTTCGACGCGCGTTCGCAAGCCTCGCTCCGCTACACGATTTCCGCCGCAAAAAGCGACCTCGCGGCCGGCATCGACCTCGCGCGCGAAACCGCACTGATTACGTCCCCGCCGCCGACACCCGCAGTCGGCGCAGCACAATCACAGGCGGCGGCTTACGCGCAAGTCGGCTACAATGTGGGTTCCGCCCTGCGGCTCGTATTCGGCGTGCGCGGCGAGAACGACACGCCGGCTGGCGGCGTAGTCGCGCCCTCGTTCGGTACGCGTTTGCACCTAGGCGCCGCGCAGCTCAGTGCCAACGTCAGCGAATCGTACGGCGTTCCAACCCTCAGCGAGCGTTATTACCCGGGCTTCTCAAATCCGAACTTGCTGCCCGAAAGGCTCTCCAACTACGATACGACGTTGTCATTCCCGCACATTGGAGGCGGCATATCCTTCGGCTACTTCGGCCGCGACGGTTCGAACTTGATCGTGTCCTCATCACCGACGTACATTCCGTTCAACGCTTCACGCGCGTCGGTAAACGGCTTCCAGATCACTGCCGCCACACCGCCATTCGCTGGACTCCGTCTTTCGGCGAGCCTGACGAATCTCTATCGCGCCATCGACACCTCAACCGGCATGCGCTTACCCAACACGCCACCGGTCATCGCGACGCTCGGCATCGAGCGCCCGTTCGATGCCGGCAAACTCGCCTTCGGGGCGCACTTGCGCATCGTCGGCTCATCACCCGACGTACCGAACTTCGGCGGCGGCGCGCCGTTTGCCGACCCCTACGACGGCTACACCACCGCCGACGCGTATCTGCGCTACCGCATCACCACATCCGCGATCATCTCCGCGCGCGTCATGAACCTCACCAACCAACGCTACGCACCGATCTTCGGCTACCCCGCCCCCGGCCGAACCCTACAACTAGAACTCGCCACCCGCTAACCGCTGCCCTCACCGTCTAGCCTCTGTCACCCCGAGCAAAGCGCCCGCAGGGCGCGTCGTCGAGGGGCCGCCGCAGTCAGGCTTAGTGGCTGTCCCTCGACGACGCGCCCTGCGGGCGCTTTGCTCGGGATGACAGAGGGCGTGACGGTGGGTGGGGCGTGTTACCAGGCGCGGGACCAGGGGGGGCCTGGGTGGGCGGCGTCGCGCAGGGCGGCGTTGATGCCGGCGCGAGCCTCGACCACGCGCGCGGCGATCCAGAGGACGTCGCTGACGCGGTTGAGGTAGGCGAGGACGTTAGGCTGGACGATGCCGCCGCCGGTCACGTAACGGACAGCGGCGCGTTCGGCACGGCGCGCGATCGCGCGTGCCATATCGAGCGCAGCCGAACCGCGGTACTCGCCGGGGATCGACCAATCGCGCAACACCCCAGGCTCGGACTCCAGGCGTTCGACCAGCGCATCGAGCCGAGCCACCATCTCGCCGCCGATCTCCGGAATCGGTTTGCGCGATTCGGGCTTCGTTGAGATCGCCGAGCCGACCGCGAAAAGCTCGCGCTGAATCAGGCGCAGTTCGGCCGTGATCTCCACGTCCTCGCACAGCGTGCGCGCAAGCCCGATCGTCGTGTTCAACTCATCGATCGCGCCGTACGCTTCGACGCGCGCATCGGCTTTCGAGACGCGGCCGCCGCCCCCGAGGCCGGTTTGCCCGGCGTCGCCGCGGCGCGTCGTGATGGACGACTGGCGCCGGCGCGGTTGGGCTGGTTCACTCATAGGATCACCTCTTCTGCGTCACGGTTCGCGGTACACGCCTGCATCATCGTTTGCGGTACACGCCTGTATTGGGGTTTGCGGGGTATGTTGACAAGGCGTTGATCAAGCGTGTGTTGTCTTTTGGAGTCCGTACGGCGACGCGAAGGTACCTGGGGTCATCGAACGTGCGCACGACGATCCCATGCTCGTGTATCAGCGCATCGCGCAGCACGGTCGCGTCTGCGGCGAACCGGCGGCGGACGTCGCAGAAGACGAAATTCGCGGCTGGGACGAACGTGCGCGCGCCGAGGCGCTCCAGATCGCTGACCAGCGCCGCGCGGGCGCTCGCATTCGTCCGCAGTGTTTCTTGCGCGTACGGCGCATCGGCCAGCACGGCCAGCGCGGCCTGCTGCTCGAGCGTCCCGACCGGCCACGACGGCAAGAGCGCGCGAATGCGCTCCGCGATCGCGGCCGGCGCGATGCCGTAGCCGATGCGCAGCGCGGGAATCCCGTAGAACTTCGTCAGCGAGCGCAACACGATCGTGCGCGCGCCCAACGGACGCCCGGCATCGAGCACGCTGAGCCCGGGCGCGTAGTCGACGAATGCCTCATCGACGATCATCGCGCACGGCACGCGTTCGAGCCTCGCAGCAAGGGCGTGCAGCCCGGCACCCGGCTCGCCGCGACCGGTCGGATTGTGCGGATTGGAAAGCAGACAGGTATCCGCTCCCACCTCGCGCACGCGCGCGGTCAGCCGCTCCGCATCGAGCGCGAACGCCTCATCGGCGCGCAGCTCAAAGGGAATCATTTCCGCGCCCGCGGCCGCCAGCGCGCGCGCATATTCGCTGAACGCGGGAACCGGAACGACACATCGCCGCACGGCGAGCGCGCGCACGCTCACGTCGAGCAGCGCGGCGCTTCCGTTCGCAACGACGATCGCATGCTCCGCAATCGCAGCGCGTGCGGCGAGCGCGGCCGTGAGTTTGCGCGCCCGCGGGTCGGGATACGCGCCGAGCAACGTCGGTCGCTCGGCGGCCGCGCGCAACAATGCGCTCACCGCGACCGGCGGACCGAGCGGATTGATGTTGGCGCTGAAGTCCAACAGCGCGGCGGGATCGCGCCCGAAGGCCTGGCCGATCGCGATGAGATCACCGCCGTGAACGGCCGTCACCGTGCGCTCATGACGACGCAGCACGCCACCAGCAGCGCGGCCCGCGCGATCAGTTGCCGACCGGCAGCAAGATCGGCTGTCACCGGCGCACGCAAACGCGCACCGATCACCGCGCGCGGCGTGACGACACCGTCGTAGCTCACCGGGCCGCCGAGCTGCACGCCCATGGCGCCGGACAACGCCGCTTCCGGCCACCCGCCGTTCGGGCTGCGGTGCGCCGGCGCGTCACGCCACGCGGTCGCAAGCGATGCGCGCGCGGCGGCGACACCGTTCGCGCGCGCAAATGCCGCGAGGGCGATCGCCACCGCGGCCACGCGCGCCGGGAGAAAATTCGCCGCGTCGTCCGCGCGCGCGGCGAAGCGGCCGAACCACGTGTACGGCGGTTCCGGATGACCGATCATCGAGTCGAGCGTGCTGATCGCCTTGAACGCGAGCGCCGCGCCGAGCCCACCGGTCCGCAGCCAGAACAGCGGTGCGACGACGCCGTCGCAAAAGCTCTCGCCCAAACACTCGAGTGCGGCCGCGGCAACGCCGCTTTCGTCGAGTTCCGCAACGTCGCGCCCGACGATCTGGGCGAGGTTCATGCGTGCCGCGACGAGATCGCCGCGCAGCAGCTCTCGCTCAACCGCAGCGACCGCATCATCGAGACTGCGCGCTGCAAGCGTCGTGGCCGCCAGCCCCACCGCCGCTAGCGCAAAGCGGCGCTCGATGACGGTTCCGGCCAGGACGGCCGCCGCGACGAGCGTCAGCGTCAACGCCGCGCCCTCGAACAGCTGCCGCGCCGGCGCGGCAGCCCGGTCGCGCCGCCGGTCAGCCGCGTCGATCAGCCCGCCGAACACGCGCACCGGATGAGGCCAGCCCGCCGGATCGCCCAGCACCGCGTCGAGCGCGCACGCAAGCGCGAGCTGCATGCGCTTCACGCCGGAACGCGCGGCGCGAGCCCAGCCAGCTGCGTCAAGAACGGAATGTCGAGCGACGCGCGCACGATCGACGCCAACCGATCGTAGCGCGCCTCGCGTTCGGCGCGCCAGGGATGAACGCGCTGCGCCGGAGCCAAGCCGCAGCGCTGGCGCAACGACGCGAGCGCGGCCGCGCGGAATGCATCGTCGTCGAAGAGCCCATGAACGTAGGTGCCGCTGACCAAACCGTCAGCAGAGACCGCACCGTCGGCGCGCACATCGCCGCTCGCGTCGCGCACGAGCGCAAACGGCGCTGCGCCACGACGCGCCGTCGCCCCAAGATGGATTTCGTAGCCGTCGAACTGCGTTACCCCGAGCGGGCGCCCGGCGAACGCAGCGCCCGCAATCTGGGCACTGACGCGCAGCGTCGTCTTGCGCGTGGCGAGCGTCGTCGCGAGCGGCAACAACCCGAGCCCGCACGCCGAGCCGCCGCCCTCGGCCGCAGCCGGATCGTCGATCGACTCGCCGAGCATCTGCATGCCGCCGCAGATGCCCAGCAGCGGCCGCATCCGGGCGTGCGCAACGATCGCCGCATCGAGCCCCCGCGAACGCAGCCACTGCAGATCGGAAACCGTCTCCTTGCTGCCGGGCAAAATCACCACGTCGGCACCGTCGAGTTCGCCCGGTGACGTGACGCGGCGCAGCGCTACCTCAGGCTCGGATGCCAGCGCATCGAAGTCCGTGCTATTCGCCACATGCGGGTACTCGACGACGGCGAACCGCAACCGCCGCCGGGGTCCCGCATCGTCGGGCCAGCGGCGCAACTGCGGCGGGACGAGATACCCGTCTTCTTCCTCGATGCCGATCGCGTCGATCCACGGAACGACCCCCACGCACGGGATGCCGAGCCGCGCTTCCAGCGCGCGCAAACCCGGTGCGAGCAGCGCTTCGTCACCGCGAAACTTCGTGATCGCGAAGGCGCGTATCTGAGCGCGTTCGTGCGGTTCGAGCAACGCCAGCGTTCCGGCCAGCGCGGCGAACGCGCCGCCGCGATCGATGTCGGCGATCAGCAGACACGGTGCACCCGCGGCAGCCGCCATGCGCAAGTTGACGATGTCCCGGTCCTTGAGGTTGATCTCCGCCGGCGAGCCCGCGCCTTCGAGCACGATTAGCTCGCACCGCGCGGCTAGTCGCTCATAGGCGGCGACAACCAACGGAAACAATTCATCGGTCCGCCGCCGGTGGTACTCCCAGGCATCGACATCATCCCAAACGCGGCCTTCGAGCACCACTTGCGAGCGGCGGTCTCCGCTGGGTTTGAGCAAGATCGGATTCATCTCGACCTCGAGCGGCCGGCGCGCGCATTCCGCCTGGACCGCTTGCGCCCGGCCAACTTCACGGCCATCGAGCGTAACGGCGGCGTTGAGCGACATGTTCTGCGCTTTGAACGGCGCCACGTCGTAGCCGTCGTCGGCGAAGATGCGGCACAACGCGGCGACCGTCAGCGATTTCCCGGCGTTCGACGCGGTTCCCAGCACCATCAGCGAACGCGCGCTCATCGCTCCGTATACCGCTCGTGGTCAACCACTTCGGAAAGCGGCTGCACCGTCTCCCAGCCGGCGCGCAGAAGATCCGGCTCGTCGGCAAAGCGGCGAACGTATCCAACGCACAGATAGGCGACGACCGTCAGACGTTCGGGAATCGCGAAAATCGCCCGCAATTCGCGCGGATCGATGATGCTCACCCAGCCGACGCCAAGCTCCTCGACGCGCGCCGCAAGCCAGAGATTTTGAATCGCGCACACGGTTGAATAGCGCGCGGTCTCGGGCATCGTTTGCCGGCCGAGACCGTGACCGCGTTGCGGATTGTCATCGCAGACGACGCAAATGTTCACCGGGGCTTCGAGGATGCCCTGAAGCGACAAGCGCGCGTAGCGCTCGCGCTCCTCGCCCGTATATATGGTGGCGGCCGCCGCGTTCGCCGCTTCGAACGCAGCGCGCACCCGCTGCCGGCTCGCCGGATCGCGTACCACGATGAAACGCCACGGCTGCGAGAGCCCGACCGACGGTGCGCGATTGGCCGCTGCCAGCACGCGTTCCAAAACCGCATCGGGAACCTCGTCGCCGACGAAGTCCGCGCGCACGTCACGCCGGCTGCCGATGGCACGGTACACGGCCGCGCGCTCGGCCGCCGAAAACGCGGATCCGCTGGCCGGCCACATTACGCTTTCACCTTCGCGCGCCGGCGCGGCAGCGCGACCATCGTGCCGTTATCGGTCCGCCCGACCGTGATCTCCGCGCCGTATGCGCGCGTCAGCAGATCGGCGCGGAAGACCGCGTCGATCGGGCCGTCGGCCAACACCGTGCCATCGCCGACGAGCACGATGCGATCGACCGACGCGACGGCCAGATTCAGATCGTGCAGCACCACCGCAATCGCCGCGCCGTCCGCGACGAGGCCGCGCAAGATGTCGAGCGTGGCGTAGGCACCGCCCAAATCCAGATGGCTCGTCGGTTCATCGAAGAGCAGCGTGGGCGTTTGCTGCGCGAGCGCCGTTGCGATCCAGACGCGCTGCCGCTCACCGCTGGAAAGCGTGTCGAGCAGACGTTCGGCAAACGGCACGAGGTCGACGCGCTCCAGCGCCGCCTCCACGATCGCCTCGTCTTCGGGCGGCCCGTTCCATTGCCACCACGGACGATGCGCAAGCCGGCCCATGGCAACCGCGTCCCGCACGCGCACGTCGCCGTCGGCGTGCTCTTCGGCCGCGACGAGCGCCACGCGGCGCGCACGTTCGGCCGGTGAGAGCCCGCTCACGAGCGCTCCGTCGACCGTCACGCTCCCGTGCTGTGGTGCGAGTGACCCGGCCAGCGCGCGCAGCAGCGTCGACTTCCCCGATCCGTTGGGCCCGACGATCGCCACCAATTCGTGGGGACGCAGCAGCAGTTCGACGTCGCGCAACACGATGTGCCCATCGTACCCGAGCACGAGCCCGCGCGCGTCGATCACGCGACGCGCCGGCGGCGAAACGCGATGAACAGAAACACCGGTACTCCGATCAGCGACAACAGCACGCCGATCGGCAACTCGATCGGCGGCGCAGCCGAACGCGCGAGCGTGTCGGCCAGGACGACGATCGCAGCACCGGCCGGAATGCTCGCGGGCACGGTCCAGCGCGTATCCGATCCGCAGATCGCACGCGCGAGATGCGGCACGATGAGCCCAACGAATCCGATCACGCCACTGACGCTCACCGCAGCGGCCACGAGCAACGACGACGCGATCAGCGCGAGCCAGCGCGTGCGCGAGAGATCGACGCCCAGCGCGACGGCGCGGGCATCGCCCAAACGGATCGCGTTGAGTGCCGGCACCACCGCCGCAGCGAACGCGAACCCAAGCGCCGCGTACCCCGCCGCCCAACCAAGGTCGCTCCAGCCGTGACCCACGAGCGAACCGCCGAGCCACGACAAGATACTGAGCGACACGCTGGCACTCGGCGAGAGCATGATGACGAGCGTCGTCATGCCGGCGAACAGCGAGGTGACCGCGATGCCGGCCAAGATCAAGCGCTCGGGTGAAACACCGCGCCCGTGGCGTGCGAGCGCAGCCACCCCGATCGTCGTCGCCAGCGCAGCCGCGAATGCGAGCCCGGCATAGAACGGCGTCGGGACGCCGAGCGCGATCGCGATCGCGATGGTGAACGCAGCGCCGGCGCTCCCGCCGGTGAGATACGGATCGACCAAGCCGTTGCGCAGCATGCTCTGCAGCAGGCTTCCGCTCACACCGAGCGCCGCGCCGACGAGCATCGCGATCGTGACCCGCGGCAAACGCAAGGCCCACACGATGGCCGCAACGTCTCCCGTTGCATGCGGATGCGCGAATGCACCGAGCACGCTCGCGAGCGGCAGGTTCACCGAACCGATGGCCACGCCGGCCGCGACGGCAACGAGCAAGAACGCGGTCAGCGCCGCCAAACTGAGTCCGCGGCGCAACGTCAGCGCCATCGCGCGGTTCCGGCAACGAGGTCGGCCAACACGTCGGCCACGCGCGGCCCGGGGCGCAGCAGATCGTCTTCGGGCACGCTCACGATGCGGCCGGCGCGCACGGCGGCGAGGTGCGACCACGGTTCGCCGGTCAGCCGCGGCGCGCGATCGGGCACGACGATCACGTCGGGCTGTGCGCGCAAAACGTCTTCGGACGAGAACGTCAACCACGGCCGCTTCACGCCACCCGCAACGTTGCGCAAGTTCGCGAGCGTCAGCAGCTCATCCACGTACGATCCGCCGCCGGCGCTGCCCATCCCGCCGAGCGAAACGAACGCGCTCAAGCGTCGCGTCCGCTTGGCGGCCGCGGCGATCGCGGCCAAGCGCGCGCGCAACGATCGCACCAGCTCCCGCGCCTGCACTTCGTGGCCGCTCAGCACACCGAGGCGTTCGATCGCGTGGAGGTCGTCGTGCAAATCGTTGAGCGGCAGCATTTCGGTGCGCAATCCGGCGCGCGAAAGATCCGCCAGTCGCGCCGCTTCGTAGGGAAAGCCGACGACCAGATCCGGATGTAACGCGATCACCGCTTCCGCGTTCACGTCGCGCAAACCGCCGACGCGCGGCAGTCTCCGCGCAGCCGGCGGACGATCGGAGAACGCATCGACGCCGACGACCTCCGGCCCCGCACCGATCGCAAAGAGGTCCTCGGTGAACGGTGGCGCGAGGGAAACGATACGCATGCCGGCAGCGAGAGCCAACGCGGCGGGAACCAGGGGCACGGCACCAACCTTGACGCGAGGTAGCGACCGGGAATTGGGGGGTCTGCTCGTCCCGGTATCCTGACTTCGCGAACCGGCATGACGCCGATCGCTTACAGTGGCGCGACCGCCCCGGATTCTCACCGGGTTCCCGTTGCGAGCGTGGACGCCGTTCGGCGACCGCGCGTCTACTCCTCGCCCTGCAAAAACAAACGCGAATGCTGGCTCACGGCCACTTATTGCACTGGTGACTGCGCGGTAACGCCGCTGTGGGCGTCACCGGAAGAGACCCAGCCATACCGGCCCCGGTTGGGGCCCGAGGTAAGCTTTATCCCCACCGTATCCTGGGCCACGGCCGAATATCGCGGCTTGGAACTCAACGGATCGCACGCGACGACGACCGCATGCGTGCCCGATTTGGACAGCACCGTGTGCGTGATGACCTCGGAGGCATTCTTGATGTTCCCGCTCACGTAGTCGATCGCGTGCTGACGCGAATCCCAAACCAGCACGTCGGGATCGAAATCGCTCGAACGCAGAACGATAGCGGCACCCGTCGACAACGCGCACGAACCCGCGTCAGCCGGTGACGCCGAAACGTATAACGCCGCCAGCAGTGCGGCGACGGTCGAACGTACCACGCCGCCCTCTCCACCGGAAGTCGCCCCCGGTCCTGGCGCGACCTCGGTCAAGTTGCTGGGTAACGCTCGCATTTTTAGGGAACGGGCGGGCACGTGAAGAGATTCGTTCGTCCACTTGCAGCCGGCGCCGGGGTGACGGGCGCGCTCGCCGTGTTCAACCGCAGCGTGAGCAACGGGCCCGAACCCACGAACGCGCTCGGCGGAACCGTCCGGCGCTGGAACTGGCGTGGGCACGGCATCTTCGCGACCGAAGCCGGCCGCGGTCCGCTCGTCGTGCTCGTGCACGGCGTCCACCCGGGCGCGTCGTCATACGAGTATCGCAACCTCTTTCCGCTGCTTGCCGCGAACCACCGGGTAGTTGCGTTCGATCTGCTCGGCTGCGGACTCTCCGATCGCCCGAATCTCGGTTATTCCGCCGACCTCTTCACCGAACTCGTCATCGACGCGTTAGCCGACGCGGGCGCTACGGAGCCCGTGACCATCGTCGGATCGTCGCTCGGCGCAGCCTTCGCGATTCGCGCCGCAGCCCGTTCGCAGCAACGCATCGCCGGCGTCGTCGCGATCTGTCCGACCGGACTCGGTGGCGTTCTCGACCGTTTGCCCAACGGCGCGCAAATGGCGCTCACGGATACCATGCGCACGCCGTTGCTGGGCGAAGCGCTGTTCAACGGCCTCGCTTCGCGAGCGTCGATCCGCTATTTCTTAGGCCATTCCAGCTACGCCGATCCCGCCAGCGTGACGCCGGAGATCATCGATCACTACTATGCCGTGGCGCACCAGCCCGGCGCGCGCTACGTACCCGCGCACTTCGTCGGCGGGATGCTCAATTGCAACATCGCGCAGGATCTGCCGTTCGTCGTCGCACCGGTCCTCGTGGCGTGGGGCGAACATGCCTCCGCGTTCTCGCCGCTCGCCAACGCCGGCGAATTCCTCAAGCTCGCGCAAAACGCGAAGCTCGTGACGTTTGCGAACTCGGGCCTGCTCCCGCACGAGGAAGAACCCGCAGCGATGTGCGCCACGATCGAAGCCTTCTCATCACCCTGATATGCGCCCCGTGTCACCCTGAGCAAAGCGCCCGCCGGGCGCGTCGTCGAAGGGCCGCCACGATCGCTGTCTGCGTGACTGTCCCTCGACGACGCGCCCGGCGGGCGCTTTGCTCGGGATGACATGGGGCACGCTTAGGGGAGGCCGTTGCCGTTGGTCCAGGGTAGCGTGGTGGGTGCGTCTTGCGGCGCGGGGTTGCTCGCGGCGCACGAACCGGTGCCGGCAACGCACGAGTACACCACGTGGATCGTCGTATCGTCGGGAGCGGGCGATGCGAAGGCCGGTAAGGCACCGCTCCAACCGGCGTCGTCGCCTTCGTGATAGCCGGCCGGATTCGCGGCATCGGTTACGCCGCTGGTCATCACATAAGGTGGTTGCGCGAAGAGCCGCAACGTGACCGTATAACGGCCGTGCGCGAGCGGGCTGACCGCACCGTTCGCATCGACCGGCCCGGCATCGCTCGTAATCGTGAGCGAAAGCCGTGATTCTTGCACGAACGGCGAACACTGGAGCTCGATCGCCGCGTCCGGTCCATGACCGTTGCCGCCGCACAACGGCACGCTTTGCGCCGTCGGCGTGACGCCGACCGCCACGCGCAACGGCGACGCCGGCGCAGCCGGAGCTTCGAGATACCGCTGCGCGCTCCACGCGGACACGGCTTCGAGCTCCGGGATCGCCGCGGGTTCGGCCGTGAGCGTTCCCGGTGCCGCCGCGATTTGCGCACCGATCACGGCGGCCACGTAGCGCTCATAGCGGCCAAGCGCGGTTTCCACGCCAGGCACGATCAGCGCTTTCGCTTCGGCGACACTCTGCGCGCGCGCCGTGCCGGCAACGCCGGCCACCGCTGACGCGGCAAAAATCGCCAGCATCGCGATGAGGACCAGCGTTTGCGCGAGCATCTACTGCAGCGCCGGATCGGCGATCGCCGCCGGCAATTGCGTTTGCGGCGCGTAACTCGCCGGTGCGAGCCCGGTTGCAAGCGTGACCGTCGATTGCGCGGCGGGGTCGCACGGATTGGGCGGATACGCGACCGCAACGGTCAGCGTGTCGCTCGACGCATCGTAGGTTAGGCCGACGTTCATCGATACGGTGCTCGTGGCGGTGACCGAGCCGCAGTACGCGCGATGAACGCGCACCGCCGCAACGTAGTTCGCCGCCGGCGCGAACACCCAGGCATGATCGGCCGTCGCCGTGGCGCGCGATGCCGGATCGGCGACGTCCGCGGCGGGGTAGTACGCGGCGGCAGCGCGAGCGCGTTCGATCGCATTGCGCGCGATCCCCGTGGCAGCACTGCGCAGGAGCTGCGCTTGCGAAGCGCGTGCGAGCGACGGCAAGAGCGCGAGCGCGAACACACTGCCTACGACCAGCAGCGCGACGCACACCACGACTTCGATCAAGCTGAAACCCGCCTCATTCCGGCGCTCAGTCATTGAACGTCGGGTCGACGTGCATGTCCGCGCAGGCCGTAAGCTCGGCCGCGAACGCCGCCGGTTCGCCGAGATCGCTCGCAATTTGCGCCGCACCGCGCGCCTGCACGGCGTTGCTCGCATAGTTGAGCGGATACGAATCGGCGATCGTCCCGGTCAACGCCGAGCCGGCCGGCGGCCAAAGCGCGACGGGCCACGTTCGCTCGGCCGTGCCCGGTACGGAACCGGCGAACGCGAACGTATAACCACCCGTCACGCTGTAAGCGGTGACGACGATGCGCTGGTTGCCGTTCGGCAACCCTGCATAGCCGTACGCCGCGGGAACGTAATACGCGGGCGTGTTCTGGAAATCGTAACCGGGCACGCAATCGGTGAACCCAGCGTTGCGAATTTCCGGAAACGGGGTATTCGCTTCGCAGCGCCCGTTGCACGCGTAGGTTAGGACTTGCGTATAGGCGGAAGGACGGTTCCCCGCGACGAGATCGATCGTCGTCTGCACCGGATCGGCGTCGATCGTCACCTCGACGACGCCGTTCCCGGTCGTGATGGGTGCGCCATCGACGTCCAACGCATGCGAATCGGCTGCGACCGCCGTGATGCCGGCCACCTTGAAGAGCGCGCCGTCGGCATTACCCGAAACCGGATCGGTGTGTGACGCGAGCGCCGGCGCGGGCACCGCAGTGACGATCAGGCTCGCGATCAACGAAACGGCGACTTGGGTTTGCAGGGCGGGATCGCATGGGTTCAGCGGACCGGCCGCGGCGGCGCGGACGAGTGCCGGCGGCCGCGCCAGGTAGAGCGAGAACGACGTGCCGCCCGCAGTGCGCTGCATGAATTCGATCGCGTCGCCGCAAGACGACGCGGGCTTCCAAACCGCGACGGCCGAGAGCGCATCCGAACGCAGCATCCCCGCTGCGAGGTCGAGTTGCGCCGCCGCAGCGGCGCGTTGCGCCAGCAGGTTGACGTTCCAGCCGATCTGGCGCACGGCCTCAAAACCAGCCAGTGCCACGAACACGAACAACGCCGTCGCAACCAGAACCTCGATCACCTATCGCTGCCCCAGGCTCCGGCCGGCGCCACCAGAATCGCATCGATCCCGTCGTGTACGAACGCCGGGTCATGCGTGTCTTGCCACGGCGTCGAGGCGGCGTTTCCGGACTCCGGCGTGGCGCCCGCGATGCTGAATGCAAGGGTATATTCCAACCCGCAGGCCGGCACCGGCGGGTCGTACGCGAGATCGAACCAGGGCGCCTTGAGCTCGGTGACCTCGATCGAATAGGAACCCCACGGAGCGCCGTCTTTCCAAATATCAACGGCGACCACGAAGCTCGTGCCCGGATCGTTGATCGGCGTGTGCGTTCCGCAGCTTTGCCGGGTGATCGGGCCGCCGGTGATGTGGATTGGATTGGATTCCAGGCAGCTCGAAAAGCCGAGCGCATCCGGAAGACCCGCAATGCAGCGCGGCTGCGCGGTCGGCACCGGCGTCAGCGTCGGTACCGGTGCCGGCGGCGACGTCGGCATCGGCGTCGCGGGAACCGTGCAATCCGGCGGTTGGCCGGCGAAGCCCGGCGGACACGTCGCCGCTGCGATCGGCGTCGGCAGCGTCGACGGCGGCGTTGCGGGAGCCGTGCAATCCGGCGGTTGGCCGGCGAAGCCCGGCGGACACGTCGCCGCTGCGATCGGCGCCGGCGTAACGGCAACATCGCAGATACCCGGCGTCGTTGGATCGGCGGTGTACCCCAGCGCGCACGACGCCGATGGGGGCGTGATGAGCGCGAGCGTGCACGTTTCGCTGCTGGGACAGGTCGCGATGGGGAACGGCAATGACGGCGGCACTTGCGGTGGCGTCTCAAAGACCACCGGCGTAGTGCTGCTGAGCGGAAGCTGACAGGGAATCACCACCGTCCGCACGTCGCTTGCGTCCACCAGGAGTAAGGCGAACGCGCCGCTCGCCGGGCAGGGGTGACTCGTCCCATTCGATTGCCCCACAACGAAGTTTGCGAAGCCGGTCACCGTGCCCTGACTATCGATCGCGAACGCGAAGCCTGGCGCACCGAGCGGCACCGCGGTCTCGCTGATCGCGACCGTGCTGTCGTAGGTCGGCCCAGTGCGTGCCGCAAAAGCCGGATCGCCCGGCATGCGCGCGTAGATCCGCGCGCGATAACCGCGCCCGCTCTGCGCCGGTGCGAACACGACCGTCGCCGCGTCGAAGGCGATCGCCGTGCGGCGGGCTTCGTCGAACGCCGCGCCGACGTCGCGCCCGGCGGACGCAACTGCCGGTGATGCACCGCCGAGAAAGAGCGTGCCGATCGCAGCCACGGCGATGACGATGATCGCCGTCACAACGATCATCTCGATCAGCGTGAATCCTGCCTCACTCCGCCGCACGCGCGGCTTAGTGCCGCAACTAGTGCACGATCATTCCTTGATCGCGACCGGGTTGACCGGCGGGCGTCCGGCGAGTTCCGCACCGTGGAACTCCATCATCATCCACTCACGAAACCGGCCGTCGCGCACGTAACGGTCGGCGGGAACGACATTTCTCGCAACGGCGAGCAGCAGCGCCCAAGCGAAATCCGCCACCGCAACGTTGGCCACGACCTTGAGCTTGGGACAGCGGGCAAGGATGGAATCGCCGATCCGGTCGGTGAGCAACGACACCATCGCATCGGCGTTGCGTGCGTGCGAAATCAGTTCTTCGGGGGTATAGCCCACGTCGGCACCGTTGGCATCCACGGTCGCATGGGCCGCGAGAAGCTCGAGCGCCGCGCGCGGGACGGCTCGCGTGACCACGACCATAGGTTTCGCCATTTCACCCTCCGAAAGCGTGGACACACATGCGCACCGCCATAGATACGTCGATCTTCAAGAGCTACGACATCCGCGGCATCGTTCCGGCGCAACTCAACGACGACATCGCCTACGCGATCGGCCGCGCGTTCGTCGAGGTGCTCGATCGCAAAAATATCTGCATCGGCCGCGACATGCGCCCCTCCGGCGAAGCGTTCATGACAGCCCTCTCGCGCGGCGCAACCGACGCCGGCGCCGATGTCACGCAAGTCGGCCTCATCTCCACCGATGCCATCTACTTCGCCGTCGGCCACTACGGCTTCGACGGCGGCATCATGATCACGGCTTCGCACAATCCGGCCCAGTACAACGGCTTCAAGCTGTGCCGCGAAGAAGCGATCGCCATCTCGATCGAGACGGGCTTGGCCGA
>Ga0307478_10000785_pt1 | contig 30323 bp, 30 predicted proteins | sample atmos_gasesECM4C_2_FD_203713 | JGI IMG/M metagenome (GOLD analysis project Ga0307478, IMG submission 203713) | Hardwood forest soil microbial communities from Morgan-Monroe State Forest, Indiana, United States - atmos_gasesECM4C_05 | ecosystem: Environmental > Terrestrial > Soil > Temperate...
CACGCACCACCTGTCCCACTTTCTTGACGCACAACTCCTGCTCGAGTGCGACCTGGAGCGGTGTCCCTTTCGGCACCGCCAGCGTCACCGATTGCGGCTGGACCAGCGTGATGTCACCCTTCGGCGTTTTACGCGCCGAACCCGGCGACAGTTGCGGCATGGGAGGCTCCTGCCCGCGCGCAGCGACAACCAGCGAGATGCTTAGCAGCGGAGCCCAGAACAGGCGAGGAAACGACATGTGCAACTCCCGGAGTAAATTGCGTGGCCAGAGATGTCTGGCCGCAGAAACGATTTTCGGACTGGCGCAGGACCTTGATTCTAACCGATGCAAGCCGCCAGCAGAGCGTTGTCTCGCGCAAACGCTCGGGAGTGTCGTTTGCCCTACCTTGCGCGGTTGCCTCATCCCTACCTTGCGCGGTTGCCACATCCCCAACTCGCGCCGGGTGCCCCATCCTAACAGCGCGTCTTTTGCGACGTTAGGGTGGGTTCTCTCGCGATAAGATCACTCAAGCGGAGTGATGGAATACCTGTGCTCGAAACATCTCGGCTTGTCTTAAGGCCCTATGCAGAATCCGACATCCCTGCTCTCACCCGTCTCGCCGGCGAGCGCGAAGTCGCGGCCACCACGTTGCGCATTCCCCATCCTTACACGGAACAGAATGCGCGGGAATATCTCGCGATCTGTCAGGCCGAATCAAACAACGGCCCGGTCACCCGCTTCGCCATCACCCTCCGCAACACTGGCGAGTTCTGCGGAGGTGCCGGCCTGCGCCTCGACCCGGCCCATGCTCACGGCGAACTTGGTTACTGGCTGGGTGTCCCCTTCTGGGGACAGGGCTACGCGACCGAAGCCGCCCGCGCCGTTATCGACTATGGTTTCGGCGATCTCGGCCTCTACCGCATCTACGCCTCGCATTTCGCAGGCAATAATGCGTCCGGCCGCATTCTACGCAAGGTCGGCATGAAGTACGAAGGCCGCCTGCGCGGACACCTCTGCAAGTGGGGAGAATTCCTGGATTCGGAGTTCTATGGAATTTTGAGAACCGACCGGATTGAAAAAAGTGATGGAGACCCAGACACACCGCCCGCTGGTTCCGTCTGACGCTCCCTTTCGTCTTGAGCCAGCACTGGCAGCCTGCTATAGTCTTTTTCCTCCCGGCCCAGGTCGTGTGCCCGTACGCGAATCTCCGCGACAGGAGCATCCATCATGATTTCCGACCCGGCCCTCAAAAGTTTCAGAACCTCTCTACGCGGACCATCCTTCTGCCCCGGCGAGCCCGGGTACGAAGCCGCTCGAACCGTTCCAAATGCCATGATCGATCGCCGGCCGACTGTGATCGCGCGCTGCGCAGGCGCGGCCGACGTCATCGCGTGTGTCCGCTTCGCGCGCGAGCACGACGTGCTGGTTGCAGTTCGCGGCGGTGGCCACAGCGTTGCCGGAAAATCGGTTTGCGACGGCGGCTTGATGATTGACCTTTCGGCTATGAAAGGCATCCGCGTGGCTCCCACCAAGCGTACCGTTCGGGCCCAGGCCGGCCTGAAGCTGGGCGAGTTCGATCGTGAAACGCAGGCGTTCGGCTTGGCCACGACACTCGGAGTCGTTCCCGGCACCGGAATTTCCGGCCTGACTCTGGGCGGCGGATTCGGCAACCTCTTGGCTAAGTTCGGCCTGGCGCTCGATAACCTGATCGGGGTCGACCTCGTCACCGCAGATGGACAACTGCTCACGGCCAGCTCTTACGAGAATGAAGATCTTTTCTGGGGCGTGCGCGGCAGCAGCGGAAACCTGGGCGTGGTGACCTCACTCGAATACCGGCTGCACCAGTTGGGCCCGGTATTGGGCGGCGCCCTTTTCTATCCCGCTGCAAAGGCCAAAGAGGTATTGCGGTTTTTCCGCGACTTTGCCGAAACAATCCCTGACGAACTCGTGATTCAGGGCGGCGCGTTCACGCTTCCCGACGGCACTGCTGTTCTTGGCGTAGCCGCCTGCTACTGCGGTCCGTCTCTCTTCGAAGGCGAGAAAACCTTGCAGCCCTTGCGCAAGTTCGGCCCACCGATCGCCGACATGATTCAAACCATGAGCTACGTACAAATCCAAAGCATGTTCGAGCCGTTCTTTCCCAACGGCCGCTACACCTATGTCAAATCAAATTTTATTCAGACTTTGACTGATGAAGCGATCGACACCATGGCCGAATATGCGGGCAAGAGTCCTTCGCCCTTTACCTTTGCGCCGTTCTTGGAGCATTGGCATGGGGCTGTCAGCCGCGTCGGCGTCACTGACACCGCCTTCCCTCATCGCCAGTATCCTTACAATCTCCTGATCTGGTCGAGCTGGGAAAATCCCGCCGACAACAAAAAGAATATTGAATGGACCCGCCAGTGTTGGGAAGCGATGCGTCCATTTCTGGTCGCTGGCTCCTACGTGAACTACGTGTCCGACGAAGGAGACGCCTTTGCCCGCGCCGCGTACGGCCCCAATTACGAACGGTTGGTCGCTTTGAAAAGTAAGTACGATCCCACGAACTTCTTCCGCATGAATCACAACATCAAACCAAATTCGACGGCGCCGGAAACAGTCAAGGCGTAGAACAGAACCACAACAAACTCGGTCTCGGAGCAATCGCCGCAATCCCCACTACCCATACAACTCCGTCAGCAACTCATACGCCCGGCGCAGGTGTGGGATCACGATGCTGCCTCCCACCACCAGCGCCACGTTCAGCGACTCTTCCTGCTCCGGCCGCGTCGCCCCCAGGCGATACGACTGGATGATGTGGTAGTTGATGCAGTCATCGCAGCGCAGCCCCGCCGACACCACCAGCCCCATCAGTTCCTTGTACTTCGCCGGAACCGCACCCTCAAGATATGTATTGTGATCGATGTTGTAGAAGCGCTTGACCAGGAAGTTGTCGGCCTTGTCGACGTTCACATTCAGCCGGGTGCGGGTCTCGAGGAATCGTCGCGCCATCTCGCTCTTCTCCGCGACCTGGTGCTCGGTGAACAGATAGGTGGGCTCTTTCCGCTCGACGCTCATGCCCACAAGCGTAGCAGAACACTCCTTGGGAATTCGGTGATAACCTCACCGAAAAAAATGTGAGTTGCGGCCATGGCGACCGCAACCCACAGGTAAGAGACTCCGGCGACTACAATGCGGCGATGCCGTTGAGTCCTCCGCTTGGCAGGCTTCCCGCTTCCCCGACGTTCGTCAGGGTTCCATCAGCGGCGATCGCAAAAATGCCAATCGTTCCCGTTCCCGCGTTCAAGGTGTACAGGAACTTGCCGTCGCCACTCACGGCGATGTCGAGGTTGGTGCTACCCGACGGATTCGTCCCCACCACGGTCGCTCCGATTGCAGTCAAGCTTCCCGTGCTGCTGATCGCGAATCCGGAAATCGTGGAAGAACCGGCGTTCGATACGTAGACAAACCGTCCGTCGGGAGTCCCCGCATTCCAGCAGTTCGCGTTGCCCAGCGTTGGCACCCCGAGGCTGATGGGTGCCAGCGTCCCGTTGGCGGAAATCGAGTACGAAGAGATGGCAGACGCGTTGTTGCCACCCGCCGGTCCCGTCTCCGAAACCAGCGCGGCCCCATTGGGAGAGAACGTCGTCGCGAACACTCCCGGGTCGGCGCTCGAGTTCACCACAATCGCCGCCAGCGTGCCGTCGGCCTGCACCCGAAAGACGTCCAGGTTGTTCGTGGCTCGTTCGGTGACCATCAGAAACTGCCCGTCTGGACTGAAGGCCAGAGAGGCGGCTTCTGAGTTGTTGGTGGTCAGGAAGCGGGTCGAGTTCGCGATCCGCCGCAGGTGCCCGTCCTCGGTCAGCCGGAAGCCCACCACATTGCTGCTGCCCCCAACATTCAGCACGTACACCAGGTCGTTATGCTGCGCGACCGCGTTCGGCTCGCTCCCTTCAGACGATTCCTTGTCGGTCAGCAACAGCCGGGAACCATGCACAAAAAATACCGAGACCTCGCCGCTGCCCCCGTTCACGGCAAACAGCCAGTGGCGGTCTTGACTCAGGGTGAGCGATCCCTGCGATTCCAGCGGATCGGTCAATCCCCCTGTGCCTCGTCCGCCGGTGGCGAAACTCCGGTCCTGCTGCAGTGAGCCGTTGCTAGTCCGTTTAAAAGAAATGATTTCATTCCGGTCCACGTTATTCGTCATCACGAACACCGCGCCGCCTGGGTTTGAAGAGTTGTCCTGTGCTTGGCTTCGGACCGCTGACGTCAAGGCAACCGCCAGCACGATAATCAGCAAGTAGCGAACTTCCAATCGCATTTTCCTGACTCCAGTTCTGTGGATTGTGCGCAGCCGAACGCGTGGGCTCACGCACTGGGGCCAGTGCTCGCGCTCCGCTCGCGGATTCTGGATGTGAACCGCGAGCGCTGGAAAAGTTACAGAACCTGCCAGATTTTTTTGCTTGTGGAAATCTTCCCCGAAGAGATGCCTTACAGCGCTTAGCGACCGAACTGCCCTCCGCGAGCGCAGCGAACGCGGGGCGGGTAGTAGCCGACCTGGGATCCCCGTCCTTCCCCTCCCCGCCCCCTTAGCGTTATAGTCTCAACCCGGTTTCCTACTTCTGGAGGCGCCCGTTTATGGCAACCGAAACCCGGCCCGAAGCCAAGGTCAAGAGCTTCGGGGTCAACATCGAAAGCGACCTCGCCCTCGAATTTTTGCGTGTGGTGGAAAAGGCCGCCATCGCTTCGGCGCGCACCATGGGCCAGGGCGATCGCCCACTCGCCGACCAGGTCGCCACCGAAGCCATGCGCCAGACCATGGACACGGTCCCCATGCGCGGCAATATCGTCATCGGTGAAGGCGAGCGCGACGAAGCTCCCATGCTCTATATCGGCGAGAAAGTCGGCGCAGAATTCCCCGACGGACACGAGGTCCCGCAGGTCGACATCGCCGTCGATCCCCTCGAAGGCACCAACCTCTGCGCCACCGGCGCCCCCGGCGCCATCACCGTGCTCGCCGCCTCGGAAAAAGGCGGACTGCTCAACGCGCCCGACTGCTACATGGAAAAGATCGTCGTCGGCCCTTCCTGCAAACATGCCGTCGATCTAGACGCGCCCGTGGCCGAGAACTTGAAGAACATCGCGCGCCGCCTGCAGCGCGGCGTCGACGATCTGGTCGTCATCGTGCTCGACCGGCCACGCCACGAAAAACTCATCGCCGATATCCGCAAGGCCGGTGCCCGCATCCGCCTCATCGGCGACGGCGACCTCTCCGCCGGCATCGCGGCCGCCGTCATCGGCACGGGCGTGCACTGCGTCATGGGGTCAGGCGGAGCCCCCGAAGGCGTCATCACCGCGGCGGCGATCCGCTGCCTCAACGGCTACATGCTCGGCCGCCTCGTCATCAACAAGCCCGAACTCGAAGAACGCATCGCCAAGATGGGCATCAAGGACAAAAACCGCGTCTACGAAGCGCAGGATCTCGCTCCCGGCAGCCAGATGATCTTCGCCGCCGCCGGCGTTACCGACGGCGCTCTCATGAAGGGCGTGCGCTTCTTTGGTGAAGGCATCCGCACTTCGTCCGTCATCATGACCTTGAAATCGAACCGCGTGCGCTTCATCGACAGCATTCACCTCGAGAAGGGCGCCGACGTGAAGGTGCGATTCACCTAAAAGAACAACTCAAAGAACATCTCCGCAGAACGTCGCCAGAGCGGCGCGCGAATCTTCGTACGATTCGAAACCAAATAATCGGCGAAGATGGCTCCTCTTCGCGATCTTTGCGATTCCTTTGCGATCTTCGCGGTTTAAGATTTTGCTTTTCCGTTCCAGCGCAACCGGACCGTGGCACCCGCGAAAGCAGCCCTTATTGTCACGGCACCACTTCATACTCGCTGGTGACGAGGCCGCTCGCGTACTGTCGTGTGCCCAAATGACGAAGCTGCACATCCTGCGCGAGGGATCCAAAGAGCGGGATGCCGTCACCAATCAGCACCGGCACGCGCGTAATTGTGAGGCGCTGAACCAGCCCCGCTCGCAGGAATCCCTGGACCGTAATTCCTCCGTCGACGTAAACGTGCTTGCTTCCCTGGGCGGCGAGCTTCGCGACGATCTCAGCTGGCGCCCCGGCCATCTGCTCGACGACACCACCCCGAACTTCCGATAAATCGAGCCCCCGGCTGCTAAGCACCACAACGCGTTTTTCACGATAAGGCCACGGCGACATTTTCAGGACGGTTTCGAACGTTCCACGGCCCATCACGATGACATCGACGGTCGCGATAAATTCGTCATACCCGTGAGGCTCGCCGCCGCCCGGCGGCAGAAAATCGAACTCGCCATTTCGCCGCGCAATGAAACCGTCAAGACTAGTGCCCACAAATACCGAGACCATCATCACGAATTCCCTCCCAAGCTCGATTTCGACCGCGGCGCGGACTTCCTGAATCGCGGCCGGCCGATCGCCTCGTACAAGCTTTTTCGTAATCTGTCCAAATTCCGGCGCTCCTGCTATAAGTTCGAAAAGTTGGCATTTGAACACGTGCCAACGATCGCCGGGAATCCGAGGCCCCCGGCAGGCCAACGTCAGGAGAGCTTCTTCATGCGCGTACTCGATCTGGGTTGCGGACCGGGCAGCGATCTAGCTCCATGGGGCGTGGATCCCGGGGACCAGGTCACCGGAGTGGACATCGACGAGGGTCGTCTCGCGATCGCCCGCACCCGCTTCCCCGAGCGCACGTTCCTCCAAGCCGTCGGCGAAGCCCTGCCGTTTCCCGACGAGAGTTTCGACCGTATCATCTCCTCGGTCGCCGTTCCCTATATGAATATCCCGCAGGCCCTGGCGCAAATTTACCGCGCCCTGGCTGCCGGCGGATTGCTGTCCCTGAGTTTGCACTCCCCAGCGTTCACCATGGGCGAGCTTCTTCATCACGCCCTGCCCCGGCCGGTTCCAACCCTCTTTCGCTTGTATGTTATGGCCAATGGCGTCCTCTTTCACTGCACGGGCCGCACACTCGGGTTGCCCAACGGACGCACCGAGTCATTCCAGACCGAGCGCGGCATGCGTGTCGCCCTGACTCGTGCCGGCTTCATCGACATCAGCGCCCGCCGGGTCCCGGGACGCGCCGGCGAGACTTTCCTGGTCGAAGCTCGCAAACCTGCCCGGGCTTCGTTGAACGTCGCCGCAGCAAGCACCTCATGACCCGCACTCATGAAACGAATTTTCCCGTGGGCGTCGATCCCGAGGACATCACCGCCTTCATCGTCGGCACCGATCCCACGGGCATATTCGGACTGATCGAGCCGGGAGCCCCCTCTGCGGTCACCACCAATTCCATGGCCGGCAGTTACTTCTTCGGCGATGAGCAGCCGCGCGACGGTACCGTGGTGAATCGCGCCGGTGTCGTCGCCATCTCATCCGCTGGAGCCGCCACCGGCACGGAGGACGATAGCGCCACTGCTGGCGTCTCTACCAACGCGGTCAGCTATACGGTCACCATCGATAACTCGAGCGGAAACGGCACCGGCAACGTCGGAGCGAACTCCTTCGCCGTCACCAACGGCACCACCAAACTATTCTTCTTCGAGGAGGGAACTGCCTCTGCCCGGGCCCCGGCGAGCATCACCGTGGTGGAGAAACAGTAGTAATCGGCATGGGTACGACAGTCGTGTCGCTCGAGCGGCGGGCGTCCCACTCGCCGAAAAAAGACTGTAGCGCCGGCGTCCCGCCGGCTGTCGTGAGGGCATCTTGCCCTCGCCTTCCGTGGTTGCGGGAAGGGCACGCCCTCGCTACTTCAAATACTCGGAGTCTTTCTTCACCTCTTCTGGAATGTCCGGAAACGGCGGGAACTCCTCGGAGTATCCTTTGAACAAGCTGGTGGTCACTTCCGCGCGCCTGGTTCCATCGTGAATGGCGATCTTGTGCGGATTTCCCTGCTTATATCCCTCCCACAGCGAAACCCCCGCATACGCTCCGTCCTTACGCAGGATGTAGTAGGTCATATCCATGAAGTGCAGACGCGTCATGTCGTTGTTGTAGTTCCGGGCAATCCGTTTCAGCGCATCCAGTCCCGCCTCCTGCGGCGACATGCCATGGCGCATGTTCTCCACAATCGTGTGCGCGCCCGCCACCTTGATGTTCTCTTCCCCACTCCCGGTCGCTCCTGCCGAGCCTACATCCTGATCGGTGTAGCAGCCGGCACCGATCACGGGAGAATCGCCGCAGCGTCCCGGCAGTTTGAACGCCAGCCCACTCGTCGTGGTGATGCCCGACATTTCCCCTTTCGCGCTCAGCGCCGAACAATGGATCGTCCCCGTCGGCGGAAACATTACCTGCCGCACCGCCACCATGCGGAATTCTGGCTCGATGCCAAGTTCTCCCGCGCGGTCCGCCAGTTCGAGCACTCGCTCCCGCCATAATTCGGCCTGCGGCCTCCCGCTCGACTTCGGCTCCGGTGGCCGCCACTTCGGATCGGCAATCCCCGGACCCCACCAGTCGCCGCTCGAGTGGTATTCCTTCCAAAGCATCCATATCTTGCGCGAACGTTCGGTCAGCAGGTTCTCGCGTGGAAATCCCATCGCAACGGCAAAACGTTCCGCGCCTTCGCCCACCAGCATGACGTGCCCAGTGTGCTCCATCACCGCCTTCGAAACTTTCGAAACGTTCTTGATGTTGCGTACGCCGCCCACCGATCCGGCCCGCCGCGTCGGCCCATGCATGCAGCAGGCATCGAGTTCCACCACGCCCTCTTCATTGGGCAGCCCGCCCAAGCCGACCGTGTCGTCGTTGGGATCGTCCTCTGGCCCGGTGACCACCAGAATGGCGGAATCGAGCGTGTCGCCGCCCTTACTCAAGTGTTCGTAGGCGCGATCGAGATACTCATAGCCGTTCTTCGCGCACACGATAATCGGAGGCTTACCGGAACCAGATCCGGTTTGCTCAGACGATGCCGAAGCGGCACTCGGGCTTGACTCCGGAACGCGTGCATCACTCTTGAGACCCAGCGCCAGCGACCCCAGCGCGGTAGTCGTCAGAAAATCGCGACGGGAGAAACTCATGCCGCCCTCCGAACTGTGAAATGGAAGATTAAAAAAGGCGGTCGCCAGCATAACAGTTAGGCTGGCGAAGAGAATAGAAACTCTGACGATGCCCACGCCTTCGCCGCAGTCCGCACGATGGCGATATAGTATTTTTATATTAGCTTCTGGTTATGAAAAGGCGCCTGCGGGGCTTTATAGGCGCGTTGCCGGCCTGGACGACCTGAGGGGCTCACCCGTCGCAGAAAAACGCGCCTAGGGCCTCCAGACCGCAAGGAATTGGCATCGTACGCGTTGTCGCGACCACGTTGTTTGATAATCCTGGGTGCCGCAACCCATTGATTTTTACTATAACTTATTGATACTGTCGGGAAGTCGTTGAGAAATACCAAGGGCCTCGCGAACCGCGACTCTCTCTGGAACTCGTCTCTCGTCTCATAAATGGTTTTGGGAAGAGCACGCCTTTCACAGGCTGCGAAAAAACGACCGTAGCGCCGGCAGCCTGCCCTGAGCGAAAGCCGAAAGGTCCCGCCGGCCGTCGAGAGGCCGGGGTCCCCAGCAAGCGTTTTTGCTTGCTGGGGTGGGAGGGCATCTTGCCCTCGCCGTGCGGGATTCGTATCGGGGTGCGCCGTCAGGCGCGCCGTCACGAACGATCAGATCGATGCGGCTTTGTCGCCCCTGAGGTCAGCATCTTCCGCCCGCACCCATTTATGGGATAAGTTGTAAAATTCAGACCGGGCAGCGGCGCCCTTCTCCGGCATCAATACTTAGCGCATTCTTACTTGCCGACCGAATAAGTCCCCATGCAATCCCATGTGGCTGAACTGTCGGCGTTCTCTTTGCCTTTGCACGAGCCCTCGCCCTTCGCCCCGGCAAATTTCCCCGTGCCCCCCACAATCGTCCATTGATTCGTTCCGGTCTGAAATTTCCCGTCCTTCATCATCGCTGTCCCGTGGTAGTTGTAATACACCTTGTCGCCATTCTGCATCGTGACCAGAAAAACACCATGATTGGGGTTCGAGGCGCCGACCATGTCGTTGAACTGCGTCCACGTTCCTTCCTGCTCCTGCACCCCTTCGACCATTCCCTTCCCCGCCGTGCAGCGACCTTGCCCGATCCAGTACGCATGCCCGGGCTGGTCGCCCACAGGAATAGCATGCTCGTCGCCGGCCTTGGCATCGCAGTTCCATTCCGAATTGATCTTGCCTTGTCCCCACGCCGCGCTGACGGCAAGCAGCGCTATCGAACACACCAACACCAGTTTGCTCATTGCGATTCTCTCCTCGCTGAATTTTGAGATTTCTTGGATTGAAACGCGGCCCAACTGCGGACGCCCTTGTCAGGAAAGCCGGGACTGGCAGGGCAGGTGGATTCTACGCCGAGCGCGGGAGACGTCAAGGGGCCTGCCTTATCCCGGACCGGGACGGCTCCACGTAAACGTTGAGTTCTTCGCCAAAGGAGATCACAATACGGGGACAGAAGGTGCGGTTCCAGAGGAAGGTGCACGCGCAGGGGCCGCATCTCGCCGACACCAGGGAATGACATTCGAGAGCACGACGTCCCGGGTCCTTAGCAGCTTGGAGGTAGAGCCATGCCGACTAGTTTTCAAAGAAAACTTATCCGAGATTTCGCGAGCCTTGCGCTCTCTGTGTTGATCATCTCCGCGCTGGCGCAAGCCCAAAGCGAGAGCGGTGGGGACGAGGGAATCAACTTTCAAGGAGAGGTGCGCTATGAAGACAATACGCCTGCGCAATTCGTCCCGGTCGAGTTGTGGACGGACGGGGAGAGTAGCTGGCGCATCGTTACCAAGACCGACCCTTTCGGGAAGTTCCACGTGGGAGCGCCTTGCATGATGGTTCAATACAAGGTCGACACCACTGGCTATCGCCCGGTTTGGGGGCGGGTTGACATGAGTACGAATCCCTGCCGAGCGCATGAATGGATTACGCTAAAGGCAACACCCGAGACCAAGGCGCGAATTGCTGGAACACCGGCATCGGGCGTGGTCGATGCGCGCATCGCCGCGATCCCTGCGGAAGCGAGAACGGAATTCGACTCGGGCCAAAAGGCAATCGCTGACGATGACTTTTCCGGCGCAATCCCCCACTTGCAGAAAGCGATCAGCCTCTATCCCAGATACGCCGAGGCCTATCAACTCCTGGGCGTCGCGCAACTACAGACGCAACAGGGTGCGCAAGCGGAGACCTCTTTGCTAAAGGCCATCGAGATCGAGGATCGGATGCCACAGGCACAATACCTGTTAGGGGTCCTCCTTGCGAAAACCAATCGCGCAGATAAGGCTGAGAAACCGCTGCAACGCTTCGCCGAACTCGATCCAGAAAATCCTGAAGCTCATTTTGAACTCGCCAAGGTGAGCTTTGCCTTGAGCAAATTTGCAGAAGCGGAGGCGCGCGCGCGGACCGCGATTAAGTTGAAGGAGCCCAATCCGGGTGTATACATCGTGTTGGGATATGCCCTTTTGCGCCAAGAGAAGGCCGCTGATGCCAAGCATGCGTTTCGGCAGTACTTGCGGCTGGACCCCGATAGCCTGAACGCCGCCGATATAAGAAACCTGGTTGCTCAGATCGACCAGCGAGCCCACAACTAGACGGCCAGGCGCTCTCTTTTCGATCGACTACGTTAGGGAGCCCCATCAAGAGGCGGCGTCCGCAGGACGCCGACATTGATCTCTTGGAAGCAGCATCGTGTCGCGGCTCATTTGCAAGAAGAACGCGCATGATCAGTCAAGCCGGTGCGTTAACCACTCGGTGGTTCCTTGGATCTCGATAAGGCGTAAGCCGTCGATCTCCCTGCTTTCCCGGAAGTAGCAGCCCGCGAACTCGACCCCTCTCTCGCAATCATTTCTGATACGCTTTCACCGATGTCTCTCAAAAGAACTCTTTTCATCCCATTGTTGATAGGTATGTCTCTGTCCTCTGCCCTCGCCCAGGACCAGGGCCGTAGAATCGAACTCGAAGGGAGCTTGCAATCCCGCTATCACCTGACCATTCTTGGTGGCGGCTTGATGGGAATGCGTGGGGAAAATAGCATTCGCCGGGCCGGTGGCATTGTCGTTCTCATGCAAGACGGGCTCTATGGCGCGTACAACCGCCCTGGCATCGCCTCTAACTCCATAAAGGACGGCAAGGCCGAGCTTCTGAGCGGCGACAAGGATGTCGTCTTAGCGCGGGGAGAAAAATTCTACGTGACTGCCGCATACGTCGGCTCCGACGTCGTTACCCTGGGCCTGCTCAGCGCGCGCATGATTCCGGGCGCGACGAAAACCGCGCAAGTCTGGTGCACCGCGAATTTCTTTTTCACCAAAGACACTCTGGCCCAGGGCGACATCGGCAAAGTCTACTCGGTGATTGATCAGTGGCTGCTTCCCGAAGGAGCCGTCTCAGCGCCGGTGGCCGCCGCGCCTCCGCCGGCCGCCGCTACCGCGCCTGCCCCTGCTTCGGCTGCTCCGGCTCCCCCAGCACGTGTGGCCGCCCCAATTTCGAAACCGGTGGATCTAAAGCCGGGCATGACTCGCGATGAAGTGGTGAGCGCGCTCGGCGCACCGCTCGAGGACACAGGATTTGTCAATCAGCGCTGGCTCACCTATCCGGGACTCACCATCACGCTCGAGCAGGGCAAGGTGACTTCGGTCGAGCGCAACGGACAAGCCCTGGCGCCGGTGAAAATTTCCTCCGACCCCGATGGCGCCGACGTCTTCCTCGACGGCAACTTCGTCAGCTCAACCCCCGCGGTTCTCCGCTTGCCGTCGGGCACTTACAAGATCGCCGTCAAGATGTCGGGTTACACCGATTGGGTGCGCGAACTCAAAGTCCTGCCCGGCGCCGAAGTGAGCTTAAACGCGAAGTTGACTAAGTAAGTTGTGGGGGCTACGCGCCGGCGGCCATCGCCTTTGCGGTGATCTGCGCCGTCAATTCAGGCGAGCATTTCAAGGTCAAACCGCAAAGATTGCAGCGGATCAGGTGCTTGCTGCCCAGCGGAATTACCGGAACGAAGAACATTGTGAACCAGCGCTTCGATTCCATCGCCGTGAACATCGTGTTCCGGGCGCATTTCTGGCACGAGTACTGAATCTGGTTGATGGGCTTCATTTTCGTTCTTACGCCAAAGAGAAACAACATGTCCGCACGCCTCGCGCCCCGTAGTTCGGGATTTGCGTCGAACATAGCACGCAAACCGCGCCCTGAAAGCGGTACGAAAGACTTAGCCTGTTCGCGTGCGCTTCCACGTGGAAGCTTAAGCAGTAATCCCGCCATTCAGGGTGTCTAGGGCGCGATGGGTGCCCCGCTCAAGCTCCGCTTGGGCGGGGGTGTTCGCTTCGAACCGTGCACCCAGTCAGAATCTAATCGAAAACGGTGTACCGGACATAAGGCGCTACAATCGAAAACCCAAAACCCCGCCCAAGCAGCGCTTGAGCGGGGCACCCACTAGTAGAAAAAGTTTTCTCAGTCTCCCAGCGGTTCGCCCGTGCCTGGGTCCAGGAACAATCGCCCATTACCGTGCTGCGAGCTGAAATCGAAGAGTCCGTTCAGCGGACCGGCGAGCGAATCAAACGATCCCTGTCCAATCCGTTGCTGTCCCAGCCAATTGTCTTCGATGAAGCGCAGCACCGACGACTGGTCGGTCACGGTGTGGTCCACGAAGTTCTGCTTCGCCCACGCCGAAATAACCAGCAAAGGCTGGCGTGGGCCATAGCCGCAGCGCCCCAACGCATGTGTGTTTCCTGCATCGATTCCCGGCAGCGCGATCGCCGCCGTCCCGCAGGCACCTGGCCCCGTCAACACATCGGCCGGACCCGTCGACTGATTAACGATCGGTCCCATCTGGTGGTCGTACCAGCCGTCAGAGTCGTCATAAAGCACGATCACCGCCGTGCTGTTCCAGCTTGGCTGCTTCTGCAGGAAATTGATGAGATTCACCAGGAACGTCTGCTCATCGAGCGGGTTCGAATACCCGGCGTGTCCATCCTGAAACGCCTGCGCTTTCAGGAAACTTACCGCGGGGAAATTTCCATTCGACACGGCTGCGAAGAAGTCGTTCAGATCGTACTCGTGATTGGCCGGTCCATCATTGCCGATTTCATTCACCGAACCCGGCCGCGTGTGGGCGGAATTCGCCGTCGAGGCGTAATACTGGAACCAGGCGTGGTGCGGAATGTAATCCGCGGTTGTTCCTGAGAGTCCAGTCGAGCTGCGCGCGCAACCCGTCGTGCCATTGGAGTTCTTCGCTGTCAGGTCGAAGCCGCCCATGAACGATCCCCAGGTCACGCCCGCCGCATGCAGCAGGTCTCCAATGTTCGTGCCGCCCATCTGCGCCTGATTGCGCGTTGGGTTGGAGCAAACGTCGCCCAACGGATCGGCATCGCTGATCAGCGTAAGCGACCCGTTGCCGCCATCCACTTCGTCGCCCAAGCCATTCAGCGTCTTGATCACGCCGTTCGTCTGTCCGGAAATCAGGTTGATCGCGCCCGGAGTCGACGGACCAAACGTGCTGCTATAGGAGTTGTCGCTCATGGCGAAATGCTGGGCGTAGTTCCACAGCGCGGTCACCGTGTTGCCATCGAAATATCCCAGGTTCGTCGCCGTGTTGGTCGCAGGCGAGCCCACGGAAACCGGAAATAGATCCATCAGTCCGGCATCGAACGCTTTTTGCTCGGCCGTGTAGTCGTGGTCCTGATCGGCCGTGACTGCCTGCGAGCGATCCAGGCGGAACGGATTGGTCGCGCCCGCGCCGTTCGCCGGATTCAGATTGGGATTGTGGTTCAGAAGGCCAGGATTGTACCCGTTCACACTCGGCGTTCCAGGGCGCGCAAAGAAACGAGGCTCGCCCTTCGGGTTCGTCGCGCCGGGATACGTTCCAAAATAATGGTCGAACGAAACGTTCTCTTGAAATACCACCACCAGGTGGCGAATGGGCGTCGCGGCGTGGCCCGGACTGGGTGCGGCGTAGGCTGGCGCCATCCCCGGTCCTATGGCGGTGAGCAGTGCGGTCAACAGCGCCACCGTCTCTTTCGGCGCCGCAAAACTATGCGATCGGCTGAACATCATTCTCCTCCAAGGCCGGGCCTGAAATCAGGAACCGACTGCCCGGTACCAGAACCGTAAGCAGACGGTGTTTCAGCCACGTGAAGGAAAGGTCAAAGAAGCGTTAACGGAATGTAAAAATATGTCGGCTGGAGCGTCGCTCTGTGGATTTCTCAACCGGAAATCAGCACTTAGCGAATTCTCTTCCTCTGCTTCTGCCCCAAATGTCTTGACAGTTGCGGACTTTCAGCAGTAAAAGTGCCGTCTAGGTTTTTTCTTAGGCCCTGACTCAGTTTCGATTCAACCCCGATTGACCGGCAGAAGGAGTCGCCCACGGGCCCCCGCGGCAGCTCCCCGGCACGTCAATGAGACACGGCACACTTCGTAGGTAGTTTCCCCGTTCGCGTTCCCTGATGAAGTTCACCGCTCAACGCGTCCGTCTGCGCGCGCACCGTTCCGCGCGCCATACCCCATCCTGAAAACAAACTGGAGGTCGTTCATCCGGAAATGGAAGTGGATCGCTGTTCCTTCTCTGCTCGGCCTCGTATGGCCCATTCGCGCGCGTCGCGTCTAACGCCGCGAATGGGTTACGCCCTGCGCCTTTCGGAGGAGACACTTATTCCCCGCAGAACAATTCAGGCTCATCGAAATTTCAATTTCGGACAGGAGGTTTGAACAATGCGAAAATTTGCACCAATTTTGCCCTGGTTCGTTCTCTTGTGGTTGGGTTGCCTGGCGTCGGCCCAAAGCACCAGCACGTTTCCCAGAAGAGCTCTTGCCTGCGACGATAACACTGGAATCCTCTGCTCCGAGGTGTTTGACCCAATCGGCTACGAGGGCGCATACACCGGTCACGACGAGCCCGCGCTTGTGTTCTACTCGAACGTTCGCGGCTCAGGATCCAGCGGCGTGTATCGCTTGCGCCTGCCCAAAGATCCGCCCACACCCCCCAATCAGAATGGCACTGGCGGCACGTTCAACTTCATGCTTCACCCGACGTTCTGGGTGGGCATGGCCATGTGCGACGACCAGTCCGCGCCCAACCCCGGTGGCTCTTCCGTCGGTCCCAACATCCTTTGCGCCGACGCCAGCGATAGCAACATCTATGATGGCTCCGATCCCACCAAGTCCGACTACATCGGCAAGCATCCGGGATCGGCCTTCATGGAGATGCAGTTCTATCCGCCCGGATGGTTCGACAGTTGCGACACCACCCGCTGGTGTGGCGCGCTCAACATCGACAGCCTCTCCGAGAATATGAACACTGGCCAGGGAAACAACGCGGCTTGTGGAGGCGCCGTAGAGTACGTCAATTTTGCGTACATCCAGAAGGACGGCATTCCCTTCCCGCCCGGCTCCCCAAGCCCGCTAATTCCCGTTTTTCCGCAGACCAACGCTCAGACTCTGTTCATGAATTCCGGGGATGAACTGGAAGTGATCCTGCAAGATACCCCGCATGGACTGAAGATCACGGTGAAGGATCTGACTAGTCATGAAAGTGGATTCATGGTGGCCAGCGCCGCCAATGGATTCTCTGAGATCCTGTGGGACCCGAACGGCACCACCTGTGACGCCGCGACCCACAACATCCTTTACGATTTCCATCCGCAATACGCCACCTCCAGCGAGCACACCCGTGTACCCTGGGCCGCGCACGCCTTCGGCATCGGATTCTCTGACGAGGTCGGCCACTTCGAGTATTGCAACGCGGTCGACGCTCAGGGCGGTCATTGCACGCAGCCCAGCGCCTCTGATCCGACCGGGCCTGACGCGGACGATAACGGTTGCTTCACCTCCGATTTCGCCGTCTCGCAAGGACTCGTCGCTGTGGGTGGATGTCTTGGCGAGGATGACGACTACGACGGGATCGACTTCAGCCCGGTCTGGCCGGGCACAATTCGAAATCCCAGGCGCGACCGCTCGCTGCACGCGCAGCCCGTGCAGTTCACCAGCCCGCTGTTTTTCTCCCGTGAAGGCGAACTCCGCAATTACAGCCGGGTCGCCTTCGAAACCGATCTGCCGCGCACCGAGTTCGCGACCAATCCTCCCTGCCAGCGGCACATCTCCAATCCCATGGATCCCAGTCCGGGTTCAGGATGCGTGAATCCTCCGGCCGGGACCACGTTCTATCCGATCTACACCACCTCTCACGGCGAAGAAGGCTGCGTCTGGTCGCTCGGTGGCGCGTTCCTCCCGGGAACCACCAACTCTTTCGGAGGAACCTCGACGACCGAGTACGGACCACTGCTCGCCCAGGCATATCCGGCCGTTGGCGGAGTCCCCACGTTCCGCTACAACGACTTCCGCCAGGTGCTGCCGAACAATCCTTGTCGCAGTGGTGACGACTAGTTTGAGTGTTTGATTTGTGGAAAGAGTTAATGGAATTCGCGGGCGCCCTTCGGGGCGCCCCATTTTTTCAGGGCTTCTGGTTGATCATCAGATGCGCCCATGGCGTTCCGGCCCACATGATCCAGGCGCCGGTCTGCTTCGGCTCGCTCGGCAGCCCGGAAGTCTTCGGGTCGAAAGGCCACAGGATTCTCCAATGGGGTGGCTCTTTCACGGGCGTGCCCGAGGTAGCATTCGGGTTCGTCGCGCTCCAATCGCTCCCGCCCAGAAACAGGTATTCGATGCCCGGCTCGGTATTCGTAGGCTTGGACTTCAGCGCATTGAAATCACTCTCCCAGCGCAATGCCGCCGCGTTGGCGCAGTACGTAGGATCGCCCACCACGCCAGGGTGTCCCGGAAAACAGGTGAATCCGTTGCTGCCCTCGCGCAATACCGTTTCCGCGCCATTGTCGTCGCGGTCAATCACTTTCGCGTCTTTGGAGACGTTTTCCGGGGCAGCCGAAAGGGCGCGCGCGATCTTCGCTTCCTTGGTTTCTCTGGCCTGCGCTCCGGCCTTCTGCGCAATCCACAGCATCGAGATCGAGCACACGATGGCGAGACGCACCCTGACTTGCATCATGGATGGAGCTCCTTCTTGGTTGGCGGTCATTCTAACGTAGCTCGATCTAACGCAGTTCGATGCGAGTAGAATCTAACTTCAGTCGCCGCGCTCGGGTATTCCATGTATGGCGCAGGTTGTAGCCGCAATCTAAGAATGTTTCGTCAAGAAAGCAGGTGCTATCGTGAAAGCCGTCACTGGAGTCTTTGCGTCGCAAGTCAACGCCCAACGGGCCGTCGAAGCCCTGCGAGCCGCCGGAGTTCCCGAAAACAAAATCACGCTGCTCACTCCCGGGGACGCACACCAGCATTCTGAGCCGATCGATACGGCCGAGCAGCCTGGGATTGGCAAGGCCATTGGCGCCGTCGTCGGCGCCGCTGGCGGACTCACTGGCGGCAGTCTTCTCGCGGCTGCGATTGTCCCGGGCGTCGGGCCGGTCACCGCGGTCGGACTCCTGGGCGCCGCCATCCTCGGAGCCGCTGGCGCTACCCTGGGAGCTTCCGTCGCCGGATCGCTCGAGAATTTCACCACCGAGGGCTTGCCCGAGGACGAAATTTTCGTGTACGAAGACGCGTTACGCAAAGGACGCAGTGTCGTGATCGCGCTCGCCCCGAACGACGCCGTCGCGGCCCCATTGCGCGAACTGCTGAAGTCCGCAGGCGCCGAGGAAATCGACGCCGCCCGTCACCAGTGGTGGATCGGATTGCGCAGCGCCGAACGCGAGCACTACGACCGCTCCGGCAATAACTCTCCCCACGACGAAAAGTTCTATCGCATGGGTTTTGAAGCCGCCCTTCACGCCCGCACCCGCTGCATGGAATTCGATCAGGTCTCGGCCGAGATGGACAGCCGCTTGGAAGACCTGCAAAAACAATATCCTGGCGTGGATCTCGAAGAACCCTTCACCCGCGGCTACCAGCGCGGCCGCGAATACTACCAGCGCCTCTGCGACGAACAGAGAGCCGCGTAGAAAGGCCGCGTAGAAGAGCCGCGCAGATTTGTAAGCCAGGCTTGGGTTCGCGTGCCCCAGCCGGGTGCCCCGCTCAAGCTCCGCTTGGGCGGGGATTTTCATCACTCTCACCATTCCATCAGACCTTCGCAGATACAGCCGCACATCCCATCGCCGCTTTAGCGGCCGCCCGCAGAGATTCTTGCCCCACCCACCCTGCTCTCGCATCCAACCGTCGAACGCGGAGGCGACTTCCATGGACATCAAGGCGGCTGAAGAATTCCTCGACCAACTGTTCTCTTCCCTCGAATCCCTGGAAACCCAGAGCGCCGCCGTCCTGCAATTCCTGAAACAGCAAAACGGCGCGACTGACGAACAACTCGGGCCCTATTTCAAACAAGCCGGAAACGCCAGCAATGTGCGCTGGCGCGCTGCCCGCCTCCGGCTGATGAGCCTCCTCTCGGCCGCCATGAAGGACGCCGAACCAGCAGAAAAGCCCGCAACCAAGGGCCAGTCCGCGCCGCCAGCCGCCGAAGACGCCGCGAAGCCCATCGGCGCTCAGAAAGAATCCTCCAACCAAAAACCCGCCCATTCCGACAGCGAGCACTCAAAACGGCCCAGCCCGGAATCTGCGTCTCAGGAGCAAAACGAAACAAAAGCGCGCAGCCTTAACCAAGAGCAAGAAAGCCTGGCCCACGCAGAACAGAAGCCCGACGGCGAGAAAACACCGCCCGACACCAGCACCGCCACTTCCCGAAAGCCCGAGACCTCCGAAGCCGAGGCATCCAAACGACAGCCTTCCCAACCCGGGCCTTCGAAAAAAGACGCTGCCTGAAAAGCCCATCACCTACCTCAGCCCGCCGCACTTCACCGCCGCTGGCCGCTACTACGTGTACAGTTACAACCGCCAGATTTCCGAACGATTCGTGGCCGAGGGCATCCGCTGATGCGGTCCCGGCTATTCACTCACTGCGGAGGTTTGCTTGCACATCACCCGAAGACAAGCCTGCCTGCTGATGCCGCTGCTCGGCGCCGGCACAGCGTGGAGCAGTTCCCCTGACTCATTGCCTTCCAGCATGCAGCCGTTCGAAACTCTCTCTGGGAAAAAAGAAGGGCAGGCGACCTATCGTGGCATTCTCGAGGGCAAAACCCACACCGGCGACTACCTCGAGGTGCACGAGACCGTGCTCGATCCCAACGCCGAGCCTCATCCACCGCACCGCCACGCGGGGGAAGAGTTGTTCCTGATCGTCTCAGGCACGATGGAGTTTCATCTCAACGGCAAAAGCGCGCGCCTCGGTCCAGGCTCGGCAGTGTTCGTCGCTTCGAACCAAGAACACGGCCTCCGCAACGTGGGCATAATCCCCGCGCAATATTTCGTGATTACGCTTGGAGAAAAGGCGCCGTAACGGTGCCTAGTGCTCACGCTCAGCTACCCTTACCGCCGCTCCAGAACTTTGCCGATCTGACTGCCCGCGATCTCGTTCCTTTGACAGTATGTGGCATTCTCCTGCGTCCGGTGAAAGGAATGTTCGCACCGAAATAAAACGCCTGCGTCGAACCAGCAAACATTGAAGTAGGTATCGAACTCAGACGATTCGAGGATTTGGTACGGCACCATGAGCAACGGCTCATCTTCGTGGATGTTCGGGCTATTTGGGTTCTTGTAACAAACCAGTCTGCCGTCGATGGTCAGAAACACATAAATCTCATTTCCCACAAACAATCGATGAGCAAATTTCTTCGCAAGCGCCGGACCGCCGACGGCCAGTGCCAACAGAATGGCCATCACGAAAGCTATCAGGTGGTACATCGTGGTCTTAGCGAATCACCCTCCGACAACCCTAACGTGTGGAGGCTCGGGGAGAATATAAGCTTTGCGGGTGCCCCGCTCAAGCTCCGCTTGGGCGGGGATTTTTGTGGAAGCAACTCCGCGGTTGGAATGTCCTCACCCGCGATGCAGGAGGAAATACACGACCACCCCGAGAATCGCGAGCACCAGCAGGAAACGAAACAGCTTCCAATTCCCGCCCGCTTCGGGAGTAATCGGAGCATTGGAAAGCGCCGGATTTAGATCGGGCACAGCGGCATTCGGGCCCAGGGTCTCGGTCGTGGTGGCTTCGACGACGGCGCCTTCCAGCGTCGTCCCGTGGCTTGGCATCGGAGATGTCGGGGTGAGCATCTTCCAGTCGAAAGCGGCGCTCGCGCTTACACTGCCGCCCGTCTTCTTGTCGACGAACACTTTCATATCGCGCGAGCCGGCCTGCGCCGCAATGGCTTCTGAAATCTGGGGAAAGTGTTTATCCACAAAGTCGAGCAGCCCCTCCGCCATGTGATCGAGCTTCTCATGGTCGGCGGGATCCTTCCCCGATGCGTCCTCGGAATGCACCGAGAATCCGCCGCCTGGCTTGCGCTCGACATGAACTTCGTACTGGACACCCGGATGCTGGAGTGCCTGATTTGGCAGCGGCAGCTTCATGCCCGGAAACCTTTCCTGCAGCGCAGCCACGAGGTTTGCCTGGATTTTCTGCTGCAGATCCTCGCGCGTCGGAGCCTCGAGAGGCGGCACCGTCGGATCGCTTGAGCGCGCGATGAATCCGCCCTCGGGCTTGGGCTCGACCCGGTATGCAAAGCGCTTAATGAAGTTTGTAAGCTCCATGACACGGGGATTGTAGCTCGATTCCCCGGAGCCGTCGTGGTTACGTTTGAGGTTGCCCGTTCAGAACGTCGTTGTGCCGTTCGTTCCCACACTCCGGGTTGCCCTCGAAATGAGGAACGATGCCTAGCCCGGGCTATCCGCCGAAAAGATCGGCTAGCCGCGGACTTCTACCGCCACCAATTCCGGAGTGCACTGCGAGGTTCGCATGGACGCGACCACGTCCTCGGCGGTGAGCTTTCCCATCATGAGCGCCAGCTTAAGGTTGGAGGTGGTCTGTATCGGCGCCCGGTCGATCCGCTGCACGTATTGCAGACCACGGACACCACCGCGATTCAATTTCACGACGAACTTAGTGTTTTTCATGGATACTTCCAGTGTACCCGTTGTTTCGATTCTGTGCTCGTGCCAGGCACCTGCGGAGACATCGATGGTCCGGGAATCGGACCCCGCTCAAGCTCGGCTTGGTTTCGGGTGCCCTTCCGCGTTTTGTGAAGGTGCCCCAGCCTTCCGCATTTTGTGCGGAGGCTGGGGAATTTATCACGCGCTACTGTTTCTGGACGAGGGCAGTGAGCCTTACTTCCCCAAACTACGCGGGAAGGCTGGGGCACCCATGAATCTCTTACGCCGAGGCCGCTACCGGCGGCTTGGCCTGATCGGCGCGGAAACGCAATAGCGCCGCGATGTTTCCCACCTTGTCGAATTCGTCGTTTCCTTTTACGTAGAACAGTTCGATGTCGCGGCGGATCGCCATCGGAATCATCGCGTCGCACACATCTTCCAGCTCGCGCGTGGCTTTCCCGCACACCGGACAGAACGGAACCATGTGGGCGTCGATGTGACCACAGCTCGCGCATTCGACGGCGCGCGCACTGTAGTTTTCGCCGAGCAGCAGCGTCTGCACTTCGCCCAGTTCGAGGGAACGCAGCACGCGGCGCAAGCCAGTTACGCCGCGGGCATTGCCCTTGGCCTGGCTCAGCGCTTCGCGCAGCAGCGTGTCGCGGCGCCGATCCTGCTCGTCGCGCAGCATGCGCGTTGCATGTTCTCGGATTTCGTCGATCGATACCGCGGCGATGTCAGCGGGAAAATGTCCCAGCAGCCGCTGTCTCACATAGGGATGCAGGTGCGCTTCGAACTCGGACCAGTTCGTGTCGTGGCAGCCGACCACCAGTTTTTCCCACAGGCCGCGCTCTTGCTCTTCCTTCAGGCGGTCGGCGACTTGCTTGTAGTGCTGCATGTATTCGTTGGCGGCGCGGCGCTCCACGTGGCCGGCGTTGTACCCGCCGTAGCCGTCGCTGCGGCTGCGCGGCAGGCTGCGGAAGATTTCTCCGCGTTCCTTCAGTTCGTCGAGCCGCAAGTCGAAGAAGCGCCCACGCTGACGATCGACCACCACCACACCCACTTTCGGCTGCGCGCCCAGCAGGGCTGCCAGCGGCTTCAGATGGAAGCGGCGGTTCACGAAAAGCTGTGTGCCCTGCAGTTGCGGAGGCAGGTCAAACTCGCGCCAGATCTGCTTGGCGCTCGAGGCGAACACCACCTTGGCACGCGCCTGGTTGCCGCGCAGGTTGCCCGCAATTTCCAGGATGCGGTCGAGATCGGCGCGGGCGCAGCTGTTCTTGCCTTGCTTTTCGGCTTCGCGCAACGCCTGGCGCACCAGGTCCTTGGCCAGAATCGCCTCTTCCTTGTGCGACTTGTTCTGGGGTGTGCGCGGCTGAAAGTAGAAGCTCAGCGCACAGCCGTCTGAATCCGCCTGAAAGGCGGCTAGCTCTCGGATGTCCTCGCGGGTCATCATCACGAAATCTCCTGATTAGCGAGAGTGAATTATGCGGTATTGGATCGTGCAGCCAGGGTTTGCCGGGACGGAGCGGCAGCGAACATTTCGGACTTGCGGAGATGCTCACGCGCCAAAGTCACGGACGCGCGCACCTCATCGAGCTTGCGGTCGGTAATCGCTGCAATTTCATCGTCGGTGAATCCTTCGATGGCATGAAGTATGAAGGCTTCGCGGGCGGAACGGTTGGTTCCGCGGAGGGCAGTTTCCACCAGGCGCAGCATCTCGTCGGAAGAGGCGATCTGCTCGGGTGTCGAGACGCGGCGATCGGCGATCACGGTTTCCTCCGTGAAGGACTCGTCGGGCTGGTGAAACTGCAACTGGGACTCGTCGCTCCCTTTGACATTGCGCTTGCGGGTCGATTCCTCAAGGTGCACGCTGTGGTTGTTCTGGTCGGCACTGGCGATCATTTCGTCGATGGCGCGCAGGGCCAGCCGGTACAGCCAGGGCTCGAGCGCCAGACGCTCGGGCTTTTCCCCACCCTCGCCCAGGGCCTGCATGATGGCTTCGTCAACGACCTCTTCTTTAGTGATGCAATCGCCCGCGATTAGTTCGGATGATTCGCGGAAGTACAGCTCGCGTTCCACGAAACGTTCCAGGCGGGCCAGGTTGACGTTGACGTAGCCGCGGATGTCGTCGGAGGAGACGACCGGGGCCTGCACCGAGGCCAGCGTGTTCTCGAACGGGGTCTGGCGCTCGGGACGAGTTTCGCTGCCGCGCCGCCAGCGCGGATACTTGTGGGTGGACCGCAAGAGTTCTTTGTGACGATTGATCTGCTGCAACAGATCGTCAAAGGCGGCCTTCACGGCCGAAGAGGGTATCGGCGCTTTTCGCTGGGCAGCCATCTGTCCCGAGGGCAGGCGCAGGTTTAAAGAGACGACAATTCCCTCCCGCGGAGAGTTCTCCTCGATTAAACCCTTGAGATGTACGAGTTCAGGACGAAACGCCTGCAGGCGCTTGCGGAGTTTTTCGACTTGTTGATGCAGTTCTTTCTCGATGTCGGGAGTTTTGCGGACTTTGTATCCGATATGAACGTTCATGAGAGCCTCGGAAACCGGAAGTGGATCCGGTGAAGCTATCAAATTTCTCTCTACAAATCGGATTCTACACCTCACTGCGATTGGTGCAAGCGAGGTTTGCGAATTTTTTACCGTTACGTGGGCGAACGACTTGTGACGCAGGTACTTGCGGAGCTTCGAACGCTTATGCTCCAGGACCTCTCCAACCGCTTCGCGGCCTTAAGCTGACGTCAGAAAATGGGCGATGATTTATCCATTTTCCTCGTGATGCTATACGGTTGAAATGTGACCTTCCCTGCCTTCTTGTCTGCGCTGGCGGGCGCTTCCGTTGAACCCGACTGCGGCAGAAAAATTTCCTGGCCCGCGGTGAGTTTTTGGTGGTGATCTTTGATATGCGGATTCGCTTGCAGCAGTGCATCTTTCTCGCCGCCCAGCCGTTGAGCCACGTCGGAAAGCGGATTCTCGCCCAGTTGCACGGTTGCAGCAGGTTGGTGGGCCGGATCGAGAGAGCCAAAACCGGCCGCCCCGGGGCCACCTACACTGTCGATTGGCATGAGACACTTCCCTTCGTTCAGGTTATCGGTCACGCTTGGAGTTTGTTGCCCAGCCGGATGCGAATAAAGTAGGTGCCAGCGAAAGAAATACACTCTCTGGCGCTGAGCGCACTCAGATTTTCAGCGACTTATTGGACTCTGTCGAATTCGCGTTTTCCGAGGGGCTGGCCGCGGGGGGAGTTCGCCTGAGGTCGGCAAGATCTTTTCGAATCGACTCGTTTTCCATGGGATCGCTTTTCACTCGCAGAACCATCAGCCCCGCGATGACGAGAACGATCAAAGCGACAATGCCGAGAAGGGTCATTTTTGGCTAATGGCTGATAGCTGGCGGCTGATAGCTGATAGCCGTTCCTGAGACCTAACACCCGAGACCTAACACCTGACACCTGCCCCTACACCGCAACCGTCACCGAAGTTTCCGTGCGCGTGACTTCACGGTACATGGTGTCGCGCTCGATCGGTTCCCTACCCGCTTCGGTAATGAGCCGGACCAGATCCTTGCGGCGCATGCCTTGCGGCGTGGTGGCGCCGGCGTCGTGATAGATCTTTTCTTCGATGACCGTGCCATCGATGTCGTCGGCGCCGAAGCGGAGCGCGATCTGTGCGATTTTCGCCGTCATCATCTGCCAGTAAGCTTTGATGTGCGGAAAATTGTCGAGTACCAAGCGGCTCACCGCGATCTGCTTGAGGTCGAGCATGCCGGTGGTCTTCGGCAAATGCTGCAAGGGCGTGTTGTCGGGATGAAATGCCAGCGGGATAAACGTCTGGAAGCCGTGGGTTTCGTCCTGCAGGTCGCGCAGCTTCAGTAAATGATCGACGCGATCCTCGTCATTTTCGACGTGGCCGTAGAGCATGGTCGCGTTCGACTTGAGTCCGATCTGGTGCGCCGTACGCGCCGTGTCGAGCCACTGGTCGCCGTCGATCTTGTGGTCGCAGATAATGTGGCGCACGCGATCGGCGAAAATTTCCGCGCCGCCGCCGGGCAGTGAGTCGACGCCGGATGCCTTCAGTTGCTCGAGCGTCTCGCGAATCGAAAGCTTGGCCCGCTTGGCGAGGTAAGCGACCTCGACCATGGTGAACGCTTTCAGGTGCACCTGCGGAAAACGCTGCTTCAGTCCGGAACAAAGATCCAGGAAATATTGAAATGGAAGATCGGGATGCAATCCGCCGACAATATGAAATTCGGTGACCGCTTCCGTGTAGCCCGAGGCTGCGGTTTCGAAAGCTTCTTCGAGCGCCATAGTGTAGGCGCCGGGCGCGTCCTTCTTGCGGCCGAAGGCGCACAGACGGCAAGCTGCGACGCACACGTTCGTCGGGTTGATGTGCCGGTTCACGTTGAAATACGCCTTGTCGCCGTGCATACCTTCGCGCACGCGGTTGGCGAGCCATCCCACGGCGAGAATGTCGCCGGTACGGTAAAGCGTGAGGGCGTCGCCGGCGTTCAGGCGCTGGCCGGCAAGAACTTTGTCTTTGATAGGAGGAAGACGCGCGTCGTCAGTCTGGAACGGGTGAGACATGCTATTGCGATGATAACGCAAAGCCAGGCGAGAGGTCACAGGTCACAGGTGACAGGAAACCCACACGGCACTCGGCACTTAGAGGTCGCGGCGCCGGCATTTGGTCGTCGGCACCTGGCGGTTGGCTATTCGCATTTAGCCAGGAGACTGTGTGGGACCGCGACCGAGTTTTCGCCTGAAGTGCGACGCAGACGATTGGAAATGGCGCATTCTAACCGTCGTTACGCAGTTTGATGGTTAGAGTGGTGCATTCATGGTGCAGTCTAACCAGTAAACGCTGCTTTGGTAGTTAGGATCGATACTTTTGCGGTTGCTCGGCGATTCAGAGCCGGACGGAGCCGGCTGGGAGAACACGATCATGTTTTGTTTTCGAAATTTCCTTACGCGTTCCAACTGGCCTTGGCGTTTTTCCTGCCTTGCAGTGATCGTCTCGCTCGCCGGATGGTGCGGGAGTTCCGCATTGTTCGCGCAGGAGCGCAACGCCGATCGGCCGACGACGGCGGAAGAAGTGCGCGCGTTGCGGGCACTGGTCACCGAACTTGAAGCGCGCGACGCTCGTATCGAAGCCGAGTTGCATGAGATGAAGACGCAACTCGAGGCGCAGCGAGGACGCGATCCCGCGCCCGAGGCAGTTTCGTCCATCGCGCGCGATGAGGCCGCAACCGGAATCGCGGCCAAAGCAGCGGGTGGTCCGCACGCGATCGAAGACGCTCTACAGGAAAGTACCCTGCAGTCGAATGCAACCAACACGAACTCCGGCGCCGATCTGAGTCAAGACGATCGTAGATTGCTCGATGTTCTCAAAGGCAACACCATCAACTTCGCCTTCGATGGATATTACGCGTACAACTTCAACCATCCTTACGGACGCGTGAACCTGCTGCGCGCCTATGACGTGCTCAGCAACACCTTCAGCCTGAACCAGGCGAGCGTGATTTTCGAGCACGCACCGGATCCGGCGGCGGGCCATCGCTTCGGGATGCGACTGGATCTGCAGTTCGGACAGGCCACGGAAACCTTGCAGGGGAATCCCGCGAACGAACCTCGGCCGGAAATCTATCGCAACATCTTTCAGGCCTACGGAACGTATGTGCTGCCAATCGGGCGCGGGTTGACGGTGGACTTCGGCAAGTGGGCGAGTTCGCTGGGCTTTGAGAACAACTACACCAAAGACCAGATGAACTACTCGCGCTCCTACTGGTTCAATTTTCTGCCCTTCTATCACATGGGCGTGCGCGCGAATTATCAGTTCAACGACAAGTTTGGTTTGAACTACTGGGTGATCAACGGGACAGATCAGACGGAGCCGACGAATGCGTTCAAGGATCAGTTCGTGGGGCTGGCACTCACGCCGCGAAAGACCATCAACTGGAACGTGAACTATTACCTGGGACAAGAGCATCCCGATGTCGCGCAGGTAGCGAATCCGGGTCCGGTGCCGGTGCAACCGGGCCTGGGCTTTGTGCCGATCCGGCCGGCGCCCGATGGGCGGTTGCACATTGTGGACAGCTACGTGAGTTGGCAGACCACGACGAAGCTCACCTTCGCGCTTGAGGGCGACTACGTGATCGAGCGTTTGTGGCGGCACGCGGCGCCGGGACGGTCTTCAGCACCAACGGAGGTATGGGGTGGAGCAACGTATGCGCACTATCAGTGGACTCCGCGGGTGGCGGTGGGAGTGCGCGCGGAGTATTTGTCCGATCGCCAGGGCATGTTCAGCGGCGTGAGCCAATCGTTGAAAGAGACGACGGCCACCCTGGATTACAAGATTGCGGAAGGCTTCGTGATGCGCTACGAATGGCGGCGCGATTTTTCCAACCAGCCCTATTTTCAGACCGACACTTTCCTGGGCCGCAGCCCGCAGCAGAATACGGCGACGCTTGGGTTGGTGTGGTGGTTTGGAAGGAAGGAAGGGGTGTGGTGAGGAGTAGCGAACCGCTGCGCTGCACTTCTTAGGCAGAGCAGGTATCTCCGTCGCGGCGAGTTAAAAAATGCTAGGACAGTCGAAATGCCTTCAGCGGCCGTGGGGTCCTTCGGCTGCGTTCGGCTGACGCCTCACTTCGCTCAGGATGACAATTCAAAAGATGACAGTTTCGAAAGATGACAGTTCAAAGGATGACAGTTCAAAAAGGATGCGTGGGGCTTGTGGAGGAAGTAGCGGCTGAGGTGTCCGCGGGCATGGATCTCGGCGCGGAGAACCTGGAGAAACAACCAGGCGTAGAACGCAGCGTTGCCGGCGGCGATCAGGGCGAGGGCCCAGAGATTGGCGTCCCCAGTTCGAAACACGGCGAAGACAAGTGCGAGCAACAGGCCGGGCCAGCATGGCGGGAACCAGAAGCCAACGCCTGTCTTGAACATGGCGGCGGTGAGGACCACGGAAGTGATGCAGCCCATCGCCAGGGCCGCAATCCATACGCGAGTTTTGCGTTCTGCCATTTTCAGGATCTTTCCGGGGAAAAATACTACGGGATGAGTTAACGCGCTAGTTACCTAGGTTATTCGGGGTGGGCGAGCCGCGTGGGACCTGCAGGCTGACGGAACAAGAGCTTTTAATCGCAGAGGACGCGGAGAAAAGCCGCAGAGGACACGGAGAGAACCTGATCGGCGCATCGGGACTCGAACTCGCCCATGGAGAGAAGCTTTTAACCGCAAAGAACGCAAAGAAAGCCGCGAAGGGCGCAAAGAAATCTTGGCACGCCTGGCGCGGATTGCAGTACTCGCTTCCTGACTTTGCCTTCAAAGCCTTGATTGAGCGGGCGGGATTCCGCCTGCTTCAGTGGCGGGTCAGCAGATCGCAGGCGATGAACACGAAGAAGACGACGGAGATGACGCCGTTCATGGTGAAAAAGGCGGCGTTGAGTTTTGACAGGTCGTGCGTTGAGACGAGCGAGTGTTCGTAGGCGAGAAGCAGCGCGACGGCGATCACGCCTGCGATTGCGAGTTTGCCGAGGCCGAAGGTCACGATCAACGCGATCAGGAGAATGAGCATGATGATGTGGAACGCTCGCGCGACGGCGAGGGCGCCGCGGATTCCGAGGTAGCGCGGGATCGAGTGCAGGTCGGACTGGCGGTCGAATTCGTAGTCCTGGCAGGCGTAGAGGACGTCGAAGCCTCCGACCCAGAAGGTGACCGCGGCGGTGAGCAGCAGGATGCGCGGGTCGAGCGAGCCGCGGACGGCAATCCAGGCGGCGGCCGGGGCGATGCCGAGCGCGAAGCCGAGCACCAGGTGCGACCAGCGGGTGAAGCGCTTTGTGTACGAATAAAGAAGAACGACCGCAATCGCGATAGGCGACAGCACGAACGAGAGGTGGTTGAGCTCGGAGGCTGCGAGAACGAAGATGGCGCATGACACCACGACGAACGCCGTGACAAACGCCGGCGTGAGATCGCCGGCCGGAAGAGCGCGGGTCCGGGTGCGAGGGTTGGCGGCGTCGATGGCAGCGTCGGCGACGCGATTGAACGCCATGGCGGCCGAGCGGGCCGAGACCATGGCGATGATGATCCAGGTCAGCTGATGGAGTGTGGGCCGGCCCCCCGCGGCCAGCATGGCTCCGCAGAGCGCGAAGGGCAACGCGAAAATCGAGTGCTCCCACTTGATCATCTCGAGCGTGACGCGCAGGTTGCGGAACAGGAGCACGACGAGATTTTAGCAGGAGCAAGGCGGGGAACAGGTCTTAGCTCTTAGCTCTTAGCTCTCAGCTCTCAGCTCTCAGCTCTCAGCTCTCAGGAGATTGAGCATAGGTTGACTCCAGCTGGGTTTACTCTTCGCATACCGGGCAGCCTGATCCCCTAAAAGCTAGCCGGGGTATCCCTGTTC
>Ga0307478_10000787_pt1 | contig 30301 bp, 26 predicted proteins | sample atmos_gasesECM4C_2_FD_203713 | JGI IMG/M metagenome (GOLD analysis project Ga0307478, IMG submission 203713) | Hardwood forest soil microbial communities from Morgan-Monroe State Forest, Indiana, United States - atmos_gasesECM4C_05 | ecosystem: Environmental > Terrestrial > Soil > Temperate...
CCACGTGGAATTCTCCAACGTGATTCCTTCCCCCGCAAGAACCTTGGCCACGGCGCCCAGCAGGCTGTCGGTGTTGCGCGTGGTGAGCGAGAGTAAGAGCTTGGCCAGACGCCAGTCCGGCCGGATGGCGGAGAAAATCTGCTTGTGCTTCACCTGCCCCGCCATAATCGCGCGCCGCACCCCTTCGCGCTGAAACGTTTCGATCAGTTTCGATAGCTCGCCCAGCGATAGCCAGTGAACCGAAGCTGCGCCGTGATCTTCAACTTCAGGAGAAGCTTCCTCTTTGATCGCGATCACCACAACTTCATATCCCAACGCTCGCGCCGAATCCAACACGAGCAGAGGAAACTTTCCATTGCCGGCGATGAGGCCGATGCGTTCCATAGACGATTGTGTAGAGACGTTGCTTGCAACGTCTCTTGCAGTGGCAAGGAAGACATAGCCAGCTACGTCTCTACGACGACTTCACTTAATCACTCCCCGCTCCGACCCCTCGATAAAGCGAATCAACATATCTACATCTTCTCCGCGATCCGCCTCGGATTTCAGTTTTTCAAGCGCCTGCGAGGTATTCCTCTTCGATGCCAGCAAAGTCTTGTAAGCGTGATGAATCTTGTTGATGCGTTCTTTTGAAAAACCACGGCGCTCGAGGCCAACTTTATTCATCCCATAAGCGTGCGTGTCGCGCGCGGCAGAGGTCATGGAAAACGGCAGCACATCCTGCGTGATGGTGGTGCCCCCGCCTACGTAAGCGTGAGCGCCGATCCTTACATACTGGTGCACCGGGCAGAGCGCTCCGACGACAGCCCATTCTTCGACCGTGACATGTCCGCCCAGCGTCGCCCCGTTCACCAGCATGCAATGGTCGCCGATGACGCTATCGTGCCCGATGTGAGCGTAGGCCATGATGAGCGTGTGACTGCCCACACGAGTCAGCCCGCCGCCTTTAGCGGTGCCCCGACTGATGGTCACGCACTCGCGAATCTCATTGTGGTCGCCGATCTCCAGCCGCGTCGGCTCGCCCTTGTAAGAAATATCCTGCGGCGCCATGCCGATCGCGCAAAAAGGAAAGAAAACGTTGTCAGCCCCAATCTTCGTCGGCCCTTCAATGCACACGTGTGACGCCAGGCGGCAGCCCTCGCCCAATTCAACGTCCGCTCCAATCACGCAGTAGGGGCCCACCGTGCACGATGCCGGCACTTTGGCCCGTGAATCGACGATGGCGGTGGGATGTACGTTCATGATCGAGTCATCGCGTCCTTGGCCGATTGACTCGGGGGCTGGATAATAGATGGTGACTCATTCCGGAGTGGCACCGTCACCCGCGCCATCAAAGCCGTCACCTCGGCCGCGCGAACTATCGATAAGCTGGCATGACACCGTCGCCTCCGCCACCCGTTTGCCCGCAACATAGGCGACTCCATGCATTTTTGCCGCGGTCATCCGGGGAATGACCCGCCAGCCTTTCACTTCCACTTCAATTCGCAGCTGGTCGCCAGGACTGACAGGCCGGCGAAACTTCGCCCGTTCAATGCCGGTAAACACCATCACTTTGTTCTCACGGTCTTCCACTTCAGTAAGCAGCAGGGCGCCGCCGGCCTGAGCAATGGCTTCCACAATCAGCACACCGGGCATAATGGGCAACCCCGGGAAATGGCCGTTGAAAAAAGGTTCGTTGATGGTGACGTTCTTGATGGCAACAATACTTTCTTTCCGCTTCAACTCCAGCACGCGGTCAATCAGCAGGAGGGGATAGCGATGCGGAAGGATTTTCAGGATCTCGTGTATGTCCAGCGTCATCTTCGAGTTCGCCCCAATCAGCCTGAAGATTATACTGTACCGCGTTGCATTCACGGCGAAGACGAGAGGCACGAGTGCCCGAGAAGAAAACAAAAATAACAATGACAACTGCGCGCCAGAACCCGAGCACTGATCGCTTGCGCTATTTCGTCGAGCGCAAAGACGAGATGGTCGAAACGATTCGCGAACTAGTCGAGATCGAATCGCCAAGCGATAACAAGCAGGCAGTCGATCGCGTGGCCGCTCTCATCGCGTCGAAGTTCGAATCCGTCGGCGGGAGGCTTCGTCTTCATCCCAGCAATGATTTCGGAGACAGCCTGCAAGTCGATTTTGCCGCTGGTGAAAATCCAACAAGCAGCAAGCCGGTGTTGCTGCTCGGGCATTACGACACAGTTTATCCGCTGGGCACGCTGGCCGGTACGCCGTGCAAGATTGAGAACGGACGCTTATACGGGCCGGGCGTGCTCGATATGAAGTCAGGAATCGCGCTCATACTTCATGCCATTGAAGCTTTGCAGGCATGGCACGGCGAACTGCCGCGGCCAGTCACGGTTTTCCTGGTTTCCGATGAAGAAGTAGGCAGCTATTCTTCGCGGAAGATCACCGAGGCGTTGGCGAAACAATCCGCGGCGGTGCTGGTGCTCGAGCCAGCCGCTGGACTGCGCGGCGCGGTCAAGACTGCACGCAAGGGCGTGGGCGAATATAAGCTGCGCGTGAAAGGCATGGCGGCGCATGCAGGGCTCGATCCTGGAAAAGGCCACAGCGCCATTCTTGAGCTCGCCCGCCAAATCGCCGTAATCGCTAAATTTAACAATTTGCCTCAAGGCCTGTCTTTAAATCCTGGAGTGATCGAGGGCGGAACGCGCTCGAATGTGGTCGCGGCAGAGGCATCGGTGCGCATTGATGTGCGCATCAAACGCGCGCAACAAGCTGCTGGCATCGACCGCAAGCTGCGCTCACTCAAACCTTTCGATAAACACTGCACCATCGAGATCACGGGCGGCATCAACCGCCTGCCGATGGAGCGAACCCGTGGAGTGGCTGCGCTATACAACAAAGCCCGGAAAATTGCCGGCACAATTGCGTGGAAGCTCGAAGAAGCGGCCGTGGGCGGCGGTTCCGACGGAAACTTCACCGCCGGCATGGGCATTCCCACACTCGACGGCATGGGCGGCGTCGGCGAAGGCGCACATGCGCTGCACGAATACATCGTTATCTCCGAACTGCCGCGGCGGGCGCTGCTGCTTGCAGAAATTATCGAAAGCGTTTGATCGCTGAAGAACTTATATGCTGAAGTTTATGGTCGTAGTGTACCGGCGTCCAGAATTGACTTCTGAACAGTTCCGCCGGCACATGCGGGAAATACATGGCCCGTTGGCGATGAATCTGCCCGGCTTGAGAAAGTATGTTCAGAATTTTGCCAGTAGGGATCCCTCACGACAACCGCCGGGATGGGACGCAATAGTCGAGCTCTACTTCGATGATCGGCCGAGTATGGAAGCGGCATGGGCGAGCCCGCAGGGGGCGGCTTCCGATGCCGACCTCGCAATATTTGCTGACTTGACGCGCACGACTTGGTCGGTGGTCGACGAGGTCACGGTTCTGGGGTGAATACCAGAAAATAATCCATCTTGTCGCCCTTCACAAAATCATATTGTTCCTGCAACCGGTAACCCGCCTGCCGGGCTTCCTGGATCACAACTTCACGGCCCACGCCATGATCTTCGCCATTCCCATTGCGGTCGATGACTCCAACCTTCGCCCCTGGACGCAGCGCCGCTCTCAGATTTCGCAGAAGCGCGACCGGATCCGCTACCTCGTGATACGTCTTCAACAGCAAAACCGAATCAACCGCCGCAGCGGGAAGAACAGGATTGTCGGCTTTGCCTAAAATAGTTCTGACGTTGTGCAGTTGCTCCCTCTTCGCACGGTCGCTGACGTAGCGAATCGACTCCGGATTGATGTCAACCGCATATACGATTCCCGCTTCGCCAACTCTCCGCGCCGCGATCACCGTGAACCAGCCCGAGCCTGCTCCGATATCGGCCACTGTCTTTCCACGCGTAATGGCCAGAATATCCATCACACGATTGATCTGCAGCCGCTCCGCGCGGCCAGGGGAGTCGAAAATCGTGAGGTCGCCAGTATAAGGTTCACTGGTTTTGCGGTGCTCTGGCGCGGAGCCGCTTTGAGTCTGCGCTTGAGAAGTTGCCGGAAAAAAAGCGTGACAGAAAATAAACACTACGAATACAAAAGCGCAACGTTTGCAAATCACCGATTCCTCCAACACTTATCTCCAATACTCATTCGGAGAGATTAGACTTCCTGCAGCTGCCTTGGTAAGCATTCAGATGTTCAGATGCGTAACCAGCCACTGCGCAGCCCTACATTCTTTGACTCCCTGCTTGTCATAGCCTAGACTTTTCGCAGGGAGTCCGGTGGCCTGCGCCGCATTTGCCGGACCCTGCGGCTTGACTGTGGAGGAACTATGGGTGAAGGTCTATTTCAGCCGTTGCACTTGATATTGATCATTGCGATTATCCTTCTGATCTTCGGCACCAGCAAGTTTGCCTCGCTGGGCAAGGGCATGGGCGAAGGCATTCGTAATTTTAAGGCCGCAATGAAGGAAGGCGAAGAACCCAAGAAGGAAACGAAAGAAAAAGAAGAGGAGAAAAAAGTTTAGCTTTGCCGCCGCCGTATTTGGATCTTAGCGGCCCGCCCCCGGCAATCTAAAGTGCTCCTTGTTTGCGCAGCATAGAGTAAACCCTCCTTACTGGTAGTCCCACCACATTGCTGTAATCACCATCGATACAAGTAATCCATCGTGAGGCGATGCCTTGAATGGCATAAGCTCCCGCCTTATCCATGGGCTCGCCCGTCGCAATATAATCGCGGATTTCCTGCTCTGTGATTTCGTCCATGGAGACCAACGTACTCTCGGAAACTGTTATCACCTCTCGCCCCTCTGGGGTTGATTCGCAGCTGCGCATCGATGGCGTTACTAGACAAACTCCGGTAACTACTTTGTGCGTGCGTCCGGACAATAATCGCAGCATGCGGCCGGCATCAGCAGCGTCGCGCGGCTTGCCCAGGATGCTGTTGTCGATCACGACGATCGTGTCCGCACCCAGAACGTAGTCCTGCGGCCGGCTTTTAGAAATTGCTACGGCTTTATCCCGCGCGAGTCGCTTCGCGCAATTCTGCGGAGATTCATTGGCCAGCGGTGTCTCGTTGATATCGGCAGGCTGCACAAGGAAAGAAATTCCAGCATTACGCAGCAACTCCTGGCGGCGCGGCGAGGCGGAGGCGAGAACGATCATGCAAACCAGATTCTAGCTGAAACAATTCGGCCTTTCGTCGCGCGCCAACTGTGCTTTCTGCCCGCAGCCCTCAACGGCTCCCAACCACGCCGCGTACCGATTCGATCAGCTTAGCTGAATCGTAACCGATGCCATCTTTGAATACGGTTTCCACGTTCTCAATGTCCTCAATCTTCTTCGATGGATCGCCCTTGATCACGACGAGGTCTGCCTGCTTGCCAGCAGCGAGGGTGCCGATGCGATCGGAGTCTCCCAGAAATTGCGCGCCGTTTGCAGTGGCAATGTGAATGGCTTCCACTGGAGTGAATCCAGCTTCCACTAACAACTCCACCTCGCGCTGATCTCCGAAACCGGCAATTATCCCTCCCATGCCGGTAGGATCCAATCCCGCCAGCAACAGGCCTCCGGCTTGCGCGAACGCATGTTCGAATTCCATTTCCTTGTTGAAGGCTGTCGGCCAGGGTGAAATTTCGCTGCCATACGCTTTGCGTAGAGCGCCAGCATCGCTTGATCGAACTCTTCGCTCCAACAGTGCGCTGCGAGCGTCCGGTGACAAAGCATCCAGCACGCGCTTCTGCAACGTTGGCCTGCCGGGAAAACTTCCCATCTCAAATACCGGAAGGGTCGAAGTGACCGCCACATTCCGCCGTACCAGATCCTGAATCATGTCATGCAGCGGACCCGCGTTTACGTCCAGCTTCGAGATCAGATTTGGATTCTCCGGTTCCTCCGGGCATTCACCCGGCTTCTTCGCCGGCAGGAATTCCGTATCGACCAGCAGTCCGTGCTCCAAGTCGTCGATGCCGAGCGCCGCAGCTTCCCGAAAGCCAATGGAACAAAGATGGCCGGTAACTTTTGCGCCGCGCTTGTGCGCCGCCGCAATGGCCGCGGCCAGCTCTGCCGGAGTGATGTACATGTACGCCTTGAAATTGTCCACGCCCTCATCCATCCAGTAATTCACGGTCTTTGTTGCATCCTCCGGCCCGCTGAGCTGGTGCATCTGCAACGCCCACGACCCTGCGCCTTCCAGGTACGGCCCGGTTACGTGAATCTTCGGCCCCGCCATTCCCCCAGCATCGATTTTTTTCTTGATTTCAAGATCGGTATAAGGCTCAAGCGATCCGCCCGTGCGGATCGTAGTAACACCTCCCGCCAGGTAGAGGCGGGGAAAGCTGAAAGCCATCTCGCCGAACACGACGTTCCCGACGGGATAAAACATGTGATCGTGCATGCCAACCAGGCCGGGAATGACACTGTAACCATGCAGATCGAGCACCTGGGCATCTTTGGGGACATTGGCCGACGCAGCGTCGGAGACCGATTCGATCTTCCCTCTGGAAATTACGATTGTCTGATCTTCCCGCGCAGCCGCTCCCGTGCCGTCAATCACGCGCACGTGGGCGAGCGCCACAACTGCAGCGTTCACTTTCACGAAGGCTTGCACTTCAGGCGAAAGTGTTTGAGCTCCGACCGCAAAACAACATGCCAGCACGTTGAGGAGGGCAACGAATAATCGGCGCATGGTTTTTCCTTCCATAAATCACAGGGCAGAATTCTACCGAAGAAAAGCCAACTCTGTAAGCAAAGGGCGCAACCGTACGGAGAACCGCTTACCGCCTGTTAAAATCAAAGATTAGCTCTCAACCTATGGACGCCGCTTTCCTCCGGAACTTTGCGATCATCGCGCATATCGACCACGGTAAATCCACGCTGGCGGACCGCCTGCTGGAGCTGACCGGATCGCTGACCATGCGCGAGATGCAGGCCCAGGTGCTCGACACCATGGACTTGGAGCGCGAGCGCGGCATCACCATCAAAGCTCACGCCGTCCGGATGATGTACACCGCTCATGACGGCAACACTTACCAGCTCAACCTGATCGACACGCCCGGCCACGTCGACTTTTCCTACGAAGTCTCGCGCTCGCTGGCGTCATGCGAAGGCGCCCTGCTCATCGTCGACGCTTCGCAAGGCGTGGAAGCGCAAACCCTCGCCAACGCCTACCTTGCAATCAACAACGGCCTCGAAATCATTCCCGTCATCAACAAGATCGATCTGCAAAGTGCTGACATCCCGCGTACGAAAGAGATGATCGAAAGCGCCGTCGGCCTGGACGCTACGGACGCCGTCCTGATCAGCGCCAAGACCGGCCAGGGCGTGCCCGACGTGCTCGAAGCCATTGTGAAGCGCATTCCGCCGCCGAAAGGCAATCCTGACAGCCGTCTCCAGGCACTGGTTTTCGACTCGTGGTTCGACCCTTACCGCGGCGTAGTGATTCTGACTCGCGTTTTCCAGGGGACGCTACGCAAAGGTCAGAGAATTCGCCTATGGTCGAACGGAACAACTTTCGATGCGGAAACTCTCGGCGTGCTCACCCCCAAGCCCGTGGAGATTAGTGAGTTGAAAGCGGGCGAAGTCGGATTTCTCATCGCCAACATCAAGAATGTCGCCGACACGAAAATCGGCGACACCATTACCGACGACGCCAATCCCGCGTTCGAAGCCCTTCCCGGCTTTGAAGAAATCAAGCCTATGGTGTTCGCCGGCCTCTACACCGTGGACGCGCACGAGCACACTCGCCTGCGCGAAGCTCTGGAAAAACTTCGTCTGAACGATTCGTCCTTCTTCTTCGAACCGGAAAGTTCGGTTGCGCTGGGTTTCGGATTTCGCTGCGGATTCCTCGGCCTGCTTCACATGGAGATCATTCAGGAGCGCCTGGAGCGTGAGTTCGCGCTCGAACTCATCACCACCGCGCCTGGCGTGCGCTACAAAATCTACAAAACCGACGGCTCAATGATCGAGGTGGACAATCCTTCGCGCTGGCCCGACCCCAGCGAGATTGCCAAAATCGAAGAGCCGGTGATTCTAGCTACGATTCTCACCAACGAAGAATACGTCGGCGGAATTTTGAAGCTAGTCGAAGACAAGCGCGGCAAGCAGAAGACTTTCGAGTACGTCAGTTCCTCCCGCGTGATGTTGCACTATGAGTTGCCCCTGAATGAAATCGTGCTCGATTTTTACGATCGCCTGAAGTCGGTCTCGCGCGGCTATGCTTCACTCGACTATCACCTGGCGGATTATTGGGAGTCGCCCATGGTCAAGCTCGACATCCTGGTGGCCGGCGAACCCGTGGATGCGCTTTCCATCATCGTGCACCGCGAGTTTGCCTATGATCGTGGCAAGGCTCTGGTCGCCAAAATGAGGCAGCTTATTCCCCGGCAAATGTTCGAGGTAGCGATCCAGGCTTCCATCGGAGCGAAGATCATCGCCCGCGAAACCGTTTCTGCCATTCGCAAGAACGTCATCGCCAAATGCTACGGCGGTGACATTTCGCGCAAACGCAAGCTGCTGGAGAAACAGAAGGAAGGCAAGAAACGAATGAAACGGATCGGTCGCGTCGATATCCCGCAGGAGGCGTTCCTGGCCGTGCTCAAGGTAGGTGAAGACAGCAACTAGGAGGCGGGGCTTGCAAGATTTCCTAAATAAATATCCTCTTGCTTTCATTCCGTTCTTCATTTTCTTCTGGTACGGTGTTGTGTCTTTGATCGCAGTGTTCAGCGGTTGGATGATGCTGTCGCGTCGGTTTCGCCTGACTTCGGTTTTCACGGGCGCGACCTGGGAATTCCGAAGCGCCCGCATGCGCTGGACCTCCCGCTACGGCAATTGCCTCAGTATCGGAGCCGATCCGGCGGGACTCAAGCTTTCTGTGTTTTTTCCTTTTCGCCCTGGCCACCCTCCCTTGTTCGTCCCCTGGAGCGAGATTTCGGTTGCGAGACGGCGGGATTTTCTGTTTATCAGGCAAGTCAAGCTGCTGCTGGGTAGAGAAGAACAGATACCGTTCGTGATCAGCGGCGGCCTGGCTGACCGCATTCAGGCAGCTGCGGGCGCGAGCTGGCCGATTGAAGCAGTGACCTGAATTCTCAAAAACAACGGACAAGGCAAAAAGCGAATCAAGCGGATGGGCCGCGTCGACATTCCACAGGACCCTTTCCTGGCCTTCCTTAGCAGTGGAGATAGCAATTTAGGCCGCTGGACGCCGCTATGCGAGGGAGACTATTTCCCCCATCTACGGCTGGTCAGACCACGAAAATGTGCAAATCTCAAAACCGGAAGTTCGGGGCTATTCGCAGTCGTAGACCCATGTTAATGCTGAGTGAATTGCCTAACTGGTTACTATTCAGACCCTTAGGAGCTCCAAAAACGGTGCGCACGATGTGGCTGGCCGAGGTTTGCCGCTAGCTTTTTTGGGCCACTGCCAGCAATTCACAAGCTTTTCCACAGGATGCCCCGAGAGCGCAACCCAAAGCACGTAAGGTACTTACCGGATAAGACTACAGGGATCCCTGTAACAGATCATTCCCAAAGATGAAACGAAATGTCAGTGGAAAACACTATCCTGCCAGCCGCGCAATTGGCTACAGCACGGGCTCGGGTCCCGGCTGCGGATCGTTGACGTCGGCCAATTACGCTTGGGGGTGTTGAGATGTCAGATACTGAAGAGCATCGCAAGAGGCAGGTCGCGAGTAGTGAAGACAGAATTGCCATCGATGGCAGGTCCAAACCTAAAATCATTGCTGCCCATTGCTTGCTGGCGGCAGCCTGCATTGCCAGCGCTCTGGCTATCAGCATCCCGGTCCAGGGACAGACGTGCCCACTCAGTTACGGCACGACGGATGCTGCCAAGAGTAACTGGCTCTTTCTATACTTTCCCACCTCGAGCGACTCGACTTTCCCCGCCTACGACACCAGTGTCAGTCCGTTGGCTCCCTTCGATGTAAGCGCACTCAGTGCCGGAATCGGCACGACCACACAGTTAATCAATGAGATCGGGACCGTCGTGATCGATGACTATTGCGAGTTCAATGTGCAGGTGCACACCACAACCACGAACCCGGCGCTGTTAGCGAGCCCGCCTGCCCGCCGGGTGACGGTCGGCATTGGCGACGACAACAGCGGAGCCTGGGGTGAGGCGCAGGAAGTGGACATCGGCGACGCCATCGATATAGATTTCGCTCGCGTCTGGGCAGGCACCTATGTCACCTGCGAAGGGGGCAACGGTCCCTCTGGGAGCGGCTGTTCCACTACCGGTTCTCTCACCGGCTCCAATGCAACGCTTGAGCACTGGGGCCAAGCCATCGGCGGTACTGCCGCTCATGAGGCCGGACACACTTACGGATTGGCGCATTCAGACGACGACCCTCCGGTCGATTGCGATGTGTCTGGTCCAACCCCCACGCCCGGGGAAGATCCCTATTACCAGCACCTGATGCCCGCAGGCTGCAACCTCACTGGCCCCCAGCGCGCTGACTACCGGCGGCATTTCAGCAATCGGACCTATGGCCTCTTGGCGACCAACGTGGGCTTGTCCATCCAAACGATGCACAACTGGAACCTGACCAATCCCAACGCCGAGCAAGGCAACAGCCTCGCCATCGACTTCCTCAGTGTCTTGCCCACAGTTAGCATTTCTTGGAGCTTCGCTGGAGCCTCCAGTCCATGGATCAATCCTACGGTCTCCGGCCCATCCGGCACCGCGGTCTTCAAAGGCGCGACCTACAACAAATACACGATCACCTGGTCGGCGCCCAATCCGGCCTGGTCAGACCCATCTCCTGGAATCGTAGCCGGAGGCGCTGTGTTCCACATCGGAACTACCTTCACTGGCGTCGATTTCAACGCGCCTGATCCCATCATCATCCAGGATGTCACGCTGTTCGACGCGAGTTCAAACCCGCTGGCGCTGCATCCTCGCCTCGCGGGCTACGATGCTGGAACTCTGGACGCCGCAAACGGCACCTTCTCACTCCACTTTTTTCCCGTTGCCGGAGCACCTTCGCTGCGTCTGCAGAGCGCCCGCATTTACCAATTGCCCCGCGTGGCAGCCATTGAATCGATGGTGGGTGACGGCCGTCCGCTTACGCGCGATAAGACCCCAATCGTCCCATGGAGCGTGATCGAATGCCCATCGTCAAACCTGCGAGAAGGGGCGACCTGCAGCGTTGCCAACATTGCGCAACCACCGCATATCAAGGAGACTTACGGGCTCGGCCAGCCCGGTGTATATGACTGCAGCCAGGGAGTTCCCCACCTCCCTCCCAGAAAACCCAACCAGCCTTCAACCAGGCTGCAAGACTCCCCAAATCCCCTCGATTACGAAGGCCCCATCTGCGCCGGCACGCAACAAGACCCGTTCCCATCCACTACGGTTTATGTGATCGCGACGTTCGTCGATCCGGCGGCTAAACACTACGACCCAGTCAGCAGGCAATATGTCGTGGGTCCACTCGTCTCCACTGCCTACTACCAGTTCGCCGGGATACGTCAAACCCAGTCTTCCAGCAGCTTGCAGTATGCCGCAAAGTTTTTGTGTGGCCCCATGGAACGCCATGATGACCGTGATGACAAGGAACATCATGCTCACCCAGCCGAGTGGGGACAGGTCGCGCGGGGAGACTACTACACCGCGATCAACGCGCACAACCCGACCAACAAATCAGCCGTGATAAAGTTCAAATTCGCCTCTACCCTGCCGGACGGAAAATCCGGGCCGGTCTCGCGTTTTTCCGAGATTAAACTTGGAGCTGATGAAACCATCTCCCTCGATTGCTCTGCGGTCTATAAGCTTCTCCACGCAAAGCCTGGGTTCGTTGACGGCTTTGCGGTAATCGAGAGCGATGTGGAACAAGATGTCGTCGCGGTTTACACGGCTGCCGGGGAGCACGAGAAAGTGCAGACCCTGCAAACCGAACGCGTGCCTGTCCGCAAGCTGAAATAGGACCTGGGGTTTCGGGTTCCAAACAGAACACCTGACGGCCGGGACGAGGCATTACTCCTCTGGGGCCATGCCTCCCTCGGCCATCGTCTCAAATCTGGTGCAGTTCTTTCGGAACGCCAACATCAGTTTGCCCGTCGGTCCATTGCGCTGCTTGGAAATGATGATTTCAGCCTTGCCCTGCAAGTCAGGATCGTCCTGCTTGTAAACCTCTTCGCGGAAGATGAACATCACCAAATCAGCATCTTGCTCGATCGATCCTGACTCGCGCAGATCGGAAAGTTGCGGACGATGGTCACCGCCCCGGCTCTCCGGAGCGCGGCTCAACTGCGAGAGCGCCACCACCGGCACGCTAAGTTCCTTGGCCAGCGCCTTCAGTCCCCGCGAAATCGCCGACACCTCCTGCGTGCGGTTTTCATAACGCTTGCTGCCGCCCGACATCAGTTGCAGATAGTCCACGATAATCAGGTCAAGCCTGCCCTGCGATTGCTTCAGTCGCCGCGCTTTAGCGCGCATCTCGCTCAGCGATATGCCGGGCGAGTCATCGATGAAAATCGGCGCGTGCGCCAGTTGTTCCATGGCGCGCACCAGTTTCTTGGTGTCGTCCTGCCACAGTGAACCGGTTCGCATCTTGTGCGCGTCCACTTCCGCCGTCGAGCACAGCAGCCGCAACAGCAGCGCCTCGCGCGACATTTCCAGCGAGAACACTCCCACCACCTGCTGGTCTTTTATGGCGGCGTTCTCCGCAATGTTCATGGCAAACGCGGTCTTGCCCATGGAAGGCCGCGCCGCAATGATTACCAAATCCGAGCGCTGCAGCCCGCTGGTCATCTCGTCCAGATTTTCGTAGTGCGTAGCCAATCCCGTAATGCGCTGGCCGCGTTGCAGCAGCGCATCGACCGACCCGAACGACTCGCGGACAATCTCCTGCACCCCCATGAAACCGCGCCCAATGCGCTTCTCCGAGAGCTGGAAGATGGCCGCTTCGGCGTCACTCAATACTTCTTCGGCCGTATCGGATTGGTCGGCCGCCCGCGCAATCGCAGTATTGGCCGCATGAATCAGCCCGCGCAGCAGCGCCTTATCGCGGACAATCTTGACATAGTGCTCGATGCTCGGCCGGTCGGGCACCCCGTGCAGCAGGCTCGACACATAACCCACATCGCCAATGGGCTGCAGATCCTTGTGCCGGTCCAGCTCCTCGATCAGCGTGATCATGTCGATCGGTCGCGACGATTCCGCCAGATCCACCATGCGCGAATAAATGCGCCGATGCGAGTCGAGTGAAAAATCTTCGATCCGCAAATGTTCGGCAGCCTGGTTGTAGGCAAAGTTGTCGAGCAGAATCGCGCCCAGAATCGAGCGCTCCGCTTCTACGTTCGCCGGAAGTGTGCTGATGCTGTAGTCAGTCGTGGCCATGATTCGGAAACAACACTGTGGCCTATCGTCATCCTCAGGATAAGCGAAGACAAAGCGAAACGCCAAATGATTTGTGAACAACCTGTGAAGCCAAGCCAATATGCTGTGGAAGGCCCGCGAAAACAGGTCCCTAACCTGAAAGTTGAGAACGCACTCTGAGTGGAAGGGTTATCCGCGTTGATACCTGCGAATCCGTGGCGAAAAGGTTCTTAAAAACAAATGCGGCACCGGCCAGCCACCGGTGCCGCATCGTTCGTGGATCTCTCTCGTTTGCCTTCCCGCCGCCAAGGGCGGCAGGACGACGGTACTGGTCCGACAGCGCTCACTAGGAGTGCCACTTTTACCAGCACTGGCGGCGCGACCGCGATTCATAGAATCGCTTTCACGCAGCTCATGCGGCAGCCAGCAGCCCAACCCGCTCCAAGAGCAGGTCGTAGAGGAGGCCGCAATGCCCGGGCAACCAGCACGCGCTCACGCGCATTTCCGATTTCCCCTGGCAATTCACCCTCGAGAATCGCCAGCTGCCACCAGCGTCACCGCAATCATCGTTCGGCAAGCGTTGGGAGTTCCAACGTTTTCGCTGAACCCACTCTGGGCGAGAACGTTGCAGCCCGCAACAGAAAATCCTTGCCCGCGTGTGAACAAGCTGTGGACGATGCGACTTCCTTGTGGAAACCTGAGGAAAATGCGGGAGAAATTCTAGCCACCGCCAGTGATGCAGTTGATCTCATGCGATTCCGTGTATTACACTCGCCCGGCTTCGCGATTGGAGCGAGAGATGCGCATTCTTTTTAGCAGGATCCTATTAGTCGCCTTTACGGGTGCGGCGTTGGGCCAAGCCGCACCGGCGTATAAGACGCCCTCCATTGGCGGGTCGGGGGCCAGCCATCAGACTGCCGCAAATCCCGCCGCGGCGGCTGCCGACAGTCCGATTAAGTCGATGCCCTACACTCCGAGTCTCGACATTGATTTCATGGATAGGAGCGCCGATCCCTGCGTTGATTTTTACCAGTACAGTTGCGGCGGGTGGATGAAGAAAAATCCGATTCCCGCCGACCAGCCCGGCTGGGGCGTTTACGGCAAGCTCGCTCAGGATAATCAGCGATTTCTCTGGGGCATTCTAGATGACCTGGCCAGAAACACTTCGTCCCGCAACCAGAACCAGCAGAAAATTGGGGACTACTTCGCCGCTTGCATGGACGAATCCACGGTCGACAAACTTGGCGCCGATCCCTTGAAGCCCTCCCTTGATCAGATCAATGCCCTCACGTCGAAGCAGCAACTGCCGGCGCTTTTGGCGCAGTTTCATCTGCGTACCGAAAACAGCGGCGGCATGTTCTTCGGATTCGGCTCGAACCAGGACTACGGCGACTCAACCCAGGTCATCGCTTTTGCCAGCGCTGGCGGCCTCGGCCTTCCCGACCGCGATTACTACACCAAGAGCGATCCGAAATCGGTGGAACTGCGCCAGAAATACCTGGCTCACGTGCAGCGAATGCTCGAACTGTTGGGCGATGCACCGGACGCAGCCCAGCGCGAAGCAGTCTCCATCATGGCAGTGGAAACGGCGCTGGCTAAGGCTTCCCTAACCCGCGTCGAGCGCCGCGAGCCGCACAACCTTTATCACAAAGTGGACTTGACGCAGTTGCAGGCGCTCTCACCGGGCTTCGACTGGAGTATCTACCTCAAGGAAGCAGGCCTCGGTCAGCCAAACACATTCAACGTAACCGAACCGGCGTTCTACAAGGAACTCGACCACCAATTCCAGACCGCCAGTCTCGATGACATCAAGAACTATTTGCGCTGGCACACGGTTCATTCCGCCGCGCCTTTTCTGTCCTCCGCCTTCGTCAACGAGGATTTCGATTTCTTCAGCAAGACGCTGCGCGGAGTTCCTCAACTGCGCCCTCGCTGGAAGCGTTGCGTCGCGCTGGTCGATCGGCAACTCGGCGAAGCTCTCGGCCAGGAGTTCGTCAGCCGGACGTTCAGTCCCGAGATGAAGCAGAAGACACTGACCATGACCAACCAGATCGAGCAGGCCATGGCAGCCGAGATCGAGCAGCTCTCGTGGATGGGTCCCGAGACCAGGCAGAATGCGTTGACCAAGCTGCATAGCATCGCAAACAAGATTGGCTATCCCGACAAGTGGCGTGATTACAGTTCCGTCGCTATCTCGCGCAACGATTTCGCCGGCAACGTGGAACGAGCGACAGTGTTTGAGTCGAAGCGCAGGCTGAATAAGATCGGCAAACCGGTCGATCGCGGCGAATGGTCGATGACGCCGCCCACCGTCAATGCTTACTACAACTCGCGCATGAACGACATCAATTTTCCCGCGGGCGTCTTGCAGCCCCCTCTTTACGATCCGAAGATGGACGACGCCCCCAACTACGGCGACACTGGCGGAACCATCGGTCACGAGTTGACCCACGGCTTCGACGATCAAGGCCGCAAATTCGACGCCCAGGGCAACTTGAAGGACTGGTGGACCGCACAGGACAACCAGAACTTCGAGGCCCGCGCGCAGTGTGTAGTCGATCAGTACGCGCAATACGTTGTCGTCGATGACATAAAGATCAACAGCAAGCTAACTGAAGGGGAGGACATCGCCGATCTTGGCGGGCTGATCCTCGCATGGATCGCATGGAAAGACCAGATCAGGAACATGCATTTGGAAAACCGCGACGGCCTCACGCCCGAGCAGCGCTTCTTCGTCGGAAACGCGCAGTGGGCGTGTGAGAACGACCGGCCGGAGAACTTACGCATGCACGCCATCACCGATCCGCATTCACCCGGCAGGTACCGGGTCAACGGGTTGGTGGTGAATATGCCAGAGTTTGAGAAAGCATTCTCCTGCAAGGCCGGCCAACCCATGGCGAAAGAAAACCGCTGTCGCATCTGGTGATGGCTTCTTCGAACTTACGAATTGCCAGAAGAAGCCCAGGCTTGAGGAGATGTGCACGTTGTCAAAGGGATGGCCGCCCGAAAATCAATACCGGACCTAAACTGCGCCCGTCATTGAATCCACTCTTCCGGAAATTCTTCGGCACAGCCCTGAATGCTGTCGATCTTACCCGAGACAGGGTCGGCCCCGGCGCCCAGCAGATGCCACGCCTCGCGATACCCCGCGTACTTTGACTTCGCCGACTGAGGATAGACCGTAATCCTGGCCTGGCCCAGAATCACTTCCGCAGGAATGATGTACCAGGCGTCGTCCCAGATAACGTAAGCCGCCAGAAAGTCGAACGATCCGGGCGGATAAGGCTTGTTGTGGCTGCCGCACACGCCGCAGGTATAACCTCCCTCCTCCAACTCGAAGATGGTGGACTTCACCTGTACCGCCACAAAGTGCCCCGGCCATCCCACTACAAAGTCGTAACTCCTCGAATCTCCCCAAGGCCGGCTCACCGGCAAGTCATGGTCGGTCGCGCGCACCATGAAATGCATCTCGGCCCACTCGCCGCGCAGCTTCTTGTCACTGATCCTATGTTTCCGCTGTTTCATCCCCCCACCTCAAAACGAAAAAGGCGGCATTCGTAGGAAAATTCGCGAATGCCGCCTTATTTATTTGATAACCATTCGCAAAAGAAGGCAAGAACATTCTAAGAAAAAAGTGGGAACGATTCCTAAAATGGGAATCTCTCCAGCCGCGAAGCGGCGCAAGAATGCAGCCCACGGCGCAAGCCGTGGGTAAGAGGTCTGAAAGCAACAAGCCCCGGAGGGGCGACAGAACAATGGCCCCGAGCCTGCCCTGAGCTTGCCGAAGGGACGTAAGTTCGGGGTAAGCCCCAAAATAGAACCGAGTCCCGGAGGGACGGCACGAGCGTTGACAGATTACACTTGATGAGATCGCTCATGCGCATGCACAATCCACCCCACCCCGGCATAGTTCTCCGCGAGTATCCGGGAGACCTGGCCGTGACTACGGCAGCGGCCCATCTGCGGATTACTTGGTGCAACCCCGCCCATGGCGGCGTGCACAAGACTCTTGTTGCACATCGGCCATTAATACCCGATAATCAGCGGGTAGAAATGGCGAGACCAAAAAACACATCACCCGGCGAACGCTTTGAAGTAAGATTAGCTGCCCAGTCGGTCAATCTCTTGCAGCTGCTTGCAAAGCGCGGCATCTATGGGCGTAACCCAGCAGAAGTGGGCGGTCGATTCATCGAACGAGCCTTGGAGCAGTTCGTTGAGCATCCAAAGCTAAGAGTTGGTACAGCCCCTCGGCCTGGAACCAAGTAGCATGGCGAGAAGACGCGAACATCTGCGAAACGCTCCCATTGTTGAGGCCGTAGTCGATTTCAGAGTGCTGCGAAGAGAAGGAGTGTCTTCCGACAGATTTGCGGATCTGCGGTCGGCGATCGGTACACATTACTCGCAAGCGATCCCCATGCATTCGATCGAGGCTCAATTTGTCCTAGGTCAGGAGGCGCCTACTACAAGTGCCGCCACGGCAAGGATCGGCTGGCAGTACCGCGCTGATTCAATCGTCGCGCAGTTTAGGGTGGATGGTTTTACATTCAGTAAGCTTGAACCCTATACAACATGGAACGAAGTGTTCTCAGAAGCGCTTCGACTCTGGGCAGTTTACGTCAGGGTCGCCGAGCCTGCAGAAGTGGTTCGGATCGCTGTAAGATATATCAATCGGCTGCAGGTTCCCGTGCCCGCTCAGATTAGCTATTATCTGGCAGCTCCGCCGCTAGTGCCGCCGCCGATTTCGCAACAACTCCGGCAGTTCTTATGTCGGTTCGTGATCGACGATGTCAGGCGGAACGCGTCAGCGGTTATCGTGCAGGCCTCGGAACCTCAGATCGGCCCCCCGGCTATAACCTTGCTTATTGATATCGACGCTTTTAAGGAGAACTTGGCCGTAGCACCTGAAGATCCGAGACTGCCCGAAATGTTCCTGCAACTCAGGGACCTTAAGAATGAGATTTTTTTTGCCTCAATAACAGAAAGAACGGCGGAGACGTACGAATGACAATGACATCTGCGGTGCCCAGAGGGCCTGGCCTCATAAGCCGATCGCGTTCGACCGGACAGAGCCCATCCGCTAAGCTACTTAGCAAACTACGCGAGGAAATCCGCAAGCACCTGCTTACCAGCCTCGCGGTTAGTCGGACGACCGATTCCGCATTGTCCGAACTTAACGAAATCCGCGTGGAGGCCGCCCACCCCGGATGGGATGGATATGGCGCAAGGCCCATGAGCTTCGACGCTTACCTTCAGGCTCGAAGGTTTCTGGAGGCCTTACCGACGACCGCACCGCCGCCCGAGGTGAGCGCAGATCCGGATGGAGAGGTCTCATTTGACTGGGTGTTTGGTCCGCGTAAGGCGCTTACGCTAAGCATCGGAGCGAACGGGAGGTGCTCCTATGCGTGGATACGGGGCAAGAGAACATCTCGCGGCACGGAGTGGCTAGATGATGAAGTTCCTGCGAACATTGTCAGTGCGCTTGCGCAGTTGGTTCGCGACGCTCAAGCCAGCTAACGCAGCGAGGCTCGGCGATCTCGCGCCGCAGGAGATGGTATCCCGTTTCATTTACACAGAAAAGAACATTAAAAAATCAGAAAAGAGGCCCAGACCCAACGCATTTGAGCCGCCGCCAGAGGATCGGCAACTTTCGACCGCGCACTCAACAGATCTCTCTAACGAAAGTATCTGGTTACTGGCCCGTAAGACCCTCGGGCCCAATCGGCGCAAGGTTTTCGCCAGAGCGGATTTACTGGTCCGAGACCTGATTGAACACAAACTGCGCTCCATCAGGGACGACGACCCTTTCGAGCGACACACCATCGTCATCGGGTGGCCTGATTCGCCAGACGAAGACGAACGAAAGGCCAAGACCAAGGAAATATGTTTAGCTCTTTGCCACGCGCCGTCAACGAATCTGGAGTTGCCTCCCGAAGTGATCGTATGGTCGCCCCCTGAAGGCATGGCGTAAGCCTTCCAGTGGAAGCGGCTTCTAGCTTAATGTGAGTCTTCCAGCAACTCATATCCGCTGGGACTTCACGCGGCGTGAAAACAAAACGCGCGACCGAAATCGCGCCTCTAAAAATCCGCGTTCACCTGCGTGAACCGCCGCAATGAAGTTTAGTCGCTTACTCCATCCATAAACGGGGGCCGGCCACCTTTGTCGGGGAACCAACTTGAGGATGCCCCCTTTATTTCAGCCACTGAACTTTGATTTCCCTTTCGAGCGGCTTGAATTCCGGATCGCCGGTGACGAGTTCGGTCTTCCTCTCCTTCGCCAGCGCGGCGGCAAAGGCGTCGGCCAAACTCAATTTGAAACGCGCTTTGAAATCGGCCGCGGTATCGGCCAGCGCGCGGGTCGTGGAATGAAAATCAATCGGCAGGCCCTGAAGGACCTTAGCCGCCTCCGCCCACGCTGCCACGCCGTCTTTCTTCACAATGGAGTACTTCACCTCGGCGTAGTTCACATCGGTCATGAGGAGCGGGCTGTCCTTTTTGCCGGCGGAGACCAGCATATCTTCCATCGTCTCCGCGCCCGGCTCGTCGCGGAAGTAGGCGATAAGTGCGAAGCTGTCGAGCACCTTAGCCGGCATGTCGCCCCTCGAGTGCCCGTTCCTGCTTCCTGTGCTCGGCCCAGTCCTCGGTCAGCGGCTTGCCTCCTGGCGTGCGCTTGAGGATTCCGCGCCCGCGCTTGATGAGCGCCGCGGTCATGGGTTTGAGAAGGATTCCCTCAGGTGTGGCTTGGACCACGGCCTTTGTCCCGTCCTCGATGTCGAATTGTTTGCGCAGGCGAAGCGGGATGACGACCTGCCCCTTCGTCGTGAACCACACGGTTTCTGGCTTCTCAGTCATACTCATGGGCATAAGTATGACATGCATTATAAACTCCGTCAATACATTAATAGTAGGATTATTGCTGTCTGGGAGGACTACCGCGGAAATACCAGACGCTCCTGGCACGAGCGGAATCTCGCGAAAGGAAAAAAGAAAAAGGCGCAGCTGATGCCGCGCCTTTTCTCCCACGGTTTTCTCTGTGTCTCTGTGACTCTGTGGTGAAGGATCCTTAGTCCCGAACTCCATCCATGAACGCCCGTAGCTTGCGCGACCTCGACGGGTGCCGCAGCTTCCGCAGCGCTTTGGCTTCGATCTGGCGGATGCGTTCGCGGGTTACGGCGAACGACTGGCCGACTTCTTCCAGAGTGTGTTCGCTGCCGTCTTCGAGTCCGAAGCGCATCTTGATGACTTTTTCTTCGCGCGGTGTCAGCGTGCGCAGGACCTGTCCAGTCTGGTCTTTGAGGTTCACGTTGATCACAGCTTCGGCCGGCGAGACTACTGCGCGGTCTTCGATGAAGTCGCCGAGATGCGAATCTTCCTCTTCGCCAATCGGCGTTTCAAGAGAGATGGGCTCCTGCGCGATCTTAAGAACTTTGCGGACTTTCGCCACGGGAATGTCCATGCGCTTGGCGATTTCTTCGCTGGTAGGCTCGCGTCCCAGTTCCTGCACCAGCTGCCGCGAGGTGCGGATCAGCTTGTTGATGGTCTCGATCATGTGCACCGGGATGCGAATCGTACGCGCCTGATCAGCAATTGCACGAGTAATCGCCTGCCGAATCCACCACGTGGCATAAGTCGAGAACTTATATCCGCGGCGGTATTCGAATTTGTCCACGGCTTTCATGAGGCCGATGTTGCCCTCCTGAATCAGATCGAGGAACTGCAGGCCGCGATTGGTATATTTCTTCGCGATCGAAACGACCAGGCGCAGGTTGGCTTCGATCAGCTCGCGCTTGGCCTGCTCCGCGTCCATGTCGCCCTGGATGATTTCGCGCTGCGTGCGCTTGATTTCCAGGAACAACAGGCCAGCCTCGGCTTCGAGCTTTTCAATCTCGCCTCTTACCGCGCGCGCCTGGCGGCGATATTCTTTTTTTTGTTCTTCGCTGCGCGTGGCGTCTGCCTTGCGCTCCAGATTCCCAGCCTGCCGATCGAGCGAACGCATGCTGTCGACCGTCTTGTTGACGCGCTCGATCAGCCGCTTGCGTTCGTTGTTGGTGAAGCCCAGCTTGCGCACTGCCAGCGAAACGCGAACAATGGCGCGGGCCAGGTTGCGGCGGGCGCGTCGATGATCCTTAGGCCGCTTTTTCTGCGACATCGTAGCGAATTTTTCCTGCAGAACTCCGGCCTTCTTGTACAGCTTGGCCATCGCGTCGATCTTGCCGGTGAATTCGTTCAGCCGGTTCTGCAGAATTTCGTCGGTGATCTCTTCCTCGTCGAAGGTTACGACTTCCTTGATGGAGCGCACGCCCTTCTTAAGGTCTTCCCCCATGGCAAGCAGATCATGAATGACAATGGGCGAACGGGAAAGAGCTTTGAGCACGCGCAACTGGCCGCGCTCGATGCGCTTGGCGATTTCCACTTCGCCTTCGCGGGTAAGCAGGGGCACTGTGCCCATCTCGCGCAAGTACATGCGGACGGGGTCGTTGGTTTTTTCCAGCGCGCCTGGAGTGAGGTCGAGTTCAACGTCATCGCCTTCTTCGCCTTCATCGAATTTCTTATCCAGCGCGGCGGAAGGCGATTTCGGACCTTCCAGAACGTCGATGCCTTGCGTGCCAATTGTAGTGAGCAGGTCGTCAAGGTCTTCGGGACTCACCACATCGTGGGGAATTAATTCGTTCACCTGGTCGTAGGTCAGGTAACCCTTTTCTTTGCCGGCATCGACCAGCTTTTTTATGTCGTCGTACTTGTCTTCAAGAGCCAAAGAGGTGTTCCTCAAATTCGTCAATTCGCTCGCGCGGAGCGTTGTGCAGTCTGAAAAGGTGGGAATCTTGGGTAGCGCGGAGTTGTGCACCTAGCACAAACTTACAGAGTTTAGCACATAAGTGCCGCACCGTCTATCAGTTGCCCCGCAAACCTTCCCTTGTCGGCCGCTATCCCTAACTCTGCTAAATACTTAGATGGCTCTAACCGCTGTTTTGTTTCAAGCACTTTTCTTATTTCCCACGGACGTTTTGAGTCCGTCTTCGGCCAGAGCGGGATCCCTCAGGGCCCGGCTTAACCGCTCCATTTCAAGGAGCAACTCTTTCATGCGTACTTTATCGTCGCTGAGGCCAGGGTGCTTCAATTCGCGCTGGGTTTCCTCCAATCGGCGACGCAGGTGAATGCGCCGCAGTGCGCGCACGGCGCCGTCCAGACGCTCGGCGCTAAGTTCCTCGTCCTCTTTCAATAAGATGGAAGCCAGCATCCGGCGCTCGCTTTCAGAGCAGGGTACTTCCATTACATCGGCAACTTCGGGGCCGGCATTGAGCAGAGCTTCGACCAGCGATTCGGTCGCCAAGCCGCGATGCAAGCCCTCACTCTGGAACGCGTATTGGGCCTGGCGAGCCGGATCGAATTCCTCTTCCGCCCCGTCCCGCGCCGAAAGATGCCCAGCTCCCGTTTGCATCTGGCGCGCCGAAGCCAGCGCTCGAATTAGAATCCGCTCGGCATCGGTAGCTTGCGCTTCCGCAGGAGCTTTCACCGTTGCGGCCGAACGCTCCGAGGCCACATGGCGCAGCTCCTGCCGCAACACCGCTGAATCGATGCCGAGCTTTTGCGCGATTTCCTGGGCGAGTTCGTCGCGCACAATCCTGCTTGGGACGCGCTGGACATGGGGCAGCAGATGATTCACCGCCTGCTTTTTACCCTCGGCGCTGCGCACAGGAAACTGACTGCGCGCCCGGTCGATCAGATAATCGAAATATTTTTGTGAGTTTCTCAGCGCCTCGCCGTAGGCTTCTTTACCTTTGCGGCGAATGTAGAGATCGGGATCGAAGCCCTGCTCCAGCGTCAGTACCTTTATGCCATCCTGAATCTGGAACTCTTCTTCGACTAGCAGGCTGAGTGTCCGCTCCGCGGCCTTGGCTCCCGCCGTGTCCGGATCAAAGTTGACCACGACTTTTTTACTGAACCGCCCGAGCAGCTTCGCCTGGACTTCGGTGAAGGCCGTCCCGGAGCTGGCAATCACATTGTGAAATCCGGCGGCGTAAACGGAAATGCAATCCATTTGGCCTTCGACCAGGATGGCGTAATCGAGTTTGCGGATCGCCTCTTTGGCGTGATCGAGATTGAATAACACACGGCCCTTGGAATAGATGCCTGTCTCCGGAGAGTTCAGATATTTTGGGCCAGACTTCTCGTCAGTGGCCAGGGTTCGCCCTGTGAATGCAATGATCTTTCCCGCATCGTTGGCGATGGGGAACATTACTCGGTTGCGGAATTTGGAGTAGATCCGGGCTTCGGGCTTCGGGCTTTGGGCTTCGGCATCTCGGCTTCCGGTTTCCGGCGTCCGGACTCCGGCCTCCTGCCGCTCTTCCTGCCTCCACGAAAACAGGCCGCTCTCGCGCAACACTTCTTCGCTGAACTCGCCTGCCAGGCGGTCGCGGAGCAGGAAGCCGGAATCAGGCGCGTAGCCGATGCGAAAGCGCGCGATGGTATCGGCGTCCAAGCCCCGACCGGCGAGATATTCCCGTGCACGCGCTCCTTCGGGACGCTTCAGGCACTCCTGGAAAAATGCTGCGGCGCGTTCCTGGATGTCGAACAACTGCCCCCGGAGCTTGGCTTCCTTGGCCTCACCCGGGCTGGAGTATGTGGCCTTGGGCAGCGGAATGCCCAGCTTCTGCGCCACCAAGCGCACGGCTTCGGGAAAGGTGATGTTCTCAATCTTCTGCACGAAGCTGAAGACGTCGCCCGACACGCCGCAGCCGAAGCAGTGATAAAACTGCCGCGTGGCATGCACCGAAAACGACGGCGTCTTCTCCCCGTGAAACGGACAAAGGCCCGAATAGTTCTGGGCCCCCGCCTTCTTCAACTTGATGTAGTCGCCAATGATGCGGACAATATCCGCCTGCTGCTTCACCGTCTCTTTGAAGTCTTCTGCGGGCATGGATGGAATGACGCTGATGAGCCTCGAACGCCAGGCACTTCTCCCCCCTTTCGATTGTGAGCCAGAATGGGCCTGATCGGACTATACCGGAGGAGGATTGCTGTGGAGAAGCTGTGGAAAGCAGGGATGACGTGTGGACAGCAGAGGAAACTAAGGAGGGGCGTCCGGGCCCGATCCAAAATCTGTCAAGAGGGAGTTGATTTCCCGCTCCGCGAAGGCCTGACAGTCAGTGTAGAGCTTCGTTAATAACGCTCGCTGCGATTCCATAAGGGAGGGCAGCGCCCGTTGAAACTCCGGAAATGCGTTGCGAAATGATCGTACCCTTTCCAGATTCTCGCTCAATCGCCGTGTTCGTTCTGCCCCATCCGCCCAGATGCTCCCCCAATAGAGACAGGTGCGGCATGGTGCGACACATCGGGTGCCGTCGTGGGACAAGAACGATTCCCAGCCGGAACGGGCGAGCGATAAGATTTTCAATGAGTCGTCCCGACGCTTTTCGCTGTTGCATCTCTTGCATGCCATCAACACATTGCCCGGCACGTGGAGCCCTACGCGAAGACGATTCATCCCGTCGAGATGTTCAATGACGGAATCGGAGTCGGTAAGTTCGCGGGAGCAATATGGACACTGATTGCCAAACCGCTCACGGACAAGCCTTCCATATTCTTCACCATCAACCTTTATCGGCCAGTTCTGGCTGATCCTGCGACTCATGTCGTGGAGACACATGCTAATGAGCTTGTTGGCCACGTCCGACTTGGCACGTTTCGTAGCCGAACGCAGCTTGTAGATCGGATCCTTCACCTTTTTTCGTCTCCGAGAAGCCATTTGACATCCACGCCCAGCACATCCGCTAACGCCTTGAGTTCGTAGTCAAGAACGTGGCGGAGATTGTTCTCGATTTTGGCGATTGCGGCGCGGTCCAACTGAATTCCGTGCCGAGCGAGCCTCCCCGAAAGGGCGTCCTGGGTTAGCGCTGGGCCGCAAGCCTGACGCGCCTCGGCCACGCGCTTGCCGACAATGTTCTTTCGCGTGGACCGTCTTTTCACACGGAGAGAGTACCTTCCCTAAAGGTTGACGGTGTTCTAAACTAGAACATCGAGACGGGGGATTCTATGAGGGAAGGCATCGATTTCGTGTGGGTCGGGGAAAAGGGTCGACAGCTCAATGTTTACCGCCCGTGCCCGTGTGGCCCCTGCTGGAGGAATCGTAGGGGGGCTGGCTACCTATCCTTCTCAGACGCCGACGGATGTGGAATTACGATCTGGATAGAGGATGAACAAGTCTTTCGAAGGTTGCGACGCGCACTAAGGACTTCAGGGAACATCCAACCCCGGAGTAAAGCGCAATGAACAAGTCGAAAGCCTCACTCCAAGATTGGGGAAAGATTCTTGAGGCGCTAGAAGGAAAGACCAAGGAAATAAAAGCACGTGGCAAGATGATCGATAAACAGCTGGGAGACGAGCCTTACTCCGAGGCTGCGCGGTGGGCGACTCATGCGCGCGGAATCATCGATGAGATCGCCCTGTTTATAAAGGGTGAATAGCCCGCCAACAAGGCATTATGAAGGAAAGTCTATACACGAACCAGCGACCTACAGGCATGGAGGCTTGAAAAGATCACGACGCTTGAGCAAGCGCAGATTGAAGAAAAGTTTAATTCTGAATTCGGAGTCTTCTCGTTGATCGTCGGCTCTAACAGCATTTCCTTAACTTGTTGAAACCTGGCATGCCAACTTACACCCTCAACTCCACCACGGTCGCCCCGCCGCCGCCCTCGTTCTGCGGAGGCTCGGCGACTGACTCCACGTGCGGATGCTGCTGCAGGGCCTGACGGAGGGCTTTGCGGAGGATGCCCATGCCGCTGCCGTGGACTACGCGTACGCGCGGCAGGCCGGCGAGGAAGGCATGGTCGACGAACTTTTCCACGGCCCGGGTCGCATCGTCCACGTTGAAGCCGATCACATTGATTTCTGACGGCGCGTTCTGGCCTTCGTTTTCGTTATTCAGCGATACGGAAATTCCCCGCGCCCGCGCTGCTTGTACGGGAGAATCACCGGGCCGTGCAGCGCTCGTGGAACTTCGCAATATTTCGGCGATATCGTCGCGCGCGATCTTCATCTTCATCGCGCCCATGGCCACTTCAAAGTGAGAATCATCCAGCTTGCGGGAGACCGTTGCCGCCCGGCCCGTGGACTTCAACTTAACGGTGTCGCCTGGGGACACCTGCTTCACCACTTGCGGCTGCGCATCAGGATCGTCCCGGTCCGCTCCGCTGGCATGAGCCACCACGGTGGAGTCGAACTGCTCGCGAAATTCCCGTCGCAATTTGGCGATCTTTCTTTCAGCTTCTTTGGAAACTTTCTGTGCTGCCGCCTTGTCCTGGACCGCATTTACCGCTTCGCGCGCATGATATTCGAAATCGCGGAGCACACTTTCCAGTTTCTTCTCCATCTCGCGGATTTTAGCCTGCTGCTCTTTCTTGCCCTCGGTTGCGAGATGAGCTTTTTCGCGCTCCAATTCCTGCTCGCGGCCCTTCAGTCGTAAGCGCTCGCTTTCCATCTCGCGCAACCCGGCATGAAGTTTGTCCAGAAACTCGCCGACATCGCGCGCCTGCGTGCCCAGTCGCGCCCGCGCCGCATCGATGATTGCGGGATTCAGTCCCAGGCGCTGCGCGATGTTGATGCCCGCGGAAGCTCCCGGCACTCCCATCTTCAATTCGTAAGTAGGTTGCAGAGTGGCTTCGTCGAAGCCGACGGAAGCGTTAATCACGCCCGGCGTATTCGCGCCGTAAACTTTCAGAGAAGTGTGATGAGTCGAGATCACAGTCATGCAACCGACGCGGCCAAAGTGCCCGGCAATGGCCACGGCCAGTGCGGCGCCTTCCTCGGGATCGGTGGCCGAACCCAACTCATCCAGCAGCACCAGGGATTTCGCGGTTGCGGTGCGTGAAATGAAATCGATGTTGGTAACGTGGGCGGAGAAGGTGGAGAGATTTTGCTCGATCGATTGATAGTCGCCAATATCCGCCAGCACGGCGTCGAATACGGGGATCTCCGCACGGTCGGCAGGAACTGGGACGCCGGACTGCGCCATCAATGCCAGCAGACCAATGGTTTTAAGAGTCACGGTTTTCCCGCCGGTGTTGGGACCGGTGATGACTAACTGACGCCGGTCGCCTTCGAGCTCTACGCTGACGGGGACTACGGCGACGCCTTTGGGCTTTAGGTTCCGCTCCAGCAGCGGATGGCGGGCGTTGTGCAGCAGCAGGCTAGGGCGGCTGTCCCCAGATGGATCTTGTTGCCCTTCTTCCGTCCCACTTAACTTTACGGCCACGCAGTTGTATTCTTCGGCGAAGCGCGCTTTGGCGAACTGCAGCTCCAACGCGCCGAGCACTTCGGCCGCGGCCATGATCGCTGTTGCTTGCTCTCCGATACGCCGAGTCATCTCGAGCAGGATGCGATGAATCTCCACCAGTTCTTCGTCGAGCAAACGCACCAGTTCGTTGTTCTGCTCGATAGTTTCCAGCGGCTCGACGAATACGGTTTGCCCGCTGGAACTGGCGCCGTGCACAACGCCCTGCACGCGGCGCTTGTGCTCAGTCTTCACGGGAATGACAAAGCGTTCGCCGCGAATGGTGATAAGTTCGTCCTGCACCGCGCCGCCTTCGGCCAAGCGGCGCAAATATCCGCGCAACGACTCCTGAATGCCGCGCCTTTGCTTTTCAATTTCGCGGCGAATTCGCGCGAGTTCCGGTGAAGCGCGGTCTTCCAGCGTCCCATCGGGCTCGATCTTATTCCGAAAAAAGCGGAGAAATTCGGTGAAGTCGATTACGCTTGCCGAGAGAGTCGCGCTTCGATTCCACTCCGACCTCATATTCGCCGGAGGATGCAGTGCGATCTCGCGCCACTCCGCGGCACGATCAACTACCAACACGACGTCGCGGATTTCCGTGGTTTCAAGTGCGGCTCCGGCGATGTGCGATTTTGCAAGCAGCGTGGTAACGTCCAAGAGGCCAGAAAAATCGAAGCGCCCACCCACGCGCCGAAACTCACGGACCTCCTCGGTCAACTTTTGCTGCTCTTCAATCCAGGGGGAATCCGTGGAAGGAGAAAGCGCGGCAATCCTGGCCTGTCCGAGCGGCGAAGACGCATAGGCAAGCAGCAGGCCGCGCAGGGCGTCGAACTCCAGTACGCGCGCGGAGTTGTGGATGAGCGAAGGAGCCATCGGAGTTTATGTTACGGAGCTTATGTTACAGGAAGGGTAAGATGCGAAGCCCGATGCGCGGCGAGGGGCCTCTATCAGTGACGGAAAATCAGGATTGGGCCGCCGCCAGCACCTGGGCGTCACGTTTTGCGGCCACGGGCAGGTGCAAAATGAACACGGCTCCGCCCTCCGGCTTATTGTGGCAGGTAATCTGTCCGCGATGATCCTGCACCACTCCATAGACGGCGCTCAAGCCCAGGCCTGTGCCTTTGCCGATTGGCTTGGTCGTATAAAAAGGGTCGAACACCCGATGCGGTTCTCTTATGCCCGGCCCGTTATCAGAGAACTGGACCACCACTTCCTCTCCCTGAAGGCGAGCGCTGACCTCAAGCACTCCGCCGCCCGCTTCTTCGAGCGCATCCAAAGCATTTTCGACGACCTGCACGAACGCCTGGAACAGGCGGTGGCCGTCTCCCCACACCTTGGGCACAGTCGGATCGATTGTAGTTTCGATGTGGATTTTCTGATCGTGACGTTGCAACTCCCGCATTTGCACGCTGCGTTGCAGAAGCATGGATAGGTCTACCATCGCCTTTTCTCCAGAACCTTGCTGTGCGAAGCTCAACAGGTTGGAGATGAGATCGCGGGTTCGCTGCGAATGGCTGACAATTTTTCGCACCAAGGCGTCCTGCTCGCTGGTGAGCCGCTGAGTCGACCACAATTTCTCCGAATGGCCCATGATGGCCGTGAGGGGATGGTCGATCTCGTGGGCCGCCCCCGCCACCAGTTGCCCTAACGAAGCCAGCTTTTCCCGTTGTACCAGGTGACTTTGCAACCGTTCCTCGTTCTCGAAGCTGCGCCGGGAATCCTCCAAGAGCAGGATCAATGAGCGGTCCTGGAAATACTGACGCATAAAAACAAACATGCCCAGCACGAGCATGGCGGCCAGGACGGTGAACAGGCGAAAGACACGGGTCGCGGCGGGTGAGTCATCCGATCGGAAGGCCCACACGCCCAATACCGGCAAGGACAGAATCGCCACCATGGCCAGGCGCAACGCAAGCGCACCCCACCTGTCCTCGGCCGGAGTGGGCGCCGCCTCTAACTTCCATTCGCGCGCGCTGAGCGCCGTCGCCGCCATCCAACTTACCGTCCCCAGCAGAGGAATATCGTAGAGACTTCCCGTGTAGTACTTTCCGCTGGCAAGGGCAAGGCTCAGGCCCTGGGAGTTCAGGGCGTACAACGTGCTGGCCGCCATCAGATTCAAATACACCATTCTCCATCCCCCAGTCGCTCCTCGACCGGCAATTCCCATGACCAGTACCAGCACACCAGTCTCTACGAGATAGAGTGAGGAAAAATTCTTCCTGTAGAGCAGGGCATTCACCGAGACATATTGGGAAGGGAACACGACGAAGGCATAGAGGAACACCCACCAAATCAGCAGTAGCAGGAAGTCCAGCGTCCCCGGGCGGAATTTTTGTTCTCCCTCGATCCGATGCGGACGCAACCCAATTGCCGCGATCATTGGCAGCAGGTGGAAAAACAGAAACATATCCATGAACGACACGATGGGTACGCTCGTTTGGCGCGCCACTTCGTAATAGGTCCACGCTGCCAGATCGACAGCCCAGAGGATGCACCCCGAGCCCATCAGCGCCCAGAAGCGCCGGTTGAGGCCCCGAGTCGACCAGGCGTTGGCCAGCATGGCCACGCCGACCGCGAGCGTCAGCAGAAGATATCCAACGTCAGAAATCGCAGTCAACGCCGGGCCGCGTGGCACCGCCAACGACACCAAAGCAAACGCCAGCGTGATGCCGCCTGCGAGCATGAACCAGCGATTTCGACGGAACGGACTCATCCGACTTCCATCTTATTGATAAAAGCGCGA
>Ga0307478_10000793_pt1 | contig 30142 bp, 32 predicted proteins | sample atmos_gasesECM4C_2_FD_203713 | JGI IMG/M metagenome (GOLD analysis project Ga0307478, IMG submission 203713) | Hardwood forest soil microbial communities from Morgan-Monroe State Forest, Indiana, United States - atmos_gasesECM4C_05 | ecosystem: Environmental > Terrestrial > Soil > Temperate...
TGAGCGGCGACCGCCGCCAGTCCCAGGCCGGCGGCGAAGGCGAGAAGACCTCGCCAGCTCCAGCGTGACCAGATGAGCACGGTGATCGCGCCCAGTGCGCCCAGCCATGCGTTGAGCGCGTAGGAGAGAAATGCCGCGGTGAGTCCCATCAGCAGCAGGAGCGCCGCCGGGACCCAGAGCTTCCAGTGCTCGTGCTGCCAGACCACCACCGCGGCGGAGAGGGCGATCAAGAAGACGGTCGCATCGGGGTTGATATTCGGCCGCGCGCCATGCAGGTAGACGTCGATGGGATTGACCGGGTTGTGCCACCAGCTCCATAGCCCAATCAGCGCCGTCGCCGTGACGCTGAGCAAGACGCCGGTGTAGAGCGCCACCGTCCGCTCGAGCTGGGCGTAGACGACTCCGGCGGCGAACGCGAGAAACGGGGTGGCGAGGAAATAGAGCGCCGTCACCTGGTAGCCGATCCAGCGATGACCGTAGCCGCGTTCCATCGAGGTGCCCACGTTGGGGTCCCAGAACAGCCAGCTGTTGACGACGGAAATGACCGCCGCCGTCATCAGGATGAGGAAGAGCCCGATGAAGGGAACCTCGACCGACCGAAGGCGGCGGTGAGCCAGGGCGAGGCCGATCGCAAGGAAGAGCGGCGCCGCCAGCGTGGCGAACCCGAAGCCGGCGGATCGGATCGTCACCAGGGGCAGGGGCAGCATGGAGAGGACGAGAAGCGGCACGACGATCGCCTGGAATGGGACAGGCCGCCCGAGGCGGCCGGTCGCCCGTGCCGACGGCACACCCAGCGCGCGGACGGGCATCGCCAGCGCGACGCTATCCACGCGCCGGTCCTCTACCGTGATAGGTCCCGTCGTAGCCGGCGGCCCCGGACTCGACCTGGTTCATCACGATCCCGATCAGTCGCGCTTTTCCTTGCTGCAACTGCTTGAGGACCCGCGTGTGGTTGACGAGTCCCTGCGGCCCGGACTTGAGCACGTAGAGGACGCCGTCGGTGACCTCGGTCAGCTCAACCGCGTCGGCGTAGAGCGAACAGGGCGGACTGTCGAGGAGGATGACGTCCGCGCGGTCGCAGAGGTCGGTGAGCACCGTCCGCATCTGTGGCGAGCTCAGCAGCTCGGAGGAATTGGGTGGAACCACCCCGGTCGGGACCAACCAGAGGTTGTCGAACCCTTCGACGGGGGTCGCCACTTCGAGGAAGGCGGCGGTGCCGGCGATCAGGTTGGCGAGGCCAAGCGCGGTCGCGCCCGGCCCATGCCCGTTGCCGTTGGTCGCAAACAGCTGGCGCAGGCTCGGCCGCCGAAAGTCGGCATCGACCATGATCACGCGATGACCGGCCTGCGCGAGCAGGATACCCAGGTTGGCGACGGTCGTACTCTTGCCTTCCCCGGCCTTCCCGCTGGTGACGAGGACCGTCCGGACGCCCTGGCCGATCGCGGTGAAATTGATGTTGGCGCGCAGAGCCCGGTAGGCCTCGGCGAATGGCGTCTGGAGCGTTCTGCTGGTGAGGACCAGTGCGGTGTCGATCGCCATCACTTGCCCTGCGCCGCCCGGCGCATCGCGCCGGCGCTCACCGACGGGATGACGCCCACGACGGGCGCCCCGAGGTAGGCCTCAGCGTCTTCCGGCTTGTTGATCGCGCGCCCGAAGTACTCGAGGAGGAAGACGAGCCCGAGGCCGAGCACGAGTCCCAGCGCGCCGGCGTAGGCGACCCGGGTGAGCTTGGCCCCACCGCTCGGGATCGCCGCGGCCTGATCGAGGACGTGCGCCTCGAAGCTGCGGATGGTGGCAATTTGCTGCAGATTGCCCTGCGTGATCCCGCCCTCGAAGTTCAAGACCGCCTGGGCGGCGGCCTGCTGCTGGAGTTGAAGGGCCAGCTGCTGTGCCCCCAGGCTGGAATTGCGGCCGACCGTCGCCTGGGTATTGGTCTGGTTGAAGGCCAGCAGCGCCTGCGAGGCGTCAAGGTACCGCTTGTTGAGGTCGACGCGATCCTTTTCGATGGTAGCCTGGATCGAGGCGGTGTCACCACCAGCCAGCTCCTGGTAGTAGGCGGTCGACTCCTGCGCGACCGCGTTGGCCAGGGCGGTCGCCCGAGCCGGGTCGGTGTCGCGAATCGCGAGCTCATAGATGTCGCTCTTGCCCGCGACGACGCTCAAGGACGCCTCGAGCTGGTCCACCGACTCCTGGACGTGGGCGGTCTTGATCGCCCGGGTCGCGACCGTGTTTCCGACCACTACATCGCTAAAGCTCAGCGGACGGTCGGTGGCATTAGCCGGGTTCTTCGCAATGACGGTGGCCGTGGCGGTGTAGCTGGGTTTGCTTTTGATGGTGATCGCACCGACGGCAAGCGTCGCGATCGCCGCACAGAGCACGGCAATCCAGCCCCGACGCCGAAGCGCCAGCAGAATCGTGGTCAGGGTCATGGTTTCGATCTCCTTCTCATCACCGGGCCCCCTCGGCCCCAAAGGCGTACAGGTTGCCGGAGGTATCGCCGATGTAGAGGACGCCATTCGCGACACTGGCGGCCCCGTAAAAGATCGATGGCCGGGCGGCGGTTCCGCCGGCCGCCGTGATCTGGAACACGGTGGCGCCGGTGGCGCTATCGAGCACCATCACCGAGGAACCGGCGCCCACCACCGCCAGGCCCGGCACGGCGGTCACCGCACCCAGCACCGGACCACTGCTGAGCCCGCTTCGCCAGATGGGCGCCCGCAGGTCATCGGGGTTGTAGGCCGAGACGGTGCTGGCGACGAGCTGGCCATTGACCGCGACGTGCCCGCCACCGACGTAGAGGCGGGCGCCGTCGAAGGCGCTGGGCGAGATGCTGCCGTTGCCGCTGGTCGGCGGGTTACCGCCGGTTGCGATCCGCAGCCGGGCGACCGGGCCATGGTCCAGGCCGGCGCGATCGAAGACATAGTAGATGCCGTTCTTGTTCGCCACCCCAACCAGGTCCCTTACGGCACCTCCCGGTGTCACGGTGCCGCGAAAGAGGGTTGGCGTCGAACCAAAATCACTGTCGAAGACCGACTCGGCGGCTGGGATCTGCCAATGGCCCTGCACGCGCAAGTCGGCCGCGCTCAGCTTGACGAGCGCCTGGGCATAGGGCTCTGGCTGCTCGATGCGGGGGCCCACCACCAGCAGGCTCGTTCCGGCCAGGCCGAGGACCGCGATGCCAACCCCGCCCCAGAAGATGCCGCGGATCGACCGCCGGGGCCAGGCAAAGCCGGCGAGGAGCAGTCCGAACAGGGCGAGACCGGCCGTCATCGCGGCCCGCTTCGGCCGGATGGTGGTGCCGACCTGGGGACCGAAAATCGAGCACGGCTGCGGGTTGCCGGTGGCGACGTAGACCGATCCGGCGGCCTCGTCGATGGTCGGTGAGCCCCAGATGCTGGCGCCGGTGCACCCGTTGGGCACCATGTCGGCCGCGTGTTGGAGCTGGCCGGTCGACGCATCGAGCTGGACCAGCTGTCCCTGGATCAGTGGGCAGTCGGCAAAGGCCGAGACGCCCACATAGACCGAACCGTTGAAGACCGCCGGCGAGCTCCAGATGAAATGGTCGGGTGAGGAGCCGAGCGCCGTGTGCCAGAGGACGTCACCGCTGTGCGCGTCGAGCGCGAAGAGCTGCGCGGACCCGCCACTGAAGGTCCTGCCGTTCGCGTCGGCGTTGCCGCCGCCGCCCACGTAGAGGACCGAGCGTGTCGACGAGCCCCCACCCTGCGCTCCACCGGAGGGGGAGGGAATTGGAACGGTCGCGATCGCGGCCGTGCCCGCGATGCCGATCGGATACTGGCACGCCTTGCCCTTGGTCGTGATGCCGACGAAGCGCTTCCACTCAATGGCACCTGCCGGAGTGAGCGCATACTCGTAGCCGTCCCAGGCGCCCACATAGATGAGGCCGTTGGCGATGACCGGCTGGGTCGAGATGGTGGCGCCGAGGTGCACCGGCCATCCCGGCAGCGCGACCAGGCCGGCGGCGGTCGCCGCGGTCAAGCCGCCATCGGGGGCGAAGCCGCTGCCGCCGTTATCGTGCAGGTACTTGGGCCAGGCCGCGCCGTCGGCCGCGGCGGGCACGGCGGCGCCGAGCACGGCCAAGCCGAGGCCGAGGAGCGCCAGCAGGCGCAGCACGGTGCGCGCCGCCCGGGCCATCGTCGCCTTAGTCGCCATTGACGCTGTAGGCATAGAGCTTGCCGGCGGTATCGCCCTGGTAGACGACGCCGTCGACGATGGTGGCGGCGCCGAAGATGACGGCCTGGCTGGGATTGCTGACCGAGCCCTTGAAGAGGATCGCGCCGTCGGCGGCCGAGACCAGCGTGGTAAAGGGTCCGTTGCCGATCGCCACCACGCTCGACGCGGTCGTGACCGCGCCGAGGACCGGGCCGGCGGTCCCCAATTGCCAGAGTGGCCTGGAGAAATCGTTGGGATCGTAGGCGCTGAGGCTGCCGGGCACCACCTGTCCGTTGATCGCGCTCCCGCCGCCGGCGATGTAGAGCGTGTGGCCGTCGAAGGCGCTGGGCGCCACGCTCCCGTTGCCCTTGGTCGGATCGGTTCGCGGCGCGTTGGCCAGGCGGATGCTGACGACCGGTCCGTCGGCCAGTCGCGCGCGGTCGAAGACGTAGTACATGCCGTTCTTGTTGGGGAGGCCCACCAGCTGCCGGCGCGCGCCGCCCGGCGTGACGGTGCCGCTGAACAGGGTCGGGGTCGAGCCGAAGTCGTAGTCGGTCTGGTCGGTCGCCGGGACTTTCCACGAGCTGATCACGTGCAGGTCGCGCGCATCGAGCTTGATCAGGCTGACCGAGTAGGGGCGGACGATCGAGATCGTGGGCCCGATCAAGAGGTAGACGCCGACGACGCTGGCGGCCAGTCCGCCCGCCAGCGTGGCCCAGAAGGCGATCCGGGTCCAGCTGCGAAGCCAGACCAGTGCCAGCAGGATGCCCAACCCGCCGGCGACCAGGGCGAGCGTGCCTCGCGTCGTGTGCGGATAGCGGCCCAGCTGTGGACCGAAGACCGAGCAGGGACGGGTGTTGCCGGTGGCGACGTAGACCGCGCTCTCGGCGGCGTCGATCGTGGGCGAGCCCCAAATGCTGGCGCCCTCGCAGCCGGCCGGTCCTGTGATGAAGGTCTGCTCGCGGGCGCCGGTCGAGGCGTTGAGCTTGACCAGCTGGCCCTGGATCAACGGGCAGTCGTCGAAGGAGGAGACGCCGATGTAGACGCTGCCGTGCCAGACGGACGGGGAGCTCCAGATCAGGTGATTGGGCGATGACCCGAGCGGGGCGCGCCACAGGATGTCGCCGGTGAGGGCGTCGAGCGCGATCAGGTCAGCCGACCCGGTGATGGTGTTGCCGGCCGCGTCGCGGTTGCCGCCGCCGCCGACGTAGAGCACCGACCGGCTGCGCCCGTTGACCGGCTGCGTCGAAATCGCGCCGGTGGAGACGATGCCGGCGACGGTGCCCGCCGAGCCGCTGGGGGTGACGGCGTCGGCGATGTAGCAGTTCTTGGTGCGGCCGAGGTACTGGCGCCAGGCGGTCGTGCCGTCGGGCCGGAGCGCGTACTCGTAGCCATCCCACGCGCCGACATAGATCAGCCCGTTGGCCAGCACCGGCTGGGTCGTAATCGGCCGATCACCGAGCTGCACCGGCCATCCGGCCTTGGGCTTGAGCGCGGTGGCGGTCGCCGTCGAGAGGCCGCCGTTGGTGGTCGACCCGCTGCTGCCGACGTCGTGCAGGTACTTGGGCCAGTCCGCAGCGCTGGCGCTGGCGCCGGCGGCCAGGATGGCCGCGACGGCGGCGAGGGTGGCCAGCGCGGCGACGGCGGACTTAATGCAGCGTGAGCGCAAGCCGTCTCCTTCCTTCTGTCTGTTCGCGGTAGTACCGAACCGTGCGCCGCAGGCCGTCGGCAAACGAGGTCGCCGGGGTCCACCCCAGCATCCCTTCCGCTTTGCGGCAATCGAGGAGGAAGCGCCGCACGTCGGCCGCCCGCCGCTCGCGGTGCAGCGGCGTGACCTGGACCTTCATCTCGTCGCAGATCAGGCGCAGGATCTCGTTGACGGTGATCTCGCGCCCGCTGCCGATGTTGAAGGCTTCGCCGTCGCCGGCGACGATGGCGCACACGTGGGCGGCGGCCACGTCGCCGACGTAGACGTAGTCCTTCGCCTGCTCGCCGTCCCACTCGATGACGGGTGGCTCGCCCTTGAGCAGCGCGTCGAGGAAGACGGTGATGACGTGGTGACTTTCGGGGATATCACGCGGTCCGTAGACGTTGCCGTAGCGCAGGATGGTGGTCGACATCCCGGCGTGGCCGCAGAGGACACGCACGTAGTGCTCGCCGGCCACCTTGGACACGCCGTAGGGACTGATCGGGTTCAGTGGGTGCGTCTCCGGCACCGGCTGCTGGAGGGCGTTGCCGTAAACGGTGCCGCCCGACGAGGCGAAGATGAACTTGGCGGCGCCGACGGCCACCGCCGCGCGGACGACGTTGAGCGTGCCGAGCACGTTGATCTGCGCATCGCGGATCGGATCCGAGGCGGAGGTCGCGACCAGCGTTTGCGCCGCCAGGTGGAAGACCACCGACGGCCGCACCCGCTCGAAGATGGCGGTGACGGCGTCCTGGTCGCGGACGTCCGCCTCGACCAGGTCGACGCCGGACGGCAGGTTGGCCCGCGACCCCGTCACCAGGTTGTCGATCACGCAGACCTGGTGCCCCGCGGCGCGGAGCGCGTCGGCGACGTGCGATCCGATGAAGCCGGCGCCGCCGGTGACGAGGGTGCGCATCAGTAGGCCCCGTGCCCGGATACGACGGCGAACAGGGTCCGGGCGAGGATGGTGAGATCGAGCCGGAGCGACATGCGCCGCACATATTCGGCGTCGAGCCGGATGCGGTCGGCCTTGCTGAGCAGCTGGCGGCCGCTGACCTGCCACAGCCCGGTCAGGCCGGGGCGGACGGAGAGCAGCAGACGGCCGGCCTCGCCCCAATCGGGCAGCTCGTCGAGCGTGATCATGCGGGGTCCAACCAGGCTCATCTCGCCGCGCAGGACATTCACCAGTTGCGGGAACTCGTCGAGGCTGAAGCGCCGGAGCCAGCGTCCGACCCGGGTGATGCGGGGATCAGCCACGATCTTGTTGGATGTCCGAAACTCGCGATGCAGTGTTTCGTCCTCGCGGAGGATGCGGTCGGCATCCGGCACCATGGTCCGGATCTTGAAGGCGTCGAAGCTGCTGCCACCGCGACGAACCACGCGCCGCCGGTAGATCACGGGTGAACCGGAGTCGAGCCATACCGCCAGCAGGCTGGCGCAGACCACGGGCGAGCTGAGCAGGATCAGGAGGGAGGCGCCGACCAGGTCCAGCGCGCGTTTGGCGGCCGGACGAATCCGAACCATCGCCCGCTCGTAGAGCACGGCAATGTCGAGCCAGACGCTGTAGCTGCGCAAGTAATAGAGGTCGAGGAGCGCCTGCTCGGCGGGATCGGCCGCCTGCCGCCACGATCCCGTGAGTCCGGGTTGGATGCTGGAAATGGGCATGGCTCCCGCCAGCGCCGCGTCCGCGCTGGAGATCGGTTGCGGGCCGACCAGGCTGAGGTCGCCGCGAAGCACGTTGAGCAGTCCGGGTAGCTTGCGCAGTAAGTCCGAGGCGAACGGCGCCGACGAATGAAAGCGCATCAGTCCGAACTCCCTCCGGTTCTGTCCGACCACGCGCTCACGATCGATGCGCAGCCCGGGCCCCTGGCGCCACTGCCAAAGGGCCATGGCGGCGACCATCGGCGCCAGCGCGACCAAAAGCACGACGGCGAGGCCGCGATCCAAACCGGCCTTGACGGCGCGCTCCACCGTCGACAGCCGCGCCTTGCGCAGCGTCAGCAGCGGCACGTGGTTGCGTTCGGCGAACTGGACCCCGGCGGTCAGTAGGTCATAGAAGCCGGCCGAAAGATGCACGCGCAGGCCATTGGATCCGGTCGCCGAGATCATCAGCTCTCGCAGCGTTTCCCAGGGCAGAGCGCGGGGCGCGATGATGGCGTCGTGCACCTGCAGGCGGCTGGCCGTCTGGAGCAGCGACGCCGAGGAGCCGATGACCCTCAGCCCGCCCGGCAGTTCGGTGCCGGTGGCCACGTAGTCGTCGAGGATCCCCACCACTCGCATCCCGCTGCCAGGCTGGTTGACCTGTTCGGCCAGCGCGATGCTGTCCTCGTCCACGCCGACGACCACGGCCCGCGTCGTCAGCCGGCCGCGGTGGCGGGCCGCCGCGGCCATCCGCCGGATGCTGAAGCGCGCCGCGATCACGATCGCGGTCATCAGCGCCCACGACACGACCGTCCAGGCGCGCGAGAGCGGCCAGCGAAGCAAGAAGCTGACGATCGTGATGGCCAGCAGGCCGTAGGCGCAGGCCCGAAAGACACCGGCAAACTCGCGGGCGCCGACCAGCAGGTTGGCCGGCTCATACAGGCCCTGGAGCAGGAAGAGCACGCCCATCACCGGGAGCATCAGCAGCACCAGCCAGTCGGTGTCGTTGCCGCCGTTGATGCCGATGCCCGGCCGCCAGACGAGCGCGGCGGCGAGCCAGAAGGCAAGCAACACGGCGCAAAGGTCGGACCCGGCCAGCGCCACCGTGAGCGCCCGCCAGTCGCGCCGGCTATCGTGCACTGGGCACCGCCACACCGCGGGCTTTCCGCAGCAGCGTGTTCACGATCACCATCGCGCCGCCTGTCTCGAAGCGAAAGTCCATCCGATGCAAGCCCTGGGCCTGCATGGCCTCCGTCACGCGTTCCTGGTGCTGGCGCAGGCAATAGAGCAGGAGAAAGCCGCCGCCACCGGCGCCGGCGATCTTGCCACCCTCCGCCCCGGACTCACGCGCCACCCGGTACCACTGGTCGATCCAGGGGTCCGTGATCCCAGAGGCCAGCTGGCGCTTTGCCACCCACGACTCGTGCAGGTGGGCGCCGAGGGTGTCGATCTCGCCGCGAATCAGGTCGTTGCGCAGGGCGAGCGCCGTGTTCTTGATCACGTGGAGCGCGTCGATCACGCCGGCCCGATTCCGCTCGCTGCTTCGCTTTTGCTCGCCCAGGATCTGGGCCGAGTCGCGCGAGCGGCCGGTGAAAAAGAGCATCAGCCGGCCTTCCATCTCGGCCTGCAGGTCACCCGGCAAGTCGATCGGCTCGACCACCACGCCGTCCGGGCTGAACTGGATGAAATTCAGACCGCCGAAGCTGGCCGCAAACTGGTCCTGCTTGCCGATTGGCATCTTGAGCTTTTCGATCTCCACCTGGCAGGCGAGCTCGGCGACTTCCTGGCGGCTCATCCGTGCGTTGCAGAGCACCGACATCGCCTTGATGAGGGCGACCGCCACCGTGCTCGACGAGCCGAGTCCGGTCCCGGGTGGGACCTGAGATGCCAGAAAGACCGAGAGACCCGTCCAGACGCCGAAGTGATCGATGACGACTTTGGGGAGACTGAGGTCGCCATCCCAGACGGGTGGTCCCTCGAGCGGATGCCGGTAGAAGGTCCGGTAGTCGGAGGAGGAGACCTGGATGTGGTTGCTGTCGTTGAAGGTCAGGATGACGTAGAAGTACTTGTCGATGCTGGTGCTGACGACGGCGCCCCCGTACTTGGCGTAGTACGCCTCCAGGTCGGTGCCGCCGCCCGCGAGGCTGAGGCGCAGCGGCGCCCGGGCGATCAACATGGCAAGGCCGCCGCCGGGACCGACAGGGAGCGCCAGATCCTGGCGGCCTCGACCAGGTCGTTGACCTCGAGGACGTCGGCGTCAACCGGAGCCCCGCCTTCGTTGATCAGCATCGGACGGCAACCGGCGGCGCGGCCCGCCTGGACGTCGGTCGGGCTGTCGCCGATCATGACCGAGCGGGGCAGGTCGATGCGCAGGTCGTGGCTGGCCTGATGAAAGAGCGCCGGCTTCGGCTTGCGACAGGCGCAGCCATCGGAGGGCGCGTGCAGGCAGGTGTAGATCGCGCTCACGTGTCCACCGGCGGCCTCGACGGCACGCAGCATGCGGCAGTGGATGTCGCGCAGCTGGTCGACGGAGATCAAGCCACGGCCGACCGCGCCCTGGTTGGTGATGACGATGACCGGCGCGTTCATCGCCCGCAGCTCGGCGAGCGCGGACAGAGCGCCGGGGAGGAATTCGAACTCGGCCCAGCTCTTGACATGGTCGGGACGGCGGCGGTTGATGACGCCGTCCCGATCGAGGAAGACCGCCGGGATCGCCCGATCAGCCAAGCAGGGCCTTGCGGGTGGAGACCGTGATGGCGTGCTCCAGGACCGAGTGACAGTCCTCGACCACGCCGTAGTCGTGACTCGGGACATGGACCGCGGCATCGACCGTCTCCAGCACGCGTCCACCGGCAAATCCCACCAGGCCCACGGTCGCCGCCCCCATCAGGCGACCGGTGCGGATCGCCGAGACGACGTTTGGCGAATTCCCACTGGCGCTAATCGCGATCACCACGTCCCCGTGGTTCAGCATGTTGGTGAGCTGCTCGGAGAAGACCCGCTCGTACGAGGTGTCGTTGGCCCAGGCGGTGAGGAGCGCGATGTTGTCGGCGAGGGAGGTGACGCGGAGCCGGGCTCGGCCCTCGACGATGGTGGCCTTCGACAGGTCGCAGGCAAAGTGGCTGGCATTGGTCGCGCTGCCGCCATTGCCGACCACGTAGACGTGGCCGCCGGTCTCGTAGGCATCGAGGATGATGCCCACCACGCGCTCGACGGCGCTGATCGGGATCCGGCTGAGCACCGATCGAACTTCGTTGATGTGGTCTTCGAGCACGGTCGCCAGCGTCGCCGGACGCTCCATCAGTTGCATCGAATGCTTCCTCCTCGGGTGACGTGGTTGGTCAGGGTCGCGGGATAGCCCGCCCGGGTACGCTCCGCCGTTTCGAACACTTCCCGTATTCGAAAACGGCGATCCGGCTCGCTGAGCTCAGCTCGCGTGGCGTAGGATCGCCGCGTCGACCACGACCGTCACCGGCCGGCCGAGCAACTGAACGAGGACCTGGACACGCTCGGACGTGCTCAGCTCCCGATCGAAAATCGCGTCGACCATGGCCAGCGGGCCGCGCTCGATGACGACGGGCTGGCCTCGACGGAAGGCGGAGCGTCGACCCGCTGGCTGTGCCAGACGGGTGCGGAGCCGCGCCACCACGGCGTCGCTGACCGGTGACGGCGCCCCGTCATCACTCAGCACGCGACGCACGCCGGGGGCCCAGAGCACCAGGTCCCAGCGCGCGAATCCCTGGGGCACCTTGAAAAAGAGGTAGGCGGGAAACACCCAGCGCGGCCGGCCTTCGCGCACGCTCCCCGGCCGGGTTCCGGCGGGCGCCGCGAAGCGGGGGCAGTAGATATCGATGCCGTGCAGCGCCAGGAATTTCGCAAGCTGGGCCTCATGGTTCGGATGGACGTGCGCGACGTTCCACACGACAGAGAACGCTAGGGTCACCGGGGAACAGTCCGGTAATCGCGACCGGATTGCTGGGTAACAGTCTGTGATGCGGCACGAGCCGGCTTATGCGCGCGCCAAAATGGCGGCCGCGACAAACGATTCACCATTTGACAACAGACCTGGGCAGGTGGGGATAGATTTGGACCGGACCGCAAGGGCCGCAGGTAAAAGTCCTGTTACCCGCTCAGACGGCGACCGGCTGCGGCCGAGGAATTTCGAACTTGTAGCCGAAGCCTCGCAGCGACTGGATGTAGAAACCGGCGTTCAGGTGGGGTTGGATCTTGCGCCGCAGCCGCTGGACGTAGACGTCGACCGCTTTCGGGGTGCCGACGAAGTGATCGCCCCAGGCGATCCGCATCAGCTGGTCCCGGTTCAGTACCCGGTTGGCGTTCTCCATCAAGGCATGGAGCAGGGAGAGTTCGCGCGGGGTCAACGGGACCCGCTGGCCGTTCACGACGGCGTGCATCTGCTGCAGGCTGAGGGATATCTCGCCGATCGCCACGTTCTGGTCCTGCCACCGCTGGCCGCGGACCTGTTCGGCCCGGCGCAGCAGAGCATGGACATGGGCCACGAACAGTCGGGGCGAGAACGGCTTGACCATATAGTCATCGGCGGCCACCATCATGGCCTTGAAGATCTGTTCCTCATCGCCTCGCTCGGAGACGATCATCAAGGGCCGGTAGGGGTTGAGCTGGCGGATCTGCTGGCAGAGGCGGATGCCGTCGGGCCGCTGGGTGGCGGGCTCGACGATGACCAGGTCGACCAGCGATGACTGAAGGATGGCAAGCGCCGCCTCCGGGTCCCCGGTCGGATGCACTCGGTGCCCTTCGTGCTTGAGGAGTGAGGCGAGGACCTCCAACTGCAGGACGTCTTTGTCGAGCGTCAAAATCGTTGCCAAACGAAAGCTCCCCGTTCGAGGTGTGCGTGGACGTGTTTCGACCGCGCAACCTCAGCCTCTTCCTCGCTCCTGCCCGTCGCTCAGCTAAATCAGATGATGACTCCGCGCGCTCGCAGCCAAACAGTACCATCGGTGATTTTCCTGTCAAAGGAATTTTGTTCAATTCGTTGCGGAATTGCCGCCGAGCGCCGAATTCTGTAAAGCGAATAGCCGCAATCGAGATGACGTCGCAGTTGACAGGGCCGTTGCCTCGCGATGGTCAGGAAACACTCGTTCTCGCCTAGAAACGGACCGAGCGTGATCTAACTTAGCGCGCACGGGCCCCGCCTGCGACCAAGACCGGCGGTGCGGCCACGAATGGCCCGCGTCGTTGCTGCGCTCGCGTTGCACCGACTTTGCCACGGTTGTAAATGCCTGGTTGCCAAATTTAACCGTGGTTGACAGGCCCTGATAAGGCGAGTGTCCGGGCATCGCATTATTGGATGGCGATTGGGGCCATCTCAGGTTCGAGGCCCCTGAACGGGCGTCGCAGCGTTACGAATTCCGTTACGGAGCGATCATCGCTTGTCGCCCGCTCGCCGCAGCTCCCGTAGCGGTCCCCCTACATAGTCGGACCCGGGGCCTCCCCTGGAGGCACCGAGGAGGGATTCGAAATGACACGACGTCGTGTCTTCAGTCTGCTGGCGGCCGGCCTCCTGCTGGCCGTGCTCGCCTTGCCGGGTATGGCGCAAAACGACGCCAATCCGTACGGATTCTCCGTCTGGGGCTACCAGAATCGCGTCACGGCCTCGGGCGTCAAATGGGTCCGGCTGCAGCGTGACTGGTCCGCGATCGAGACCTCGCCCGGCGTCTACGACTTCAGTGGCCTGGACCAGGATGTTGCCGCCGCCAACGCCGCGGGGGTGCACGCGACCGTGCCCATCCAGGACGCGCCGGGCTTTCGCAAAACCCAGGTGTGCAACGGCGTGAACCTGTTCCCCGGCCCGAATGAGATGAGCGCCTTTGCCGGCCTGCTGGCCACTCGCTACAACGGCCTGAACGGCCATGGGTATATCGACAGTTTCGAGATCGGCAACGAGGAGTGGGACGGCTACTGGGGCGGAAGCTGGGCCAACACGCTGCCATGCCGTGCCGCGAGCTATTACGGGCCGGTCCTCAAGGCCAGCTACCAGGCCGTCAAGGCCGCTTCCCCGACCGCGCTGGTCGGCATGTTTGGCATGTGGTGGGTCAACACCCCTCACATCCAGAGCTACATGACCTGGCTTTATCAGAACGGTTATGGCTCGTACATGGACTTCGCCAACTTTCATTACTACACCGGCGCCGACCCCTCGGTGACCAATGGGGATACGCCGTCCTTCGATCTCGAGTGGCAGACGATCCGGAGCGTCCAGGCCGCCTACAACGATGGCGCCAAGCCGGTCTGGTGCACCGAGGTCGGCTGGGCCATCAGCTCGGTCAACCAGCCTGGTTCGCTGGTCAGTCTCGCCCAGCAATCGCAATACCTGCATTACGTCCTCGACAGCTCGAGGAACTCGAACGTGATGCAGCGGGTGTTCATCTACATGATCAGTGACACCGGCTCCGACGGCATGAACCTCTACCCGCCGACCGGACCGCTGCCGAGTTACGCGATGCTGGAAAGCTACATCGCCCAGTACCCGAGCTGGAGCCTGCCGGCGGTCTCGCCGACGCCGTCACCAACCCCCGCTCCCACACCGACGCCGACCCCGACAGCCTCGCCCGCACCGACCCCGGCCCCGAGCCCAACGCCGACGCCGACCCCGTCACCGGCTGGCACGACCGTGCAGGCCGCGACCCTGGTGGGGGCGACCGAGGCGGTGACTTACGCGGCTCCCGGGAAGCTGAACCGGTGTCGAAAGGGTACGGTGACGGCGACCGGCACCTTTACCACGAGTGGCACTGGCGGCACGGTGGCGTATCAGTGGATTCGAACCGACAGTACCGGCTCGCAAACAATTGCCGAGCCGCCGATCACGATCGCGGTTGCCGATACGACCATCCACGCGGTGGCCGCCGATAGCTGGACCCCAGGCTCGTCGGGGTCCGAGCAGCTCGTCTTCCTCTCGACCGGGGCGCCAGCGGTGGCGGCCCAGGCCTTCACCTGCCGATAAACCAGGAGGTGGTGGTGGCGGAGCCGGCGTCCGCGCGGCGCCGGCTCCCCAAACTGACCTCGATCGCGCTTCCTGCTTGCACGGAATTTTTGAGGCCTGTATGATTCGTGGGCGTCGTAGGAGGAGGGGACTTGAAAAACCGCATCTTGAGCGTTCGCTGGCGATTGGTTGCAGGCCTGGCTTCTTTGGCGGCCGCGATTTTCCTTAGCCTCCCGGGCGGCGTCCTACGGCCGTCCCAAGGCCCGGTCAGCGCAATCCCACCCAATCTAGTCGGCCAAATCGCCGAGATCTGGCCGAACGGCGCCTTCGTCGACGACATCATCTGGCCAAACGGCGCGCTGGTCGACCAGTCATCTGGTCAAGCCGTGGGGTCCTGACAGACCGTCCGGGCAACTGAAAGCAAGGTAAGGGAAGACATCGCGACGCAAGTACGGGTACGAATCCCCAGTTTCCGGACCCCCGAAGAACTCGGACCGCGGATCCGCAAGGCCAGAATGGAGATGGGCCTGAGCCTGGCCGGCGTCGCGCAGAAGGACTTCAGCCGGAGCTTCCTGAATCAAATCGAACTGGGTCGGGCCCGCCCCTCGACCCGAACGCTGCAGATCATCGCCGAGCGCCTCAAGCGTCCAGTCGAATACTTTTTGCAGGACCCGCAGAGCTCGGCCACGGCGCTCGAATTCCGCCTTGCAGAGGCGGCGACGCGGATCCGTCGCGGCGATGGCGAGACCGCCAGGAACTTGATGGTCGAGTTGTTGCGCCGCCCGCAGATCTCGCCCGAAGTCCGGGCCCGCGCCCAGCTGATGCTGGCGGAAGCCTTGCTGAAGATCCGGCAGATCCCGGAGGCGATTGAGGTCCTCAAGGGCGCCATCAAGGTCAGCGAGGCGGCGGGGTGGGACGGGCTCAGGGTCGAGCTCTACGACCGCATGGGTTCTGCGCATTACCAGCAGCGTCACCCGCATGAGGCGGGACGTTGGTGGGACAAGGCGAGATCGGCGTACGAAGACGCCGAGCTGACTGACCCGCTGCTCAAGGCACGGATTTTGGGGCACCGGGCGAACCTCCACTACGTGGCGGGTGAACCACGCGAGGCGATTGCAGGGTACCAGGCCGCGATTGCGGCGGCCGAGCACGTGCTCGACATGCCGGCGCTGGGCGGGATCTATGAAGGGCTGGCCGTCTCCTTCAAGAAGACGGGCGACCTTACCCGCGCGCTGGAGTATGCGCAACGGAGCCTGCGGTTGTTCGACACCCTGCAGGACGTGCGCATGAGCGCGCAGCTTCGCAACAACATGGCGGAGATTCTCCTCGGTCAGGATCGTTTCGAGGAAGCCGAGGCATTATTCCTGGCGGGGGCGGAGCAGCTTCGGCACGTTGGTGATCGCGACCTGCTGCCCCATCTGTTGGGCGGCGCGGCTGAGGCCGCCCTCAACCGAGGTGAGCTTCCGCTGGCGGTAACCCGGGTCACGCTGGCGCTTTCGGCGGCCGAGGCGTCGTCGGATCCGCTCGCCCAGCTCGGTGTGCACCGTGTCGCCGGCCGTGTCAAGTCGGCATCAGGCGATTGGGCCGAAGCCCGGATCCACTTCGAGCAGGCGCTCGCCCTTGCCGAGAAACTGGGCAGCCCCGCGGACACCAGCCGGGTTGCCTTTGACTACGCGTGTGCGCTCGAGGACCAAGGCGATCCAACCCGAGCGCTGATCCGCTACCGGCAGGCCTACCAGGCCAAGCAGCAAGCCCGGGGCTAGCGGTCCTCGACAGGACCTCGCGCGGCGGTCACATAGTAAGGTTGTTCAGAGGCGCCCTACCCAGCTGCTACCGCCCAGGCAGCGAGCCGGAGCGCGGCCGGAAATAGGCACGGATGTCGATCGGGAAGAGCTTGAGGGCCTCATCCGGCACTTGCCACTCGGTCTCGGTCATCCCCTGTTGGACCACGCGGTCGATCGCCATGGCGAGGAGTCGCACGCACGCCTCCAATGGGAGATGGAGTCGATTCAGCGTCGCCTGGTGTTCCTTGAGCAAAGCCGTCACCTTCGTCATGAATTCATCGACCACGGCTTGTAGCTGCCGGGTGTGCGCCAGGGGGTCTGAGATCGGCGCGCTTTTCAGGTCGAGCAGCTGTTGCACGTACGGAACGCTGAGCGTCGACACTTCCTGTCGCAGGGTGCTGATGTCACGGAGACGATCGATGCCGACCGCGTTGCTCCAGCGACGGCGCGCCTCTGCGTCACCGAGAACGCATGCGCCGAACCACCGATAGTTCGTGTTGGGCACCAGGCGGCTCTCCAGGTGACGGCAGGTGATGACGGACCCCAGGGGCCGGTGTGAGAGGTCGACGGTGACCATCTGGGTTGCCTCGTACGCGGGGCAATCGGTGAAATCGGGCGGAAACGGTTTGGAGTACGGGCACTCCTCGGCCGGCCTCACTTGCCCCCAAAGGGGGAGGGAGACTTCGGCAAGCCCCCCTGGACGGGGGAAGCAGGAGATATTCGGGGACTCATGCTTAATACAGACGTTCGGGACACCGATTATTTGACAACGGATTTGTCGCAAACTAATCTTGAGGTAGAGTCCGGTTTTCGACTTGCTCGAGGTAGGGAAGCCGTGCAGAACCTGAGCCGCGACGGCTCGATCGACGAGCTCTACAACGCCAATTACGGCGCCGTCCTGAGAGTGTGCTCGCGCATCCTGCGCAATCCAGAAGACGCCGCCGACGCCGCGCAGCAGGTCTTTCTGATCGCGCTCGAGTCCCTCGACCTGCGAGTCAAGACGAGTCCGGCGCGCGCCTGGCTGCTGACCGTCGCCCGCAACCACTGCCTCGACTTGCTGCGGCGCCGAAAACGATTGGGAAAGGCGTTGGTCACCCTGGGCAACGATGCCAGCGGCAGTGTGGACATGGAGTCCGCCGTCGCCGACCGAGACTTCGTCGGCATCGTGTTCAAGCAACTCTCGAAACGCGAGCGGCAGGCGCTCTGGCACTCGGCGGTCGAGAGCCGCCCGGTGGCCGATATCGCCGGTCGCCTGCGACTCAGTTACATGGCGGCGGCTCAGGTGCTGCATCGAGCGCGCCAGCACGCCGTTGCGGTCGCGACGCGTGTCGCGGTGGTGTTTGGCATCTTCCAGCTCGGTCGGCATCGACCTGCTGGCGGGTTTGCTCTGGCCGCCACGCGACTTGCAGCCATAGCCGCGGTGCCAGTGATCGTTGTCTCGATTCAAAGCTCAAGTCCGACGGCGCAAGCGGCGTCCACCGCGTCGCCGCCAGCTTCCGCCTCGCAACCGACCACCATGACGGCACCGACCCTGGCACATGCGCCATTTCCCTCCCCCTCCGGGGGAGGGCAGGGTGGGGGCCTGCCGACAACGCCGCTTGGGTCGACGGCTACTCTGAACTCGGCGATCGGTGTCGTCCGGCAACTGCTCAGGCCGCTACCATCGGTCCCGCCGATGGTTGGGCAACCTCCCGCGTTGCCGTCTCTTCCCCCGCACTAATCCTCGCCCAGGAAATGGGCCGTTCGGCGGATGGTCATTCATTACCGCAGGCGTGACACTAGGCCCATGATCTTGGCGCCGCCCGGCGTCAGTCGGGACACAGCGTCTGACCCTGGGATATCGCCTCTTCAACCCATCGTCCCACTGCTTCGGGACAGTACCCTGACCGAGATCATGGTCAACGGGCCCGATGCCATCTACGTCGAGCGCGACGGCAAGGTTCTTCTGACTGACCGTCGATTCGACGACGAAAATCACCTGCTCGGCGCGATCAACGCCCTCGTGGCGACGACGGGTCGCCGGATGGATTTCAGCGAGCCTGTGCTCGAGGCGCGCCTGCCGGACGGCTCGCGATTGACCGTCGTGCTGCCGCCGGTCGCGGTCGATGGCCCCATGCTGACGATTCGGAAGTTCGCTGCCAGCCCCTACGGGATCGACGATCTGATCCGGTTCGGCACGCTCTCGCTGGAGGCCGCCGCCTTTCTTCGGGCGTCGGTCGTGGCCCGCGCCAATCTGCTGATCTCGGGCGGCTCGAGCAGCGGGAAGACCACCTTACTCAATGCCTTAGCGACCGCGATTCCTGAGCAAGAACGCATTGTTACGATCGAGGAAGCCGCCGAGCTGCGATTGCCCCAGGGCCACGTGTGTCGCCTCGAGTGCATTCAAGCGGGGGAGAAGACGATGACGCTCCGCCAGCTGGTTCGGCATGCCGTGCGCATGCGCCCGGATCGTCTCATCGTTGGCGAGGTGCGGGGTGGCGAGGCATTGGACATGCTGCAGGCGATGAACACCGGGCACGACGGGGCGATGAGCACCATCCACGCCAACAGCCCGAGGGATGCGCTCTCCCGCATGGAGACCTTGATGTTGATGGCGGGGCTGGATCTTCCGGTCCGCGCGATCCGGCAGCAGATCCGCGGCGCGCTCAACCTGCTAGTGCACGTCGGCCGTCTGGCCGATGGCCGTCGGAAGGTGCTGAGCATCACGGAGCTCACCGGATTCGACGACCAGACGATCGCGCTACAGGAACTCTTCATTTCCGAGGCGACGGGCGGTGCCGTCCCTGGTCGGACTCGCCTGACCCCGACCGGCATCCGGCCGCAGATCATGGACAGGATCTACCAGCGGGGCATCGAGGTGCCCGAGCTGAGCCGGCTCTTCCCGAAGAATTCCGCGGCGATCGCCGACAGTGGTCGGCGGCCCGCCGGCGCAACGCCGACGGACGGCGGGTTTCCGACGCACGATCGGCGGCAAGGCTAAGACATTGATGCCCGAAAGGGCAGACTTATCCGGCACTTCTTGACGCTTAACAGCGCTCTGGGTAACGTCGAGATTCAAGCCGTCACCGTCGTTTCTCCCAATCAGGAGCGTAGTGGGCTGGTCCGAACGGTGGTTCGAGGGGATGTCGCGAACCCTGGCGACACCCCGATCGCGACGTAGCGTCCTCGCGGGGCTGGCCGCGAGCTCGGTGGCTGCCATGGTCCCGGTCTCCGCCGAAGCGGTGGATCAGGCCAACCCCGGCCAATGCAAGAAGGAAGGGCTGGCGTCCTGCTGCGTCGACGTTGCCGCCGATCCCGCGAACTGCGGCGCCTGCGGCAATGCCTGCTCGGCCGGGCAGGTCTGCAGCAACGGGCAGTGCTCCTGTCCTGCCGGCCAGATCGCCTGCGGCACCGGGTGTATCAGCGCGATGAGTGACAACCAGAACTGCGGCGCTTGCGGCCACGTGTGTCCGGCCGGCACGGTGTGTCTCCAGGGGAATTGCGTCCTCAGCTGCCCGGTGGGGGAGACCAACTGCAACGGCCAATGTTCCAACACCCAGAATGACCCGCTGAACTGCGGGACCTGCGGCAAGGCCTGCTCCGCCGGCTTCATGTGCTCGGGCGGAGCCTGCGTGATCAGCTGTCCGGCGGGTGAGACGGCCTGCGGCAACGCCTGCGTCGATCTCACGCGTGACAGCAGCAACTGCGGTACGTGCGGGACCGCCTGCGCGACAGGAAATGCCTGCGTCAACGGCAGCTGCCAGATCGCCTGCGTTGCGGGGGAGACCGCCTGCACCACCGCGAGCGGAACACACAAGTGCACCGACCTGAGCAGCGACAACCAGAATTGCGGCGCCTGCAACCACGCCTGCGGGGCCGGCACCGCCTGCGTCAACGGTGCCTGCACCTACACCTGCCCCTCGGGCTCGACGCTCTGCGGCACCCTCTGCGTCGACACCATGACCGACAATGCGAACTGCGGCAGTTGCGGCACGGTGTGCCCGTCCGGCACCGCCTGCTCCGGCGGCAGCTGCCTCGCCGGCTGCCCGCCCGGGTCGACGCTCTGCGGCGGAACCTGCTCCGAGACCCTCACCGATAACGCCAACTGCGGCGGCTGCGGCAAGGCCTGTCCGGCAGGGACCGCCTGCTCGGGTGGCGCCTGCGTCACCAGCTGCGGGTCGGGAGAGACCAACTGCAGCGGCCACTGCGCCGACACCACCAGCGACCCGAACCACTGCGGTAGCTGCGCCAACGCCTGCGCCACCAACCAGTTCTGCCGTGGCGGTACCTGCGTTACCGGGACCTGCCCCGAAGGTCAAACGACCTGCAACGGCACCTGCGTGAACATGCAGGGCGACGTCAACAACTGCGGCGGGTGCGGGCATGCCTGCGGCCCCAACTTCGTGTGTAGCAATGGCGCGTGCGTCTGCGCCACCGGGTACACGCTCTGTTCGGGGAGCTGCGTCAACGCCCAGACGGACGCCAGCAACTGTGGAGCCTGCGGGAACGCCTGCGCCGCCGGCCAAAGCTGCGTCACCGGGACATGCCAGAACGTCTGCTCTCCGGCGTGCGGCAGCGGTCAGAGCTGCTGCGGCAATGCGTGCGTCAACGTCCTGAGCGACTCGAACAACTGCGGAAGCTGCGGGCACGCCTGCGGCGCGAATGAGACCTGCACTGGCGGGACGTGTTCCTGCGTGAACACGGTCAGCTGCCAGGGCGGCGGCAGCATCTGCTGTCCTGTCGGCGCAACCTGCATCCCCGCCCAATTTGGATTCCCAGCGTCGTGCGTCTGTCCCAGCATTACCGTGCAGGGCCTCCCGATCTTCGAGCCCGTCTGCGTCGTAGACGGCAAGCCAACGTGCGTCAACACGAACACCGATGACAACAACTGCGGCGCTTGTGGCATCGTTTGCGCCAGCGGGACGGTGTGTCAGAGCGGCGTCTGCTCCGCCTGCCCCAGCGGCACGACCGACTGCAGCGGCAAGTGCGTCGACACGACGAGTGACCCGAATAACTGCGGGGCGTGCGGGACGGTGTGCACCCAGGGTCCATGCGTAACGACGACGACCCCAGGCAAGAACGGCGGCACGGTGACGACAACGGCGTGCTTCACGTGCGCCGCGGGGACAAGCTTCTGTGCCGCGACCAACAGCTGCAACAACCTGCAGACCGACACCAACAACTGCGGCGCCTGCGGTAACGTCTGCGGACAGAACCAGGCCTGCCAGAACGGGGCATGCGTCTGCGGCAACACGTTGACCTGCGACTTCTGCGCCGAATTCACCTGCGGCTTTGGCTGTACGCCCTCTCCAGGCCTGCAACAGATATGCTGCCCGGTGGGAGCGACCTCCTGCCACATCAGGACAGAACAGGGTTCGGGCAAGATCTGCTCGCAGACCTGCACCTGCCCCGCCAGCGCGCCGAACGTCTGCATCATCAACGGCTTCCCAACCTGTACCGCGGGAACGTGCTAGTGACAATCCTCCTGATCGTTGGACAGATCGTCGCCTGGGCAGTCGTCGCGTTCCTCGGCTGGCTGCTCTTCTTGATGGTCCGACAGCAGGGACGGGTGCTGCTGTCCCAGGAAGAGTTGCGCACCCGGCTGGCCGAAGCCGAAGCCGCCATCCAGCGCCTGGCGGAGCGGCCCGTTGCGGTGCCCGCCGTCGTCCCGGCGCCGCAGCCGGCCGCCCCGGCACCGGCCCCAACGCTGGCACTCGGCTCGCCCGCCCCGGATTTCAGGCTTCCGGATCTCAAGGGCCGATTCCGAACGCTGGCGGACTATCGCGGCAAACCGTCGGTGCTGGTCTTCTTCAACCCGGATTGCGGATTTTGCACGCAGCTGGCGCCGAAACTGGGCGAGCTCGCCGAGACCGCGCCACAGCTGATCGTCATGAGTCGCGGCGACAAGCAGGTCAACCGTCAGCTGGCCCGGACCCATCACTGGAAAGGCGACGTCCTGCTCGAGCCCAATTGGGATGTGGCCTCGAGTTACCGGACGAACGCGACACCGACCGGGTACCTGGTCGACGCCGAGGGCCGGATCGCCAGCACGCTGGCGGTGGGCGTCGACGGCGTCCTCACCCTGACGAAGATGCTGAATGGCGCCGCGAAGGGCAATGGCAACGGACACGACCACGGCGCAGACCTGACGGCCGAATCGCTGAGCCAGAAGCAGGATGCCGCGGTCGAGAAGGCAAAGGCGGCGGGGCTCGCGGTCACGGAGAGTCGACTGCAGCGCAACGGCCTGCCGGCAGGAACCGAAGCGCCGAATTTCACCCTGCCCGACCTGGACGGCCGGGACCGGACCCTCGCCGACTACCGCGGCAAGCGCGTCCTGCTCGTGTTCTCCGACCCGGCCTGCGGCCCCTGTCAGACGCTCGCCCCGTCGCTGGTGCAGCTCGAGCAGGCGCACCGCGACAACAACTTGAACGTCCTGATGGTCAGCAAGGGCGACCTCGAAGCAAACCGGAAGAAGGCGAAGGAGCACGGGTTCACGTTCCCGGTCGTCCTGCAGCGCAACTGGGAGGTCTCCAAGGATTACGCGATGTTCGCGACGCCGGTCGGCTACCTGATCGACGAACGCGGCGTGACCGCCGGCGAGGTCGCCGTCGGCGGCGACGCCATCATTCGGCTGGTGAGCGGGAGCTAGCGAATGGGTTGGTCTGAACGCTGGTTCGAGAGCATGTCGCGCACCCTTGCCACCCCGCAGTCTCGGCGCAGCGTGCTGGCCGGGATGGCGATCAGCTCGGTGGCGGCGATGGTTCCGGTGACCGCCGAGGCCGAGGTCGATCCGGCTCCGCCCGGGCAATGCAAGCAGACCGGCGCCGTCCCATGCTGCGTCAACGTGTCGTCCGATCCCGCGAATTGCGGCGCCTGTGGTAACGCGTGCGCCGCCGGCCAGGTGTGCCGTAATGGCACGTGTGCCTGCCCTGCGGGCCAGGTGCTCTGCGGGACGCAATGTCTCAACGTCTCGAGCGATAACCAGAATTGCGGCGGCTGCGGTCATGTCTGCCCACCCGGCAGCGTCTGCCTGGGAGGAAGCTGCGTCGCCAGCTGTCCGGTCGGGGAACTGGTCTGCAACGGCCAGTGTTCGAACGTCTTCACCGACCCGATGAACTGCGGCGGCTGCGGCAAGGCCTGCGCGTCCGGCTTCATGTGCTCGGGCGGGAGTTGCGTGATCAGCTGCCCGGCTGGGGAAACGGCGTGCGGCAATTCGTGCGTCGACGTTTCGCGTAACAGCAGCAACTGTGGGGCCTGCGGCACCGCGTGTCCTACCGGTTATGCGTGTGTGAGCGGCACCTGCCAGATCGCCTGCGTCACAGGCGAGACGGCCTGCTCCGGACCCAATAACACGCAAAAATGCACCAACCTGGCCAGCGATAATCAGAACTGTGGCGCGTGCAACCATGCCTGTGGTCCGGGGACCGCATGTGTAAGCGGCGCCTGTTCCTATACCTGTCCTCCCGGCTCCACGCTCTGCGGAACCCTGTGCATCGACACGCTGACCGACAACGCTAACTGCGGAAGTTGCGGCACTGTCTGCGCCACTGGCAGCGCCTGCTCCGCGGGTCAGTGCGTCACCAGCTGCCCAACCGGATCGATGGCGTGCAGCGGAACTTGCATCAACCCGATGAGCGACAACCAGAACTGCGGCGGTTGCGGCAAGGCATGCCCCGCGGGGACGGCGTGCTCCAGCGGCCAATGCACCAGTGTGGGCTGCCCGACGGGTCAGACCGTCTGCGGCGGCACCTGTGTCGACCTGAGCAGCGACCTGCACAACTGCGGCGCCTGCGGCACGGCATGCGCGACCGGCCAGACCTGTTCCAACGGCGTTTGCGCGTGCACCGCGACCAGCTGCGCGACCAGCTGCTGCGGCAGCACCTGTGTCGACCTCACCTGCGACCCCACTAACTGCGGCGCTTGCGGGGTTGCATGTGGGGCCACGCAGGAGTGTCTTGGCGGAAAGTGCTCGTGCACGCCGGCCAGCTGTCCCAGCGGCTGCTGCCGGAACAACGTCTGCTTGGCCGGCACGGCCGACAGCGCCTGTGGCACGGGTGGTGGGGTGTGCGCCAACTGCGCGATCATCGGCTCGTTCTGCGATGCCGGCGCCTGCGCGCCCCTCTGCAACGGCATACCGTGTTGATGATGAGGCGCCAGTTCGTCAGCGAGGGGTTGCGGGCGTCGAGGTCAACAGCCGGACCCGCAGGTTGAGGCTCTTCAAATGGGTACCGTTGCCGAGGATTTCCACGCTGTAGGATCCCGCGCGTGGCAGCCCCAGCTGCGGGATCGCGAAGGTGACGAGCAGCGGCACATCCCATCCCAATGGCAGGTCATCGGGGATGCCCGGCTTGAAGTGGCTGTGAAGGCGGAGCAGTTCGCCCCCGTCCTCGTCCAGGACGCGGACCTCGATGGCATGCTCGCGGTCGATCTCGGTCCGGTGGAAGAGCACCCGGATCGCGACCGCCCCGCGCAGGGTGGCCGGCAGCTGGGCGGTTACCACGGTGTCGAACCCGCCGCCAAGGACAAAGGCGAGTCCGTCACGAATCTGGACGGCCTCCGCCATCATCGCCCAATCGAGCTGCATTCCAGTCATAGTTATAGAGCAGGGAGCACGCGAGCGCCGTGCTAAGGAGGTAGGGACATGTTCGGAGTCGGTCACGCGTGGGTCATTTTGGTGCTGGTCCTCGCCCTCGTGCTCATCGTCATCGGGCCAGGGAAGCTCTCGCAGCTCGGCGGCGCGCTCGGTCAATCGGTCAAGGAGTTCCGCAAGTCGCACGATGACTCGACGCCGCCCGCTGAGACGCCGAAGTAGTTGACCGATGTCCTGACCAACCTGCCACCGGCGGAGCGAAAGCGCGCGCGTCGGACCCGGCAGCCGGCGTGGATCGACCCGATGCTGGCCATGCTGACCAACCGGCGATTCTCGGATCCCGACTGGATCTTCGAGCACAAGCTGGACGGTGAGCGGTGCCTCGCGTTCAAGCGCGGCCCGACCGTTCGCCTCCTCTCCCGGAACAAGCAGCGACTGAACAACACCTACCCGGAGGTCGCCGAGGCGCTGGCGCGGGCTGGCGGCCATGACGTTGTGGTTGACGGCGAGATCGTGGCCTTCGAGGGAAACCGCACCAGCTTCGAGAAGCTCCAGGGCCGGATTGGAATCAAGGATCCTGACGAAGCTCGCCGCAGCGGGGTCGCGGTCTTCTACTACATCTTCGACCTCATGTACGTCGACGGCTTCGACGTCACCGGGGTCGGGCTCGAGCATCGGAAGAATCTGTTGCAGCGGGTCCTTACCTTTCGGGCGCCGATTCGATTCATGACCCACCGGAACACGAATGGCGAGGCCCTTTATCGGCGAGCCTGTCAGCAGGGTCTCGAGGGCCTGATCGCAAAGCGCCGTGGCAGCGAATATCAACATCGCCGATCGCCCGACTGGTTGAAGTTCAAGTGCATCAACGAGCAGGAGCTGGTGATAGGCGGTTTCACGGATCCTGCCGGGAGCCGCGTCGGCTTCGGCGCCCTGCTGGTCGCCTACTACGATCGAGGCACGCTCAAATACGCCGGCAAGGTCGGGACCGGATTTGATACCGCGTTGCTGGTCCGGCTGCGGCGCCGCCTGGACGCCCGGGTGACGGCCCGATCGCCATTCGCGGAGGAGGTCAGAGAGAAAGGCGTCCATTGGGTCAAACCGGACCTGGTCGCCCAGATTGGATTCACGGAGTGGACGCACGATGGCAAGTTGCGACATCCGCGGTTCCTGGGTCTTCGAACGGATAAACCGGCCAGGGAGGTCGTGCGCGAGCGCCCGCAGGCGACCGGGTCGGGCGCCTCAGGAACGGACCGGGGTTAGGACGCTGTCGACGAAGAGTTGCGAAACGCGGGCGGCCAGGCGTTCCACGCTCGATTCAACGATTCGCTCGGAGAGACGGCCGCTCAACCAGAGGGCAGACAGTCCGTGAACGAGTGACCACGCCGACACGGCGACCAGCTCCGGCTCGCGTCCACCGAGCCGGTCCTCGCGCCGGCATTGTTCGATCGTGGAGGTCAGCAGTCCGTACGCCAGCTCGCTGACCGCGACGAAGCGTTCATCGTCCGGACGCAGGATATCGAGCCGGAACATGACCTCGAAATGTTCCTTGTGGCCGACCGCGAAGCGAACGTAGCCTCGTCCGACGGCGGCCAGTGTCTCCGGGCCGCTCGAGGCGCCCGCGGCGGCGATCGATTCCATGACGGATTGCGCCAGCAGCTCGTAGCCCTCGATGGCAAATTCGGTGAGAAGGCCAGCCTTGTCCTTGAAGTGGTGGGCCGGCGCGCGATTCGAGACGCCGACGGTGCGAGCCACCTGGCGAAGCGACAGCTGACCGACGCCGACCTCGCGGATCGAGGTTTCCACCGCGCGCAGCGTCGCGGCGCGAAGGTTGCCGTGGTGGTAGGGCGAGCCGGCATGCGCCGGCGTCGCCCTGACCCTAGCTCGCCTCGACGTGCAGGGCTCCTTTCCGCGTGGACCAGTTGAAGGCGACGATCCTGAGCCGTCCGCGCCGGACCGCGGGGTCGGCCTCGGCGAGGGTCCTTGCCTGGTCGAGCCCGACGCGATAGATGCAGAGGCCTCGAAGTCTCTCGTCGGGCTGATTACTGGGCCCGGAAAGCAGCAGCGCGCCCTGGCGCTTCATCGCCTCCAGGTGTCCCAGATGCTGACGCTGAAGCCGTTCGCTTGCATCGTCGTCGAGGTCAGGCGGGTTGAACCCGCGATATAGCAACACCACCGTGTACTCGTCGACCTCATCGGGTGGACTCGCGACCGGCAGCTCGCTCTCGATCACTGGGTCGTCGTTGAGCCAGAGCGGGCTCACTTAGCGCGCCAGTGCCGCCCGGATACTGCCGAGGTGACGGTCGAGGTGGCCCCGCGCCCCCGCGAGGTCGTCGAGCGACATCGGCGCGCCGCCGGCTGGTCCGAACGCCGCACTCTTCGACAGGTCGGCCTCGGTGAGCGACCGGAGCAGCTCCGCCAGCGCAGCGACGTTTCGGTTCGCCAGTCGTACAACCTGATCGCGGCTGATGCCGGCGACTTCGGCAGCCTTCGCGTTGTTGTTGGCATCATGTAGCTCCGGACTGCCCGGCACGTCCTTCCCGGCGCGGATGGTGCGAATCCAGCCCGCGGAGACCTCATGGCCCCGCGCGATGTGGTGGGCGACCACGTTGACCGGCCAGTCCTCGGCCGTGCCAGCGCGGCCCCACTCCTCATCGGAGCAGGTCTCGATGAAGGCGACGAACTCGTCGTTGGCATCGGTGATCTCTTGAGCGCGAACGGCCCCGGATCGAACGGTCGATGTCTCGTGCGCCATAGGATCCTCCCTCCAGCGTTCTCTAAGCTGCCCCAAATCTTCCCATTGGGTAGATCGGCTGTCAAGAGTCAAACGAGGGAGTGTGAAGCCCCCACAGATGGGTTTTAGCGGACGGCCGCTGGTGCCTTCGCGCCTGGCGGTGCGTAAACCGCCTTGGCAGCCTTGGCCTTCTCGAGAACCTTCCGGCCTTCCTCCGGCGTGATCAGCTTGATCGTGCGCAGGTTACGTAGCGATCCGGAACTGCCGACCGCGATGGCGAAGGCGCCGGCTGTGACATCATCCGGTGCGTCGATGATCGCGAGGTAGTCGTCCTCACCGAAGCTCCAGAAGAACGATTCGAGTTTGGCTCCCACTGCCTCGCCGGTTTTGCTCACCGCCGCCACGCGATCCCCTGGGTTGTCGATCATTTTCGCCCAAGCCTCCGACGTGTAGCCGCCCATCACCGCGTATTTGCCCATGGTTGTGCACCTCCTGGTAACGCCATCCTACGCTCGGCACGATTGCCCTTTTAGGCAGCGTTTCGGCCCCCTGCGGCCATTGACGAGTACGGGCGCTGAGACGAGGATGCAAGGAGGTGCAGAAGCGCGACCTCGACCAGTTGATGGCGTCGCCCCCGGGGGCGCGGACGCGGCGCCCAACCGTCGAAAGTCCACTCGCGCCCGGCCCCGCGGAAATCCTCCGCCTCCAACGCTTGGCGGGCAACGCCAGCGTTAGCTCGCTGATGGTCTCACGCAAGCCCCACGCCGCCGCCGCGCCGGTCGCCGCCCCTGCGGTGGCGCCGGGGCAACTGTCCCGGGGGGACCTCATGTTTACACCGCTTCCGGCTGGCCGGGGCTGGCTCACGGGCACCGGAAGAAATAAGCGTGCGCACGACTTGCAAATTGAGTTTGGACACGTGTGGGAGACCTACACGCAGGCCAGTGGCATCATGGGTTTCCTCCAGTACGCGGAAAAAACAATGGGTCCTCGTGAGCTGGCAGCCGTCGATGCGATCGCCCCGACCGTTGCCAAGAAATCGGTTGGTGATTCTGGGGCCAGTATGCGAGCCGCGGTGGAACAGTACACGGAGGCGAATCCGAGCCTTGTGGCGGCGTTCAGCGAAGTGAAAGCGGGCCGATCAGAACTGATCGCGAAATCCGAATTCTTCCTCAAGGCAGTCAGCGAGAAGAATCTGACAGGAGGCAAGCGGGAGGAACAGAAGGCCGAGGAAGGCGTCAAGGAGGTCCAGGACAAGATCGACAAGGCCAAGAAGTGGGCCGACGAGATCCTTGACGGCACGTTCAAGCTTTTGAGCGGAGACTGGAAAGAGGCGCTCAAGGACGTCGGGAAATTCGCCATACAAGAGTTGATTCTCGATCCGATCACCGAGGGGGTGTACGAGGATGAGCTCAGCAAGGCGAAGAAGACCCTATCGGATGCCAAGGATAAAGTTGCATCGCTCGAGGATGAGCGGGATTTGCACGCCCTGCTGGGAGCCACAAACGAGCTGCAAGCCGCAAAGGACAAGCTCGAGGCCAAGGTCAACGCCCTTCTCGCGGCGGCTCGGCGAGCCAGCGCTGCGCACCGGACCCTCGTTGAAAAGCTATCGGGCATGGGCAAGGCGGGCGCCAAGGCTGCCGCCGCGCTCGAATCACGGCAAGAGGTCGCCGACAATGCCCAGCTGGGTACGAACGTGCTCGCGAAATACCAGGGCCAGGTGGTAGCGGCGGGCGGGCACGCGCATCTTCTCGCCGTTGCCTACCAGATCTACGCCGACTTCGCCGCCTCGCCTGGCGGAGAGAATGAGGTGCCCAACGCGGACATACGGCAGAGGATCGGAACGGACGCGAGACAAAACCAGTGGACGAGCGAGCATCTGGAAAAATGGACCAAAGACGAAGTGGGCGCGATCGCTGACGCGCAGAACTACATCGCCAGCGGCAGCTACATGCAGTCCTACCGGGACATCGACAAGTCGCTCGCCGAGGCGGTCGCGAACCGATAAGCCCTTAAGGCGAGCGCACGTGTAGCGAGGGTAAGAAGCGGCGCGGAAATCGAATTCCCGAGTGTAAGCTTGCCCCCATGCCGCCGGTAAAACAGGACGCCGTCCAGGAGATCAAAGACCGGCTGGATCTCGTGGACCTGGTCTCCGAACACTTGCGGCTGCAAAAAGCGGGACGGGACCTGAAGGGGCTGTGTCCTTTCCATTCGGAGAAAACCCCATCCTTCTATGTGTCACCGGAAAAGCAACTGTGGCATTGCTATGGCTGCCAGAAGGGTGGCGACCATTTCACCTTCATCCAGGACATCGACCACCTCGACTTCAAGGGCGCACTGCGGCTGCTGGCCGACAAGACCGGCGTCGTGTTGGAGGAGTCGCCCGGCGCCGGCCGGCAGCGTGAGCTCAAGCGCACCATCCAGCGACTGAACCTGCTGGCGGCCCAGTACTTCCATCACATCCTGCTGGAGAACCAGGCTGGCCAGCGCGCCTTGATCCAGCTCGAGTCACGCGGCGTCACGAGGGCGTCGATGACCGAGTTCCAACTCGGGTTTGCGCCGGCGGGGCAGCGGAAAGACAACCTGGTCCGGTTTCTGCGTAAGA
>Ga0307478_10000794_pt1 | contig 30142 bp, 19 predicted proteins | sample atmos_gasesECM4C_2_FD_203713 | JGI IMG/M metagenome (GOLD analysis project Ga0307478, IMG submission 203713) | Hardwood forest soil microbial communities from Morgan-Monroe State Forest, Indiana, United States - atmos_gasesECM4C_05 | ecosystem: Environmental > Terrestrial > Soil > Temperate...
GGCGTCGGAAGAATGGCTTCAACAGTGGAGGAACAGGTGGCAAAGAGTGGTGGACTCGGGCCGGCTATACCTTGAACGCTGTCCCAACGGAAACATCCCAAGTACCGATGTTCTAGCGAGCATAGCTCATGGTTTGAGACATCAGGGGCAGCTGGAGGATGCTGTCCCGATCCTCAAAAGATGCATAGCAACAAAGGAGGACGATTCGGCATGCTGGATGGAGTTGGGCAATGTGGAGACCGGTCTTTGCCAGTTTTCTATTGCCAAGGAGGCTTTCCGAAAGGTTATAGAAATCGGAGGCTTTACCAAGCTGAGAGCGTTGCTAGTTGAGTCGGCCAAAAGCAGGCTGAATGACCTCGAAAAGTCTCGTGTTCTTGATCTTCTACGTGCTCGCTGGGTTTGCCCAACACGAGCCGACAATCAGGCGTCCCCGAATGGATCAGGTCGGAAGAGATAGCCCAGGATTGGCAATGAAGTGGGCCAGTCCTCGGGCTGGCCCGTTTTCTTTCTCCGCAATACGCCTGTCTATCTGTTGATGTCGTCTTTAGATTGCAAACGTTTCACGTAGTTCTGCAGGTTGGATTTGTTGGAGTCAGGCGCCGTGGTGAGCGCGGTTTTAATTTCCTTAACCGCATTGTTGAAATCGCCCTGGCCGCTGTAGACGCGGGCCATGCCCACGTGCGAGGTCCACTCGTCGGGGAATTTCTTGGCGTTTGAGCGATAGAGTGCGAATGCCTCCTCCTGCTTTTTTTCACCTTGCAATTGGCGGCCATAAAAATAAAGCTGTTGCGCGGACGCCTTTTGAATGGCTTTGTCGCGAAAAGTCGAAGCGTCTTCTTTGCGTCCCATGGCTGCGAGAATGAGCGACTTGTTCAGCAGATTGTCGAAGCGCTCTTCCGTCTGGATGGATTTGTCTTCATCCTTCAGCGCTTCGTCCAGATTGGTTTTACTGGTGAGGAAGTAGTTGGCGGCATCGTCCCAGCCCTCCCAGTAATATTGATTGAGGCCCCGTAACTGCCGCTGGAGGCTGGCTTCGACAAGGTCATTCACTTTGACGGCAACCTTGAAGGGCACAGCGACTTTGTCCCAGCGTAGAGTGATTACAGAGGAATCGGGTTTGACGTCATCGAAGTCATAGGTAAGCGCGTCGTGGAATTCAGCAGCTTGCGGCTTCACGGTGACGCGCAGTGCATCCTCATCCTGTTTGTAGCTGAAGCTTCCCCAAGCGCTAGACATCTTTGAGAAGATTACGGTCCACTGATTTTCGCCGGGAATCATGTGCAGGCCGTAGGTTCCCTTGTCGAGCGGCTGGCCTTCGATAGTGACCGGATCGGTAAAGGCGATCGTAGTATTTTCGTTGGCACCGGCGCGCCAGACTTCTCCGTAAGGTACCAGCTTGCCCCAGATCGGGCGGCCATTGGTCAGCGGCCGGTGATAGTTGACGGTGATGTCGGTAATGCCAATGCGCTGGGTGACCACGGCATGCTGGCTCTGCAAGGGCAGATCGAGCATCACGGTTTGGGCATGGCCAAGAGTGACTACCGGCAGAAGGCCTAAAAGCAGGGTGATAAGACGAACTCTGTGCATGGAGAACTCCTCTTTTGCATGGAAAATCAAGCAGCCGATTCAGCCGTAGCCCTCGGAAGAAATGTGGGATGGGGTTACGTCGCACCGCTGTTCTGTGCTTAGACGAGTAGTGGATGCCAAAGGTAAGCACGCCGGGATGAGGAAGGGAAAATGAAAACTTTCAGTCTTGGCTTGACAATTTCCGGGGGCAAGAGCAGAATCGTTATAGGCGAATAAAAAGCGAAAATGCCTCCGAGGTTTTCCAGCCCCGGCGTTCCCTGAAAATTTCCCGAGGAATTTATGTCTTCCGCAGTGGTTCCCACTTCGGCGGCCCAGGGCCGCCCTTTTGTCTTTGAGGTTGAAGAGGTTGCCGAGCTATGTTCGCAGTCTTCCCAGGCTGAGCTTTTCGGCGAAGGGCGTCCTCCGCAACGAGTTGTCCCGGTAAGTTTCCCGGGGGTTTTCAAGGATTCGAGACTTGCCGGCATTACCCCAGCTTCGCGTTTGGCGATACGTCCCACGCCGGAAATGGTATCGAGCGGCATCGCCGAGATGGATGCGTTTACCGGAGGTTTGCCGCGCGGCTGCCTGACGGAAATTTGCGGTTCACCCTCGTCCGGACGCACTACTCTGTTGTTATCCGCTCTGGCCGCAGCCACTCGGCGGGGAGAGTGCTGTGCCGTTGTGGATGCCAGCGATACTCTGGACCCGCAGTCAGTGGTCGCCGCAGGGATCGAGTTGGACCGGTTATTGTGGGTGCGTTGCGGAGAAGATTCAACACGGAAGAATTCGACTGCGCGCAAGACAAGCTTCAGTCCGGAGAAAAAAAGATTTTTTAAATCGGATTTGCATGATTCCGAACACAGCCTGGAACAACTTCTACGCGCTACGGACCTGCTGCTAGAAAGTGGAGGCTTCGGACTAATCGCCTTGGATCTGGGCGATCTGCCGCCGCAAACGGCTCGCCGCATTCCGTTGACTACGTGGTTCCGTTTCCGCCGTGCCGTAGAGCATACGCCCACGGTGCTGCTGGCAGTTGAGCGGCAGTCCATCGCCGGAAGCTGCTCATCCTTATTGATAAAGCTGGAATCGCAAGAACATGGGAGACAGCAACTCACGAACTATCAATCCTGGCCTAGCCATGCGCAATTGCTTACCGAACTGGAAATTACTGCGGAGCTGGTGTGCTCCCGGATGGATCGTAAACCGGCTGGTTCCGCCGGAATAACATTCGCCAGCAAGACCGCATGGGCGGGATGAAAAACAGTAGCCAGTTGCCAGTACCCAGTTGCCGGAAAAACCTAACTGGGTACTGACAACCAGGTACTAGGTACTGCTTCATGTTTGCCTGCATCTTCGTGCCGAATTTTCCCGTGGCCGCCGTGTTTCGCGCCGAGCCGGAGTTGCGGGCGCGGTCCCTGGCTATTTTCGAAGGCAAGCCTCCGCTGGAAAAAGTTTTTGCCGTGAATGATGTTGCGGGCCGCGTGGGTATTGTGTCAGGCATGACGAAGGCCCAGGCGGAACTTTGTTCTGAGTTGACGCTGCGTCCACGCTCTTTTTTGCAGGAATCCGCCGCCCACGCGGCTTTGCTGGATTGCGCGCAGTCTTTCTCGCCGCGCGTGGAAAGTGCCGCAGCCGATACGGCGATTCTTGATCTTGCCGGAATGGAATCGCTTTTCGGCGCTCCGCCGGAAATTGCTCATGAGCTCTTCCGTTGTGCCGCATCCCTGGGACTTGACGTGAACGTTGCCGTGGCTTCGAATCCCGATGCTGCCGTGCTTGTGGCCCGCGGGTTTCCTGGCGTAACCGTGATCCCCTCCGGAAAAGAGGCGGAATGTTTAGGACCTCTGCCCATCAAAGTGTTATTTGCCGATCAGCCGGGTGAGCAACCATCTGACAACGAGAAAAAAGGCAAAGAGAAAAAAAGCGATCAGAAAAAAGAGGCGGGCCGGTTACTTGAAACGCTGGAGCGATGGGGGGTGCGTGATTTGCGCGCACTGGCCGCATTGCCGGAAGTTGCGCTGAGCGAACGTCTGGGACAAGAAGGCCTGCGTTTGCAGGAACTCGCGCAGGGAGCAGCTTCGCGCACATTGATGCCGGTGGAGGCGCCGGCGGTATTTGAAGAAACAATCGAGTTGGAATTTCCCATTGTGCTGCTGGAGCCGCTGGCTTTCCTGTTGAATCGTCTGCTCGAGCAGATATGTGCGCGTTTGGCTGCACGGGCTCTGAGCACGCAGGAATTGCGGCTTACGCTGGAGCTGCAGAATTTAGCCGGAGTGGATCCTCAACTTGAGACTTTCGGAATTCCCAGCGAGAGCGACACGGCACATAGCGCAATCGAATCCCCAACTCAGCATTTTGTTTCCGGCCGGCAAGCAAAGTTCTGCCGCATCCTGCGTCTGCCTCTTCCCATGCTGGATGCAAAACTTTTTCTCAAACTGTTGCAGTTGGATCTGAATGCGCATCCGCCGGGCGCGCCCATCGTGAAGATTCATCTCGTTGCGGAAGCGGCGCGGCCGCGATCTGCGCAAGGCGGGCTGTTTTTGCCTCCGTCGCCCGAGCCGGAAAAACTGGAACTCACGCTGGCGCGAATTGCTGGTCTCGTCGGCGAGGCCCGCGTGGGGTCGGTGGAGTTGTTGGATACGCATCGAGCTGAAGGTTTTCGCTTGCGGCGCTTTGTGCCCCGGATAGTGCAGGAATCCCACGCGCAAAAATCTTCTGAGCCGGAAAAAGAGAAATCCGCCGTGGCCGCTCTGCGCATGTTCCGGTCGCCACTACGAGCCACTGTAATTTTGGAGAACGGGGAACTGACTCGCGTGTCCTGCACGAAGAAAAAGGAAGTGCAGGGCAGTGTGCTCTGGAAAGCCGGTCCATGGCGCAGTTCGGGGGATTGGTGGGAACGGGAAGCCTGGGCGCGCGATGAATGGGACATCGCCTTGCAAAATGCAGATGGCGTCGTTCTCTACCGCCTTGTGCACGATTTGCTGGGCGGAGGCTGGTTCGTGGAAGGAACGTATGACTGAAAGTTTTTCACCACAGAGGCACAGAGAAAGCGAAAAAAGCAATTGGAGATTTTCTATGCGCCTCTGTGACTCTGTAGTGAATGGTTTTACAGAGAGCTGATGTATATCGAGCTTCATGCCCGTTCTGCTTTTAGCTTCCTCGAAGGCTCCTCTTTGCCTGAGGACATAGTAAGAATCTGCGCCCAGATGAATATGCCTGCCATGGCGGTGCTTGACACGGACGGCGTTTACGGCGCGCCGCGCTTTCATATGGCAGCAAAAAAAATCGGGATCAAGGCGCACATCGGCGCGGAGGTCACCGCCAATTGTTTTTCACAACAAAGCTGTCGACTTCCTTTCCTCGTTTCTTCTCGCGCTGGTTATCAGAACCTTTGCCGATTGATCACCAAGATGAAGTTGCGCGCGAAAAAAGGTGAAGGCTCGGTCCACCAGGAAGAATTGGAAGAGCATGCTCATGGTCTTATCTGTTTTACCGGCGGCGCGGAGGGACCGCTGGCCGCCGCTTTGCAGCATGGCGGCATGGAAGAAGCCCGCAGGCAAGTCGAGCATCTGATCGGATTGTTTGGCCGAGGCAATGTGTATATCGAGTTGCAGCGCCATTTCCATCGGGAAGAAGAAGCTCGCAACCGCGCTGCCATTGCAATCGCCCGCTCGCTTAATCTTCCGCTGCTCGCCACCAACGGCGTCCGCTACGCCACTGAGAAAGATCGCGAACTCTGTGATGCATTCACCGCCATTCGCCATCACCGCACACTCTCGACTGCGGGCCGGCTGCTGGCGCGCAACTCAGAGCGCCACTTGAAATCATCGCAAGAGATGCAACAACTTTTCGCTGACCTGCCCGAAGCTCTTGCCAACACGCTTGAACTTTCTTCGCGGCTCGAGTTCACGCTGAACGATCTTGGTTATGAGTTTCCGCGCTATCCCGTTGCAGAAGGGGAGACGATGGATACATTTCTGCGAGAGCGGGCGTGGGAAGGTTTTCGGCAGCGTTATGGCCGGGCTACAGCCGACATGCAAACCCGCGCCCGGCGCCAGATTGAACGGGAGCTGGCGCTGATCGAAAAACTTAAGCTTGCTGGATATTTTCTTATCGTATGGGAACTGGTCCGCTTCTGCCGGGAGGAAAATATTCTGCTGCAGGGACGTGGATCGGCCGCTAACAGCGCTGTCTGTTATTCGCTGGGCATCACTGCAGTCGATCCCATTGGCATGGAGCTGCTCTTCGAGCGCTTTCTTTCCGAAGAACGTGGCGAGTGGCCTGACATCGATCTCGACCTGCCCAGCGGCGAGGAGCGCGAAAAAGTTATCCAGTATGTCTATCGCCGCTACGGCGAGCGCGGAGCGGCGATGACGGCGAACGTCATTACTTATCGCAATCGAATGGGGGCGCGCGAAATGGGCAAGGCGCTGGGATTCGATCCGGAAACGCTGGCCAAGATTTCCGCCGCAGTCGCTACCTGGGAATTCCGCGATGAAAACGACGCGCTTGACTGCCGTTTCCGCGACGCTGGACTGGATCTCAAACATCCGCGCCTGCGCAAATATTACGAGCTATGCCTTGCGGTGCAGGATATGCCGCGGCACCTTGGCCAACACTCTGGCGGCATGGTCATCTGCCAGGGCCAACTCGACTCGGTGGTTCCGCTTGAGCCCGCTTCCATGCCTGGCCGCGTGGTGGTGCAGTGGGACAAAGAAGATTGCGCCGACATGGGAATTATCAAGGTCGACTTGCTCGGCCTTGGAATGATGGCCGTGCTCAAGGATTCGATTGAACTGGTTCGCAAGCACTATCCCGAAGAAGTCGATCTGGCGCATCTTCCGCAGGATGACTCCGCGGTTTATTCCGCGCTGCAACAGGCCGACACGATAGGACTGTTCCAGGTGGAAAGCCGCGCGCAGATGTCGTGCCTGCCGCGCCTGCGTCCGAAACGCTTCTATGACATTGTGGTGCAGGTGGCGATCATCCGGCCGGGGCCGATCGTCGGTCAGATGGTCAATCCTTTTCTGTTGCGCCGCCAGGGACGCCAAGAGGTTACGTATCCGCATCCTTCGCTCGAACCGGTGCTCGCCCGCACGCTGGGTGTACCGCTCTTTCAGGAGCAGCTCCTTCGGATCGCCATGATTGCGGCAAATTTTACCGGCGGCGAGGCCGAGGATCTGCGCCGCGCCATGGGCTTCAAGCGATCGCAAGCGCGCATGCGGGAAATCGAAGCCAAGCTGCGCGCTGGCATGACGCGGAACGGAATCTCGCCGAAGGCTCAGGAAGAAATCATTCTCTCGATCACGTCTTTCGCGCTTTACGGATTTCCTGAATCGCATGCGGCGAGCTTTGCCTTGATCGCTTATGCCAGCGCTTATTTGAAATGCCATTACCTCGCCGCGTTCACCGCCGCCCTGCTCAACAACCAACCTATGGGCTTTTATTCTCCGGCAACCATTGTCAAAGATGCGCAGCGTCATGGATTGAAAATGTTGCCGGTGGATGTGACTTGTTCGGAGTGGATGTGCAGTTTAGAAGCAGTACCGAGTACCGAGTACCTGGTACCGAGTAGAAGCTTTGCCACTCCAGCCATGGAATTATCGCGAGCGATAGAAAAAACCTTTGTCATTCCGGCGGAGGAATCTCGCAACTCGGTACCAGGTACTCGGTCCTCGGTTCTCGCTCCGGCGCTACGGCTTGGTTTGCGCTACGTTCGCGGGTTGCGTGAAGAGGCTGCTCAGGCTCTGGTGCGCGAGCGCACGCTCGCTCCATTTACTTCTATTCATGATCTGACTCGGCGTGTTCCAGAACTGCGTAAGGATGAACTCACTACGCTGGCGGAAATCGGCGCGCTGAATGCAGTGGCTAGTACCGAGTACCCAGTACGCGGTGAAACCTTTGTCATTCCCACCCCTGAGCGCACGCGAGAGGCGGAGGAATCTCGCAACTCGGTACTTGGTACCAGGTACTCGCTCCACCGTCGCGACGCACTGTGGCAGGTGGAGCGCGCGGTGCGCGGCTCCGGGCCGCTGCTGGAAAAGTTGCCTGAAACCGATTCGCCATCGCCGCTTCAGCCCATGAACCAGGAAGAACGTTTGGTCGCCGACTTTCACGGCACCGGCCTAACGGTGGGGCCGCATCCCATGGCTTACCGCCGCGACTGGCTGAATGCCATGGGGATTTGCCGCGCCAGCGAACTGCGCGATATTCCCAGCGGCAAACGGCTTCGCATCGGAGGTTGCGTCATCACGCGGCAGCGTCCGGGAACTGCGAAAGGGTTTGTGTTTTTAAGCCTGGAAGATGAAACGGGAGTGGCTAATGCGATCATCACGCCTGATCTTTTTCACAGCAACCGCCTGCTGCTGGCCTCAGAGCGGTTCCTGGCCATCGAAGGCATCCTGCAAAATCAGGACAATGTGATTTCGGTGAAAGCCGAACGCGTTCTGCCCCTGTTCGTAACGAAAGCGGAAACCGTCTCGCACGATTTCCACTGAGAACTGCCTCACTCCGGCGGCCGATTTTCCGGGGGGGCGAGGGGCAGCCTTGACGCTCCTCGCATGATATCGCGCTCCTGGGGCGAGAACATACTTCTGAAGCGATCGGAATCAATGATCCGTTCGCGCTGCGCAGGAGGCATGGCGCTCAGGTGTTGCACTGCGGATCGAACCATACGCTGGCGCTCGGGCGGAAGTTGTTGCATTTGGCCGTGGATCTCGCGCGCCTGCTGTTTCTGCTGCGGCGTCAAGTGCTCCCAGGTTTCCATACGGTTCAGCATGCGCTGCTGCTGTTGCGGGGGAAGTCCTGAGAAATGCTGCAGCCGCTGGCGCAACTGCTGCTGGCGCTCGGGCGGCAAACGGCGGAATGCCGGATCGCTTTGCAATGCACGTTCCTGTTCCCGGGGAGGCATATTCCTATACTGGCGTAGCCAATCACCGGCGTGGCCCGGGCCCGGGGAGATCGGTGGGCGGTGATACTGACTTTGCGGAGGTGGGGGACGGAAGTTGTTGTTGTTGTGCTGCGCCAAACCGGGAGACACCAGGGCGGCTGCAACGGCCAGTACAGTCGCCGCTCTCCATTCGGTCATAAAGTTTGCCAGCCGCATGCTTTGCCTTAGATTTGCTTTGATCGCCCGAACTTGCAGACTGGAATTCTCGCGCCTTTACTCTACGGATTTGCCGTCACGTCGTGCTGTACTTCCAGGTCATCCAGCAAATCGAAATCTGAATAAAGGTCGTGATTCTTTTCCAAAGCTTGCAGATCGCCTACTGCCGTGCCTGGCTCCGTGGATTGGTTTGTCTGGGATTCGACTACCGCCAGTTCTTCATGTCCCGGCTTGTACATCCGGTTGTTCGTGGTAAAGAACAATCCCACACCGATTCCAATCACTACGGTGAGAGCCGCAGCCAGTGCTGGACGCCGGAACCATGCCAGCCAGTGAGCTTGCGGCTTGGACATTTCCTCGCGCAGACGAGCCTGCAGACGGACATCAAAATACGGCGACGGCTCTGGAGCCTGCCACTCATCCAGCAATGCCATCGTCTGCCGAAACTCTTCCAGCTTTCCGGTGCACGCGCCGCAGCCTGCAAGATGCTGGCCGATCTCTGGAGTCGTTCCCATCAGGCCGGACGCCAGGTCCGGCATTCTCTCGCGAATTTCCTCGCACTTCATAACCGTGTTCCCCTCAATTTCTTCGCCGCTTCGCCCGAACAAGAGTACGCTTTCTAAACAAATTCTTTTAACTGTTCCCGCAAAGTCTCGTATGCCCGAAACAACAACGATTTGGTCGCGGACTCGCTCAATTTCAGTACGTCGGCGATCTGCTTGTAATCCATCTGCTGATACTTGTGCATGATCACTGCCAACCTCTGCCGTTCCGGCAGAGCCTCGACCTTGCCGCGAATCGCCGCCAACCGCTCCCGCCGCACCAAATTTTCTTCGACCGTCATGGTAGAGTCGGCCACGTCCATCGTGGTGCCCGTCTCCTCATCCGGCTCGTCCAAACTCAGGGTGACTTCCGGCCGCTCCTTGCGCGTATCGCGGGCATGATTGACCGCCAGATTGGTCGCAATGCGGTACAGCCACGTCGTGAACTTGGCGCTGGCTTCATAGGTTTGACGCGAGCGGTATACCCGCAGAAAAACCTCCTGCGCAAGATCTTCCGCCGCAGCCGTGTTGCGCGCCATACGGTACATAAAACTCACCAGCGGCCGCCGGTACTTCTGAACCAGGAAGTCGAAAGCGGGCTGGTCCCCCGCCTTCACCCGCAGCATGACTTCTGCGTCACTGTAGCTTTCAGCACCAGCCATCGCAGGTGGCAAAGTTTCGGCAGGACGCGGCCCTGGTCCGGCCAGCAAGAGGCTGCGGTCCATGGCGGCAGTGCTCACACTAGATCGAACCCCTCCGCGGGCGGAAAGTTGCTCCCGCTCCTGCTCCGGCGAACTCTTGGAAGTTCCCGGGGATGAGGGGGATACAACGGGTCGAGTCGGCCTGGTTTCTTCCGGCATGGAGGTTACTTTAGGCATGCAGCATCAGGCGATCCGAACCCGCCCTTAGCCCCGCCGCCGATAGGCTACCATGCCGCCTTCCCCCATCCAAATCAAGCGTGGGAAACCTTGCGGAAAGGCCATATAATGGTTTATGGCCGAGTTCTTCGAGGATGGGTTTAGCTTCTACGGGCAATCGGCTGGAGGGGCGTTCTCCATGCCCTGGAGCGGCCCCTTGGCTGCTGCGTTTGTAGTGGCTTTCTAGTAGTCGCGACAAACGATTGTCGGGACAAACCTTTAGGGGCAGTTTTGGCATCTTTTGTGCGAGCCAATTTTCAGATACTGGGGCGATACTGTCAGATTCGGGACACCTGTGGCGATTCGTCTGCCTGACACCGACTCGCCTTTGAGTGACTAGGACCCAAGCATGGCCGAACAGGCAAGTTACTGGTCAGGTTGGCAAGAGCGGTTATCCGCTCTCGGCAACGTTCCGGCTGTGCTCAAGATTGTATGGGACTCCGGCCCAGGGGTTGTAATCTTCGGGTTGGTTTCGCGGCTGTTTTCATCTTTTCTGCCAGTCGTACTGCTGTGGATCACCAAGCTGATTGTGGATCGGATTGTGCACGCGGTCTCCACTCATCAGCCGGTTCAGCCAGGGTTCTGGTGGCTGGTCGCAACTGAGTTCACGCTCGCCGTGCTCAACAGCATTCTGCTGCGCAGCATCGATTACTCGGACTCATTGCTGGCTGACAAGTATACCCGGCACGTAAGCATTCGGGTCATGAATCATGCCGCCTCGCTGGATCTGATTGCCTATGAGGATCCGGTCTTCTACGACCGCCTGGAACGCGCCCGCGTGCAGGCCACAGACCGGCTGGTGATGATTCAGGCGATTGGGCGCCTGGTGCAACAAGCGATCACCACGATCACGCTCTCAGTGTCGATCATGTTGTTTTCTCCCTGGCTGATGCTGTTGCTGGTTGCCGGTGTGCTCCCAGCGTTTCTGGGGGAAAGTCACTTTGCCTTTCTGGGATATGCCAAGAATTTCCGCCAGACCCCGATGCGGCGGCAGTTGGATTACTTGCGGGTATTGGGCGGAAGCAAGGAAGCTGCGAAAGAGCTGAAGCTGTTTGGGCTGAAGAATTTTCTATCCGAGAGATTCACGCGATTGTCGGATGAAATCTACGAGCAGAATATCGCGCTAAACCGGCGCAAGCTGGTCGCGGGCGCTGCGCTGTCGATGATCGGCACCGCGGGCTACTATTCCGCGTACGTTTTCGTCATTTGGCGCACAGCTTCCGGCGCATTAAGCATTGGCTCGATGACCTTTTTGACGCTTGCGATTCAGCAGGCCAGCAGTAACATCGAGCAAATTTTCTCGACCATTGCCGGCATCGGCGACCAGGCGTTGTTCCTTACGGACTTGCTGGCATTTTTCGAAATGAAGCCGACGATCAGGTCCAAGCCGAATGCGCTGCCTGCGCCTCGCCCCATCATCCGCGGTGTGGAATTCCGAAACGTTTCCTTCAGTTATCCAGGAAACTCTCGCCGCGTTCTTGACAGCATTAATTTCCATCTGCATACCGGCGAGCGGCTGGCGCTGATTGGAGAAAACGGACAAGGGAAGACGACCATCGTGAAGCTGATCACCCGGCTTTACGATCCCACCGAAGGGCAAATCCTGCTGGATGGCGTTGACCTTCGCGAGTACGATCTGGAAGATCTGCATCGTGAAATTGGCGTCATCTTCCAGGATTTCATGCGCTATGAGATGACCGCTCTTGAAAACATTGCGGTTGGCCGGGTCGGGGAGATCGGCAATCTGGAACTGCTGAAGAGTGCCGCACAGAAGAGCATGGCCGATCTAACGATCGATCGATTGCCTCTTGGCTACAACCAGATGCTGGGTCGACGCTTTGATCAAGGAGTAGATCTTTCCGGCGGGGAATGGCAGAAGGTCGCGCTGGCTCGGGCATATCTGCGCGATGCGCAACTGCTGATTCTCGATGAGCCGACTGCGGCCCTCGACGCGCGCACCGAATTCGAAGTGTTTCATCGCTTTGCAGAACTTACTACAGGGAAGATGGCGCTTTTTATTTCGCACCGGTTCTCAACCGTTCGTTCGGCCGACCGCATCCTAGTTCTAGCCAACGGGAGAATTGCTGAGGAGGGTACTCACGACCAACTCGCGAGTCTGGGAGGACGTTACGCCGAAATGTTTGAGATGCAAGCATCGAGTTACCGCTAGGAAACAAAAGAAATGTCACTCAGTGGTCATCTAGAGCTGTTCAGCAATGCGGAGGCGGAGAATCTGCGCTACCCCATGGGTGAAATGGTACCGGATACCTGCAATCTTAGTTCGAGCGCCGCGGAACTAGCTGGCAAGCTGAGATGGCTGCCGGACCAGCTGACAGATCATCCTTTCGGAGATCGTTGCCAGAGACTATTCGCAGCCATTAGGCCGTTGCTGGCAGCTGCGGCTCCTCGTCTTGCGGAAGATGCGTCCGAGGATTTCCGCTTGCTGCACGAAAACCTCCTCCTGCTTCAGTCGGAGTTGACAGATGCCTGTGAAGGCTCCAACCGGCCGCAGAAACATCCCCTGGTTCGTACTCCAAGCGGCGGCGTCACTCCCAGAGTTGCGGCGGTCGCAGAGGACTATTTTGCGGTTACTGGGTATCAGTTTGATGTCAGAAGCTTCAGCGAATACATCCAGGCGTTTCAAGACACCACAGTCCTCGACATGGCGGAGCTGTGGGCGCTGATTCCCGTTCTCAAGTTGGTATTGCTCGAAAAGATTGCGGAGCGCGGCAAACTTCTGCTGGAAAACTCCGACGGACCTCATGATTTCCTGAGTCCGATTCGCAGCCTGCGGCAAATCAAACAAACTACGTGGAAGGTGGCCATTGAGCCGCTCATCCGCTTCGATCGTATTCTGCGCGAGGACCCAGCGGGAGCTTATTCCCGCATGGATTACCAGACGCGCGAATTGTACCGGCAAAAGCTGGTGAATATTGCCGACCACTCTGATTGCAGCGAAATGGAAGTCGCCCGGGAAGTGCTTGCCCTGGCCCGCGCCGGGCAGAAGGAACCGAGCACAGATCCGCGTGTAACCTTGCGTCGTTCTCACGTAGGCACTTACCTGCTCGAAGAAGGCGCTCGGCAACTGGAGCAGAGAGTGGATTTTCGCGCGCCCTTTGCTCAACGCATGCAGGTTTTCCTGCGCAGCCATCCGGATGAGTTTTATCTTCCCGGGATCGCCGTTCTCACGTTAACGATTGTCCTGGGAGTCGTGCTGATTTTGACCGACCCCTCTACTTCGCTCGGGCTCGTACTGCTGTCTACTCTGGCAGTATTGTTGCCCAGTTCGCAGAGCGCTGTGCAGATCGTGAATTATCTTGTGACGCTTCTGCTGCCCGCGCAGATTCTTCCCAAACTCGATTTTTCTGAAGGCCTGCCTTCGGATTGCGTGACCATGGTAGCTATTCCCACCCTGCTTTTGAACGAGAAGCAGGTGCGGCAGCTGGTCGATGATCTGGAAGTTCGTTTTCTGGGCAACCACGATCCGAATCTTCATTTTCTATTGCTCACCGATCTTCCCGACGCAACGGAGAAGCCGGCGGAACATAACGCTCTGGTTGAGCTGTGTGCGGATTCGATCCGCGAATTGAACGAGAAGTACCGCGGAAAAGAGATGGGATCGTTCTTTTTGCTGCACCGTCACCCCGTCTACAATCCGCGCGAAAGACTTTGGATGGGTTGGGAACGCAAGCGCGGCAAATTGATGGATCTGAATAATCTGCTGCGCGGTCAGTTCGACAGTTTTCCGCTGAAGGTTGGCAATCTCTCCATCCTATCGAGCGTTCGTTTTGTGATTACGCTGGATTCCGACACGGAATTGCCGCGCGGTGCAGCCCGGCGGATGGTTGGAACTTTGGCGCATCCGTTAAATCAGGCGATCCTTGATCCGGAGAGAGGCGTCGTCGTCACCGGCTACGGCATCTTGCAACCCCGGGTCGGAGTAAGCGTACTAAGTTCGGCGGCTTCCCGGCTGGCCAGCATTTATTCAGGACAGACTGGTCTCGACATCTACACCAGTGCCGCTTCCGACGTCTATCAGGACCTGTACGGCGAGGGCATCTTTGTTGGCAAAGGGATCTACGAGGTGGAAACACTCCACCGCGTGCTGGATCGCCGGTTTCCACGCAACGCTTTGTTGAGTCACGATCTGGTCGAAGGCGCCTACGCGCGCGCCGGCCTGGTCAGCGACATCCAGGTGATTGAGGATTACCCGTCTCACTACAGCGCGCATAATCGACGCAAGCATCGTTGGCTAAGAGGGGATTGGCAAATTGCCGAGTGGCTGCGTCCGCTGGTGCCGGAGGAATCGGGACACATGGTTCCCAATCCGTTGTCAGTGGTTTCGCGGTGGAAAATTCTGGATAACCTGCGCCGCAGTATGGTGGAACCGGCTTTATTCCTCCTTTTGCTTTTGGGATGGCTTTGTTTGCCGGGGGGGCCGGGGCGTTGGACGCTTGCAACAATCGCAATCCTGTTCTTGCCCGCGGTTTGTCAGCTCATATTCGGGTTTGTGAACGCTGCGGCGCAAAGGAAACCTGCGGTTGCTTTCGGCGCCTTAAACGGGTTCTTGAATGAGAGCGTTTCTGTCTGGTTAATGGTCACGTTTCTCGCGCACCAGGCGCTGTTGTCGATGGATGCGGTGGTGCGAACCCTGGTTCGCCGCATGATCACGCGGCAAAGACTGCTGCAGTGGGAGACGGCAGCGCAGGCCGAGCTCACGGGCTACAAGCGGACGGTGTTGGACATTTACTTGAGCTGGACCCCGGCGCTCGCGATGGGGATATTCGCATTGTTATGGTATGGACGCCGCAATGCGGTGCCTGCGGCACTACCAATCCTTTTGTTGTGGGCATGCAGCAAGCCCATTTCGCTGTGGCTGAATAGGCCGCCCCGCGCTCCACGTAAGCAAGAGTCGGAAAAGGATCGCTGGATGCTTCGGCTGGCGTCGCTCCGAACCTGGCGCTATTTTGCCGAGTTCAGCACGGAAGAGCACCATTGGCTGATTCCCGACAACGCGCAGAAGGAGGAAAAAGGTTTAAAGATCGCTCCCCGGATTTCACCGACTAATCTGGGCTTCCTTCTAAATGTTCGCCAGGTTGCGTGTGAATTCGGCTACCTTACGTTGCCGGAATTTGCCCAGCAGACGCTTCGAACCCTGAGCACGGTTTCGCAGCTGCAGCGTTATCGCGGCCATCTGCTCAACTGGTACGACACGCAGACGCTGGCTCCGCTCACCCCTAAGTTCGTCTCCAGCGTCGACAGCGGCAACTTAGTGGGTTCACTCTGGACACTTCAGCAGGGCTGCCTGGAACTTCTGGAGCGGCCCTTGCTGCAGCCTGAGCTGCGGAACGGCTTTCTCGATCATCTTTACCTTCTAGCGAAAGAGCGCGCCTTGCCGCGGCGGAAGTTTGCGGCAATGAAGCGCGAACTTAATGAAGATTGGCTGCACTACCTTTTGGATGTTCCCGACGCTGATCTCAAGAACATCCATGAGCCGGCTTTCAACCCCAAGCATGCCAAAGTGCGCTGGTTTCAAGAGCAAGCGGAAGAGCGGATCAGGCAAGTCAGCCGCGTGGTGCAGCTGTATCTCCCATGGCTGCTGCCAGAGTTCGCGGCTCTGAAGGATGACCCGGTGTTCCAGGTGGAGGGCCGGAGAAAATATTTTCTGACGCTCGAGCGGACGCCGGAGTTCATCGATGATCTTGCCCATCGCCTTAAGGCGGCCGCAGATTCCACCGAGCCCGGAAAAACGCGCTCCCTTTACCTGCAATTGCAGGCCTTATTACCGGATGCACGCACGCATGTCGCGCGGCTAGTAGAAGATCTTGAGAGCATCGCCCAGCAAGCCGGCAAGCTGGCGGACGAAATGGGTTTTGAATTTCTTCTGAACCAGAGCCGGGGATTGCTATCGATTGGCTTTGACGTCGAAAAGCAGGAGTTGCATTCCGCAGTTTACGACTTGCTGGCGAGCGAATCGCGCATCGCTTTATTTGCTGCCATCGCCAAAGACGATGTTCCACAAGAAAGTTGGTTCCAGCTTGGCCGGGCCCATGCCATCGACCAGGGAGTGGCCGGCTTGCTCTCATGGACCGGAACCATGTTTGAATACCTGATGCCCGCGATCTGGATGCGAATCTACCCCAACACACTTTTGGAGCGTGCGGTCACGGGGGCGGTGCAGGTGCAACGCGCATACGCTGATGACCTGGGCATTCCATGGGGCATCTCGGAGTGCGCCTTCTGCTCCAAGGATGACGGCGGCAACTACCAGTACCATGCGTTCGGTGTACCTCAGCTAGCCATACACAAAGTTGACCAAGACGGACCTGTGGTTTCGCCGTACTCAACCTTCATGGCCCTGACGGTTGATTCTGTAGCTGCTCTGAAGAACTTGCGCAACCTGGAGCATAAACGCGCGTTGGGTGCGTACGGCTTCTACGAAGCCCTGGATTTTAATCCCACCCGGTGTCGCTCCAGGCTACGGCGTTTTGAACTGGTTCGCTGCTGGATGGCCCATCATCAAGGGATGAGCCTGCTCTCAGTAGCAAATTTCCTGCACGAAGAAGTGGTGCAGCGCTGGTTTCACAGCCACCCGCGAGTGCAGGCGACAGAATTGCTGCTGCAGGAAAAACCATCGGCTCACGTCCGTACGCCCCGGCCACGGTCTAACGTGGCCTGAGATCGTCTTCCCGAAGGCAAATGCGCTACAGTGAGTAGCAGTCACACATGGACACTCTATGCGACGCTGGCAAATCCTCAGTCTCGCCGTTCTCCTGGCATTTTCTGGACATGCCTCCAAGCTCAACGCTCAACAAGGCCCTGCCTCAGATGCGGTGGTGATTGATGCAACGGCGCCCCGGCATCCGCTTCCACACTTTTGGGAGGAAATGTTTGGCTCGGGACGAGCCATACTGAGCCTGCGCGACAGCTATCGCACCGATCTGCGGTCGGTGAAGCAGATCACAGACTTCGGCTATGTTCGCTTCCACGGTATTTTCAACGACGAGGTCGGGATCTATAGCGAAGATAGCCAGGGGCATCCGGTTTACAACTTTTCCTATATCGACCAGATTTACGACGGCCTGCTGGCCAATGGCGTCCGGCCTTTTGTTGAAATCAGCTTTATGCCCTACAAGCTGGCGGCCAGCAACTTAATTCATGCCTTCTGGTACAAGCCCAATGTCTCCCCGCCAAAGGATTGGAACCGCTGGGACGATCTGATTGCCGCATTTACCCGTCATCTGGTAGATCGCTATGGCATCGACGAAGTTGCGCAATGGTATTTCGAAGTCTGGAATGAGCCCAACCTTGATTTTTGGGCCGGACAGCCGAAGCAGGATACCTACTGGGAACTGTACGATCACACCGCACTCGCGATTAAGAAAATAAATGAGCGACTGCGGGTGGGCGGTCCTGCGACCGCGCAAGCCGCCTGGGTTGACGCCTTCATCCGCCACTGTGCCGAGAAGCACATCCCTCTCGACTACGCCTCAACTCACGTCTACGCCAACGATAGTGCGCAAGATGTTTTCGGTTCACAGGAGAACATCCCGCGCGATCGTATGGTGTGCCGTGCCGTGGAGAAAGTTCACCAGCAGATCAAGACCTCGAGCATGCCCAACTTGCCGCTGATCTGGAGCGAGTTCAACGCCAGCTACAAGAACGAACCCGAAGTCACCGATGCGGTCTACATGGGGCCCTGGCTGGCTGACATGATTCGCCAGTGCGATGGATTGGTTGACATCATGTCTTACTGGAGTTTCTCCGATGTCTTCGAAGAACAGGGTGTGGTGAAAACCCCGTTTTACGGCGGCTACGGCTTAGTCGCGGAAGATGGCATTCCCAAGCCAGCCTTCAACGCTTTCAAGCTGCTGCATAAACTGGGAGAAGAACGGATCCAGCTTGATGCTGACTTCGCACTGCTTACGCGCAGGAAAGACGGGACTCTGGTATTGGCGGTCTGGAACTACGCCGCGCCCGATCAAGCGGGTTCTGCGAGAACAGTCACATTGACTCTGAAGGGCACGAAGGCAAGTCATGCTTTGATTTCGCGGGTGGATAGCGACCACGGGGATGTTCACTCAGCCTATGAGAAGATGGGGGCGCCGCCTTATCCTAGCCAGAAGCAAATACAGGAACTGCGCCACGATGCAGAGCTTCCCGCGCCAGAAGAGCAGCGATTAAAGAATGGCGAGCTTAGGCTAACCTTACCCGCTCATGGCCTGGCGGTGGTTGAGCTGAGGTAGAGTATCCCCACCGTTGCTAAGTGCGTTTGGTAGGTGCTTCGTACTTCTTGAAGCCGGCCCGATCCATACCGCGCTTTGATTCCTGGTTCTTCATAAAGGTGTTCCAAACGAAATTGGTGCGGACATTTTCAGCCATGAGCATGGTTATGCCCACGTCAATGCCGACCACATCGCTGTCGTACCAACCCGTGAGTGGATTGAAGGCGTTCACGAAACCATAACGGCACCATGCGCGACCGTAATGATCTTTTATATTCCTGAGCACGCGCATGACGGCCTCGGGCAGAAACGGCAGCGACCCGGCCGACGCGCTGGGCACTACGGTTCCATCGATGGGCCCCATCATCGGAGGGCCTCCCCAAACGACATATCCCTTCTGCGAGTCGGAAGCGGTGATGCCCCAGAGATCGTCGCTGTAATCGGGGAATTGCCTGCCCAGTTCGACGCAGAAACGGCGGTGGGCATCGGTCGCCAGCGTCGAATTTTCGAAGTAGTCGGCAAAGGCGTCGCGCTTGCCGCGAAAGTCAAACCACGCCTGAGAATATTGATGAATAAATAAAGGAGCAAACGAACCAATATAACGAAAACCGTCAAATTCAAACTTGGTGCGCTTCCAGGCGTTCCAGACTTGTACGGGCAAAGGGTGAGGAAGCGATCCCAATCCCAGCAGATAGATCATCATCATCTCGCTGTAGTAATCCCATCGATAGGGAAGAAAGCCAAGTTCGGGAGTCCAGCCGTGGGGCAGCAGTGATGTGTCCTCCGACAACCAGCTCCAATCCACACGATTAAAAATTTCGTAAGCCAGAAGGCTGATTTCAGAATGCTCCTCGAAGTGTTGACGACAGGTGAGAATTCCACAGAGCAAGATGGCCGTGTCGACGGAAGAGACCTCGGAATCCCAGACGCGCTCGCCGGTATTGACGTCGGCGAAATGGTAGAAGAATCCTCGATGAGTGGGCATCTTCTTCCAGAGAAACCGCAAAGTGGCGAGCACCCGGTCGCGCACGTCGGCAAGCGGAGCGAATCCGCGTTTTTCTCCAATGCAAAGAGCGGTCAGGCCAAATCCGGTAGCCGCGATGCTGGCGACGTTGGAATTGTTATTGACCTGTACGTTGCATCGATCCTTAACCAAACCGGTCTGCGGGCTTGCCTGCTCCCAAAAATATTGAAAGTTCAGTTTCTCCAGTTCGTCCAGGAACTGGTCATCTGCCGGTGACAGTGAGGTCGTGGCTGGCGCAGGCTGAGGACTGTTTTGCTTCTCTTGTGCCGCCGCTAACCGCGAAAATAGCCCGGAGTGATCGTACAAACTCCACAGGCCGAGACCACCCGCACGCAACAGCAGGTCGCGCCGCGAGAGGCTACCCGCGGCAGAGGCGTTCTCTTCCTTCTTGCGCATGCGGTAGATTTTAAATGCTTCCGGCGCGAATTCCTATCTGAAGAACGTGCTACGGTTTCCGGATAGTAAGCCCGGCTCGGCCGAAAGGAACGCACTTTGCCATCTGGAAAATTCGTCCTAAAATATTAAGCGAAGGGCCTCAATGACGAAGCGAATGAAGATCATAACTTGGATTATTGTCGGGATTGTGACGACGGTGCTGATTATTGCGCTGACGCGCAGGCAACCGGTCACGCTGCGAGGGTCCGTGTTGCGGCAAGATGTCGACGCCAACAAGCAGTTGCCCTTGGCTGACGTTGAGATCACAGCCATCAACGGGTTGGGCAGTGGGAAATCAAAATCCGATGCTTCGGGTTTCTTCAGTTTGACACTGCCCAAGGGCCTGCGCCGCCGGCAGCCGGTTCTCTTGCAATTTCGCTACAAGGGTTACAAGCCTTTGGATTGGGATGATTTCATCAGTGACAAACTTTACGTCGCGCGCATGATTCCGCTCCATCAGGAAACGATTGCCGAATCGCGTACCGATGCTGTAGTCTCGAATCCCCGGATCAGGTATTCGGTGAAGTCTACGGCCGAGGCGAACATCGGGAGCGCAGTCAGGGCGTTTCAGGTGGTTAACACGGGGAACACTCCTTGCGACAATCACCCTCCATGCGCGCCGGGCGGCAAATGGAAAGCCACGGTCAATACTCAATCGCTCGATGCCGGTGTGGGCAATGAGTTTCGCAACGCCAGAGTTTCCTGCATTGCAGGACCCTGCTCGTTCACGAAGGTCGAACTGGAAAACTTTACGCAGGACCGCCGCCACTTCAATGTGTCGGTCCGCGACTGGTCAGATACTACAACTTTCCTGTTCGAGGCTGAGGTGGTTCATCCCATGACCAGCGACTTGATACGTGAAACTTATCCGGTGATTTTCGGGCGGGCCTTGAACTTCAGCCTGCCGGCTTCGGCTGAGGGGCCAAGCATTGAAGCGGACGTGGGCGGAGAAGCTATCGTTTTTCCCCTCGGACCGGATCTGTTTTTGCGTTGGGCGGATTGCCGCATGTCGCCGGATAAGGACCAGTCCAGAAATTATCGCTGCGAACTCAAACTCGGCTATCAGTTCCGCTGACCGCCGGAAATTGCTAGCAGGAAACCTTGCCTTAGCCTAAAGCGATACTCCACATCGCGCCGGATCGCCATGAACGTGCGTACGAGGAACTTATGTATAATGATGAACTTACCGCAGCACAGTGGGCGCTTAACTCAGCGGTAGAGTGCCATCCTCACACGGTGGAAGTCATAGGTTCGAATCCTATAGCGCCCACCATTTCATCCAATCCCGTCGCCTGGCGGGCGGGCTCTCACTTCCCCGTGTAACTGACTCGCCAGATTGAGTTGGAGCCGTCATCGCTGACCAGCAGGGAACCGTCGGGAGCGACGGTCATGCCTACGGGGCGTCCCCAGACGTTGCCGTCGGGGAGGACGAAGCCGGTGAGGAAGTCTTCATACTCGCCGCTGGCGTGGCCGGTTTGATGCAGCGGAACCCGGATCACTTCGTAACCTACGCGCACCGCTTTGTTCCAGGAACCATGTTCTGACGCAAAAATATCTCCTTTGTACTCGGCAGGGAACTGCTGGCCCTGATAGAAAGCAAATTCCAGCGACGCGTTGTGCGGCTGCAGCAGAACATCGGGAACAATGGCTTTGTCTTTCAGTTCTGGATGTTTGCCCTTATGCCGCGGATCCTGATGCCCGCCGATGTACCACCACGGCCAGCCGTAGAAGCCGCCTTCCTGCACGTGCGTGATGTAGTCGGGAACGAGGTTGTCGCCCAGGCCGTCGCGCTCATTTACCGAGCACCACAACTCGCCGGTCTGCGGATTCACCGCAATTCCACCGCCCGCGTTGCGAATGCCGTAGGCGTACACCCTTAAATTGCAATTCGAAGGATCGCACGCGAGAATGTCTGCGCGATTTTTCTCGGCCGGCGTGGTGTCGGGATCATCGACGTTCGATCCCGAGCCGACGGCGACAAATAATTTTTTGCCGTCCTGGGAAAATTCCACGGCTCGCGTCCAGTGTCCGCCCACTCCCGGCAGATCGGCCACATGTTCCGGCTCGCCGCTCGCCTTCAGATCGCCGCTGCGATAAGGAAAGCGAACCAGTTCACTGACGCTGCCGACGTATAACCATTGCGGATCAGGGCCGGGCGGGTAAAACGCCAGGCCGTAAGGGCGTTTCAGGCCGCTCGCGTAAATAGCCGCCTGCTCCGGCTTGCCATCGCTGGTCATTCCGCGAAACACGCGGATGCGGCCGGATTCCCCTTCGGCAAGAAATATATCGCCGTTCGGAGCCGTGCGCAGTGTGCGGGGATTGTCGAGGCCAGAGGTATACATCTCCACTTTGAATCCGGCAGGCGCCACCGGCCACGCGTTATCCGGCCGGCTTACCAGTTTTGCCCCGTTATCCGCCGACCGCGTCGCGTACGGCAGGGGCAGATCATTCACCGTAATCTTTCGGACCGTGCCCGGCTTTTCGTAGCGGAAGTCAGTAAAGGGTGGAGTCGGCGGCGGTGCTTTCAACTTCGATGCGCTTACATCGGGCGGCGGAGCGATGGCCTCCGCCGAATTGTCCGAAGCTTTCATTGACTTCACGAATGTAACGAGCTGCCAGCGCTGCTTTACCTGCAAGGACGACCAGGAAGGCATTCCGTTATCCTTGCTGCCTTTGGTGATGAACCAGAAAACTTCGCCGGGCGTAACCGAATCGAGTTTGCCATTTACCAGCGAAGGCACGTTGTCGTTGCCCTTTCCCTGTTTCCCGTGGCACGACAGGCAATCGTGGGCATACAAGAGTTTGCCGGCTTGTCTGGACTCCTCTCCGTTGTAAGGATTCCTGGCCGATTTGACAGCGGCCGGAGCGTTGTGAAACTTCGTGTTTACATCCTCTGCGAACAGGAAAACAGAGAACAGAATCGCGACGGCGATGAGGGCAGATGAATTTGTGAACGAGCGCATGAATCCTCTCAGCCGGTATTCGGCGGGAAATTTTATTCTGAGATGCTTGGATGCAGCCTGCTCTTGGGAGGGTGCGAAAACGGAGCCTTAATTCACAAACCTAGAAGGCCACAAGGCACACGGCTTCCGCACGCTCATGTCTTCCGTCGTGAATCCTTGGTGTCTTCGAGGTGAATTAGTGTGGTAGCGCGGTTATTTCTTTGACGTTCCTTTCGTGACCTGCTCGTACCAGAGCCGGTGATAAGTACGCGCCCAGACGTCCGAGACGCGCCCGCGGATCATAGCGTGAAACGATTCGGGCTCCATGAAGACGCTCATGTAGATATGAATGATGAACGCTCCGATGGTCGCCATCGCCGCGACCACGTGTACTGTCACCGCCAGATAACGCAGCCAGCGCAGGCTCCAGGGGATGGATTCGACGAACCACAGCCCCAGGCCCGAAATCAGCAGCAGGATCACGCCGTAGAACATCAGCCAGAAGAACAGCTTTTGGCCGAAATTGAAGCGGGCCACCGGGGGCAGTTTCTCATCATCATTTTGGACGTAGTAATTGATTGCCTTAAACCAGCGCCGGTCCGCGTCGGTCGTGGCCAGGTCGCCGTGCCAGATCTTGTACATCCATCCCACGGAGAGCGCGAAGGCCAGCCCAAACCACGGATGCCAGAAGCGCGCCGTCGGTCCGCCCCCAACTACCGCCGCCAGCCAGAACATGTAGGGTGACCAGAAGGCCAAGCCAGTGATCAGGCAATAGATGTAGGTCAGCGCAGCGAGCCAATGATGAACCCGCTCGCTCAGCGTATAGCGAACAATCTCGCCGCCAGATTCGCCGGTCGCGCGGTCAGATGAAATGACGTGCGTAGTGCTCACGGTTTCCCTCCGTTCCCATGCTTCTCCGCGTCTACTTCTTTCGGACCGTAACGAAGGTAGTGCATGGTCACGCCCAGAATGCCGCCGAGCATCGCGAGGTTCCCAATCCACTTCGCCGGTCCTTTCCAAAAGCGCACGACCCACGGAATGTGTGGATTACTCGGCAAGCCGCCATACGCCTCGGGATTGGTCACATCATGCAGCACATAGATGACACCGGTTCCGTCGACGCCCGCGGGATCGTACACGCCGGCTTTTTCCATGCCATAGTTGTCGCGGAGCTGTTTGGCGCGTGTTTGCGCCATGAACGTCATGTCTTCCTTTGTGCCGAAGTGCAGACAGCCGGTGGGGCAGGATTTGATGCACGCAGGTTCCAATCCCTCGCTCACGCGATCGACGCAAAGCGTGCACTTGAACATTTTCTTGGTGGCGGGGTTGAACTTGGGAATATCGAACGGGCATCCACTGACACAATAGCCGCAGCCAATGCAGTTCTGCTGCTGAAAATCTACGATGCCGTTGGTGTACTGCACGATTGCGCCGTCGGCGGGACAAGCCGCCAGACAGCCCGGATCGGCGCAGTGCATGCACTGATCTTTGCGCATGAGCAGCGTGACGCTGCCATCCTCGCGCTCGAGTTCGTTGAACTTGATCAGGTTCCAGTAGTTCCACGTCGTTTCCGGCATGGTCTGGTAGCTGTTGTCGAACACCGTCTCGCTGAACGTATAGCCGTTCCACTCAAGGCACGCGACTTCACAGGCTTTGCAGCCGATGCAGGTGGTAGTGTCGATCAGCTTGCAGACCAGTTCGTCGCGCTCGACGTCCTCTCCGGGAGCGGCGCCAGCGTGGCCGGAAATTCTGCGGATTGCCAACGTTGCCTGGCTCATAAAGTTGCCTTATGCCTTTTCGAGTTTCACCAGAAAGCCCTTGGATTCAGGCGTATGTGCGTTCGGATCGGTCACCGCGGGGGTGAGAAGATTCGCCGGCGTCCGGGCGTCTTTGCCCTCATCCTCTTTGATTCCGCGGAAGCCCTGATGAATCGGCAGCCCGATGGGATACACCTTCTTCCCATCGATCATGAGTGGCTTCAGCCGGCGAGTCACGAAGGCTTTGGCAATGTAGCTCCCACGGGCGCTAGTCACTTTGACCTTATCCGTTCCCTTGATTCCTTTTTCCTGCGCCAGTTCCACCGGGATCTCGACGAACGGTTCGGGTATGAGCTGGACGTTCATCACGTTGTTTTTTGTCCAGTAGTGATAGTGCTCCGTCAGTCGATACGTTGTGCACACGATGTTGTATTCCGCCGGATCGCCGAACTTGTCGTACGGTGTGTTGAATTTTTTTACCAGCGGATTGTTCGACTGGTCCGGGTGCAGCAGATTCTTGGTAGGACTTTCGATCGGTTCATAGTGTTCCGGGAATGGGCCGTCCGCCAATACTCCGTTCGGAGCAAACAATCGACCCACGCCCTCCGGATTCATAATGAACGGTCCCATGTGATCCTTGGGGTGGGAGTCGGGCTTGAAGTCCGGCACATCATTGCCGGCCCAGCTTTGCGACGCTTCGTTCCACCAAACCTGCTTGCGCTCCGGATCCCACGGTTTTCCATCCGGGTCGCACGAAGCGCGGTTGTAAAGGACGCGCCGGTTTGCAGGCCATGACCATGCCCAGTTGGGAAAGATGCCTAGCCCGGACGGATCTTCGGTGCCGCGGCGCGCCAATTGATTCCCGGCCTCGGTCCAGCATCCCGAATAAATCCAGTTGCCGCAGGCCGTCGTGCCGTCGTCTTTGAGCCATGCAAACCCCGGAAGCTGCTGGCCGGCCTTGATCACCTGGCCCGTTTTCTCGTCCTTCAACTCCGCCAGCGCCTTGCCATTCAGCTCCATCGCCAGTTGCGATAGTGGGGGATGAGCCGCGTCGGCGTATGCCCAGGTCAAGTTCAGAATGGGATCGGGGAATTTCCCGCCCTCCTTCTTGTACAGGCCGCGAACCCGCAGAAAGATTTGCGCGACGATGTCCTGGTCGAGCCGGGCCTCCCCCGGAGTCGGCACGGCACCATATTTCCATGTCACCCAGCGCGCCGAGTTCGTCATGCTTCCGTCTTTTTCGGCGAAGCCGGCACAAGGCAGCCGGTAGACCGTAGTCTTGATATTTTTTTGCTCGTCGGCAGTGATTCCCGGAGCGCGCCAGAACTCGCTGGTTTCGTCCGGATAAATCTCACCCACAACCAGCCAATCGGCCTTTTTCAGTGCATTGATGTTCTTGTTCGTATCCGGGCCGACCATCACGCCGTTCATGCCGAAGGCCATCATGCCCTTGACCTTGCCGTTGTACATGTCGTCCCAGATATGGGTCCACGAATAATCGCGGTCGACCTTAGGCAGATAATCGAAAGCGAATCCGTTTTCTTTGGTCGCCGCCGGACCGTACATGGCCTTGAGAAACGACACCATGAACTTTGGCGTGTTCGAGTAATAATTGAATGAATCCCACACAGATGGCTTCGAGGCGGTCGGCGTGATGCGCTTCAGAAATGCGGCGAGGTCTGTGTCGGCTGGAGTGGGCGCTTTCAGGTATCCGGGCAGGCTGTCGAATAGACCAGCCATATCGGTCGCGCCCTGAATGTTCGAATGGCCGCGCAGCGCATTGACACCTCCGCCCGCTCTTCCCACATTGCCCAGCAGAAGCTGAATCATGGCCGCTGTGCGGATGATCTGCGTGCCGAAGGTGTGCTGGGTCCAACCGACGGCATAGATGATGGTCGCAACCTTCTTCATGTCGCCATCTTTGCGCACAGATGTGAACATATCGATGGCTTTGAGATATTGATCTCTGGGAATGCCTGTAATCCGCTCGACGAGTTCCGGCGTGTAGCGCGAATACTGCTGCTTCAGCAGTTGGAAGACGCAGCGCGGGTGCTGTAACGTCAGGTCATAGGCCGCATTCGGCGGCAGTCCTGGTGGCGCCGAAGACGCCGACTGTGCGGAATTCGCTTTGCCGCTGAGGTCGCCACCCTGCTCGTAATTCCAGGTTGATGTGTTGTACGAGCCGGTTGCGGCATCGAAGCCGGAGTACAAGCCGTCCTCCGGAAGTTTGAAACCTTCCTTCACCACGAACGCGGCATTCGTGTAGTTGGCCAGGTAATCCTTCGCGATGCGGTTGTTTTCGAGGGCATAGCGGATCAACCCGCCGAGGAAAGCGATGTCGGTGCCGGCGCGGATCTGGCAAAAGAGATCTGCGGTGGACGAGGTTCGGGTGAATCGGGGATCGACGGAAATCAACTTGGCGTTGCGGTGCCGCTTGGCCTCCATCGCCCACTTGAATCCGCAGGGATGGTTCTCCGCGGGATTTCCGCCCATGATCAACATCATGTCGGTGTTCTTGATGTCGATCCAGCCATTGGTCATGGCCCCGCGTCCAAATGTTGGTCCCAAACTTGAGACCGTGGGGCCGTGTCAAACACGGGCTTGGTTTTCTAAATAAACCAAGCCCAGGCTCCTCATGGTCTTCACGACCAGATAATTGAACTCATTTGTATCGGTGCAGCCGCCAATGAATGAAATTCCTTCGCACCGGTTCGCGGTGCGGCCGTTCGCGTCCTTCTCCACGAAGGTATCGTCGCGTGTCTTCTTGGTCCAGCGCGCGATCTCATCCAGAGCGTTATCCCATGAAATGTCCTCCCACTCGGTCGCGCCGGGGCGGCGCACCTGAGGCTTCAACAGCCGCCGCGGGTTCATGATGTCTTGCTCGAGCGATGCACCTTTGGGGCACAGCGTGCCGCGATTGGTGGGATGATCGGGATCGCCCTCGACGTGAATCACCTGCGGCGTGACGTTCTTGGCGCGGTCGCCGATCGTGTAGATCAGCACACCGCAGCCGACCGCGCAATAAGGGCAGGTGGATCGCGTCTCGGTGGCGCGCGCAATCTTCAACTCTTTCAGTTGCGCGACCGCGGGAGTCAGGTCAAATCCCAGGAGAGAGAAGCCTGCTCCGCCAACCAGCGCGCCTCTGAGGAAGTTTCTGCGGGAGAGTTCCATCGCATCCTCCGACTGCTTCGATCACACCGCCGGACTGCAATGCAATTTCGGGAAAACTATAATCCCCTCGCTGCAATACAGTCAAACGGAGAACCCACTTTCCTTAAGGATGAAACGCCCGGCCACACGGTTGCATGCTTTGAGACGAAGCCCCATAATCGCCGGGTGGCCAACACTTCCTGGCAGCAGCGCATCCGGCGCGCGGAACACCTCGCCGCCAAGCATCCCTTTGCGGCGGAGATTCTCGGCTTCTACATCCACACCGCGCGCTTTCAGGAAGGCCTGTACCAGCGCCTCGGACAGGGTTCTCGAAGCCGCGCTATGGACGACCCGGACTTGGCTGAACTCGCCGCCAGCTTCCCTGCGTTTCTCACGCTGGTCGAAGAGCATGGTCCGGCGCTCCTCGCCCAGGTGACGCACGACCTGCGCAGTTCAAATCCCAATTCCTTCGCCGACCTGTTCACCGAATGTTGGACCCGTACCGACGCGCCCACCGATCCCAAGGAATTTCTCGTGCTTGCCTTTATCCAGCCCTACGCCGAATTCTCCCGCTCCCGCGCTCCGCTGCAATTGGAAGGCAACACGTCTCTGCAGTGTCCTTTCTGCCAGCGCAAGCCCGCGCTCGGCGTTCTCCGACCCCAGGGCGATGGAGGCCGCCGCAGCCTGCTCTGCGGTTTCTGCCTTACCGAATGGGAGTTCCGCCGCGTCGTTTGTCCCGGATGCGGCCAGGAAGATCACACCAAACTGCCTGTCTATACCGCCGAATCGTTTCCCTATATTCGGGTGGAGTGCTGCGACACCTGCCACACCTACATCAAGTCCATCGATATGACCAAGAATGGCTTGGCCGAACCTCTGGTCGATGAGCTTGCCTCTATCCCGCTTAGTCTATGGGCACAGGAGCGCGGATACGCCAAACTCAATTCCAATCTGCTTGGAATGTGAGCCAAGCCGACCCGGCAAGATGCCAATCTCTCGCTACAGAGAGACGGGGGACAGACAGATAGACAGAGTCGCACAGAGGCGAATCTTCGACGGTCCGGACGGTCGTCCCTGGGGTGCTCTGCCATTGCGTGCCGTTAAAGTTTGCATCCGCGTACAACCTTCTTTCAGGCAAAATTGATCAGAGTGCTAAAAGCCGTATAAGCTAAGAAATCAACTACATTCAGACCCCGAACCCGGACGGAGTGTTCATGCGCTTTTGGAAGTGTCTTTTACTGTTTTTAGCCTCAAGCCTGTGTTTCGCCGCGCAACCCGACCGCATCGCGGGTCCTATTTATTCCTCACAGAGAGTTTCCCTCAAGGGGAATGTACACGGCTTGGCCCAGCCTCGCTTCGATGTTGGCCGCAGTGATGGCGGCAGGGTTCTCCACGGCGTGACCCTGGCTTTCCGGCCATCCGCCGCCCAGCAGACGGATCTGAACAATTTGCTGGCCCAGCAGCAGGACCATTCGTCCCCCAATTACCACAAATGGCTGACCCCGGCACAGTTCGCCGACCGCTTCGGAATGACCCAGAATGACATTGCCCGCGTAACCGACTGGCTCGAATCCCAGGGCCTTGCGGTGGCTTCGGTCGCCAACAGCCGCAACCAAATCTCCTTTGACGGAACCGTGGCACAGATCGAGTCGGTTTTCGGCACTGAGATCCACGACTACCTGGTGGAGGGCGAAATCCATTTCGCCAATGCGACCAATCCCTCGATTCCTGCCGCGCTGGCTGCGTCCGTTCTGTCCGTAGGACATCTCCACAACTTCAGCCCCAAGCCCCGCGCCACCGTTCGCCATATATCTGGTGCAGCCGATCCCCATTTCACCTCTTATGTTTCCGGCAATCATTTCCTTGCCCCCGGCGACTTTGCGACTATTTATGACGTCCAGGCGCTGTACAACGCCGGCATCGACGGTACGGGCGAGACGATCGCGACTACAGGACAAAGCTCAATCAACTTGGCGGATGTAGCCACTTTCCGCAGCCGCGCCGGCTTGGCCGCAAACGCTCCCACCCTGCTACTGGTGCCTGGCGAAGGAACTTCAACGCGCTGCCCTGGAGACGAAGGCGAATCCGATCTCGACGTGGAATGGTCGGGAGCGGTGGCGAAAAATGCGAGCATCATCCTGGTTTATACGGGACTACTCAGTGGCGAGACCTGTACTAACCGGCAGTTTGGAGCGTTCGACGCCCTGCAATACGCGATCGACCAGAACATTGCACCTGTGATCAGTAACAGCTATGGGAACTGTGAATCCTCTAGCGGGCTGTCCTTTGCGCAGACCATGCAGGGATGGGTGCAACAGGCCAACGCGCAAGGCCAGACGGTGGTTTCGGCGTCGGGCGATTCCGGCGCTGCCGACTGCGATTTTCAGGTCAAGGTCGCAACCCAAGGCATCGCCGTTGACCTACCCGCCGCTATTCCGGAAGTGACCGGCATGGGCGGCACGGAATTCATTGGAGATGC
>Ga0307478_10000796_pt1 | contig 30119 bp, 25 predicted proteins | sample atmos_gasesECM4C_2_FD_203713 | JGI IMG/M metagenome (GOLD analysis project Ga0307478, IMG submission 203713) | Hardwood forest soil microbial communities from Morgan-Monroe State Forest, Indiana, United States - atmos_gasesECM4C_05 | ecosystem: Environmental > Terrestrial > Soil > Temperate...
TGATCACGATCATCCAGGAATCACTGATCACCTTCCGTCGGAACACTGATCACGATCATCCAGGAATCGCGATCACGATCGTTCGGGAATCGTTGATCACCATCCCCCGGAATCCGCACGAGGTACTCGACAAGCTGGATTTGCGCTTTTTCCTTTGTTTCTTCCCCGTTAATCCAGTAGCCGTGATGCAGATGCATGCCCCACAGATCTTGGCTATGGGGGCTTAATCGGTCGTAGAAATCCCTGACTTTTTGTTTGTCGTTATGCCGAGTCATGCTCCGAGCGCCCCGCTCCAGCATATGGGTCCTCGGCCGGCACTGCGGCCAGCCTATCTTCTAATCCTTCACAAAGCGCGTGAGCTAGATGCCGCGCAAACTTGCCTGCGTTCACCGCGCACAGTCCAAATTGCTGCACAATTTGTGCAAGCAATGATGCACTTTGTGCAAAACCCCTCTTACCGCCGCTCCTTGTCATAGAAATCAAAGGGCTTAGCTCACGCGCACTTTGGGCCATCACTTGCTCCCACCTACTGCGGGAGGAATAGCTTCGCGAATGAGCCTAAATATCCAAGATCAAGTCGGCGAGCATCACGCGGCAGTCTTGTTGGGCCTCTCCACAATGGAAATCCGCCGTTTTTCGCGCCAAGCTGGCCTGGGACACCTGGAACTCGGCGAGCGCGGCGAACAGGTGGTTTTCACTTACGAAGAGCTCCTGAAACTCTGCCTCTTAGCCGCGCAGTCTTCTAAATAGCCGCCAAGCTCTTCGCCCAAACTTCCTCCTCAACCCCCCGGCCCCGAGCGCCGCCCCACAGGCACTCGGGGCCTTCCTCCCTCTGGATCTCTCCGGCCTTGACGATCACTATTTTTCCTTGAGCTTTAGCTTTCCTTCCTTCTTGTTCTCCTCGAGGAACGTGCGCAGTTGCGGCACAGCCTCCAGCAGCCGGATCCATTGTTCGTAGTATAGCGTCACCGGAAAGCGCCCCAGTCCATAAACGCTCACGCCCCCTTTTTCGCCGACACGAAATTCCAGCGCGCCCGTGCGGCGCGCGCCTCCCTGTTTTTCCAGTTCCGCGAGTTTTGCTTTCAGTTCTTCGTAAGTAGGATCGGCCATGGTGTCTCCTCGTCCTGAATCTCGTTCTGAATGTAGGGCCGCGCTTTGGTGCCCTTTCTTTCTTTCGCGCCCGTGCGAAGTCGCCCAGGATTATACAATGCGTTTCGATTTGCCGGCACGCAGGCTATACTCGGACCGCAACCTTCTTCCTAACGGTGACCCATGACCGAAGAGCAACCCACAATGCTCGATTGGATTCACCTGCCGCCCGGCGTCCAAGAAGTCTCCCTTTGGGCGGGCCTGCACGACGCGCAAATCGTCTCCATCCAATCCAACCTCCTCGAGCGCACCATTACCCTGCATCTAGAAAGCGATCACCTCCTCGAATTTCACAATCTCCCGCTCGACTTGCAGTTCTTTCTGCGCCTCGAAGGGGTCCAATCCGCCCGCGTAGTCCACTCCGCCGGGTGGCCGGGCGAATTCTCGCTTCCCGCTGGCGTCTCCCCGGAAGAGCAATCGCGCTTAATCGCCGACTATCAATCCAAGTGCCGCGAGGAATCGCTAAGCTGGGCCGATCTCGAGGGCGCCGTCACCACCGAATGCAAGCAAGTCATCGATGTCTCCGATGCCTCACTTGCTAGGGCGCCTGGCGATTCCGTCGCCCTGCGCATCAGCGGCCTTTTGAACTACACCACTTACCGCGAACTTTTCCTGCGCGCCGAGCGCCTCACCCTTACTCGCGGCGATGGTCAGGACCTCGGCATCGACGGCCTCCTCAAAATGGGCGAAGCCTACTGGGACGCCTTCGAGCAGCGCAACAATCCCTCACCGGGGACCGCTCCCACCGAAACTTAATTGCCAGTCCCGTGTTACCAGTTTGAGTACCGCCGCCGGAGGGCTTGGGCATCTTGAAAACGGAGCAGTATCATCTAATTAGCCAGATGCGGGGAAGCCCGAAGTATCGAGCAGTCCAGGTCGGGGAGATTGGGCCATGACGAATCACTCAGCACCGTCACACATTGTAAGATTAATGCTTCGCGCAACAGTGGTTGTTACGCTACTCTTTTGCCTCAGCAGAGGCACATACGCCCAGCAGGACCAGCAATCGCAACAGGATCAGCAGCAAGGGCAGCAGCAAGCCGACCAGCAGCAGCCACCGTCGCAGGATTCACCTAACGCTGCCCCCAACAAGCCCACATACGCCTCGCAAGATGCCGACAAGCCGCCCTACAACCATGACGGCCGGTCTCGGCAATACGCCCCCGAAAAGCAGTCTCAGCAGTCTCGGCCCTCCCAACCCGTCCCCAGCACTTTGGCCATCCCCGCCGGAACCGTTCTCATCATCCGCACCACCGATTTCCTCTCCACTGACCACAATCAAGTCGGCGACCAATTCACCGCTACCCTCGACCAACCCCTGGTCGTCAACGGCTGGGTCGTCGCCCGCCGCGGCCAAGTCCTCGTTGGCAAAGTGAAGGACATCAAGAAAGCCGGCCGCGTCAAAGGTACTTCCGAACTCGGCGTCGAGTTGACCGACATCACTATCGTCGACGGCCGCCAGCTGCCCATTCTCACCGAGCTATGGAAAGGCTCCGGCGGAACCTCTCACGGACAAGACGCCGCGACCATCGTCGGCACGACTGGGGTAGGGGCAGCAATCGGCGCGGCGGCTGATTGGGGCACGGGCGCCGCCATCGGCGCGGGAGCGGGCCTCGTCGCTGGAATTGGCGCAGTGCTGCTCACGCGCGGCCATCCAACTGTCATCCCGCCGGAGACTGAGCTGACCTTCCGCCTCGTCGATCCCGTCAAGATTGACACCACGCAAAGCCAGCAAGCCTTTTTACCCTTTACGCAAGAAGATGTGAATGGCGGCAGATTTGAACATCGCGGGCCGCCCCGCGTGGCCGGCGTCTATCCCGGCCCATACGCTTATCCGTACGGCTATGGATATGGATGCGGTTACTACGGTCCGTGCTACGCCTATCCCTATCCTTACCTGGGATTCTATGGCTTTTACGGCCGTGGTTACTACGGTGGTTACTACGGTCGGGGCTACTACGGCCGCGGCGGTTTCCGTCGCTGAGTTGCGGACAGTTGCTTCTCGCCAAAATAGAAATGTTCTCGCCAGAATAAAAATGTTTCTTACGGGCGGGGCTTGCCCCGCCCGAGGGTCGCAACATTATTTACCCTCAGCCTCGGAGCGCTCGGCCCCCAACACCACCGCACCCACTTTCCTCAGAAACTCAACTCCGGACCCTGCAACGCGCACCAACCCGCGCTTCAAAGTGGAATAAACGCAGTGCACTTCCGGTAGAACTTTAGTAAACGGGTGAGCTTCTGAAGCCGCAAGCGCCGCACGCAATCTCTTCAAGTTGCTGCGCTCGCACCATGAGGATTAAAGCATCCTGCGGCATCCCGAGGGCATCTCAGTGGCATGCGCTCGGCAAAGGTGTCGACTGTACTTACGGTCGCCCTGGATAATCGGCTGTACTTACGGTCGCGACCAAGAGGTCGACTGTTTTGCAGTCGCCAAGAAAACAGCCTGTCTTGCAGTTGTAAGAATGTCAACCGTCTTGCGGCCGCGGAGTAGAAAGTACTAAAGAGTCTTTCAATCGCCTGTGATATTCTCTACCCATTCGACAGTGAGGCGTATCCGGTCTAAGCCCCAACCCGCGAGTAGCCATTTGTCGAAGTTGTTTCCCCAGCCCAAATGGCAACTCCCTGACATGTCCCACCTGCCCCGAGCATCTCGGAGGACTTGTCGGGAGGCCGGAAGCATGGCGATCGATTTCAAATCTGCAAGCGTGGACGGACTATGAAATTCCTATCTTCAGCGGTTCGCAATTCCCTTCTTTTCATCGCAGGCCTTTTCCTGCTCGCAGTTTGCCTCAGAACGGCGGTTGCACAGCAGACGACAAGCACAAAGAAGGAAGAGCTGACGCGCGCGAAGTTTCCCGCCGCGAAGAATCAAATCGCTTCTTCAGTCAATGCGGACGCCGATGCCGACACGCAATCCGCCAAAGCGCCCAAGCCGGAAAAGGACAGTGCTGACGTCATTCGCAAACGCGACGAATGGTTTTACAAACAGCGTAGTTCGGCAAACGGCCATATCCCCGCCGGAGCCCGCGCCCGAGCGCTCGCTCACATGCAACGCAGGATGGAGGCCGAAGGCAAGCTGGTGCGTCGCCCAGACGGTTCCATCGCTGAGGTCGTTGCTCCGGCCGGATCCGTCACCAATACTTGGACTTCCATCGGCCCAACCCCGACTACTGGCGGATTCTATAGCCCCGTCACCGGGCGCATCACCACGATTGCGATTGACCCCCGCGACGCAACCGGAAACACCGTCCTCATCGGGGGCGCACAGGGTGGCATCTGGCGGACAACGACCGCTGGAACAACTTGGACGGCTGTCGGTGACCAAGATTCTTCGCTCTCCATGGGATCAATTGCCTTTGCGCCTTCATCACCCACCACGGTTTACGCCGGTACGGGTGAGCAAGCCTCCATTGGCTTCGATGTTTACTATGGCGCTGGTGTTCTCAAGTCTGCCGATGGAGGCCAAACATGGGCGCCCACCTGTACCCCGAGCGCGACCTGCCCCTTTGCCGGACCACTTTCCGACGTTACGCCCTTCGGCTTCTTCACTTTCGGCGGTGCGCGCATTAGCTATGTCGCCGTGAACCCCACGAACCCACTCATGGTCTTAGCCGCCGCGCAGTTTGGCACGGAAGGACCTCTGGAAGGCGTGTACTGTTCAGCTGACGGCGGTGGCACATGGAACCTCGTTAGCACTGCGTCTGGCGAAATGGCCACCTTCGTTGGATTCGCCTCGTCCACCGTAGCGTTTGCCGCGCTTGGCAATCCCTTTGGAAGCACGACCAACAAGAATGGCATCTACCAATCTACAAACGCGAACAGTTGTTCCGGGATAATGTTCAGTGTACTCACGAGCGGCCTCCCAGCCGAAACTTCGATGGGTCGCATCGATCTCGGTATCTCCCCGCTGTATGCGACAGACAACACCGTTTACGCATCCATCGCCGATGCCACGCTCGGTTCATCCCCGAATCTCGGCGTTTGGGTATCCACCAATGGTGGAGCTACCTGGACGCTGACAGCGGCGCCGGACATCTGCAACGCGCAATGTTGGTACGACAACGTGGTCAAGGTCGATCCCCTCGGTGGCGCACATGCCTTCTTTGGCGGCTCTTCTGTCATTACTGGCAGCGCGAACTCCTGGGTCATGCGCACAACGAATGGCGGCGCCAGTTGGTCAACGGTGATCCCGAACCTCGCAGGCGGCAGTGCAGGACTGCCCCACGTGGACAACCACGCCATGGCATTTATATCCCTGAGCGGCAAGATTCGCATGTACTTGGGTAACGATGGCGGAATCTGGCGCACCGATGATGCCGAAGCCACGCCGGTGGTGTGGACAAACCTGAACGACTCGACGCTAACTCTGACGCAGTTTTACCCAGCGCTCTCCGTTCATCCTTCCTCGCAGGCCTTTGCCTTTGCGGGCGCGCAGGACAACGGCAGTCAAATCTACGCGGGACCAAGTACCGACTGGACCGATAACGGTATCTGCGGCGACGGCACTGGGACGGCCATCGACAACGTAATCCCGAGTACTGTCTACGTGGCTTGCAACGGAACCAATTTTGCGGTTTCTACTCAGAACGGTCAGGCCAACACCTTCATCACGGCAGTGAACGGTATCAACCCGGCAGACAACGCGAGCTTTGTACCTCCGCTTGTGACGGATCCAGGCACCGCGAATACCCTGTACGCGGGTACCACAAAAGTCTATCAGTCTGTTAACGTTGGCATCACCTGGACAGCCTTGACCGGTGACTTGGTGAATGGCGCGAACGGCGACGAACTGACGGCCCTTGCCGTGGCTCCTGGAAACCCCAAGGTGGTTTTTGCGGGAGCGGACACCGGACAAGTCTTCGTCGCCTCCAACGTGGCCGCTGGATCGGGCACTTTTGCCCAGGTCGCTGGACAGGGTAGCCTTCCGCCGCGCCAGGTCTCAGCGATCACGGCCGATCCGGCAGACGCAACCGGCAACACGGCATACGCTGCCTTCTCCGGGTTCTCATTCGTGGCCAACGGAATCAACGATCCCACTGGACATCTTTTCAAAACCACTGACGGCGGTGCAACCTGGAAAGACGTAAGCTGCACGGTAGCCAGTTGCGTCAGTCCGGCAGCAACCGATCTACCCAACACTCCGGTGAACGATGTGGTCGTCGATCCGGATGTCCCCGGGACTCTCTACGTCGCAACCGACATCGGCGTCTATCAAGGAACTTGCACCACCACGGCTCCGACAACATGTATGTGGTCCACGTTGAGCACAGGGCTGCCACGGGTCGCGGTGCTTTCACTGAAACTCCATCATGCGTCACGCACTCTGCGCGCGGCCACTCATGGCCGCGGCGTCTGGGACATCGTTCTCAACAACTTCACCTTCACCACTCCGCATATTTCTTCCATTTCCCCCGTTTCGGCCAGTGCTGGCAGCGCCTCGTTTACGCTGACTGTCAATGGAATCGGCCTCACGGGCGGGTCTGTTCAGTGGAATGGCGCCACGACCGGTGTAACACAAGGTGGTGGCACCGATAGCGCTTTGACGGCAACAATCGGCACATCGCTCACTTCAGGCGGAGAAGCGTCCCTAATTACCGTCCAGACTGCAACAGGCACAAGTAACGCTCTAACGTTTACTGTTCTCGGCGGTGCCCCGACAATCAGTAGCTCCGTAAGCCCCGCTAGCGAGCCCGTCAATACAGCGGCGACTACGATCACTGTAACGGGTACCGGTTTTGCCACAAACTCTGTCGTTCTGATGAACCCGGACTTCAGCCCCATGCCGGTTCCTACCACCTTCGTTAACTCGACAACACTGCATGCAACTGTTCCAGCAACTTTCATGGCAAACTTCGGAAGTACGAACTCCGTGGGCGTCCAAAACCCTCCTCCCGGCGGCGGCACCACGGTCACTACCTCGACCGTGACGTTGCCGACATTCACGGTTGTTGCTCCCGCCCCGGCGAATGACAATTTTGCAAATGCCATAACGGTCGCTCCTGGCGCAGGCGGCGCTTTCACGGATACCGAAGATAGCTCCGGCGCAACCTCCCAATCGAACGACCCGATACCTCCTTGCTCGCAGAGCAACCTACTCTCCATCGCCACCGGCATCACCAACACCATCTGGTACAAATTCACGCCAGCGACCTCCGGAACGATCACGGACGTGGACACCATCGGTAGCAGCTACGACACGGTGCTCTCTATCTGGACAGGTTCCTTCGGCAGCCTCACTTCGTTCAACTGCAACGATGACATCGTGTCAGGAGTGGTTACCCAGTCTCAATTGACGAGCCTTCCTGTCGCAGCAGGAACCACCTACTACATCATGGTCAGCTCGTTCGGCCCCGCTGACCCCAACCCCATCGCGTTAGGCGGAAAATCCGTTTTCAATTTGACTTTCTCGAGCAGCAGCGCGACGGGCAGCTTCGCGATCAGCGGCACCGACGTGTCGCCCTCTCCGGTGACGGCGGGCAGCAGCGGGACTTCTACGATTACCGTGACCCCCGCCGCGGGTTCGACCGGCACTCAGAACGCAAATGTGACTTGCTCGGCGCTTCCGCCCGGAGTCACTTGTTCGCCAAACCCCTTGGCGATTAGCGCGACAGGCACAACAGCTGCGACCGGGACATTGACCGTAATCGTGGCGGCACCGGCGGCACAGAACGCGACGGCTTTTCTGATGCCGCGAGAGCCGAAAGTTTACTGGGCAGGGCTGCTACCGACTCTCGGAAGCGGCAAATGGTGGATGTTGAGTGCCTGCACGGGTTTGGCCGCCATCATTCTTCTGTTGCTGCCAGGACGTAAACGGTATCGCGTCGCCTTGGGCCTCGGACTGATTTGCGCGTTTTGCTTCGTAATCGGCTGCGGGGGCGGCTACGGAGGCGGCGGGGGCGGCGGGCCGGTAGCAACGACCACGCAAATCAAGGTAACGAGCGTAACGAAGGGCGCGGCTGGCTCCACGTTCACATTCACCGCCACAGTGACCGGCGGCACACCCACCGATCAGGTGCAACTGCTTGATGGTGGCGTCGCGACCGGCAATCCAGTTGCGGTATCAGGCGGAACAGCTACCCTCACGACGGCAGCATTGAGCACCGTGGGAACGCACTCCATCACCGCCCACTACGCTGGCGATGCAACGAATACACAAGCGTCGTCGAGCGGGTCCCTAAACGTAACAATAACTGGGAGTACGACGGTCACGATTCAAGCATCTCCAGCAGCAACCAACGGACCGCAGACCATCAATCTCTCCATCAACTAGCAACGCCGATTCAAACTTTGGAGCGGCCCCGAGCCATCGGAGCCGCTCCATAAACTCAAGGGCAGTTATGGTTAGACAGATTTCCTAGAAGGAAATCTGTCCTGAGGAGCATCGCGGCGAAGGACCCCTCATGTGGAGTGCGGCGGCTATGCCGGCCCTGGGCTTCGAAGGGCCGCCGCTTTTCTTCCATCCGCGATCGTTAGGTCCCAAACGCACGTGGGTTGCGACGAGCCTGTAGCTCGCCCCTTCAGGGGTGCGGCTTTTTCTCTGCAATCGAACGACATTGCTAATTGTTAATTCACGCTTGGTGGAAAGACAATATTCCAGAACTGCGGCGCGGGAGACAAGAACTCCACCGGAATCAGCGAGCCTTCCCCATTCATCTGCGGCGACCGAGGCACGTTCACTTCAACCTTCTGCTGCGTCTTAGGGTTTTCCAGAATAAACTTTGTCCCCTGCGGCAATCCCTGCGGAAGAATGATCATACCGCCTGTGGCGCTGACCGTATGAGTAAAGCCCTCTATCGGCTTTGGGTTGTTGACGAGATGCACGACCACGGGCATCTTCAGCAGCACGCGTTGCGCGCGCCGCCGCTCTTCGGCAGTAGGCTGCCGCGTCTGCGCGGGACGATGCGCCGGATGCGCGGAATGCGTGGGCCGAGCCGCGGGAGTGTTTATCGCCCCCGGTTTAGCGTACGGTGAGGGCTTCACAGGTCCAGACCCCAGAAATCCATCTCCGGCGCCACAAGTTCTACCCCATATTCCCAGCCATCGGGGCGCTCGTTGCCCTTCCACACCACGACCGCCGCGTTGCTGGCCTGGGTAATCAGATTGGTGAGCGCCACCCGTTGCTCCAGGTCGAGCGATTCCGTCAGAACCACCATGCACCCGTAAGGGTTAACGATCCGCGTATGCGCTTCCACGCTGATGCGCTTGCCAGACTCGTCATCCCAGGCGAGCCGCACCGGCACACGGGAGTTCATACGGCGCCCACGACGCTTCTCGTGGTGTCGCGATCCAAGCCGTTTGCTTTGCCGCTGCTGTACGGGCATTTTCACCTCTGTTAGGCCATGCTAGAGTTGAGGGCGAAAACGGTCAATGGTACGAACTTGGGTGGTTCGCGCAATCGAGTAGCTGTCCCAACGTACAGGTAAAATCGAGGAAGCAGGTCAGGCGGTGAAAAATCTCGTCGTAAATGCGGATGACCTGGGGTGGACAGAGGGGGTCAACCGCGGCATCCTCGAAGCCTTCCGCCACGGAATTGTGACAAGCACTTCTTTGCTGGCCAACGGCGCCGCCTTTGCGGGCGGTGTAGCTGCGGCGCGCGCGGCGCCTGGCCTGGGCGTGGGCGTCCATTTGAACCTCAGCGACGGTCCTCCAGCAGCCGACCGGTCAACTGTTACTACTTTGTTAAACAACGGGGGCGAATTTGCGGGCGGACCTGAGAGTCTGCTGCTGCGCCGCGCGCGCGGCGGACTCTCGCTTTCGGAAGTCGAAAGCGAATGGGACGCGCAAATCCAGAAAGTGCGCTCCGCGGGAATCACTCCGACGCACCTTGACGGACATAAACACGTGCACATGCTGCCGGGTCTCTTTGAGATTGCTCTGCAGCTCGCGAAGCGCCACGACATCGCCGCAATCCGCGTCTCCCTGGAAGAATCGAGCCTTCGCGCTGCTCTTTCTTCCGGTTCAAAACAACACGCCGCGGTGGTCCTGAAACAGGGCGTGCAAGCCCGCGGCCTAAAGTTGCTGGCGCGCGATGCGCGCGAACAAGCCGAGCGCGCGGGAATCTCCACGGCCGATCATTTTTGCGGCATTGCGCAAACCGGCGAACTGACCCGCGAAGGCCTGGAGCAATTCCTCAGGAGTCTTCCCGACGGCACGACGGAACTCATGTGCCACCCCGGCTACATGGATTCCGCGCTTCAGAAAACCTCCACCCGCTTGCAGGATTCACGCCAGACCGAGCTGCAAATCCTGACTGACACAGATATTAGAAATCTTGTCGCCTCGCTGGGGATTCGCCTGATAGACTATGGCTTCGTATCCCAAGAAGCTTAAAAAGGGGAATTTGCAGAAAAGAATGCCAAGCGATACGCCTATCCAGTATTCCATCGTCGTTCCGTTCTTCAATGAACAAGAAAATATCCCACCTCTATACATGAAGCTCACCGAAGTGATGGACGGGATTGGCGAGCGGTTCGAGCTCGTGTTCGTGGATGATGGAAGCAAGGACGACACGTTCAAGGTTCTTTCCGAGATTTTCGAGCACGACGGGCGGGTGAACCTGGTGCGCCTGCGCAGGAATTTTGGGCAGACCGCGGCGCTGAAAGCGGGTTTTGATTTTGCGCGCGGCGAAGTGATTATCTCCATGGACGGCGACCTGCAACACGACCCTGAGGAGATTCCCCGTTTTCTGGAAAAAATTGAGGAAGGCTACGACCTGGTTAGCGGCTGGCGGATTCAGCGCAGCGATCACTGGCTGATGCGGCAGATTCCCAGCCGCATCGCCAACTGGATGATGGCCAAGCTCTCGGGAGTTGAGCTGCACGATTTTGGAACGACCTTCAAAGCATACCGCCGCGAAATCATTCAGGAAATCCAGCTTTACGGCGAGTTGCACCGGTTCATTCCGGCGCTGGCAGGTTCCATCGGCGCACAGATCGCCGAAGTGCCGATTTCCAACATTACTCGCAAGAACGGTAAATCCAATTATGGCATCGGCAGAACCATCCGGGTGTTTCTTGATCTGATGATCGTAAAGTTCCTGCTGGATTACTCGACGCGACCGGCGCAGTTTTTTGGACTGATCGGAGTGTCTGGTGTGTCCGTGGGCATGGCGATTGCGACCTACCTGGGAATCGATAAAATTTATCATCACACGGACACCATGGTAGAGCACGGACCGCTGATGTTGCTCGCCGTGGTATTGTTTCTGAGCGGTATCCAGTTTGTCTCCATGGGACTGCTCGGCGAGATCAGCGCCCGCACCTACTACGAATCGCAGAACAAACCGATTTACGCGCTCCGCGAAGTGAAGAGCCATCGCAAGGAGCTGGGCGGCGCCGCCGAGCAGTCGCGGCCCTCCGGCTCGTCCGACCGGTAATTTACCGTTCCAATGAAAAATAATCCCGCTGACAGTTCTACTGACAACGACACCCTTACGCGCACCGTTACAAATGAGGCTGTATCCCTTCCTGAAAAAGCTTTGCCAAAGCGGCCGCGAACCATTTCCTTCCTCGGGGTGATCTTTCTTTTTTGGGGCTTGCTTTACATCCCTGGCTTGTCCTCGCCGCCCATGATGGATGACGCGGATTCCGAACACGCCGAAATCGCCAGGGAAATGCTCTCGCGCCACGATTTTGTGACCATGTACGTCGACGGCGTGCGCTATCTGGAGAAGGCCCCGCTGCCCTACTGGATCACCGCGGCCGGCTACAAACTCTTTGGCATCAACGAATTCTCCGCACGCCTGCCGCTTACGACGTTTGCGCTGTTTTCGCTCTTCGCCGTGTTTTTCCTGGCGCGAGAGATCGCGGGCGAGGAAGCAGGACTCTTCGCCGCCTTGGCACTGGCGACCGCGCTGGGACCTTACATTTACACGCGCTTCGACATTCCCGACGTCATGGTCGGTTTTTGGCTGACGGTGACTATTCATCTTTTCCTGAAAACGCTCGACCAACTTCAGCCTTCGCGTCTCTTTTGCTGGTCCATCGGCGTCGTGACCGGCTTGAACGTGCTGACAAAAGGCTTGATCGGAATTGTTTTCCCCGTCGCCATTTTCGGAGCGTATCTGCTCTTGACGGGAAACCTCCGCCACCTCCTGCGGCTGCGCCCCGTTTCCACGTTTCTGGTGTTCCTGGCCGTAGCGGCGCCCTGGCCGGTACTGGCGACGCTTCGGAATCCGCCGCAGGGCGAAGCCAAAGGCTTCTTCTGGTTTTTCTTCATCAACGACCAAATCTACCGCTACTTGAATATGCGCGTCCCGCGGGACTATGACAAAGTGCCTTTGCTTGTCTTTTGGGGTTTGGTTCTGGTCTGGGTCTTTCCTTGGACCTTCTTTGTTCTGAAAAGTCTCGGCCAGGTGCCCGCACGGATGCGCAGCTGGCGCGGCCCTCTTGAAAACGAACCCCGCGCCGCGCTTCTGCTGGCGGTTTGGACGCTGTTCGTTCTCGTTTTCTTCAGTTTCTCGACCAGGCAAGAATACTATGTGCTTCCAGTGCTTCCGGCGCTGGCGGTGCTGTGCGGAATGTGGCTCATCCGGGAAGCAGCCTCGCCGCCTGGCAGCGCTTTGCGACGAAGCGGCTTGCGCATGTCTTTCGCACTGTTTGTGATGGGTGCGGCCGCGTTCGTTCTGGCGATGGCTATTGTTGCGGTAACGCCCCCGGTCGCGGCCAACGACGACTTTGGCGATCTCTTGAACAAAGCCCCCGAGATGTACAAGCTGTCCATGGGACACATGTTTGATCTCACCGGCAGGTCGATGGGCGCGTTTCGCTGGCCGCTCATGGTGGCCGGTGTAGGCTTTCTCGGTGGAACTTTTTTCACTTGGTTCTTCCGAAAGCGCGGCTCGCCACTGCGCGCCAATCTGGCGCTCGCCACCATGATGACAGTCCTCATTTATGCGGTACACGTGTCGCTGACCACGTTTTCTCCCGTGCTCGGCTCGAAACCACTCGCGGTGGCAATCGAAAAACAATATCGTCCCGGCGACTTGATCGTCGTGAACGGAGCTTATTCATTGGCTTCCAGCGTGAATTTCTATACCGGAGTGCAAATGCACATGCTGAATGGGCGGGTGAATGACTTGTGGTTCGGGTCGTTGTTCCCGGATTCGCCGCCGGTGTTTGAAGACGACGCTTCGTTCAGAAAGCTCTGGCTCGGACCCGGCAGAATCTTCTTCTTTACGACGAATGCCCAAGGCGTCGAACAATTAAAAAGTTTGGCGGCGCCTTACTACGAAGTCGCGCATTCGGGAGAGAAAGCGGTTTATAGCAACCGTCCCGTGAGCTAGAGAAATGTTAGGCTCGAATCGCGCAGCGCTCACGAGGTAACCGTTGGCCGCCGCGCCACGTGATGGTATTCGCCGCCGAAGTACAAGAGCGGCTTGCCTTCATGAATTTCCGCTTCGACCACTTTCCCGACGAAAATCGTATGATCGCCAGCGAGATGGGAAGCCGCGACTTTGCAACTCAATTGTAGCAGCGTGCCCTCCAGCACAGGAATTCCGCTGGCGGTCCAGCGGTAGTGAATGGACAAGCGCTGCTCGGCTTCGGCGGTTTGCGCGCCCTTAGCGAAATATTCGGAGACGGCTTCGTGGCCTTCCTTCAGCACGCTGACGCCGAACTGTTTCTTCTTCGCCAGCATGGGAAGAATAGCCGCGCGCTTGTCGACGCAAATCAAAATCAGCAGCGGGTCGAGGGAAACGGAAGTGAACGAGTTGGCGGTCATCCCGCGCACGGAGCCGGGAGCGCGCTCGACGGTTACGACGGTAATTCCCGTGGCGAACTGCCCGAGAGCTTTGCGAAATTGCTGCCCGTTGAGTGGGGGCGTTTTCATCTTGGGAGTTTTTGAAGATACCATAGTGGCCCCCGCCAATGCGAAGCGGCAGGTGCTAAGAAAAGATCGCCCAGCGGTATGATCGGGCAGCGCGGATAGATTTGCATCGGAGAGAAACTCATCATGGCGCGAAAAATCGCAATTCTAGGAGGAACAGGAGCGGAAGGCTCTGGGCTCGCGTACCGGCTGGCCAAAGCCGGGGAACACATTTTGATTGGCTCGCGCGAAGCAGCGCGAGCGCAAGAAACGGCGCGGCAGTTGCACGAACGCATTAGCGGAAGCGCCCAGATTGAAGGCATGGACAATCCTTCCGCCGCGGTCGCGTGTGATATCGCCGCACTGACGGTTCCCTTCTCCGGCGTGGCCGCGCTGCTTAAGCAGCTCAAGAGCGTTTGGAAGCCGGGAACGATCGTGATTGATACGACGGTGCCCCTAGCGGCCACGGTTGGCGGCGCGGCAACGCGCTTGCTTGGCGTCTGGCAAGGCTCGGCCGCCGAGCAGACGAAAGAACTCTTGCCTCCAGGCGTGAGTCTGGCCGCGGCGTTTCAGAATCTTGGCGCGGAAGCGCTGGCGAGCGATCATCCAGTCGATTGCGACGTATTAGTGTGCAGCGACGATGAGAAAGCCAAGCAGGTAGCGTCCGAATTGGTCAGCAAAATTCCGGGAGCGCGTCCCTTGAATGGCGGAAAGCTGGAAAACGCTCGCATCGTGGAATCGCTGACAGCGCTTTTGATTGGATTGAATATGCGCTACAAGGTTCACGGAGCCGGAATTCGTTTTACCGGGCTACCCTTGAAGTGAAGCCTCGGCTTTCAGGGTTTTGCTTGAAAGACGAAGTCCAACTTGACTGCTTGGCCTTCCGCGATGGTAATTTCCTGGCTTTTCGTACCGTAGACCTCGTGCCACACCGTAATTGTATATTTTCCGGAGGGAAGCTCCGGCAACGAGAATTGGCCATCTTCTCCCGTCACCGCAAAATGGCTGGTCTTGAGAACGACAAAATAGGCCTGCATCCAAGCGTGAATGTTGCACTTGATGGGGATGAATTCCTCCTTGTCGTAGGAGTACGTAAAGGGAGGAGTTCCTGGCAGTTGGATCTTGTTCCACTCGCGATTGAGTTTCGGCATCGGGTGAATATTGTGATTAAAGGGGTCGTTGTTTGCGATGTTGACGTCCTGCCCCACACGGAAGGCCAGCACGTGAGTGGTATACCGGCAGTTCTGCTGATCGAAGTACGCCGGAGTCGCAGGCACAGGAGGGGCGTCCGACAGACCGGCGGATATGTAAACAACCACATTTTGGAGCGCATTTCCCGGGCCGGTGACAACCTTTTCGGTCATCAGCGGCTTAGAATACAACTTGACGCATTCCGGCTGCGCGGACATGTTTATGGGCAGGGGTTTTGCCGGAGTTCCCGTATAAGTCACTCTACCGGTGACCATTCCGCCGCTAGGGCCGGCGGCGGCGAAGACCGGTACGAGCAAAATGGATAGGGTTGCTATGTAAAGTCTTTCCAGCCGCATTGTGGTATTCCTCCCCCTTCTTGGCTCGCCATGACCCGGGAGGCCCTGCGTCACTTCCAAGCGTTGGGAAGACCCCAGAGACCATTTACACAATCGAACTGACGCGAAGCCACCCCGTTTCTTAGCTAAATTCTCCACGAAGTTCCGTTCCAAAATGGAACTGTTCGATAAGAGTTGTCTTATCGGTCAAGCCAAAGCAGCACTTGGGGGGTAGAAATGCAAGGGCTCGGCATGCTGCCTGCTACAAAGAAGCCGAGAGGGAGAGCAGGGCTCGGGCGAGAGTGCGCTTCTGGGCATGAGTTTTCATGACTGTGGGAAGGATCGCCACTTTCATGCCTAGGGCGGAGATGGCGGCGGATTGTGATTTATCGGCGGGATCGCTGACGAAGGTGCCGGTGAAGTCAGCGTAAAGTTTGGCGACTCCAAGAGCGGTTGGCTGGTGGCCGAGTTGGGCGAGCATTTTGTCGGAAGGGCCTTTCAGGGATTTACCGGCGACGATCGGGCAGATGGCGAACACTTTTTCTTTATGGGCACGGAGTTCGTCGCGGACACCGGGCATGGCGAGGATTGGGCCGATGCTGATCAACGGATTGCTGGGGCAGATGAGGACGCGGTCGGCTTCCCGAATGGCTTCGAGGACGCCGGGCGCGGGTCGGGCAGATTCCACATTTGCGAAGCGAATCCCTTTTACGACTGGCTCGGTGCGGCGCTTGACTAGATATTCCTGAAAATGCAGCTCGCCTTCGTTGGAATCGATGATGGTGGGAATAGGAGTGTCGGACATTGGAAGGATGCGGGACTTGACGCCCAGCGCTTTGCGAATGTTGTCGGCGGCTTGGGAAAGAGTTTTTCCCTCGTTCAGCATGGCAGTGCGATGGATGTGGGTGGCCAGGTCGCGGTCGCCGAGATTGAACCAATTGGGACGGCCGAAACCGGCGAGATGTTTCAAGGCGTGAAAGGTTTCGCCGCGCAAGCCCCAGCCTTTTTTTGTATCGACGACTCCGGCGAGCGTATACGTGACGATGTCTAGGTCCGGGGAAATTTTCACGCCGTGCAGGACGATGTCGTCGCCGGTGTTGACGATGATAGTCAGGTCGGCTGGGTCCATTTCTTCGTAGAGGCCTAGGAGGAGTTTGGAGGCGCCTACGCCGCCGGCTAGGGCGGTGATTTTTTTGCGTGGTGGCATGGTTGGTGATGGTGCGTGTTTGCAGGCTGGAAAAACGGCGGCTCTTCGAGGCTCCGGGCATGCCAGCCGCCGCACTCCAGGAACGCCGGGCTAAAGCCCGCGCTACGTCGCGTAGCCTCCTTGGACTGACAAGCGTTCCGCTTTGGCTCGCACGCGCGGCGCTAGAAAATTTTCGCGGCCGACAAATTCCGGATAGAGCGCGAGGCGTTCGCGCAAAATGAAGCCGCGGGACTCGGTCTCCGCCCGCAAGCGAGCGATTTGGGGCCAGGCGGCTTCGGGATTGATGAAATCCTTAGTGACCGGCGAAATGCCGCCCCAATCGTTGATGCCGGCTTCGAGGAGGCGAGGGAAATCGCCGTAGCTCAAATTTGGCGGAGCTTGAATGTTCATTTGCGGGCCGAGGATCAAGCGAGCTAGAGCGATGGTGCGAAGCATGTCTTCTAGGGATGGCTCGAGGTGCGCAGCCATGGGGATTTCGGGCTTGGCGCGGAAATTCTGGATGATTACTTCTTGGATGTGGCCGTATTTTTCCTGGAGCGCTCGAATGGCGAGGAGCGAGTCGATGCGCTCTTCCATGGTTTCGCCGATGCCGATCAAAATTCCCGTGGTAAAAGCGATCGAGAGTTGGCCTGCTTCTGCAATGGTGCGGAGCCGCAGTGCAGGCACTTTGTCCGGAGCTTTGGCGTGCGGGAGGCCGTCGCGCATCAAGCGCGGACTGACGTTTTCGAGCATCAGACCGACGCTGGCGTTGGAATCCTTCAGCCGCGCGAGAGCGGCGCGATCCATGACGCCGGGATTGGCGTGCGGGAGCAGGCCGGTTTTTTCCAGGACGAGTTCGCACATCACAGCGAGATAATCGAGCGTGCGCGTGAAGCCCTGCGTGCGGAGAAATTCGCGCGCTTCGGGAAAAATCTTTTCGGGTTGATCGCCGAGGCTGAAGAGCGCTTCCTTGCAGCCTGCTTGGCGGCCGCGTTCGGCGAGGGCCAGGACTTCGCCCGGAGTCATGAAGTGCGCGCCGGGATGGCCGGGGTCTTTGCGAAACGTGCAGTAGCTGCAATAGTCGCGACAAAGAGTGGTCAATGGGATAAAAACTTTTTTCGAAAAGGTGATGACATTCCCCTTGCCTTGAGCGCGAAGTTCGGTGGCGGCAGCCAATAATTCATCCCATGGAGATTGCGCGGCTTGCTGGAGGGCTTCTTCGCGGGTCAGAGGATAGAGTGTAGTTTGCATGTTGCGCAGTTGCCAGCGTTAGGTAAGGAATTTAACACGGAGAGAGCACGGAAGACACAGAGAGAACACATAGGAAGCTAGCGGAAGAGGTCCTCTTCGGCGGGACGGATGATCTTGGCGGCGGGATCCGAGGAGGGCTTGTAGCGAAAGCCGCGAATTAGGATAACCGGTGAGCCTTCGGATTTGCGCATCAAGAGGCCGGCGGCTGAGGCAAGTTCGTCGGCGATGGCCAGCACCGTGGCCGTAAGAGGCTTGCCGTGGCGATCGCGAGTGCCGCGCAAATCGTGAAGAACGGGGACGCCCGACGCCCCAATGGCCACATCCGTCAAGCCCAGGCGCCAGGGGCGTCCGAAAGTGTCACTGATGATGACGGCGATGCGCTTGCCCGTTTTTTCCCGAAGCGCGGCAGCGATATTTCTGGCGGACAGGTCGGGATCCCGGGGAAGCACGGTTATAACGTCCTCGCCGGGAACATTGGAATGGTCAACGCCAGCATTGGCGCAGACGAAGCCGTGACGCGTCTCGGCAATCAACACATGATCGCTGCGTACAATCCGCCGCGACTGTTGCAAAACGACTTCCACGGCTCGCGGATCTTTCTTCAAGCGCGCAGCGATGGCTTGAGCTTGAGGAGAAGGCCGGATCGTTGCGAGGCGAACGACCGCGCCTTCGGCCTTGGAAATGATTTTCTGCGCGATGACCAGGATGTCGCCGTCTTCGAAAAAGATGCGCGCTTTTCGAGCGGCGTTTGCAATTCGTTCGGAGAGGTCGTCGCCGAGGCGAATCTCCGGCAATCCAGGCAGGCGAAACAGCTCGATCGAAGCATGGGCTGGCTTCGCAGGCGAGCAGGAAATGGGACGCTTGGCCATGAGCGAGGAAGAGAAATCTTACGCGACACGGCAAGAGCTTTCACTAACGAAAATTGACTACTAGCCTAGCGGCGGCACCGCCGCGCGCTACCAGGCGCCAAATATCGACGCAAAATAAAAAAGGCGGGGCCTTTGCACTTAGCAAAAGTCCCGCTTGAAGCTTTTCTAGAGAGCGCGTACTTACTTGCTCTTGGGTTTCTCTTCCTTCTTCGCCGGTTTGTCGGCCGGCTTGGCTTTCTGCTTTTCCTGCTGCTGTTTTTGTTGCAGCTTCTGTTGCTCTTGATCGTGTTTCTGTTCGAGCTGTTGGAGCTGCTGCTCGTGTTTCTGATTGAGCTGTTGCTGCCTGGCTTCGTCAGCGGCTGGCTGCGCCTTTTGGCGTTCCTGTTGCTGCTGTTGCTCGACCTTTTGGCGCTCCTGGTCCTGTTTTTGGCGAAGTTGGTCGAGCTGCTGCTGATGTATCTGGTCGAGCTGCGGGTTTACTTTGGAATTTACGTTGCTGATGTTGTTTGGCCGCGAGGCAGGCGGACGATCGTTGTAAGCCTTCGAACTGCCGGAGTTCGACGGAGCATTTCCGGTATTAGCCGGAGGATTCCCCGGCCGGTTTGACGAATTCGCGGGAGTGGAATTGTTCACCGATGGCGTGCGATTGCTGCTGTTCCGCGCATTGCCCTGGTTGTTCTCTAAGTTGCCGGCAGGCCGATTCTGCTGAACGTTTCGCGCGTTGCCTGGTTGGGCTGGCGGAGCGATCTTGACGTTCGAGCGAGCTTGCTGCGCGCTCTCGGTCTGCACTTGACGAATCTGAGAGACAGCCGGCGGCCTGCCGCCATTGGCCTGAATGACTTGCTGCTGCTTGGCGAAGGAAACGGGCGGAGGAGGTGGTGTGTTCTTTGCCACGACTTGACGGTTGAAAGAAGCCGCCGGCGGCTTGACGGAAGCAGATACGCCAGCACCGAGAACGCTGCGTTGTTGCGGTGCAACGCCGGGCGTCAGCGGCGCGACCGGAGCGGAAGCCACTTCGCGAGCATCCACTTTCACCATATTGCGGCTCACCGGCTGCGCCGACGTAAACGCCTGATGCGACGTTGCAGTAACCGCATTCTGAGCTGTCTGGTTCTGATAGGTGACGTTGGTCACGTTGACGGTCTTGTTGACGTAAACGTTGTTGTAGACGTTGGTGATGTGGGTCTGGTTGATGACCGTGGTGTTGGAGATGTTGACGTTTTCTACGTAGCGCTGGCTGACGTGATAGGACGGGCAATACACGTCACGCGGACCGAGCGGGAACCACGCTACGCCGACTCCGCCGCCGCCACCGATTCCGATGCCCACGCTGAAGTGCGGACCGCCGACCCACGCAACCAGCGCAGGCGCATAGACCGGTCGAACATAAACGACTCCGACGGGACGCGGCGGGCACGGCACCCAGCCCCACACGCCCCCAACGACAACCCACCGGCCGTAGTGGAAAGGAGCAAAACCCCACGGCTCATCATCAACCCAAGTCCAGCCCCAGGGAGAAATCCAAGCCCAATGCCCATAGCGATAAGGGGCCCAGCCGACGACCGTGACGTGTGGGAACCACACCGTGCCGTATTCGGGCACCGGGCGCCAGCCGCCGTTGTCGTCCAGGTCTTCGTAACCAATGACGTCGGTGGAAACGTAGCGAGAAGACGTGGAATGATCTTCGCGGCGGTCGCGGTCACCACACCAAGAGTCAAAATCGTCCCCGTCATCGCCCAATCCCTCTACGTCGGCGTCTAGTTGGTCAGTCCCGGAAAAAGTGCCGACTTCTTTCGGGTGAACGGTATAAGCGGAACCGCCACCGGTGACTTCGCCTTCACCCTCGCGAACCAGAACGACGGTGGTATCGCCTGCTTCGTTGACATTGATCTTGTAATTTCCGGGGCGAAGAATGGAGAGAGCGAGGTTCGGTGTATCAACCTCGAAAGCTTCGTCCCCTTCGAGGCGCCGGACACGAACGTTCAGGGTTCCTTCCGTAACGCGAATCTGGGACATGTGGTCGTCTAGATTCAGAAACGAAAAGCCCGTGTTGCTGGAAAGGCGAATCGCCGCGGAGCCGAGGTGCAGCTCGGCGCGCGAGTCATTGTCGGTCCAGAGTTTGTCGCCGGTAGTCATGGGGCGGTTCACGACCGCGGAAACCCAGTCGTCGGTACCCGCGGGGTTGAACGAAACGGTTCCGTGCGCGTAGCTGAGGCGCGCGACGCGGCTCGGCGGGTCTTCGTCATCATCGGCGGCGGCGCGCTGCGGCGTAAAGAGTGCGAGCGCCAGCGCGATGCTGAGGAGGTTCGCAAATTTCAGTGCGTATTTTCTCATGTCGGAATCTCTCCTGAAACCCGAGCGGATGGCGTTGACTTGGACCGCGTCATGCCCCATTCCTTGGTGATGGCCGGTTCGTACTCTAAACACTAGCACTTGCTCGTTTTTCAGCATTTGCCGCGCACCTTCCCCATGTCGAAACAGCAAATGCCAGGAACGAACACTTCCATTCATCTAACCCTTGCCGGGTGGAAGAGTTGTGCAAACAGCACGCCGATGACTGGTGGGAATCTCGTGGAGTGCAAGAGCGGAAATTTGCGCTTGAGGTTCGTCGATGCCGAAAAAAGAAAAAACCCGCCCGGACGATTCGGGCGGGCTCTTTTATCGATTAAGAAATGAGAAGACTAGCGGTGCCCGTGCGATCCACCGCCACCATGTGGGCTTCCGCCACCACCACCTCCGCGACTGCCGCCTCCGCCGCTGGTATGGCTAGGTGCGGAATAAGAGTGCGACGGAGCCGAATGGCTCGGTGCGGAGGGGCGCGACGGAGCAGGATAGCTGCGGCTCGGCGCGGAATAAGTCCGCGGCGCTGAGTAAGAACGTGTCGGCGGCGGACTGTAGGAGCGCCCGTTGTTGTTTGAGCGATTGCTATTGTAGTTGGGCGACGAAGGCCGTGAGGCTTGGCCGTTGGGGCCAGAAGACTGGGCGCCTTGCCGCGCCCACGGTGGACGATTAGCTTCGTTGTTGCGCGCCGATTGAGCCGGAGAGTTTTCCGACCGGGTCGAGCTTCCGAAACCAGCTGGCGGACGGCCGCGGTCACTGGTATTTCCCTGCGCTTCCCAAGTGCGCGCGTTATTGCCCGCGTGCTGCGAACCAGTGTTACCAGCCACAGCTCCGGATGGATGGTTCGAGTTCGTCGCCGCCGAAGGTGGTCTGCTCTCGGACAGTCCTTGCTGTCGCCCATTCATCCCCGGTGTCGCCGCCGCGTTGTGTGATGGCGCATTTGCAGCGCCGGTACGGCCCGGAGCCAATCGAGCGCTGTTAACGGTGTGCACGGGCACATGGGATGCCGCTTGTGCGGGCGCCGTGCGAGCAACTACCGCACGGTTCTGGACGGCAGCCGGTGGCGTGGCAACATGTGACCGAACGTTTACCGAGCCAAGTGCGCTGTGTTCGGTCGGCTTGATCCCAACGGAGTTGGTCACATGCGCGCCCCTCAAGGAAGCTTCCGTGACGCGTCCGCTCGCTCCGCGGTTGATGAGCTGGCCGTTGGTGAAGGCGTTGCGATTCGCCGTGGTCACCGCCCGCACGTTATGCGCGTAAGCGTAATTGAAATTGCGCGAACTAAATACGTTCACGTTGCGAATGTAGGTGTTGTGGATGTTGATGTTGCGGATGTACCCGCCGCGGCTGTGGTACCACGGGAAAAACGGCTCACCCCAGCCCAGCGGGAACCACCCAACTCCAAATCCGAAACCGCCACCAAAGAAGCCCACAAAAGCGGGCCCGTAAATCGCCGGCCCATAAAACGCGCCCGGGCACCACCCCCAGCGGCTGCCAATAAATGCCCAGCGTCCATAGTGGTACGGCGCAAAGCCCCAGGGCTCATAGCCAACCCAGGTCCAGCCCCAAGGGCCAACGTAGTTCCAGGAACCATAGCTGTAAGGCGCCCAGTCCGGCGCAACCTCGTTGGGATACCAGACGTGGCCGTATTCCGGCTCATTCTGCCACGTACCGTTTTCATCCAGATCGCTGTAACCATCCATGTCCTTAGATACATACTTTCCGGAAACGGAATTGTCTTCTTTGCGGTCGCGCTCATCGGCCCAATGGTCAAGTCCGTCCGGACCGGGCGCTCTTTCAAAATGGGATTGAATGTTGTTTTCCGTGCCCGTGAATTCGCCTCGCTCTTCGGCGTGGACTGGAAAAGTCTTCCCTCCGGCGGTCACTTCGCCTTCGCCACGAATCGCCGTCACGCGCGCGGAGTCACCGCTTTCGTCTACATCAATGCGGAACGCTCCCGCTTGCTTCACGGTAAACGCCATATTGGGTGCGTCCACCTCGACCAGATCGCCTTCGCGCAGTTCGCTGACGCGAAAGTTGACACTGCCCTCGGCAAGGCGCATTTGCGTGATGCCCTCATCAAGGTTCAGGAAGGAAAGCGCGGTCATGCTGCCAAGATGGATAGAAACCGTCCCGGCTTGCAATTCGGCGCGGGAATCTTTATCCACCCAAAGCTTGTCGCCAATGGTTACAGGGCGGTTCTTGGCGGCGGCCCCCCAATCCCCTTGCCCGCCGGGCTGTAGCGAAACCGAACCATCCAAATAGCTGATGCGCGCAACGCGCGTGGGCGGATCTTTCTCTTCATCCGCGCTCGCCTTCGGCGCGGCAAAACTCAAAAGACCGGCGATAAACAGCAGCAGGCTTAAGCTGCTCCGACCGGTAATAGTCATCGTCTTCATGACGAATCCTCGGTTCTTTGGCTGGACATTGGCCGCTGTGGCCTGCTGCTAATGAGACGCTCTGGCCACTGGGAGCGTAACACCATATTAATGCTTCTATGGACTAGAACACGGCAATGGGAAAGAAGTTGCCCTCCATGGTGCTTCTGGCCCAGTCCGCAGGACCAAACGCGACCTAACTCTTGTAAATTGAATAACTTGAATGGCATCTGCACTCGCGGCCAGGTAGTGCTTGATAGAGCTATCGAAGCCTGGCATAAAGGGCCTTTTTCCATTTCTGGTTGTCGATGGTCCAGTAAACCTTGCCTTTCTTCCCGCGCTCTAGAACGGGCCTCCAAATGGCCCGATTGCGCTCATTCCCTGCGACGTTCAGGCGATCCACCACGGTCATCCCTCGCGTCAATTCGCTGGAGGTCTCCACATCCACATAATGTTCGCTCTGCTCGGTGACGATAGTCGGGTCTAGCGCGATGGCCATGGCCACGGGGTCCGGCAACGATATACCGTGTTCGCCAGTCTGCTCGAAATACGCTTCTTTAGCCCGGCTGTTGCATTCGATGGCGAAGCGCGCCTGCGGCGTGCCGAGGCTCAGCACTTGCTTGATGTCCTTTAGATTTAATGCGGCCTCGCCGCGGCAGAGATGCCAGCCCACCAACTCGATGGGAAGCCCGCTGCGCAAAACGATTTGCGCCGCCTCGGGATCGCACCAGATGTTGTATTCGGCGGCCGGCGTCACGTTTCCTTCGCAGCACGGCGCGCCACCCATGATCACGCAGCGGCCAACTTTTGCCGCAATGCTGGGATTCAGCTGCAGCGCCAACGCAACATTGGTGAGCGGTCCCAGGGTCACCAAGACCAGTCCCGGATGAGCCTCGATCGTGGAAATAATTGCTTCGAGCGCGGGCAATTTTTCGTGGGACCTTTTTGGAGGCGGATAGCCGTGGTCTCCCAAGCCGTCGCGGCCATGGAACCAATGCGCGCTCTGGTGCGGGCGGTTCAGTGGTTCTGCCGCACCCATGTATACGGGAACGTCCGAGCCGCAAAGTTCCGCCGTATAGAGCGCATTGCGCGTGGCCTGCTGAACGGCAACGTTCCCAGCGACGGTTGTGATCGCCCGCACGCGTACCTGCGGAGAACGCAACGCCATGATCAAAGCCACCGCATCATCGGAAGCGGTATCGGTGTCAATCAGGAAGAGGGGTTTCACGCGGCGTAGAATAGCAAACTGGGCGCGAGGCTGTACTCAAAAACAACCCCAGTGAATAACAATTCAATTCCAGTTGTGCGCAGCGCCGCCAGACACGGTTCATTCTCCAGTGGCCCGAGGTGCACTCCAACGCTTCATCGGCCAACGGATCGATTCCTTCAGCGGCTTTTTCGAGACTTTTCGTAAAATGAGATAAGGTTTCAAATTGAAAAAAAGAAGTTCTCAGCCTAAATTGACTTCAAGTTGCATGAACGTATTAGAATAGAGGTTCCAGCCTGAGGGAGGATTTGATGAATCGCTGTCTCCGAACCATCTCGCTGTCCGCCATTTCCCTTGGTGCACTGGTGGCCGGGTGCCAAAAGCCGGCCGATCAACAATCCAGCTCCCCGGACGCCAACTCGACTCCGTCGATGGCGGAAACGGCGAACAATGCCGTGAAGAAGGTTCTCGAACCGAAACCTCTAGTCGTGCCCGCCGATACCGTGATTCCTGTCGTTTTAGATGAAAGCATAAGTTCGAAAACCAGCAAACCTGGAGACAAGTTCACGGCGACAGTCGAGTCCCCCATCGAGGTCGCAGGAAAGGTCGCCATCCCCAAAGGCGCCCGCGTTGAGGGGGTCGTGAAAGAGGCAAAAGCTGCCGGCCGATTCAAAGGCGGCGCCGCACTTGCTCTCGAGTTCACGAGCGTCACAGTCCACGGCAAGGATCACGAAATCGAGACTTCTGCCGCCACCATGTCCAGCAAAGGCAAAGGCAAGCGTACTGCCGTCATGGTCGGCGGTGGCGCTGCTGGCGGAGCGGGTATCGGGGCCATCGCCGGTGGCGGCAAGGGCGCTGCGATCGGAGCGTTGATCGGCGCGGCTGCAGGTACCGGTGGCGCGGGACTCACGGGCAATCGCGACATTACGCTAACCGCCGAGACGCCTCTCGAATTCAAATTGCTTCAGCCTCTAACCGTAAAACAAAAGTAGTTTCGAACATTTCTCGCCCAGCAACGCTCTCGAACCTTTGCGGGCCGACTGGGCACTCGCTTTGGTTCGCGCGACCCGGTAATCGCAATTTTCTTTATGGTGCCGGACAACCTCGTAACATCTGCGTCCTTTTTGCGTAATACAATTGAGCGGCCCAACCATGCCCACTGCCACCTTCTTCCTTCAAGCCCAGAGTGTGTCGCGGCAATATCGGCTGGGCGAAACCGTCATTCGCGCCGTCGACGCCGTCTCCCTTAACATCCGAAAGGGCGAATTCATCGCCCTCCTGGGCAGTTCGGGCTCCGGCAAATCCACCCTTTTAAGCATGATGGCCGGGCTCGACCGCCCCACCTCCGGCGCGATCCGCGTCCAAGAACGCAACTTGGCCGAGTTGCCACCCGACGATCTTGCGCGCTATCGGCGCGAAACCGTCGGCATGGTTTTTCAATCGTTTAACCTGCTTCCTCGCATGACCCTCGAGGAAAATGTGGAGTTGCCTCTGCGGCTGGCGGAAGTGGACCGCCATGACCGGGCGTCGCGAGTCGGTGAAGCGCTCGAGCGTGTGGGGCTGGGAGCCAGGAGACGCCACCGGCCTAGCGAGCTATCCGGCGGCGAACAACAACGCGGCGGTTTGGCGCGCGCGCTCGTGAATCGTCCGGCGATTCTTTTTGCAGACGAACCGACAGGAAATCTCGACAGCGTGAACGGCGAACAGATTCTCCTCTTGCTGCGAGAAATTCAAGATTCCCTGGGGATGACCATCATCATGGTTACGCACGAACGGCCGCTGGCCGAGAAGTTCGCGAATCGCATCGCGCTGCTCTCCGACGGAAAGCTCGTCAGCGACGGAGCGCCACGGTGAAAACTCGCGATCTTAGCGAATTGGCCGTGCGCAATTTGCGCGAGGCAGTGCTTCGCAACTCGCTCACCACTCTAGGCGTCGCCGTCGGTGTCGCCTCTCTGGTAGCTATGCTTTCCCTGGGCGTTGGGCTGCAGACGCTGGCCTCGTCGCGCCTCACGCGCTCCGGCTTGTTCGATGCGGTATTTGTCACCTCGCAACGGAATTTCCGCGGTCCGGGGCGCCCGCCCTCGGCAGAATCAGCCCCAAAGCAGAAAACTCGCCCCCTAGACGATGACGTGCGCCAGCAATTGAGCAAGCTCCCCAACGTAACTGAGGTCTACCCGCAAATCCGATTCGTCACTGAAGTGCGCTACGCCGGTAAGTCGGAGTCGACTGCGGTTCTCGGACTCTCTGATTCTTCCCGCACCAGCGGCGCCTTTGATGGCATGACCGGCGCCTTTTTTTCTTCGCCAAGCGCGGAAGAAGCCATTCTCCAAATTGATTTTGCAAAACTGCTCACGGATCAGCCTTCCTCCCTTATTGGTAAGGATTTGATCTTGCGTTACGCGGAACGAGCTGCCCTTCCGAAAAACGCAAGCGATGAGGATCTTTTGGACAGCATGATAGGCTCGGGAACGCCGGGTGGAATTACCATTGCCCCCCGCGAGAAGAAACTTCGCATCGTCGGCGTCATTGAATCGGACCCTTCGGCGGGCATTGGCGGCTTCGGCGGAGCGCGCGTTTATCTCCCCCTCAAAACCGCCGAGCAACTCCACGTTGCGCAGCCCGATGATCTGCAAGTCTTCGTGTCCGGCAATTCCGGGAAACCTTCCTACATAGCAATGACTGTGCGTGTTCATTCGCCAAAAGATGTGCCCCAAGTCGAAGCCGCCATCAAGCAACTCGGCTTTGCAACCTTTTCACTGCTTGACGCTTCCAAAACTCTCGTAACGGTCTTCAGGGTCTTTGATCTCTTCCTGGGACTGTTCAGCAGCCTCGCGCTTACCGTCGCTTCTCTGGGTATAATCAACACCCTCGTAATGGCGGTCCTCGAACGCCGCCGCGAAATCGGCATCTGGAAGGCTCTCGGCGCGACCGACCACGACGTGCGCAGTCTTTTCTTTGCCGAAGCTGGCGCGATGGGACTTTTCGGCGGACTCTTCGGTCTCGCGCTCGGTTGGCTCATCGGGCAGGCTCTTAATTGGGGCACCACCATCTACCTTCGCACGCAGAACTTGCCGGGCACAAAAATAACTTTCGTCCCTTTGTGGTTGGCGCTTTTCGCAATCGGTTTCGCAATCGCCGTCAGCCTCGTCGCGGGACTCTACCCCGCAGCGCGCGCCGCTCGCCTCAATCCCGTAGAAGCCCTCCGCTACGAGTAGCTCATGGTCCCCTCTGGGGACCATAACGAAGGAGGAAAGGAGCCGGGGCCGATGCTGTGTTTTCAACGAGATAGTCGGCTTCTTTCCTAGCGATCCCCGCCAGCATTGGTCAGCCGCAAACCTCCTCTTCGGCAGGTAACCGGTTAGATTTATCGCCGACCGAAATTAAGGCCGAGGTTCTCAAAGGTTCAACGCAAGGACTGTGGCGCGCATTTCCCCTCTTCCGTATAAAATAGGTCCGCTGCAATCCCGAGGATAACCGTGGTGACTGCCTACCTTTGCGACGCCGTCCGCACCCCCTTCGGCCGTTACGGCGGAACGATAGCCGCGATTCGCACCGATGACCTCGCCGCGATTCCCCTCAAGGCCCTCGTCGAGCGTAACCCAAGCGTTGATTGGAGCGCCGTGGACGATGTTATCTTCGGCTGCGCCAACCAAGCCGGCGAAGACAATCGCAACGTCGCCCGCATGGCGCTCTTGCTCGCGGGGCTGCCGAAGGAAGTGCCGGGCAGCACGGTTAATCGCCTTTGCGGTTCCAGCTTGGAGGCCATTGCGAGCGCCGCACGCGGCATCAAATCCGGCGAGATGGATCTTATGATTGCCGGAGGCGTCGAAAGCATGTCGCGAGCGCCCTTTGTCGTCGTCAAATCCGACAGCGCCTATTCCCGCTCCGTGAAAATGGAAGACACCACCCTCGGCTGGCGCTTCATAAATCCACTGATGAAAGCAAAGTATGGCGTTGATTCCATGCCGGAAACCGGCGAGAACGTCGCCGAAGAATTTCGCATCTCGCGCGCCGATCAGGATATGTTCGCGCTGCGGAGCCAGCAACGCGCCGCCGAAGCCATCCGCAGCGGCAGATTGCAGCAAGAAATTGTGGCCGTGCCCGTCCCGCAAAAGAAGGGTGAACCGCTCCTTTTTGCTGAGGATGAACATCCCCGGCCGGACACCACGCTGGAAGCGCTTTCGCGACTGAAACCAGTCGTGAAGCCGAACGGCACCATCACCGCTGGAAATGCTTCGGGAGTAAACGACGGAGCCGGCGCCTTACTCCTGGCTTCAGAAGCGTCGCTCAAGCGGCATGGATTAACGCCCAGAGTCCGGATCGTGGCCGCAGCCGCCGCCGGCGTTGCTCCGCGAATTATGGGCATGGGACCCATTCCAGCGACGCGCAAAGTCTTGGCCAAGGCGGGATTGTCGCTCGGCCAAATGGACGTCGTGGAATTAAATGAAGCTTTCGCGTCGCAAGCACTCGCCGTGCTGCGCGAATTAGGCATCGCGGATGACGCAACGCACGTCAATCCCAATGGTGGCGCGATTGCCATCGGGCATCCCCTCGGTGCCAGTGGGGCACGTCTTGTCACCACCGCGCTCTACCAACTCTTGCGCACCAAGGGCAAGTACGCGCTCTGCACCATGTGTATTGGCGTGGGCCAAGGAATTGCCATGATTCTGGAACGCGTCTAGCCTTACACAACTAGGGGCCAAATTCCTGCCGGAGAAGAATAACTGCAATGCCCATACTGAAATCTGGAGAAGCCCGAATTCATTACGTGCTGGAAGGCCAGAGCGGAACACCCGGGCTGGTGTTCTCGAATTCGCTCGGCGCGAATTATTCCATGTGGGACCTGCAAACCCACGAGTTTCACAAGGAGTTTCGGGTCCTGCGCTACGATACGCGAGGTCACGGCCAATCCTCAGCTCCACCAGGCCCCTACTCGATCGAGTTACTCGCGAAAGATGTGCTTGCGTTGCTCGATGCATTGGACCTGGACCGCGTCCATTTTTGTGGGCTGTCCATGGGGGGAATGATTGGCATGTGGCTGGGAATGAACGCGCCCAAGCGCCTCCATAAACTAGTGCTTTCTAACACCGGTGCAAAGATTGGAACTCGGGAAGCCTGGAACGCCCGTATCGAAGCAGTTCGAAAAAACGGCATGAAATCAATCGCTCCGGCAGTGGTCGAGCGCTGGTTTACGCCCGCTTTCCGCCAGAAATCCCCTGCCGTGATTTCAAAAACCATGAAAATGATCGAAGAAGCAAACCCGGATGGCTATTCCGCTTGTTGCGCCGCCATCTGCGATTTCGATTGCCGCGAACAAGTAGGCGCCATTCGCACGCCTGCTCTGGTGATTTCCGGAGCGCACGATCCAGCCACGCCCCCGGAAGACGGGCGTTTTCTCGCGCAAAAGAT